>Ga0272441_10000100_pt1 | contig 182382 bp, 165 predicted proteins | sample SSMProp6N_FD_193582 | JGI IMG/M metagenome (GOLD analysis project Ga0272441, IMG submission 193582) | Marine sediment archaeal communities from Little Sippewissett salt marsh, Falmouth, MA, United States - SSM-Prop-6N | ecosystem: Environmental > Aquatic > Marine > Wetlands > Sediment ...
TCGGTATCATTTCATCATCCTCCAGTATTTCTTCTTTTGTTTTTTATCTTGCTGTTTCCACTCCGTCTTTCACTATGAAATCCGCTTTTGCCAGCAGGCTTTCCGGTACTTCCATTCCCACTTTTTCAGCTATGTCCAGGTTTATGTAAAGTGTCAGTGATTCGCTGTCCACGAGTCTGCTTTCAAGTTCTTCCGGTTTTTTCCCGTTCATTATTTCGTATACCAGTTTTCCCGTTTCCCTTCCAATCTGCCTGTAATCGAATCCGAACCCTATCGTGCCTCCATTCCTTGCGGGAATTATGTCTCCAACCACAATTGGTATGTTGTTGTTGGCAGCCACGGATGAAATTGACTCTATGCTTGAAGCAGCCGTATTATCCGTCCCAATATATATAACGTCAATTGCCGAGGCAACAGAATTGATGGCAGAAATCATTTCCGGTGCAGTGGTTCCGGTTATTTCTATTAGTTCAAAACCCAGAGAATCACAGGCTTTCTGTGCATGTTCCCTGAGTATTACTGAGTTTGCCTCTCCGGGATTGTATAAAAAACCAATTTTTTCCGCATCTTTCATGAGAAGTTTTATTAATTTAAGCTGTGTGTTTACAGGAGTCATATCGCTGATACCGACAACATTACTGTTTGGATTCATACCCATTTTTACAATCAGCCCTGCAGATACTGGATCGGTTACTGCGGTGAAAACTACCGGTATTCCTTCAAGTGAATTCATACAAGCCTGTGCTGAAGGAGTTGATATACCCACTACAATATCCATGCCCAACGTTCCGAACTGTTTAGCAATAGTTACCGCTGTGTTCATATTTCCCTGAGCTGTCTGATAAACCAGTTCATAGTCTTTACCCTCTACCAGATCGTGTGATTCAAGTTCTTCAACAATTCCGTCTTTAGCTGCTTCAAGGGAAGGATGCTCGACTATGGCGGTTATTCCGATTTTCGTACTGGAAAAATAATAAAGTGATAACACCAGTATTGCTAAAATTGTCAGAACGTTTTTCTTCATAATATCTCCTCCTAAATTTTTATAAAAAAAGAGGGCATCTTTTAAGATGCCCTCTTTTTTACTCTATTTTCTGTCCTATAACGACAAAAAAGTACAGGTAAAACCTCCAGAGGGCTTCTCCCTATACCAATAATAATATTCATTTGTCGAAATAAGATTCTTAATTATCATCCTAATCCACCTTTTGAATTTTATATTTTATACCATACTTTTTCTAAAAAATCAAATTTTTGTTTACGTTTGTGGTATACGGCTTTATATGATTACTAAAAAACTTTTTCCAGCAATATTTAATCAGAAATTATTTTCATTGCCACAAATTATTCATTTATATATTCTTCAGTAAAATTAAAATGGCAGAAAAAAATCCTAACTAAAGAATCGAAACCATAACATTTCATAATATTTTTTAATATTCATCAAATATAAAAATGATAGTATTCGGCGAATTTATGTCGGTATTCATTAATTTTCCCAGTTTAACATTTCAAACAATAACGAGTTCCATTATAAAATAATAACTTTGTAAAGAGGTGTGAAATGACAGACTCAATATACCCGGAAAAAGAATTTAAAACTTTCTGTATTTGTCCTGAATGCGGTGAAAAGATATCGATCATAGTACCTCCGACCCCTGAAGAAGATCAGGTTAAACTGGTTTGTTATTGCGGATTTTGCTCTTCCCCAATAGAAATTAAAAGATACACAGGTGGAGAATGGGTTATAAAATCAAAAAAACACAACCCGGAAATAAAGTATTACGGAGATCATTTTCTGGGAAATTTCACCGAAGAGATAGAATGCCCCCACTGTAATGAGCAGGCAATTGTTAATATCCCTCCGGTTCCAAACTCTCAGGAACACATAACATCTGAATCAACATGTAAATTCTGTGGAAAAAAAATTCTGATTAAACGTTTTAAGGATGAAACGACTGAAATTGTAAAAGAAAAGGTAGCTTTAATGAAATAAAACAAGGACATAAGTCCTTTACATAATCTATCTATTATTATAAAATCTCATCGGAAATACATTGGAGGCAAAATGAAACGTATTGACGATGAGAAACTTATAAAAACATATATAGAGTTTCACGGCATCAGGAAATATCTTGATGAAAAGACTCTTTCCAAGGTTATGCTTTTCAGGTCGGCTTCAGGAGAATTTCTCTTCGAGCAGGGAGATGTTGTCGAATATCTTTATCTCATGGTTAAGGGGAGAATTAAGGTAAGCATAATAAACGAGAATGGAGATTCATATGTTTTACGATACATGAACAGATTCACCATACTCGGTGAAGCGGAAGCTTTCAGCGGAGAACTTGCACAATGCTCTGTAGAAACTTTAAGAGAATCCGATTTTCTCAGAATTGCCGTAAAAGATATAACCAACGATTGTTTCGAATCCCCAAAATTTCTGAAAAAAATCATAATTTCACTGAGTGAAAAATTGAGGACTTTTTCCTCAATTTCATACATTAACTCGCTTTATCCTGTAAAAAAACGACTCGCCATATATTTGCTTTCAAGATATGAAAATTCCAACTGTATAAAAATAGGAAATATAAAAAAAGAAATAGGTGATTTACTGGGTATAACCCCGCGTCACTTGAACAGGGTGATATCCGAACTGGTGTTAGAGGGAATTTTAAGCATCGATAACAGTGAAATAATAATTTCGGATAAAGATTCTTTAAAAGCTATAGCAGGAGATGAAAGACTTGAATTTTAAAATAAATTCTTCTATTTTTTCGATGGGAATTATTGTCAGTATTTTTCTTTTTCTGAACGGTATTCTATCCAGTTATCTGGGTTTATATTTAAGTACCGTCGTAATACACCTTCTGGGGTTAATACCTGCGGTGATTCTCTTTTTTATTTTTGACAGAAAAAATAAAAAATTGATACTTCCCACTTTCAGAAAAAGCAAAATATTGTTCGTGGGCGGATTACTGGGAGTTATGATTACCATAGCGAATAATTTTGCGGTTTACAATATTGGAATACTCTTGATGACAATTGCGATGACTGCCGGACAGTTCATATGTTCTTCATGGATAGATTTTACCGGAAGTTTTGGTTTTAAAAAGAGAAAACCAAAAACAGTTGATATATTGGCAATAATAATGGTGTTTTCAGGTATTGTGTTGATTTCATTGTAAAAAAATTGGAGTGTGATAAATGTATTTTTTAGGTATATTCATAAGTTTCATAGCGGGATTTATTTTGATATTATCCAAGACTTTCAACATGTCATTATCCAAGGAAATAGGTGTATACGGTTCAAACATGATAAATTATATAGTCGGTTTTTCTGCAAGTCTTGTAGTTTTATTGATGGTTTTTTTATTCGGAGGCGAAATACAGGTAAATCTGACGGAAATCCCCTGGTATGTGTATTTAGGAGGCCCGTTGGGTGCCGTATCCATAATAATTTCTAATATGACCATGTCAAAAACCACAGTGATTACCACGACCATAGTGGTATTGACAGGACAAATGGTCGGTTCAATTTTAATCGATTATTTCTTCCTGAAAATCCCATTTAAAATGAACACATTGTTTGGAAGTATACTCGTATTATGCGGAGTAGTACTTTTTCTGACAAGCGAAAAAAAGGAACGTAAAAAACCGGCTTTTGAAAGCCGGTAAATTGTTAAATATATTTTTCTGGTTTGATTTTCCGATTATTACGCCTATAATCATTTTTTTTGGAATTGCTCTTTTTTTCTTTCTGCTTTTTCCTTTTGTTGAGGTTTATTACCTCTCTTTTCATCCTCCTGTAATTTTCAAGTCTTTCAGGATCGAGACTACCTGATTCGATTGATTGAAGCACCATGCAGCCCGGTTCGTTTGTATGTGTACAGTCGTTGTACTGGCAGCTGACTGCAAGTTCTGCTATATCCGAAAAAAATGCATTCAGATCATCGTCATCTGACCAAAGCTGCACTTCTCTAATCCCTGGATTGTCTATCAGTATTCCTCCATTAGGCAGGATTACAGTCTCCCTCCAAGTGGTTGTATGCCTCCCTTTTTGAGTTTTAATACCGATTTCTTTGGTCAACACAACTTTTTCTTCCTGAATCGAATTAATCAAAGATGATTTCCCAACACCTGATGAACCAAAGAATATTGCCGTTTTCCCAGGGCATATATGTTCTCTTAAAACTTGTACTCCTCTGCCGTCAATAGTACTTGTAACGATAGTTGTCACATCATCTGCTAATTTTTCAATTTCCTTGATTTTTTCATCATAATCATCGCACAAATCTATTTTATTCAGAACTATTATGGGAGTTGCGCCACTCTTTTTTACCTGAACCATGAATCTTTCCAATTTTCTCAGATTAAAATCATAGGTAGCCCCCATCACGATGAAAACCAGGTCAACATTAGCCGCTATAAGCTGTTGTTCGGTTTTATTACCCTTTACCTTTCTTTTAAGGCATGTTTTTCTCTTCAGAACACTGTATACGGTGTGTGTTTCGGCGTTCTCCGAATTCTTAAATACTATCCAGTCACCTATGCATGGATAATTAACCTTTTCCCTGTTCTTATACAGAAAACTCCCTGAAAGTTTTGCATTAACGGTACCATTTTCAGTTATCAGGGTATATAAACCCTTTTCAACAGAAATAGCCCTCCCACAAACAAGATTATATTTATCATCGCGCAATTTATCAAACTGTGCCTGAAAATAATCATCCCAACCAAAAACTTTTAAATCCATATTTTTCCTCCTGTTTTATTTTAATAAGGAAGAAAAACTCATCATCAATAATTATTCAATTTTATTTTAATTGAAATTCCCGAAAAATCAGATAAATATGTAAGGTTTTTCAGGAAAGGTATCTGACATGGTCTTTCTTCCGATATCTTCGTCGTTGTTTTTTATTTTTTCCGCCATAGATACCACCTCCTAAAGATTTGAAAGATTATACCATCAAAAAGAACTTGTTTAATTCCATTTAAGTAAATTTAAACACATTTTTTGTAAATTGTTTTCATATATGTTGACCATCCAACAAATGCAAAAACACTAAAAACATCATGAGAAGAGAAGTTTGTCATTCTGCCTGGAGCATTTGTATTGTAGTGTGACGCACTTGTTTAGCAAGTTGAAGTTTCATGTTTTTTTGTCATGGAATAACAAAATAGAAACCCGGGATTACCTTCATCGCACTGTAAATCAAGTCCATCTCGTTCTGGATGGCCGTATTGATAAATCATTATATTTGGTGGTTTATTCATATATGAACAAAAAATCAAAACGAAAAAAGATTTTTAATCTAATAATATTCATTCATTTTTCATAAACAATTTTTCTGCATAAAACCATATTTATAACTACACAGCAAACAAAAGTTTAAGAAAATGTTTATTTTTTTTATTTTTGTTGACTATACAGGTTTATATATGATAAAATAACCCGTCGAATTTAGTAACTTCAATTTTTCTTACTGAGGGAGGATTTTATGCTTAAGAATTTATATCCCTCGTCTAATATTTAGCGAGGCATTTCATTTTTCTACAATTAAATATTTTTTGATGTTCTGTTTTGCTGTTCGTTTTATTTTGCATTTTGTGTTTAAATGCACTTGAATTATGCATTATATTCGAACTCCTGCAAAACTCATCTATAAATAAGCTGTTTGACATCTGTTGGTTTCAAGCTATGGATGTTTGCTTATTCGATTATTTTTTACTTAAAAGAGGTGAAATTATGAACTTTTTACAAACCTTAATGGTTCAAAAAATGCTGCAAAATACCGAATACGGTTTTTATAATTCAAGAAAAAACAGAAAAACTGATCCTTCACAGGACTCTACACATTAAAGCATTCATGAAAAGAGGTGTTGAAAATGAACTCTTTACACGGAATTATGATAAATAGGATGATTTCAGATAATGAAATAAGTTATTTTAAGAAAAATCGTAAGGAAAAAAGAAACTCGAAAGAACATTTATAATCATATTTTCAAAGGGGATATCGAAAGATATCCCCTTTTTATTTTTTTATAATATCTATTTCAAAACTGGTTTTCTCTCCAGGCATACTGTAAACATTTATGATTGCATTGTTCATATCTATAAGTTTTTTTGTTATAGCCAATCCCAAACCGTAATTTGTAGAATCAGATTTACGTGAATCATCTACCCTGAACAATCTGTCGAATATGAAGTCGATTTTATCTTCTGGAATACCCTTGCCTTTATCCCAAATACATACTCTGTAAAATCCCTTCATATTAAGTACGTCAACACCGATTACCCCACCTCTTTTTCCATGCTGCACCGCGTTCTGAAACACATTCTGCACTATTCTGCGCAGGCTGTACTTATCAAAAAAAATCGTATATTTTTCATCGGGTATTGTCGTTTTAAGCTCGATATTTTCAACTTTAAGCAGTGGTATGAATTGAATCAGAATACCTCGGAGCATTTCGTTCATATCGAACATTTCGATATTTATTTTCATTTCATCGCTGTCAAGTTTTGCCAATTCAAACAATTCATCGGTAAATCTTTTTATTTCTATTGATTTTTCATAGGCTATTCTTATAAATTCCTCTTTTTGTTTTTCATCATCAGCGATACCGTTCAGCGATGCATCCAGATACCCTATTATCGAAGTAAGAGGGGTTCTTAAATCATGTGCAATACTTGAAAGCTGCCTCTTTCTGCTGATTTCCTTTTTTTCGTAATCTATTTTCTGTTTCTGAAAATCCTCTATTAATTCGTTCAATTTAAAATCGAAATCCCGGCCAAAATCATTGGGCTTTCTCAACACTCTGGCATTGTAATTCTGTGAAATTGCCTCTTCAACTACATCCAGCCTGTCTTTATACTGCAATTTTATCTTCCTGAACGTTAAAATAAGAACCAGGGTAACAAGAATAGAAGCAGATAGAAAAATAAATAAAAAAAATTCCATTATTCCAAATCCCCTTCGAATTTATATCCAAGCCCCCAGATTGTTTTTATGTATTCCGGTTTTTCCGGATCAGTCTCTATTTTGGTGCGAAGCCTTCTTATATGCACCATTACCGTATTATCATCTGAAAGATATTCTTCTCCCCAGACATTCTCAAATATTTGACCTTTACTGAAAACCCTGCCGTTATTTTTCGCAAGAAAAACCAGTAATTCAAATTCCTTTGCCCTTAACGATATTTCCTTCCCATATTTTAAAACCTTAACTGCAGGTATATCTATGTATAAATCATCGTATTCTAAAATCTCGGAATCCCTGTTCTGATTTTGAGAATATCTTTTAAGCCTTGCATTAACTCTAGCAACAAGTTCATTCATAAAAAAGGGTTTAACTACATAATCATCAGCACCAAGTTTAAATCCCAGAACCCTTTCCACTTCGGAGTCTTTGGCTGTAAGAAAAATTATAAGAACTTCTTTATCCTTTTCCCTTATCTTTTCCACAAGTTCAAATCCATCTACAGGACTCATCATAACATCCGTAATAACCAGGTCGTATTCTTTATTTTTAAAAAACTCTAAAGCCTGACGGCCATCAAAAGCCGAATCCACTTTATATCCTTCGACTGAAAGATACTTATTTATAAGAAGATTAATTTCCTTATCATCGTCTACTACAAGAATTGCCAAGAAATCACCCCATTACTTTTGAATTATTATATCAGTTATTGATTTTATTATTTTCTAGGCAAGTAATTTTTCCATTAATCCGGATTATATAGGAAAGAAAAATCTTTTCGATGCTTTATAAATCTTGAATGATAAATGCTAAAAATCAAATGATTTTTAGCATTTAAATGTCGGTTTACTCATAATTATATGGATGATGATGTTCAGTACAGTTTATGTATTTTGTTTATAAGTTCTTCGTACAGTTCATTCGACTCTATCAAATCAACCAGATAAGGATCAAATTGTGTGCCGGCACATCTTCTGAGTTCTTTCAGCGCTTCGTCAAGCGACATAGCATCCCTGTAAGGCCTGTCAGACATCATGGCATCCAAAGAATCTGCAATGCTGACTATTCTCGAATAGAGCGGAATCTCTTCTCCTTTAATACCGTAAGGATAACCATTACCATCCCATCTCTCATGATGATGCAGCACAATTATCGAAATATCCTGTAATTCTTCGGAAGCCTTTAAAACTTCCGCGCCAAGTGCCGGATGTCTTTTTACTATGTCATGTTCTTCTTTGCTCAAAGATGACGGTTTAGTAAGTATACTTGGTGGAATTAATATTTTCCCTATATCGTGAACCAGCCCGGCCCAGTAAAGCGAATTTATCTCTTCCGACGAAAGACCGATTTTCCTTCCAAGCATGGAAGATATTGATGCAACCACTTCAGAATGTCCTCTGGTATAGGGATCATAAAGTTCTATCAGTTTTATCATGGAAAGGATGATATCTTTCTGAAACTTCTCCTGTGATATCAGATATTTTTTCATGGTTAAAAAAGAGGAAGCTAAGTTTGAAAACGCACTGACGATTTTTGTATCTTCCTCCCCAAAAATCGCATTGCTGTTTTCCGAAATATCAACCGACAGACAGCCGGCATACGTTCCCCCAATTTTCAGGAAGGAGATTATCGAAGATTTTACCGGGAGAAAGACTTCCCTGAGCTCTGAACTTTCAATGCCATCAAAAACTTCTTCGGGCCAGAAAAGACCTTTTGAATTTTCCTTGTAAACTATGAAAGTGTTTTCGTTCAGATAAGGTAATTTTTTCGATATTTTAATATCTCTTAACTTTTCGACATCGTGTCCCACGGAATAAACAAAATTCCAATTATCTTTTTCAAATATCGAAATTGTACCGTAATCAGCACCACTGACAAGGCTCATCAGAGAATACAATATGTCGTTAAGCAGGCTTTCATCATTTTCTGTCGCAGACTTTGATATCTTTGAAACTATGGTGAAAATTCTTGTGAGCCCATTTGCCAGATATTCAATCTGTTTGTAAGAAGCTTCAAGCTCTTTGTTGTTATCTTCTATAGTTTCTTTGGATTCTCTTAATTTCTCTCTGTTTTTTTTCAGAGTATCAAAAGATAATTGCAATTCATCAGCCATTGAGTTAAAAGAACGTATTATATTCACAAATTCCGCTTCGCCTTTTTCCGGTATTCTCAAATTCAAATTTTCTTCTTTAAAATTCTTTATCCTACCGGAAATTTCTTTTACGGGTTTTGTGAGGGATTTGCCAATGTAGAATGAAATAATTATAAATAAAATCACCGAAGCAACCGAAAGAATCGATATTATTGTCAATATCTCATACATAGCATTCATTAAATCAGTCTGAGGAACACTAACACCAAGAATCCAGCCATTCATAAGTTTTGTAAAACCAAATAATTTGTTGTCTCCAACATAATTATAAGTACTTTTCCCAGTTGAATATTCGCTGAGAATTCTTATAATCCTCTCCGAATCCAGCCCTTCAACATTCCGCAGATTATCATATACTGTAAGATATGGATGTACTATGAATCTGAAGTCTTCATTCAGCAGATACGCGTATCCATTTTCATAGACTTTTAGTTCCGATATCATGCTGTTAAGATCGGTGAAGTCAAAATCAAGTCCGATTACCCCTATTATTTCACCATTTTTTATAACCGGCTCGGAATAAGTTACTATTTCAGTCCTGAACATTTCCCAATAGTAAGGGAGACTCCATACACCTTCTTTTTCTTTCATCGGTTCATAAAACCACTGCATTTCAGGATCCGTAGGTATATAAGAAGTTGCCGGCAGAATTCTCAGTCGTGTGACTTCATCAGAGTCCAGAAAAGCATAAGAAACGTTATAATGCATGTTAAAATAATCGGGATTGAAATAAAAATATATGGTCCTTGTGTCCTTAATGTTTTCTGTCATATCTTTTATGATATCTTTGAAAGATTCTTCGAATTCGCTTATATATTCCATGTCCCTTTTTTCAAATTCCGACATATCAAAGTTATTTTTTATAACTGAATTCAAATGTATTACCGTATTTTTAACTTCCGAGAACCTTATATCTATCTTATTGGCATAACTTTGTGACAGATAAAGCAATTTATCCAAAGCTTCTTCACTCAGATAATGATTTACAATCATCAAAATTGTACCAACTACCAATACCATTACAACTACGAACACAATATTAAAATGAAAAGATATTCTGTTACTGAATTTTTTAAATTCAATCATATTGGCCCTCTCATTCTATAAATCGCGATTTTAGGTACATACAAATTCTACATTTTTTGTGTTACATTTTTTTATATCAGATGTTTTATTTAATACCTTTGTTTTTTTCTATTTATCAAATAATTTCTCTAAAAATTTTCTTTCTATAACACAAGACGAACAATTTTATATTTATCATTCATAAATATTTTATTAAGTTAATGATTTGAATTAAAACAGGTAAAATGGTAAAATCACAAAAAATAACGGAGGGATATTATGTCCTGTTCAAACAAATCCAAAGACGAATGCAGCTGTACTTATACCTCTTGCTCTAGGCATGGAAAATGCTGTGAATGCATAGAGTACCATAGAAAAGCCGATCAGTTGCCCGCATGCTATTTTACTGAATCACAGGAAAAAACCTACAATAGAAGTATAGATTATTTCATAAAATGCAGAAATCAGAAAGATGCATAGAATCAAAGGAGTATATTAATGGTTGAAGGAGTAATATTCGATATGGATGGCACTTTAATAGATTCCATGTGGCTATGGAGAGATATTGATGTGAATTATTTAAAAAAGTTCGGAATCGAGTGCCCCAACAATTTACAGGAACAACTTGAAGGAAAAAGTTTCACCGAAACGGCTGCCTTTTTTAAGTCAAAATTCGGTATACAGGATGAAATTGAGAAGATAAAATCCGATTGGAACAGTATGGCATGGGAACTATACAAGACAGAAGTAACCCTGAAGGAAAACGTCTTGGAATTGTTGAAGCTTTTGAAGAAAAAAGAAATTAAAATGGCAATTGCCACCAGTAATTCACAGGAGCTTGTAGATCTCATATTTGACAGATTCAACCTCGGTGAGTATTTTACAGCTATCTGTACTTCATGTGAGGTATCTAACGGCAAGCCTTTACCTGACGTCTTTTTAAAGGCCGCAGAGAAAATAGGAATTGCTCCGGAAAAATGCCTAGCCTTCGAAGATATACCTGCAGGTGTTTTAGCGGCAAAACGTGCTGGAATGACGGTGTTCGCAATTGAAGACGAATCATCGCTGCATCTAAAGGCGGACCTAAAAAAATTATCAGACCAATACTTTGAAAATTATTCAGATGCTATAAGAGTTATTTCTTTAAACTATTTAAATTACTGAATTCAAGGAGAATCTATTGCGATTAAAAAAAGAAATCTTATCGGAATTAAATTTTCTTGCTGAAGGTATTTCATTATCTGAAAGGTTATATCTGGGATTTGTTTCACTAGGATCTGCTTCATATGTGATTTCAGCAATGATAAACCTCATCTTGGGTTTATCATTGCTGTCAATATTTTGCCCAATACTTTGTTCTTCAATTATGATTTTATCTTATATATTCCTTTATAGAAGAGATAAAGTTGACTTGGCATTTTTGATCTGTATTATTTGTAATAATTATATATTTACTCCTGTAATGTGGATTAGTAATTCGGGATTAAACGGAGGATTCCAATACTTCATATTTGCGTTTGCTGCAGCAACTATAATAATTATACCTGGTAAAAAAAGCATACTTCACATAATAGGCTATTCATTGAGTATTCTTTTATTGTCACTCATAGATTATTTTAACCCTTCCTTAATCGCTGAATATTCTGTGGCAGAATCCCAGATAACAGATATGATAATAAGTTTACCTTTTGCAATTATAGTTTTTTCAATAATAATATTAATACTCAAAAGAGTGTATGATTTTGAGCATAAAAAATTAAGTGAAATTTCAACTAAAGATGAACTTACCAATATATACAACAGGCGTTATATTATGAATTTTCTGGAAGAAATCATTAAAAAACCTGAAATCTACGACATTGATAACAAGTTCATAGTATTCATTGATGTAGATGACTTTAAAAAAGTAAATGATACCTTCGGGCATAAGAAAGGTGATGAATTATTAATTAATATATGCATTACCATAAAAAGAAATATTCGTAAAAACGATTATCTTTCACGTATAGGCGGAGATGAATTTTTATTGATTATTAATTCTGAAAACATTCACGCTGCCAAAAATACGGTAGATAGAATTATAAAAAATATTGAATCAGAAAATAAGATATCCGTAAGTGCCGGAATAACAAAACTTGATTCTGAAAATGGAGATATCACAAAAATACTGGCAAAAGCTGATAGGCTGATGTATGAATCTAAAAAATCCGGAAAAAACAAATTTTCTTTCAGTTAAACTATTTCTTTGCAGAGATTAAACAGAACTCTCCCGCAACATATGCCCTTTCATGATTCCAGTCACCCGGTGATTCGACTGATAAATCAATGTTCGAATAAGGTGATTCATAAACGCTGTTCAGCTCAAAACCATTTTTTATAAGCTCATTGAATATATCGCTCATATTATGCCTGAACTCTATTCCACCGTCCGTCCTTCGAAATTCTTTCTCACAATATGGTTCTGATATGTAGTATTTTTCTCCATCCCATTTGACAGCCTGAACTGCCGGCTGGCTTATGACAAATCTGTAAATCCCTCCTTTTTTAAGGATTTTACCGACCTGAGAATATACTTCCGAAGTATTGGGAATATACGCCATCGAATTTGCCTGATACACCATATCAAAAGCGGATTCCTCAAACATGGAAAGATCCCTCATATCTCCTAAAAAAACTTTTATATCATATCCATAATATTCAGCGGCTTTTCTATCTCCGGACAATTGCCCCTGTGAGATATCAACAACTGTAACGTCTGCACCAAGAATTCCAAAAACTGCCGATTGCTGCCCTCCCCCGGAAGCAAGGCATAATACTCTTTTTCCCTTCAAACTCCCCAGAATCGAATTTGGATAAATGCATGCATATGGCTCTGGCAATTTTTCAATAATCCCATCTCTATATTTATCGAAAATTTCCCTGTCAAGATTCAACCACGGAATAGTATAACCACACCCTTTTTCAACTTCTGTATTCCATAACTCATTATTCGCCTTGGCTATGTAATCTTTAAATTCCATATTCCCTCCTTTTATTCCGGAATTATAATTTATTATAACTCCAGAATAAAAAAAACAAAAAAAATTATTTTTTTAGCTCTGAAGTGTCAATCACAAAGGCTTTAATTAAGTAAGTGACAAAATTTTATGATAGAATGTATATATAAAAAATTGAGAGGTAATGTGTATGGATAAAAAATATAGATTGGTAACCCGTAGTGATTTTGATGGCCTTGCATGTGCAGTAATACTTAAAGACCTCGATTTGATTGATGATATTCTTTTCGTTCACCCCAAAGACATGCAGGATGGAAAAATAGAAATTACAGACAGAGACATAACAACCAATTTACCCTATGTAGATGGGGTGCATCTTGCTTTTGATCATCATTTGAGCGAAACCATCCGTGTAGGTAAACATGAAAACCATATTATAGATCCTGACGCACCTTCTGCCGCAAGAGTTGTATACAATTATTACGGCGGTGAGGAAAAACTTCCCAATATTGCCAAAGATATGATGCTGGCAGTGGATAAAGGAGACTCCGCACAGTTTGAACTCGATGAAGTATTGAATCCAAAGGGCTGGGTACTCATGAATTTCCTCATGGATGCAAGAACTGGACTTGGAAGATTCAGAAATTTCAGGATTTCTAATTACAATCTCATGATGGATCTCATCGATTATTGTAAAAATCATACAATAGACCAGATTTTACAGCTTCATGACGTAAAAGAAAGGGTTGAATTGTATTTCGAACAGGAACCGCTTCTTAAAGAACAGTTGAAAAGGTGCAGTAAAGTATACGGAAATTTACTGGTAGTAGATATGAGAGAAGAAGAAACCATACATGCCGGAAACCGTTTCCTCAAATACGCCCTATTTCCGGAATGCAACATATCCATACAGATCATGTGGGGATTCAAAAAACAGAATACCGTTTTCGCCACAGGAAAATCCATTTTCAACAGATCTTCCAATACAAATATAGGGGAATTAATGCTTAAATATGATGGTGGCGGCCATATGAATGCCGGTACATGCCAGGTGGCACATGAAGATGCCCCAAGAGTCCTTGAGGAACTCATAAAACAGATTAACTCAGATGGATAATTAAATTAAGAAATTCCATATAATAAATATACAAAAAATCCGGATTTTATCCGGATTTTTTATTTGCCATAACAGTAAATATATTTTTATTTTTTTATCGTCTATTATATATAACTAATTTATGGAGGTGTAAAAATGCCAGTTAAAACTATATTGATGTCAACAATTTTAATTTCACTGCTTTTTATAAATTTATTCGGCAATTTTCCGATAAATTCGGAAAAACCATTTCCCGACAGAGTTGAAATTTCGGAATACCAGGGAATTAAGCTGGGTTCTTCAGAGGATTTCAGAGAAAATTCCATTAAAGGTGTGCAGCGTATAGATCCAATTTCCTACAAGCTAAAATTAGACGGGCTTGTAAAAAGTGAAAAGGAATATAGCCTCACGGATTTAGAGTTTTTCGACACATATAAAAAAGTCGTTACCTTAAACTGCGTTGAAGGGTGGTCAGTAACCGTTTTATGGGAAGGAATTAAACTTGAAGACTTATTCGAAGATACCGGAATAGCCGAAAATGCAAACACAGTCATTTTTTATGCATATGACGGTTATACGACTTCTCTGCCACTGGATTTCATAATAGACCATCAGATAATAATAGCCGATAAGCTGAACGATAACACCTTGAGGGAGGAAAATGGATTCCCTTTCCAATTGGTGGCAGAAGATAAATGGGGATACAAATGGATAAAGTGGATAACAAGAATAGAACTTTCAAACGATCCTGAATACAGAGGGTACTGGGAATCACTGGGCTACAGTAACAAAGGAACTTACGGCGAACCTCAACTTGAAAGTTCAACTCCAGAATACTCAGATCCCTATTTGAAATGAGTGGTTTTTATGAAAAAAATAGGTAAAACCCGTCTCAATATATTCGTGGGAATTATAGCAACTATATTTTTAGGTCTCGATTATTTAGCAGGATTTGCGATATTCCATTTCAGGGAACTTGGCTGGCTGATTCCAAAACCCACTGCTTTTCTCCTTCATCATTGGTTTTTACCCTTTCTGACATTTTTCGTACTGCTGCATATTTTACTGTCATTTGACAATTATTTTCTGATAAAAAGAATTAAAGATATAAAAAAAAGACGATTAATTTTCTGGCCAATATTCTTATTATTTTCGGCCATATCAATTTGCACTATCACTTTAATATAAATATATAAGAATAAAAACTTTTCATCCTCATTTTTCTATACTAGACCCACAATATTATATAATTTCAACGTCATATAATATGTCACATAGGGGGTGAATTTATGTTTAATTCAAATGAAAAATGGATTGATGATATCACAGAAGAGGTATTGCCGGATTCTTTGGACATACCTGAAAATGAATTGAATCAGAGACTTTATGAAAAACTCAAAAAAGAATATTCGGAGAAAATACTGCCTGATATTCTATCGGAAAGCGGCAAAACTGAATACAAGGATGAAATATATTTTGAAATATCTCAGAATGTCAATGTGGTAATCAACGAGCCTTATTATATACCTGAAAGTAAAAAAATGGTGGTGAAATACGAAAGACTGGCTTCTACGGCATTCATAGGAAGTATTCTGTTCGGTATTATTTTTTATTTTTTACTCGGTGGAATTTTTACGGATAAATATTATGCTGCCCTTTTAGGTATGCCAATTGGTTCTGCTTTTTTGGTATGGCTTTTCACAAAAGCAGCAAAACATCCAAAAATTGCTTCTGTAATAAAATGGGGCAGTATCGTTGGATTTGCCGGAATAACCATTGCCTCAATATTTTCAAACTTAAAAGGCGGCTTTTTCGGAAAAAAGAGCATAAATTTCTTTCAATGGCTATTTATGGGATTAACTACATTATGCGTATTCTGGATGATTCATATATTCAAACCGGAAAAAATCACAGATATCTCGGAAGTAAAAAAAAGCATTGGAATCCAGCTGAAACAGAGAATTATGACCCTGTGTGTCTTGACTGAAGCACACTTATCAAAAGGTTTAGATAAAAACTACAAAGATGAAAAAATATCAGAAGAAAACACACAAACAATACCGGTTTCATGTGATGAAAAAATGGATAAATCACTTTACTCAGGAAAATTCCTGCCTGCTGTTTTTTCAAAAATGCTCAATTCATCCAGAAAAAACGATGAAAAACTCGCTTTGGTTTCCATAAACAGTTATATAAATGCACTCAAGGCCTCGGGAATTGAACCTGTTGAAAAGGCAAGAAATTTCACTTTCGATGAAAATGATGAAAAATATTACGATACCTTCGGCATAATAAGTTCAGGTGATGAAGTCGAAATACTTTCAGATGCATGGAAAGCCCCTGATGGTAAGCCGTTGATAAAGGGTATGGTAAGGAAGGTGAGAAAATGAAAGGACATGATTTACTGAAACTCATTTACGGACTGGATTTTGGTACCTCGAATACCCATCTAAGTTCATGTACGGCAAACGATTTGTTCCCACTTGTAGATGATATAAAAATATATAAGGATAATTCCATACCTTCAGCCATACTTTACGATGAAAAGACTTTCACTCCGGTGACTTTCGGAAAGAAAGCTATAGAAGAATGGTTCAGCATGAGTAAATCAGAAAAAAGGAAATTCAGACTTTCTACAGACTTCAAGCAGAGAATGGCATTCAACAAACGTTCACAGGCAGAAGCAGAAATGTTTCTTTCCAGTCTTTTTGAATATCTCATCAATCAGAAACTTATAAACAGTTTAGCCGACAGTGAGTCGATAAAATTAGTTACAGGAATACCGTCACAGACGGTATCGGATCATTCTGAAAAACTCTCTTCTGTTCTGAACTCGTGTACAGGAATAAAGCCGGTATTAACAGAAGAGCCTCTTGGTGCTTTATTCTTCCATATAATGAAAAAAGACATAAACAAAAACCAGGCAAGATCCGGAGTATTGGTAATAGATTTCGGAGGCGGAACACTTGATTTTGCATACCTTAAAAATTTCAAGGTTCATGCAAAATGGGGATCCCCATTTATAGGCGGGAATTTATTCGATGATTTGTTTTATTCGGAATTCCTCAGACAGAATCCGAATTCAGAAAAAGAGATAAAATCACAGGGTTTGCAGGGATATCTCAGAACAGTTGTGTTCAAAGAACTTAAAGAGAAATACTCTTTTTTGCTTTCGGATAACAAGGATTTCAATTTCACAGAACCGATTTTTGTAAATACCGATTTTCTTGGAAATTTCTCCATACCTTCAAAAGAACTTTTCACCGACAGAATGTGTAATTACACTCCAAGCTCTGAATACACAGACGACATGAATTCGGTCGAAGGTTTCGCTGAAATATTCCTGAACAAACCAACAAATTTGGTTAAATTGATTAAAGATTGTATGAAAGATGGTCTTGAAAAAAATAATATAAAATCCGATTCTGTTTCCTTAATAATTCTCACTGGAGGAAGCAGCAGATGGAGTTTTTTCATGGATATGGTTAAGGAGATATTTCCATTTACCGAAATAATCTCCTCTTCTGATCCCGAGTCAACTATAAGCAGGGGTTTGGGTCTTGCATATTCATCATCGGTTTATGAAATGAAAGTCAGAAAAGAACTCAGAGAAAATAAACCCGAACTATTATCTGAATTCAGGCATATTTACAACTCTGTCATTGATGACAACATTTCAAAGTTATCTGCCAATCTTTATGATTTGTACGAACCACTGATTTCGAGAAATATTTCTTCATTTTTCAGAACCGGTGGAAAAATAGAAGACCTTGAAAAAAGTATCAAAAGAGATTCACAGCTTCTGGAACCACAGATTGCCGTGTTGAAAAACGGCTTTATAAAAATAATAGAATCTTCCATGGATAAAGCTGTAAAAAAAGCGTTGTCAAAATGGTTCAACCGTTCTGGTATCGTATTTGATTTCACCGGCGATACCGGAGTTGATTTTGAAAAAGAAAATGCAAATCAGGAGATTCATACAATAGATTCAATTTTCTACGATAGAATAACCGCAATTTCTTCGCTGATAATCGGAATAATAATCGGAAATATAATGGGCGGCAGCGGAATGGCATTACTCGCAGCGGGACCACTGGGCTGGCTTGCAGGTTTCATAGGCGGCCTTATCATAACCATTGCCTCTATGCTGGGTTTTAAAAACAAGTTGAAAACTAACTTTAAATCCATGAAAATACCGGGATTTATGCTGAAACTTTTCCTGATAAATGAGGGCAGGATAATAAAGAATTCCAGAAAAAACCTTGTCAAATCTCTGGAAGAAAGTTCCGAAAAAACAAAGGAAAAACTGGGGCATTCGTTCAAAGACATTGAAAAAAAACTCAATGAAATAATCGATGAACAGATAGAGGAGATAAGCTATTCCAACTTTGTTGATTTTTAATTCTTTTTCTCTGTCATTTTTTCAACAAATTCAATCATAGTCCTGGATTTATCTATATGTGATTTCAAATAAGGAATGAAGCGATCGGTTACATAACTGAATTCCGAAAATTCGTCGTATCGGCTCAGAAGCTCTGATACACCGTGTTTTTGTGTGTCAGTATCATTTGAAAAAACGTTAAGCAGCGAGGCTATACTGTATCCGCAATTTCTCAAAAGGCGTATAATTTTTATCTTTTCAACGTCGTATTCACTGAAAACCAGAATGTTGCTTTCGTTGCGTCTTATTTCGAATAATCCGTTTCTTTCCCATGTTCTGAGTGCATCTACCGTCACATCCAATGATTTGATAATCTCTTTCCGTGTTTTAAATACCACATTATCCCTGTGCCCATATTTATTCAGAATCCATTTTTCAAGAATTTCGAATGCCTCTTCTGCACGTAGCAGTTCTGTTTTTGATAATTCATGATAAAGTTTTGAAAACTCCATAGCATCTTTATAATTACCCTTCGCAAATTCCCTAACCGCATTTCGTACAATTTCAGTCCGAACTGGGTATGGACCGGGAATTGCCATTCTGGCAAACTCAAACTCTATAATATGCCTGTCGGTGAAAATTCTGTAATTTGATTTGTTTCTGTCAGCTTTTGAAATAAATCCCCATTGTTCGTAAAGCCTCACCGTATTGACATGTACTCCGAATATCCCCGCAATCTGACTCGTGGAATAAGTACTGCTTTTTTTCAAAATCTCAACCACTTTCACACCGATAATGTGTAAATTATCTCAAATTATACCCTACATCAACACTAAAATATTATATCTGGTGATTTCTCCATATAATTCACGAACAATAGGATATAATTGTCAAAATTCATAAAAATAAAAAGGAGTAATTTATGATTGCTGGGAAAACGATAGAAGAATGGAAATCTGAAATACCCTTAATTGAAAAAATAATCAATACCGAAGAAACGTTCTGGGAAAACGATAAAACACTGCCTTTTGAAGATGCTGCAAGAAAAATCCCCATAAACACACTACAAATACAGGAAGCCGAAAACTTGCTGAATAGGTTTTCTACATATATATCAACTGTATTTCCGGAAACCAGACAAAATAACGGTTTGATTGAATCACCGGTAAAAGTAATTCAATCCATGAAAAATCAGCTGAATGAAAAAAATGACAATAAAATAAACGGGGAACTGATTTTAAAACTCGACAGCCATTTACCAATATCCGGTTCCATAAAAGCCCGTGGTGGAATATTTGAAGTCCTGAAACATGCTGAAACTCTCGCAATTGAAGCAGGTATACTCGATAAAAATCAGGATTATTCGATACTAGCTTCTAAAGATTTTAAAGATTTTTTCTCAAGACACAAAATATCTGTAGGTTCAACCGGAAATCTGGGATTGAGTATAGGCATAATGGGGGCAAAACTTGGATTCGACGTAACCGTTCATATGTCATCAGATGCAAAACAATGGAAAAAAAATATGCTGAGAGAAAAAGGGGTCACAGTTGTTGAATACGATTCAGATTACAGCAAAGCCGTCGAAGAAGGCAGAAAAATGGCCAATAAAGAACCCAACAATTATTTTATTGATGATGAAAATTCGCTGAACCTGTTTCTTGGTTATGCAGTTGCGGCTTCCAGATTGAAAAAGCAACTCGAAAATATACAGATAGATGTGAACAGTGAAAACCCGCTATTCGTATTTCTCCCGTGTGGAGTCGGAGGAGGCCCTGGGGGAGTAGCTTTTGGACTCAAACAAATCTATCGTGATGATGTCCATATTTTCTTCTGTGAACCCACACATTCTCCCTGTATGTTTTTAGGTACACTCACAGGAAAACATGATGAAATATGTGTTCAGGATTTTGGACTGGATAACAAAACGGTGGCTGATGGTCTCGCGGTGGGTAGACCGTCTTCGTTTATAGGAAAAACTCTTGAAAATATGATAAACGGATTTTTCGGTGTTTCCGATGAAAATATACTTAAACAACTTTCCATACTTTCAGATACGGAAAACATAAATCTAGAACCCTCTGCTTTGGCTGGTATTGCCTCATTGGTAAATTTCGTGAAAAATGACGACTTTGAAAAATACGTTGACAGCCTTTCATTGAAAGGCAAAAATATTAACCATTTGATCTGGGCAACCGGAGGCAGTATGGTTCCGGAAAATATCAAAAGAGAATATTATCTCACTGGTAAGAATTTTCTTTAATAAATAATCTTGCTGACAAAGATCTTCTTTAAAGAAGGTCTTTGTTTTTTAGTTATCCCTAATTGATAAAAAACCAAAATAGTTCGGTAACGCAAATATTATTCAACGATTTATATTTCCATTGTTTATCTCAATATGTTATTTATTATAATTATACAAAAATATTATTTTTAGAACTCTCGAATTATATTCAATTTAATTCAAAATGTTATAATATTTACATACCTTCACATAAGGTGAATAAATTATAAGGGGGATGAACATGAAAAAGAGTTCGCGTATTTTTGTGTTAGTTGCAACGATTATGATTTTAACCTCGTTGACTTTTTTTTCAGCAACCAGTATGAAAGCCCATGATTTTACGAATGAAATCTGTAAGGAACAGTTATGGACACATGGTGGTGACCGATGGGAATATGACGAATTTATCAACTCACTTTTCACTGCAATAAACGATGGCGAAGATGTCGACAAACTTTTAGTCGGTCATTCCGTACAGTACGAAAAATTACTGGAATACGTGGAAACACTCGGAGAATCAGGAACTCTCGAAAGCATTTCAAACAAAGCGGAAAAATTCTACACTGTAGAAGGCTATGATGTGGCAAATGACAAAAGAATGATTTTGAAAGTAAAATATTTGATAAATGGAGACAATGGTGAAAAGACAGAATATTCTGATTTCCTGGGTTTGGCACAGGAAGAAGGAATATGGAAACTCTGGGGAATAATCTGGAAAGATACGGGATTTGATGTTTCCGATGCAAGCCTCGAACAGATTCAGTCTCCCGAAAAAGGTGAAGAAATCTGTGTAATTCACACGACTGTGGGAGATATAAAATTGAGACTATTCGGAAAGTATGTTCCAAAAACAGTTGAGAATTTCATAGGACATGCCAAAGCTGGTTATTACGAAGGAACAGAATTTTTCAGAACTATTGATGAATTCATGATTCAGGGCGGAGATCCGACTAACACAGGTGAAGGCGGAGAATCAATATGGGGAGGAGAATTTGATGATGAATTCTCCAGAAACCTCAACCACTTCAGAGGCGCAATATCCATGGCAAATGCCGGTCCAAACACAAATGGCAGTCAGTTCTTCATAGTACAGAAAACACAGGCAATAGAAGAACATCTTGATATGGTAACACTTCCGTTGAATGTTGAAGCTAAATATCTTGAACTCGGCGGCTGCCCTCATCTGGACAGACGTCATGCCGTATTCGGCCATGTATTCGAAGGTATGGAAATCGTCGATGAAATTGCATCATATCCGGTCGATGAAATGGCAAGGCCTGAGAATCCAGCTAAAATCCTGAGTATTGAATTTGTAAAATACGAATAATAAAAAGAATCCCTTCGGTTTACACCGAAGGGATTCTTTTTATCGTTAAGCTTTTTTCGATTTTTTATTCTTGTACATTAGTGAATCGACATAATCCACAAAATGGTCCCCATTCATTTTCATATTCGAATCGTAAATTGAGTATCCATAACTGAATCCCAAAGCTATACCCATTTTTTTCTCCGTGTTATATTCTTCAATATTCCTTTCAATTCTCTCTATTACATTCTTTATCTCATTCTCATCACCAACATCAAGAACGATAACGAACTCATCCCCACCGTATCGGGCAATTAAATCTTTAGTCCTGGTAGACTTTTTTAAAATTTCGGCAAAATTTATAAGTACGGAATCGCCCATTTTGTGTCCGTGTAAATCGTTTATCAACTTAAAATCATCAATATCTATCATGATAACCGAAAAAGGCGTATCTTTTGAGAAATTTTTTATTTTCCCCGCGAGGTATTCGTCGAGATTACGTCGGCTGCTGGTTTCTGTAAGATAATCCTGATTTATTTCCTTACTCTGAATATTCAGATAAACTACAAAAACCGACAAAGCAACACAGTTCCAGAGAATACTCACACCATATAGAAATGCCTGTAAAACTCCTCCGACAACGGGGAAAATAGCAAAAGACATCAGGTATATGAATTTCCTCTTGGATACATTTTTACTGTGCATCACCAGACCCAATATACCGTATAAAAGATAACTGAAAGTTATGATTACAATCATCATAAACAAAGGCCCTCTTTGATAATAATTGGCGGTATTGACACTGAAATACCAGCCGGTGGCAAGTGATATAAAAGAAAGGAGTATATTTAAAAACAACGGAATCGCTAAAAACAAGACTACCTTCTTACTTAACCCCCTGTTAGGAACTGTCTGCAGTATGGAATAAACTATCCAAAGGAAAACAGGCAATGGATTCAGCGCAAGAAACAGAGCATTAATAATGGTATTGGCAATCATGTATCCCACTCCATGCACACCATCCACAAGCCATGCAACATCTTCCATAATGAGCATAATTAAAACACTCAAAACTATATGCCTGAAAACTTTTCTCTGCTTCGATGATTCTTTGTGCTTGTCAAGAAGACTGAGATACATAAAAAACATAAAAACAGCGGAGAATATATTACCATCAATTTTATTTATAAATTCAACCATAAAATCTCCTTAAAATATAATTCAGATAAAATTATACCATTATAAAATTACTTATGAATATTATCAGAATAAAATGATTCTTCTTAACACAAGCTGCTTTAAAATATCAAAATGCTATAATATCCGAAACAATAGCAGGTTATTCATCTTTTAATTCAAGGAGTGATTATGAAATTCTCAAGTAAATTGTCGCTTTTTCTGATTATTTCGCTGACTGTGTTATTTCTGTTTTCCGGATGTTCGGTTATTCAGATTTTCTGTCACTTTAAAGTTATAAATAACGGATTATATCCTGTCGAAAATGTAAAAATATCGGTACCCTGTCCGGGTGAGAGTGAAAAAACGATATCTTATATTTCTCCTCAATCAGAATCACCCCAAATTGACTATCACCTTTACAATTATACTTTAATGGGTATGTATACGGCTTGTCAGTTAGAATTGAATTATACATGCAATGATATTAATTATTCGAAAAAATTTGAAAGATTGACAATCAACGGCGGTATGAAAACTACCATTAAAATTAACGGTTCAGAAGTATCTATAGAATGATGCATAAAATCAAGCGTAATATGGGAGAATGTTTTTGAGAGATAATATTTCAAAACTGAACATAATAAAATATCTTGGATATGGCTGTTTTGTACTGGTTTCCATATTCTTCAGGGAAACTACGTTATCGGAAAAATTTATTATAGTCCTGATAATGCTATTGGACTTCATAAATTCACAGTTCAGGGTAAATTACCTTCTGGAAAAGAAAATACTTTTTCCGGTCTCAATTTTTTCAGAATTAACGGTAATTTTGATACTTTATTCATTTGGTTACAAAAACACCATACCTTTTCTGTTAATTCCAACGATAATAGATATAGGTTTTTTCTTCCCGCTAAGAATCTCATTGTCATTTTTATCAGGAATACTGTTTTTTTATCTATACAGCAATTTAATTTTCATATCAGAATACGATTATACGGTTTCTACTATAATTAAAATGCTTCTTTTATCGTATGTTTATTTATTTTCTTTATTCATTTCAAAATCAGATTCCAAGAAACTGGAAGCACAGAAATTTTACGACAAATTGAGAATATCGGAAGAAGACCTGAAAAAAACAAATGAAGAACTGGAAGCTTATTCCAGAACGGTTGAAGAATTAACACTTTTAAGGGAAAGGACAAGACTTTCCAGGGAACTGCATGATGGTGTTGGCCATACACTCTCAACTTTGATAATTCAACTGCAGGCAATAAAAACAATAATCAAAAAAAATCCCGATACCGCCTCCAAAATGATGGAAGAAGTTATACCTTACTCAAAAGCCTCTCTGGAAAATGTAAGGAGTACGGTAAGGGAGTTGAAACCTCGTGAACTGGAAGCTTACGAAGGTATATTCGCCATAGAAGAACTCATAAAAAACTTCAGAAAATTCACAGGTACCGATGTCAAATTAATAGTGTCAAAAGTCAAATACTCTTTGAGTTCGGACCAGAGTTCCAATCTTTACAGAATAGTTCAGGAATGTCTCAGCAACAGTATAAGACACGGTAAGGCAAAAAATATAATAATAAACATACAGTTTCTTGAAGAAAAAGTTTATGCTAGAATCAAGGATGATGGCAAAGGCTGCAGCGAAATAATTCCATCCTTTGGACTGATAAACATCAGGGAAAGAACTGAAGCTTTGAATGGACAATGTAATTTCATATCCGGAGAAAATAAGGGATTTGAAGTTACCGTAACACTGCCAAGGTACGCCGATTCATCTGAATACGATTTATAATATTTCTGGAGGTACTGATGATAAAAGTATTGCTGGTTGATGATGAAAAATTGATCAGAGAAGGATTGAAAATATTGCTTTCTGAATTTGAAGATATCGAAATAATCGGAGACTGCGCAGATGGACTTGAGGCCACCAAATTCTGTCGTGACAATGATGTCGATGTTGTACTGATGGATATAAGGATGGGCAAATATGACGGTGTTATGGGAACCAGAATGGTAAACGAACTGAAGAAAAATATAAAAATACTTATTCTGACCACATTCAAGGATGATGAATATATTTTCAACGCCATGAATTATGGCGCAAGTGGTTACCTCCTGAAAGACAGCTCTGCTGAAAGGATTTACGACGCAATAAAGAGCGCTCATTCCGGTAATATTGTAGTCCATCCTGAAGTAGCTGACAGAATTCTTTCAAACAAAGAACCTGAAATCGAAATTGAAAAGATAAAAGATAATTTTAAAATAACTGACAGAGAAATAGAGATAGTTAAGCTGATATCAAAAGGCCTGACGAATAAAGAAATATCCGAACAGCTATTTCTGACTGAAGGTACGGTTAAAAACAACATAACGCGTATTTTATCGAAACTCGACCTCAGGGACAGAACACAGATAGTCATCTTCGCTTATAAAAACAATCTTGCAGATTAATAATTACAGTTATAAAAATGGGTTTAAACGGAAACCCCTATCTTGCAACTTATTTATAGACATTTTCGCATCGTTCTGCAACCGAAGTGATCAGAAATTCTCCTCAGGTATATACCTGATATTACACATGAGTGACTCAGGTCACTGCTTTTTCCGTATATAATGCCTCCGGGTAGTATCGTCATTCCCAACTTTATTCTATAATCACGATGAAAATACAAATTATAAGAATATTTGGAGGGAAAACATGTACGATATTAAAATTAAAAACATAACTAAAAGATATGACGATATACTCGCTGTAGATAACGTTTCTGTACACATTCCGGAAGGCACAATATTCGGATTGCTTGGACCTAACGGAGCTGGAAAATCAACGATGATAAATATGCTCTGCGGACTGCTGAGCCTTGATAACGGAGATATTTTAGTAGGCAGTAATTCTATAAAATCCTCTCCACACGATATTAAAAAGAATATCGGATACATTCCCCAGGAAATAGCACTCTTCGAAGGTCTTACGGTAAAAGATAACCTCGATTATTTCGGCAGGCTTTACGGCCTTTCAGGTACAACATTGAAAGCGAGGATGGAGCATGCACTCGAAATCACAGAACTGAAAGATAAAAGGAAGATGACGGTGAAAAAACTATCAGGTGGTATGAAGAGAAGACTCAACATAGCCTGCGCCATAATGCATAAACCCAAAATACTGGTTATGGATGAACCAACTGTTGGTGTCGACCCTCAATCAAGAAATCATATACTGGAATTCGTGCGAAAAGTAAACAAGGATTCAAAAACCACGGTAATATACACTTCCCATTATATGGAAGAAATAGAAGCGGTATGTGATGAAATTCTTATTATGGACCTTGGAAGGGAATTGCTCAAGGGAACAAAAGAAGAAATATTGAGAAGTGTCATAGACGAAACGTATATAGAGATAAAAACCGAAAGTTTTAATTCTTCCGTAAGTTCAGCCCTGAAATCCCTTGACTGTGTAAAATCCGTTTCCGCAAAGGACTCATTGGTGAAAATCGTAACTTCAAGTGCGGAAATGAATATAGAAAAAATAATTCACGAATTTAAAAATAGAAACAATAAAATACTGAATATATCCATAAAGCAGCCAAATCTTGAAACTGTTTTCTTAAGCATAACCGGTAAGAAACTGAGAGATTAATCGTAAAGGAGGAATTTGCAATGAAAATATTCACCATATTAAAAAAAGATATCAGAGTTTTCACTTCAAGCTTTGCCCAGAACATTTTTATGCTTTTAATTTTCCCCCTTATAATAGGCTTGCTTTATGGGATGATGTATGAAAATATACTCGAAAACAAACTGGAACTAAACACATTGAAAGTGTTCGTACTCAACGAAGACAAAGGAATTGCAGGACAGGCATTAAAAAACATCATGGATTCAGAAGCACTGTATTTTGTGGAAAAAATCGAAGTTACCACCGAAGAAGAATTACAGGCAAATATAAATAAAAACAAAAATGCGATGGGAATATTTTTGCCTTCGAATTTAAGTGACAATTTATTCATAGGACAAAAAGAAACTTTCAACGTTATGGATAAAGGCAATATTTCTATAGAGAAATCGATATTCAATTCGATATTGAAAGAATTTACCAATAACTTGAATACCAATTTCCTTGCAGGAAAAATAATTTCTGAAAATACAATTAACAAACAGGATATAGACGGTAAAATCGCAGAATTCATGGAATTAAACGCCAAAACATCTGCCACGAATTTTGTAACGGCAGATAAAACAGAGGGAAAAACCAAAATATCTTCAATAGCATTGTTTTTAACATCGGTATTTGTAGCTTTTGCATTCTTCATCAACACCGAGTTTTTCCAGGAAAGGGATAAAAACATTCTGAAAAGAGTTTTTGCATCAGGAGCTTCTTATAAAACAGTGTTTTTCGGGAATTTTCTGTCAATATTCAGTCTGACATTTTTCATATCCGGAATTTATTTCCTGATAAGTTATTACTTCATTCTGAAAATCAGTCCTCCCGTACTGGATTTTCTGGGAGCAATTTCACTTATGTCGCTTATGATAGCTTCATTCCATTCATTCATAATAGGTTTATTCTCTACAGAAAGGACTATGAAAGTGTTTTTCGGAGTGATATTCTTTGCATTCGTAATATTGGGTGGAAGTTTTTATCCGGCAGACAGTTTTTCGATTACCGCCAAAGTAGCAGCATTCACTCCAAACTTCAACATACAGAAAATACTCGAATCATTAATAACCGGAACAAATCTTGCTTCTGAAGGGATAAGGATAATTACACTGTTAATCATATGTGCTGTGCTAACAATAACAGGTATGATTATGTTTGAAAAGAGGGTGAAGGTATAATGTTTAATTTGGTAATTGCTAATTTAAAAATGATGTCCAGAGATAAAAAACACTATATTGGAATGCTTTTAATACCGATTGTAGTTATAGTCATAATGAGCATACTCAGTTCCGATATAAACGATTCCAGAAGCATATCTCTCGCCTTCGTCAACGAATCAGAAGATGTTTATGGCCTCGAACTTGAAAAAACACTGTCAGATGATAAGGCATATAACGTTTCAAATTTAAAATCTGAAGAAGCCACAATGAAACTGGCTGAAGAAGAAATTGCCGCAATAGTTAAAATTCCCGATGGATTTACTGAAAGTTTTTCAAATGGCTCCATACCCGATATAGAAATGAATTATAACGGCCAGGCACCTGTTCGACAACTTAGTTCATTGTTAAATTCATTCGTAAAGAACAAAATTCTGGGAAATAAATTATCGGAAATAGTCGAAAATGACAGCATAAAACTCAGTTCTGAAGAGCAATTAATAACCATTGAAACTGAGAACACACAGAATGAAGGAAATGGAATGTTCATACTGAGCTTCATAATAACTTTCATGATGTTTGCCATGATTTTCATAGCGAACGAAATAATCGACTTTAAAAACTGGAAAGTACTCGAAAGAAGCTACTCAACCCCGAATTCACCAAGAAAAATCATAGGTGGAATTATGATATCCATGTACATACTGATTATATTCCAGACAATTATGATGATTTTACTTGCATATATAATTACCGGCCATTTCATAGTAACAGATATCATTGGCGGGATTCTCCTGTTCGGAAGTTTCGCATTACTGGTACTGAGTTTGGGAGTTTTCCTGTCAAGAGTCTGTAAAAATCCGAATCTTGTTCCCGCATTTGTAAATTTAATCGCCATACCAACGGGAATCATAAGCGGTATTTTCCTTCCTCCTCAGCTTATGCCGAAATTCATGTCCAATTTTTCTTTCCTGGGTCCTCAATACTGGATTTTCACTGGAATAGATAAATTAAACAGTGGACTCGGTGTTGCCTCGATTTTACCAAACGTAGCCGTAATACTCTTAATAACTCTATGTTTCTTTGCAGCAGGCACGTATAAGCTCCAAAGAGAAATTTAAAATAAAAAAAATGCGGGAACTATTTCCCGCATTTTTTTAACCCCTTCAGAGATCTTCACGTGTAAGTGACAAAGAATTACAATCTATGAATTTTCCTCTGCAATAGAAGACTTTTCTTTTAATTCCTTCATGTTTGAATCCATTTTTTTCAGCTACCCTCCTGCTGCCTTCGTTATCAAGTGCCACATTAACTTCAAGACGTTCAATATTATATGCCCCGAAAAGATATCTGCTGAAAATCTTCAATGCTTCGGATGTATATCCCTTTCCTCTGTTCTCTCTTTTGAATACCTGATATCCGACTTCATATCCGGGAATATACCAGCAAGTCTTAAAATACACTATTTCTCCAACAATATCGCCTTCAACTGTCTCAATAATCATACAACCATAATCTTCCGTCCATAGCCCGGTATCGTTGAATTTCTTCTTGAAAAGTGGTTGGGAAAGCAGAAGAAGATTCCAGAATTCTCCACGTTCTTCAACATTGTTTTTTAAACTGTAAAGAACATCAACATCAGATTCTCTAACATTTCTCAGAATTATTTTTTCGCCTTTAATCATTAATCTATCCTCCGTAATTTAATTTATATGAATTAAATTCAAATTGCGTTGTGCATCAACATGAAAAAACAAAACAGTTGTATATGCATAAATAAAAGTGTTCAAGCAAAACATCAAGATATGAACAAGGAAATATTTATTGAATTCGTTAAGAAATTACGAATAAGAGAGCTAAGTGAAGGAACTTTGTAGTTTGAATGAAATAACTGTTTGTAAATCTCTCCAAATTCATTAACTATTGATATTTCATATCTTAATTCAGAAGACTATATCTATTCATTTATAGTACTTTCAGAAAATTAACATCAGGCTTAATTTAGTGCATAAAATGAGATTTAATAAGTAATTATTTTTGAAAAATACCCTTCTAATTTCGTTGTATCAACAAAAACTGAATATATAACTGCCTCTAAATGCTCTTTATTTAGAGATTCTTTCCATTCAATATAAAATTTATTTCTTAAACCGAGAGTTCTAATAAACTCTCTTATAGCCCTACCATTTCCTTCACGAAATGGGTGAATTATATTCAATTCAGAATAATAATATGAAATTCTTTTAATAAATTCTTTGAAATTTATGGAAGATAAAAAATTCTCAGCTTTTAATTCATTTAATTTACTAGATAGATTTTTAGAAATATATAAATAATCACAAAAAAGTGTATCATCTTTTTGGATATTTTCTTCTCTAATTTTACCGGCAAAACAATATAAATCATGAAAAATATATTCATGTACTTTAAGGAGATGTTCTAAAGAAAAATCACCTTTCAATGGATTACAATACAATTCATAAAGCCTTTGATTAGTTAAATCAGCTTCAACTTTCATCAGTAATTCCCTATCTTTAATACCAAATTTATTTATGTATGTATCTGTACCACTATAAAAATATCTTGATTTATAATTATCCTCTGCATTATATTCAGAGTATTTTTTCAAAACCTAATTATAGAGAATAGATCTCTTTTATTCTTTTTATAGCTTCTTCATTATCAATTTTTCCTACTAAATATAATTTATGAATTATAGAGGCTTTTTTTGAGGATTTCATATTTTCCATCGCAGAAGTAGCAATTACTGAAGCCATTGCCTTTTTTACATGAATACTTTTATCCATAAACTCACCTCTTTTTTCACTATATAATATTATATCATTATATCGGAAAAGGTATTGCTTTTTTCAATATTTTAAATCAAATTAAAAATTTATTGGTAATTTATTTCTGGCAAACTTCCCAAAATCTTTTATACACGCCTTACAACTATATACCTTTCTGTGATTTTGACCTCTTTAAATCCAAATTCCTCATATATCCCAATATACCCGGTGTGACCAAGTACACTGTGATGTTTTTTATCCGACTTTTCAAATACAGCTTCATTCACGGGTATTCCGTATATCTCTTTAACACCCTGCCTTATGAGAATTTCAATTATCTCACCGATCATTATTCTCATAAGCCCTTCCCTTCTATGTTCCGGGTGTGTCAGAAAACATGAGAGCACAACAGCTTCCGGATTATCACATTCAATTATTTTTTTCAGAAATATACTGTCATCCATGGAAATAACCTGGCACCAGCAGACAACTTCCTTATTTACATAACCCAGATAACCGTCACATTTATTCATGGTAATATCTTTTCTTATATCTTTCATCTCATCAACGGATAATTGCCAGGTTTCACCAGGCAAATGAGCCCTGTAAAAAAACACGCATTGACAGTCTTCAAATCCGGTATTTTTCATGAAATTATAAAAATCGTCTATATTCTCATTTGTTAATGGTTTGACTTCCATTAACGCACCTCCTGTAAGATGTCATTGGAAGTATTTAATTTTTTTATTCTTTTATCAGTTTTTCTGTTAAAATTATATCAGAATATATTTTATTTAGGGAGAAAAAATGCAAAAAGATTTATATCAGATTGGAGAAATATCAAAAATATGTGAAATATCCATACAGGCGCTGAGACATTATGACCGAATAGAACTATTATCACCAGCATATACAGACCCTGACACCGGATACAGATACTATTCCCATCAACAGATATTGAACATAAAAATAATACAACAATTTAAGAAATTGAATTTCTCTTTAAACGAAATAAAAGATTTCGTAAAACGCAACAACTTACAGCAAACACTGGATTTACTTATGGAAAAAGAACTTAAGACAACGGAAGAGCTTAAAAGAATTTCGGATAATCTCAGACAATTGAAAAAATTAAAAACCACTTTGAAATATTATTTCTCAAATGAATTCGACGAAAAAATACAGCATATCTTCATGGAAGAAAAAAAAGTACTCTTCAGGAGATACAAATCTCCGTTTATACCAGAAATATTCATAACAAGGTTTACAGAATTACACAACCTTGCTGAAAAATTCCACTTTAAAACCAAAGGGGATTATATGGCCATATTTCATGACCATTACACCGTATTTGACCCTAAAAATGCGGATATCGAAGTGTGTATTGAAGTGGACCCCCCCGTTGAAAGGTCAGATTTTATAAGAAGTATAGAAAGCGGAGACTACGTTACAAAAATACATCTTGGGGTGTATTCAAAAATCCCTGAGAGCTATGGCAAAATGCTGGAATGGATGTCAGAAAATGGTTTTGAACTTTCGGGAAGTGCCATTGAATCTTATATAATAGATTATTTCCTCACCGAAAACCAGGAAGAATTTGTCACTAAACTTCAACTACCGGTATCCAGAATAAAAAATATTTGATTTCCCTCTTGACTCTATAGTAGGTATAGACATTATAATTTTAAAAAAGGAGGGATATTATGAATAATACAATAGAAAAAGCAAAGAAATTCATAGAAGAAAAAGGAAACTCTTTTCAGAAAGAAGCGATTGATTTTGTTTTGGCAAATGAAATCACTTCTGCTCAGAAAGAAAAAATCGAAAAGGAATTGGCATATTATCAGAATGAAGATGGTGGATTCGCTAACGGACTGGAAATAGAGTATCAGGGAAATGTAAGCAGTCCTTTCACAACGGCGGCAGCTTTGAGTTACATTTATTTTTTCAAGCTCAAGGGAACTAAACTCGAAAAGGAAACTCTTGAATATCTCAAAAAAACCCAGAAAAACGATGGATGCTGGGATGATGATGAAAAAATGCTGGAATTCGATTTACCACCATATATGGGACCTGGAATTTACTTAGATTATAAAACAGCATCGGTTTTAAAATGGCTTGTCAAACTCGGATACGGTGAAACCGACATGGCTAAGAAGGCACTCGATTTTCTGGTTAAATATTTCGATAAAGTATCCGAAGGTTCGGATTTCTGGTCTGCAGCTGCATATATATCTGCTTTCTCCGAAATACCCACCCATCCAAAATTCCCCGAAGTGTTGAAATGGTGTAACGAAGTTTTCGCACAGAGTATGCCGCCTCAACAAAGCGACGAAATCCCCTGGATGCAGGTACAGGGCATGATTTATGAAGACAGTCCTGCTTTGTTCCCCATTAAATCAAAAATCCTTGAAAGTATAGGAAAAAATCAGCTCCCAAACGGGGCTTGGCCACATCAATTCGGCGATTACAATGCAACATGGGCAGCTATATTTATCTGCAGATTTTTGAATTCGTCAGATAATCTATGAGATGGTAAACTTTTAAGAGCTATTTGGCATACAAGTAGAGAGGGGCGATTTTTATTAAGGCGATTTACAACTAAAGTTGTTTCGAATCGCCCCTACAATTGCTCTAATTGCCTCTACAACTCATCAGAAATTATTATTGTATCCTTTAATTTAACTTATAAACCATCAAAATAATATTTGTAATAAATAAAGGGAACTGTTCCGGAAATGTATAATTTTAACAAAAGAACTCCCAATAATTTGATGCGATTACAAAAAACTGATACGGGCCCAAGTTGTTACTGCTTATATTATGTCAAAAATCAAGTTCAACCCCAAAACCGTAAAAACACCAATTTTCAGATATGCCATAAATTTCGAAAACCTGACGTTTTCAAGGAGTTTTTCACCGATTAACCCGGCAAGTGTGGATACACTGAAGAAAACTGCAAGTGCCTGAACGATAAAAAGCAGGCCCAGGAAAACCATTATCAGACTGCTGTACTGTGAATTCTGAGGCACAAATTGCGGCAGGAATGCCAGAAAGAAAAGAGATACTTTCGGGTTCAGTAAATTCATGAATATCCCCCTGATATACAGTTTCTTAAAACTTATCGTATCACTTCTGACCGCTCCTATGAGATCATTTCTCTCCTTGAAGGCAATAAACGCAAGATAAAGCAGATAAGCTGCCCCGGCATATTTTAAAACTCTAAATGCAATCTCAGAACTCTGAATAAGTAAAGATATTCCCAAGGCTGCAATCATAGTATGCCCTATCAATCCCGTACAAAGTCCCAAAGCCGTGGAGATCCCAGCCTTTCTTCCCTGTGACATACTCATCGTGATGACAAAAATGATATCGGGCCCGGGCATTAAAGTAAGCAAGATTGATGAAATTAAAAAATATAATATATTCACAGATTCCATATCAACACCACACTTGCTTTACTATTTGCAGAAATCCGGATTCTCAAAAATGTCAAACCCGCATTCCTTAACTCTTTTTATTATCTCTTCATTGACGCTGGGCATAAAATCCGCCGAATAATGCAGGCCGAATCTGTATTGAAAAGTCGATATATATCCATTTTTCAGTATTTCTTTTTCAACTTCATCTGCAAACTCTTTCCCTTCAACTATTTCACAGACTTTTTTTATGCGTTCGATCCTTGCATCCTGTTCTTTTAAAGTCAGGCCTTTTTCCCCATACTTCTTTTGAACTGCAGATTTCAATTCCTCATCTGTTGGTATTCGATACCTGTTTTCATGAACTATGGTCTCCAAACCGTATTTATTGGCTATTTTCGGCTTTATCTTCGGATAGCCGAGTGAAACGAGAACGACTGGTATAACAGCTTCTGGTAATTCGAAAAGTTCTTTACTCCCATTAAATGAAACAGGATCGGTAAAAATCGTTCCGATATAGACAGAACCCAAACCAAAAGAATCACATGCAGTACAAATACTCTGTGCAGCTATAATGGTATCCTGAAGTGCTATCCAGAAATGTGCAAAAGACTTTGTAGCCGTAAATGGAGCCTTTTCTATTTTCGCTATTCTTTTCAGCCTGTAAAAATCTATACAGAAAAGCAGATTAACCGGAGCAGTCTTTATAAAAGGCTGATTTCCAAAATCCACGACTTTTTCCATCATATCTTTATCACGAATCTTTATTATCGAAAATGGCTGCAGATTCCCGCCACTTGCAGAATGAATCCCTGCCTGCAGAACCTGATCGAGTACTTCGTCAGTTACTTCATCTTCCAAAAATGCTCTGAGGCTGGCTCGTTCGTTAAGCAATTTCAAAGTCTCATTTGTATACTCTTTATTCATTTTTTCACCTCTCATTTTTGTTTTAATAATTTTAAACTATCCAGTTACTGGAGAGTCAAGTGATGAGATGGGAATCTGTATTTGAGTTATGTAATGGCTGGGATTTTTTGAGACAGTATGATCCAGTATTGTCCTCTCAAATGCGTATCCACAAATTTTTAAATTATTTTCAGAGATAAAACCGAGTAGTTTTAAATAATAAGGCTCTGACTGGGTATGATTGCCTATGAAAGTAGTTTGCAAAAACTTCCCCGCAGGAATGAAATCATCAAAACTCTCTTCATCTTTTTTATCTTCACCAATTAAAAAAATAGAGGAATATTCGTTGAATATTCCCTTTTTCAGGTTTTTAAGAGAAACTGTAAGTCCAACTTTACCTATAAAAATCGACGTCGATATTCTGTTTTTAATGACCAATTCTCTGAGATATAATTCCATTTCATCATTAGTCTTGATTTTTTTCTTTTGTCTTATTATCTTTCTTTCAGGAATATTGATTATTTGCATTTCCCCATGACTCTTTATATCCAAAGTTTCTTCTATTTCTTCAATACGTTTTTCAAATCTTGTTTTAACTATTTCCAGTTCCTCTATTTTTTTCTGAGTTAATTCCTTCTGTTTTTTCATCAGCATCAGAAATTCAGCTGCATTCGCATTATACATATGCTTTTTTATCTCCTTAAGAGAAAAACCGAGGAACTTGAGATATTTTATATTGTTGAGCAACTCGAACTGTTCAGCCGAATAATATCTGTAACCATTCTCGGAATTTACATATGCAGGTACAAAAAGACCTATCTCATCGTAATATCTGAGAGTTTTAATAGGTACATTATGAAGTTTTGACATCTCACCAATCGGAAATTTAGTCTTTATTTCATCCATAAATTATTTTTTATATTATTTATAATGTCTAAAAGTTCCTCGACAAGTTCATATACTTTGGTAGCAGGATTCATTTTGGAAGGTGTAAAATTCCCAGGATGAGTTTTATTAAGTTTTTTTGCATTTACTATAGCTTTTTTGCAGTTACCATACTCTTTTAAGATTTTATAAATATCCTTAAGGTTCTTTTCGTATTTCCCGTTGTTAACAGAGAAATTTTTGAAATATTCATTCAATTTCTTTATATATGACACTCTCTCTACTGCAGTATTGAGATATTCAAAATGCAATAAAAACCAGAGTTCAATAGCCTTATTTGACCAAGCTGGTTTAAAATCATTCTTTTTGCATTTTTCTATTGCATTGTTAAACTGTTCATCGGTAAAATCATCTTTGTCAAAAACACACCATATATTTCCAAATTCGACAGCAGATTTACGTTGTAATTCCGATGCGTATTCCACAAGACTCTCAGTATTTCTCCCTGTCCCTTCAATATCTATTTCCCATTTTTTTATTTTCACTTGATCTTTATATTTAGAGTTTATCTCTTCCTTAAATCCTTCAAAATAATTTGGTTCTGTTTTTTCCCCTTCGCAAACAATTAAATATCTATATGGCTTCATTTCTCTGTTTTCACTTTTTCTTTCCTTTCTTTTTCCCTGCCTTTTTTTAAAAAGTTGATCCGCCATACTACTCACTCACATGAAAATCTTTAAGATCAGGGATGGCACCATATCTTCCAGCAAGATAATCTTTGCCATAACTCGCATCTTTTCTTACTTTTTTATCATTTTGTTTGTATTCCGCTAAAGAGAAAAGATCAGAAACTCCATTTTCATCCTTTTCAACAAACCATATCTGGTCTCTTCTGAATAAATCTTTATTCAAATCATTCACATTATGAGTTGTAAATATTAACTGTGCGTTATTTGGGTTTGTTTCCTCGAACTGGAACATATTTATAATATATCTAATCAATAGCGGATGTAATTTAGCATCCATTTCATCTATAATCAACGTACTTCCATAATCTAAAGCTTTTACTAAAAAACTGTAAATGCTTATCATCTTTTGCGTTCCACCTGATTCCTCTTGTAAAGGAAGTTCTTCAATATCATTTGTATCTTTGTTTACGTGCTGAGAAAATATTCTGTATATGTCTGGGCTTCCATTTTCAAAATCTTCATTTAAATCTGAATCTGAATTACCAATTTTTTCAATTCTTAAACCTTCAATACCTAAATCAAAAGTTTTTACATATTCTATAAATCTATCATATTCTTTCCCTCTTTTATATGGGTTTATTGGCAAAGCTTTTGATAGTAGATGCTCAAATGATACATCACCTAATCTGAGAACATTAGTTTTTAAAAACCATTTATATACATTTTCTATATCATTAATCTCATAACCCGACAAGATAGAAATAGCTAAAGTACTTTCATTCATTCTATCTAATAATTCTTTTTTCTTCAGAAGCTCGTCATTCATATTAAATTCTTGATTTTTTCTTTCAAAAATAAGTATATACTTTGATTTAAATTTAAAATCCCTTTTATAAAGCCACTCTTCGTATATTTTTTTATTATCTGCCCTGTATCCATACTGATATTCTTTTCCATCTATTTCAAAGAACACTTCAAATAATGCTTTTCCTTTTTTACCTTCTTTTTCAAACTTGAATCTTTTTTGTGGTACACCTTCTCTTTCTCCCGCTTCTTTAAATGAATTCCTAACCCAATAGCTCATAAGTGAAAAAGCTTTAAGTACGTTTGTTTTACCGCTTGCGTTTGCACCGTATATAGCGGCTACTTTGAGATATTTTTCTCCTTTTTTATAATTTATGAGATTTTCAGAATGTTCTGTAATATTTGTGGCAGTCATATCTAAACTTGTTTCGTTCAAAAACGATTTAAAATTTTCAAAATTAAATTGAATGAGCAATTTTCTCACCTCTATACAATTATACATTATTTATTATTAGATATTTAAGTATTAGTGTGGAATTTTCTCATGTTATACATATCAATTAGACATAACAGATATACCATCCGCTCGAAGGAGATACGCGTATGCTTTTGACATACGAAAAGTTCTGTTCGAGCTCTTCTCTTCCATTATGCACAAAATAAAAATAATCACTTCTTTCCAGCCATTCGATGAAGCTAATTAAAAAACTCCTGTTCGGAAAAAACTCGTGAAAAAGAACTGCTTTTTTTGCCACACGTTTTATCTCTTTATAAAATCTGTACCTGATTTCTTTTTTAAACCCATGCAAAACATATGCACTGGTAATCAGGTCGAAGCTTTTATCCTCAAAAGGCAGGACCTTTGTGAGATCCGATTTAACAGTTCTCACAGAAGTCTTCCTTAAGTTGAACCTTGCGAATTTTAGCATAACAGATGAAGCATCGGTAGCGGTAACTTCATATCCGGATTCATTCAGCACATATGCCAGTGCCCCAGTACCACATCCGACATCCAAAATTCTTTTTGTTTTTTCGGGAATTTTCCCGGAATTTTCTTTCAGATATTTTCTGTATTTTTTCTTCTGGGAATTATAGGTGAAGTTGTAATAAGGCGCAATCAGAGAAAACAGGGTAATGTGGTTCAAAACGCTCTCCTAAGATAAAAATTTCTTAGATTATATCATCAATAGAAATATATGGAAAAGAAAAATATATTATTGCTCATAATGTACGCCAACATCACATTCTTGTAAATCGAATTATTTACACCTTGAATACTGTCATCCAGAGTACAAGGAACATGATATGAATAAGGAAATCTTAATTCAAGTTTGGCTATGAAATTACAAACAAGGGAACATAACGGTTGAGTTTCGCTGTTTGAGCGTAGCGAGTTCGAAACTCGTGAAGTGCCCGGTTTGTAAATTTCACCGAATTTGATTACAATTGACGTTTCATATCTTGTTCTAGAGCGTGTATATATCTATTTATATCCCTTATCCCGCTTTGTTACATCCGTCGTTACATTCGCGCACATTATGAGCATATATTTATAACTCTTCCAGTAAATTAATATTTGAAATACTTTCATGAATACATGAATTATAATATCTTATACATGGAAACCACTTTCCTGAATCCGGCAGATGGAAATAAAACCCCATAATTTTTAACCTTGTTTACCACAAAACCTTTTTTCTCATAAAGTTTTCTGGCACCGGGATTAATATCTACCACCTGGAGCGTGGCCTTTTCTTTCCGAAGTTCCCTGCCATATTCAAAAGCGGCATCCAGAAGTAAATTACCGGCACCTTTCCCTCGTGATTTCTCCGATACCGCCACAGTATCCACATGTATTTCATTTCCGGCTGGGTGGCGAATGAACAAATCCATCTCAACATTTGCGATATATCTCCACAGTCCACCGAAAAAACCATAATGCTTTTTCAGCATTCCAAACCGAAACCTCTTAAATCTGCAATCCTTTAGTTCAAGCCCTATGTATCCGATTAATTCATCCATGTAATAAGCATAGAATGCAGAATCATAATTCAATGTGTCTTTCAGATAGTTTACAATCCTTTCTTCATCACCATCAAACAACCAGAAAGATCTGAATTTTTTCCTGAATGCGGAAAGACAAATTCTAGCAACTTCTGTTTTCCCTTTTTCATCAATATTCCTTGCAATTGTTATTCCGTTAATATCCACTCACCTCCCATTCTTCTTTAATATTATCCTCATTAACTAAACTCAAATCAAACTTCAATATAACATTTATGTAAAAACATTACTCTTTTTTATATTTGTCTGTTTTTTTCATCCGAGGTGACGTTTAATACCATTTTACAAAATAATATTTGACATAGCTATGCCCGTTTTAAGATAATTTCGGATGGAATAAAATATTTAAATTAATATTTTTTTGAAGAGATTATTTTTGTGGATATGAAGAACAGCAGAAAAATAACTATTATGTTGAAGCTCGAAAAAGCAGAACTTTCAAGATAATATCGCTGTGCCGAAAGTGAATAGTTAACCACGCTGGCAAGCGGAAAAAAATCCCTTATCTGCATGGTGTAGGAAATGGTAAATTCTCCGTATATGATGGCGAATATCTGAAAAAACACCGCCATAAAATTTGGCAACAGTATTGGAAATTCAATTTTGGAAAATATTTTCAACTTCCCCGCACCGTCGAGCTTTGCAGCTTCCACTATATCATCTGGGAAACCTTTAACTCCCTGATAGAGAAAAGAATAAGCAAGAGGTGTTGAAATTAGTATGTAGCCGATCAATATCAGAATAAAAAAAGGTATTGCGAGAACTATGTTCAGATAAAGTAATGAAGTCGCCAGAAAAGCGGAAGATATACCGAGTATGGGAAGTATTATAGAATCCGTAATTTTACTCCTGATCTTTAAAAACAGATACGAAAAAATCACGGCAACAATGCCAGTGATAAAAGCGACCATTGCAGAATTCACCATTGAAATAACAACAGGAAATCTTCTGTTCAGCTGTTCGGAAAAGAGATTGAAAAAATGTTTGAGTGAGAATCTATCGTTATAAAAATCGTAGAATATACCCGATAGACCTATCACAACTATTCCATATTCAAAAATCGCATAAATCACAGATAAACTAGTGGTTATGATTCCCGCTTTTTCCCTCGAATTTACCGGATAACCTGTTTCATATACCTTGCTGCCTATTTTTGAAAGAACGTAGTTAACCACGAAGAGAATGCCAAATTGAACGGCTGCGTAAGTGAGGGCTTTTGAAAAATCAAAATTCCCTCTCAGGGCATTGGCTATGGAAACTTCTATTGTGGAATACTTTACTCCGCCAAGATTCAGAACCACTGCAAAACTCATAAAAGAATAAGTGAATACCAGAAAAAAAGATTTCATAACAGCCGGCAGCACCTGTGGAAATTCAACTTTAAAGAATCTCGTAAATTTACCCGCTCCATCTATTTTAGATGCCTCTTCAATCATCGGATCGGTTAGTTTAAGTGCGCTGCCTATGTATTTAACAAAAATGGGAGAATTGTAAAACACATGTGCAACCACTATTGCCTTTATCGAATACATTATATTCAGATTTATTCCAAACTTCGAAAGCACACCGTTCGAAGCGAATATAATCGAAAAAGCAATTACCATAGATACCGGTGGAAAAAAGAATGGTATAAAAATTGAATTCTCGAGTAATGAAGAAAGAGTATTTCTTTTTCTGTACACATATATTGCCGGTATTAAAGACACTATGAGGGCAAAAGCAGCTGACAGTATGGCTTCATAAAAAGTGAAAGACAGGACCCGAATGAATTTCGGGTCCATTATAAACTTAAAATCTTCTATATTCAGAAAATCTTTTACAAGCAAAGATAACGGGAAAACCCATAAAAACAGATAGACAAATAAGGTAACTATACCTTTTCTGTTTTTAATACATTATCTCCTCCCATTCGGATAACCATGTTTCCATATTTTCACCAATTGTCTTGGCATCCAATGTGACCAACTTTTCAGGAACCACTGCGTATTTAAATGCTTCTGGCAAAGTCACGTCAACAACCGGGAACATCCACTGATTCAAGGCAATCTTATCCTGAAAATCTTCTGTCAGCAGGAAATCCATGAATTTCTCGGCATCTTCCCTGTTTTTGGTATTTTTAACTATACCGGCACCTTCAATCTGAATGTATGCACCGTCTTCAGGAATAAAAGCCTTATACTGAGTCGATTCGTAATAATGATATGAATAGGCACCATCGGTTGCATAGCTAACCATCATTGGTGCTTCTCCGGCTTCGAATTTTGAAAATGCTTCGCTCCAGCCTGATGTCACAGTGAGTATAGCAGGTTTTAAACCTTTCCAGAAATCTTTCCAGTTCTCTCCATAAACGGCAATAGTCCAGAGTAAAAATGCCTGTCCGGTACTTGAACTTCTCGGATCCTGTATCACAAGGCTGTTTTTGTAATTTTTAAGATCCTCAAAACTCACTGGAACATTATCAAGTCTCATAGGATCGTAAATTATTGCAATTGCCCCATAATCGTAAGGATATACATTACCGGTAGAATCGAATATATATTCACTTTTACTGATGTTGGAAACATTTGAAGGCGTATATGCTTCAAGTACATCCTCTTCTATTGCCTTTACTGCAAGACTCTGATCGAGCCCGATGACAACATCTGCTCTGGGATTTCTCTTTTCAAGAAGTAATCTTGAAAGTACATTCCCTCCATCGCCGAGTTTAATTACGTTTACATCGATACCATACTTATCTTCAAAAATCCCTATAGCTTCCTCTTCTATCCAGGCCATGCTTTCATAAGTATAAACTGTTAAAGCCATTGAAGAAACCGATAAAACAGTTATCAAAACCATTAAAAATAACAACTTTTTCACTGAAAAAACCTCCTAAGATGAATTACATATTTATTACCTTTAAAAACCATACGATTAAAAAAATAAACCCCGTCTACCGACGAGGTTTATTTTGAATTTATCTTATGGCTCTCCCTACGCCGGTATTACCCGGATCAGGTCAAAGGGTCGGAATTTTATATTCCCTCTCAGCCAAAAGGCTCCCCTGGACTTGTTTATTCACTTCATGTGTAAGATATCAAAATTTCATTACAACCGCATGTTTTATAAAAGTATATTGAGTTAACGCTTTTTTTGATTTTCTTAGTTCACATCTTATTATAATTTTAAAAGATTTAACTGCCCAATAAACAGTAATAACCGGGGACTGTACTAGTTTATTATGTGAGTTCATTTTTTAAATATTATATGTGTATAAAATGGTTTTATTACCCAGAGTCTGGTTTTAGTACCCAAAGATCAGATTTTCACATTACAGGTGCAGTCTCCTTTATTTATTGACCTTTTTTTGATGGTCTATTAAAACAAAGAGAAATTTTCACAGAATCCAAAATAGTTAATTATATTAAATAAAAGTGGTATAATCTATAATTATTATGGAGGTGAAAAGAAACTGATGAACAAAGAAAGGACTATGGAAAAAGAGTTTTGTAAAACATTTGAACAGCCGGCAGCTGAAAAACCCATGATGCTGGATCGTATAAGAACATACAAGTTACACGGATTTATGAAAGCAGAACTGGAAGAGTTTAGAAAATCTGCGGACATAGCAGAACAGGTTGAGTCACTTATTGGACTTATAAGTCTTTCTTTCGGATCACTTTCAGAAATGGGGATTCCCCCAGAAAGATTATTCGTAGTCGAAGATGGCGAAATGCGGTTTCCCCCCAAGGAAGAACTGCAGAATAAACTTCTTGAAATTATCAACACCGTAAAGTAATAAATTATACCGGGGTGGCATTTTAGCTTGCCCCGGCTTTCTTTATTTCACCATACTTTTCAATTTACTGGGTCTCTATTATTTCTTTTAAAAATAAAGGAGGAATTTTATGGAATTCGATAAAAAATGGATTAACTGGGTACTTGAAACTGAAGATGAGAAAATTATAGAAAGTATAGGCACTAAATGTTATCACGACAAAGAATGGATAGGGAAACTTCCAAAATATTCAGGAAATAAAAACAAAGAAGATTTACTTTCATTCCTGCGAAAAAACATAGACGAATTCAACTACTCAAAATCAAATGACGGGATTATAATCGATTGCTACTCACAGTGTTTATGTCCACTCTTCGAGAATGGAATAACTAAGAACCCTGCATTGTGCAACTGTACAAAATCCTTTCACAAGAATTTTTTTGATGATGTACTTGGAATGAATACAGAAATTAAAATCCTAAAAACCATATTAAGAGGGGATGAAAGCTGCTCTTTTGAAATAATCCTCGACAACTTATTCAAAGACGCATCAAATTCTCTCTAAGGTCCTCATCCATCTTTTCAAGTGCGTATCTGAATGTTGTTCTACTCATATTTTTGACATTTTCCCTGAGATAATCCTCCACCTGTTGTGGATATGTTAAATATGCATACTTGAGTAACCAGCCAACACCTTTCTGAACATGAATATGGCTGTCTTGCATCAGCAAATCTGATATCTTTTTCACTATTTCAAACGGTACATTTATGACAAAAGATTTTGTTGACTGTATAAAACAAACGGCGGCTGCTCTTTTTACATAAGTTTTTTCTGACCCTGCCCATTCAAATGCCTTATCGTAAAGCAAGGGAAATTTTTCCATCATAGGATTTAAAACCCTGTAACAGTATTGGTCACATGCACCCCAGCATTTCGTATGTTCAAACAGCCATCTTTCATACGTATCGAAAAAATGCATATCATATGCAGACTTCCTTCTTTTTATCCATATCGTCATAACCTGATACGGTATCCATTCATCCGTAATAACCAACCCGTTACAAATATTTATGAATTCAGAATCATCTTTCGGAAGTTCCCGGTAAAGGCTGTTTGCGATTTTTGCCACTTCGGTACTTACAGGCCTGATATTTTTCTCCCTGATCATATTAACCTTTTCAGTTATTTTATCGTACAAGTCCAATCACCCCTTTTTAAGTAATAATTGTTTCAAAAATCATATCAGATAATCTCACCATATGTGTGTCAACATTATATTCACATCTTGATATGATACGTGTAATCAGGCTTTCAATCTCAGTAAATTATGCTGACAATTCAACTCGTAGGGGCAATTCATGAATTGCCCCTACAAAATATTCGCATTAAATATCGGCAAATTGCTCTTAAGTGTTTTATTTTTTTTAGATGATCTGGCGTAAGAAAAAAACTGAATTTTGATTAGTAAACAAACAGCCTATTAAAATAATGCTATAATGACACGTTAACTAACACCTATAAACAAACATATATAAACATTAACCTATACAGTTTTTAACTAAGTAAATTGAATCAATTGATAAAAGACAGCATTATATAGGGGTAATTTGTAACTGAAGTTGCTTGAATTGACCTTTCGACCCACCGAAAATTTTAATATGGAGGATGAATTATGCAAAAGACTTCCGGTACTTTTATTTCAATTTTCAAAACGATGGTTTTACTAACATGTTTCACATTACTTTTAGCTTCTTCTGCTTTGGCAAACAGCATCAGCATTCCTTCCGCAGATAGTATTGAAAAAACCATAAAAGAAGCATATGAAAAGTATAAAGACTTGAAGGATGGAAAAAATGCCGATTACATACCCGAACTCGCCAAAGTGCCATCGGAACTATTCGGCATCGTGGTGGTCACAACAGAAGGAAAGGTTTATTCTATAGGAGATGTTGACTATTCTTTCGCAATCGAATCGGTTTCAAAACCGTTTACACTTGCTTTAGTCATGCATGAACTTCAGAGTTCAAAAATCATCGAGGAAAAAATCGATGTTGAACCTACTGGGTTGCCGTTCAATTCGGTAATGGCTTTGGAAGTTCTGCCATCAAGGGCAGGAAATCCTCTGGTAAACGCCGGGGCAATGGCATCTGTCAGCCTGGTTCCGGCAAAAGATAAGGAAGAAAAATTTTCAAAAATCATCGGTTTCTATGAAAAACTCGCTAATTCACAACTGAAAGTAATAGATAAAATATATCAGTCGGAAAGCGATACGGATTGCGGAAACAAGGCATTGGCATTCCTTCTTGAAAAATACGGCAGGATATACGCTGACACCCTTGAAACGGTAGATGTCTACACGAAGCAATGTTCAATCGGCGTCACCGCCAAGCAGCTGGCCGTTATGGGGGCAACACTTGCAAACGGTGGTGTGAACCCACTGAGCAATGAAATGGTTATTGACAGAAAATTCATCCCAAAAATACTCGCCGTAATGATGATGGCGGGATTTTACAACGAATCGGGATACTGGGCATACAATGTCGGTTTACCCTCAAAGACGGGAGTAGGCGGCGGAATCGTATCAATAGTACCGGAAGAAATGGCGATAGTCGCATTTTCTCCCCGGCTGGACGAAGCGGGAAACAGTGTAAGGGCAATGAAAGCCATAGAATATATCAGCAACAAACTTGGATTAAACCTGTTCTTCACGGAAAAATAATTAAAGCGGCTTTAAAGGCCGCTTATTTTTTACTCACCATTTGTACTCGGGTTTGAAAACCGTGTTACTGCTCTTGCTTTGATAAAGAATTTTCCTGTAAAGAACCGTTGAAAGGATCATAAAAACGATGCCGAATACCAGCATGAAAACCATTCCGTATAAATCGATATCGCCTGATGAGAGTGAATTTCCGATAGCCCTGTTGAGATAAGTTACTGGAGATATAATAGATATCCATCTTAAAAGTTCAGGACTTTTCTCAATTGGAAAGAATATACCCGATATGGCAGTGAACAATAGGTAAAAAAGCTGTGAAAAACCCAATGCTGCCTGATCACTTTTAGCCAACGTGCCTACAAAGAGTGAAAAGCCTCCCAGTGACATCATACCCAAAATAATCGCACATAGAAAATAAGGTATGTTCATATCGACTTCAGCTCCCGTGAGTAAAATTCCGATTACGAGAAATATTACCACCTGTACGAAAACTATCAGTATTCTTGTCAGCAGAAATGCCAAAGTAAATTTCATTACGCTGCCTTCTTCGACAACGGTTCTTAAAATACCGCTTTGCCTGTACTGTGAAATTCTATATGGTATTGAATATATAAAACTCTGCAGCATTAAAAATGCGATAAGTCCTCCCAAAATCCCTGTTTTATTTTCATTCCCGCTTATAAAAACTGATGCTCCTACCATGAGGAGTACGGGGAAAATCCAGTCCCAGAACATCAGATTTTTCTGCCTCATATCTGCTTTGAAAAAATTCTTTACGAATAAAAACATCACACCGCCTCCTTATTGCCTTTTGTTTTAAAAGTTTTGTCTTTCACAATATCCTCTATCTTCTCAACAAATGACTCTTCAGTATAATTGTAAAATTCAGGGGCAATATCGTTTTCACAGAATTCATTCATATTAAGATTTTTCAGCAAATAGCATCTGTCGGCAATTTCCACGCTTTCCTTCACATGATGGCTTATCCACAAAATAGTCTTACCAGATTTTTTCAGCTGTACAAGTAATTCAAAAAAAATCTGCCTGCCTCTTGGATCCATTGCCGAATCCGCTTCATCGAAAAGGTAAATATCACCTTTCCTTATCATGGAAATAATAAGTGCCAGCCGCTGCCGTTGCCCACCCGAGAGTTTTTCAATGGGCTTGTTCCCACATTCTTTAATCCCGAGTTTGAAAATCCATTCATCGATAACTGAATCTGAAATCTTATCACTAAAAATAAGAGAATAAGTCTGTATATTTTCTTTTACTGTCATATTTGAAAAAAGCGAGGGAAACTGTGCATGATGCACTGCTTTTCCACGGATTTTAAAAAGTTCGTTTGAAGATTTAATTCTGCCTGTTAATGAATTGAAAAGTGTTGACTTACCGCTGCCATTACCACCGAGAAAATATATAGCCTCTCCTTTATTCACTTCAAGGGAAACATCCTTCAGTATTTTAGTTTCATCGAAATTTACAGAAAACCTTTTTATCTCTATTGCTTTTTCTCTCATATAATCTCCTCCATATCGTTTTCATATCTATTTTAAATTCTCACACAATGGAAGAGTCAAGAGTTATTTTGGTTCTCTTTCATTTACAGTGGGTAAAATATATTAGATAAATGAAAGGTTAAGTATAAAACAAAAAACTAAAACCCGGGATTCTTCATTTCACCCTGAGATAAAAACTCCCAGGGTTCATTCTGAATGACAATAGACGGTACAAAGCACAAAAATTTTCATAACTGGTCATCCAGAGTTAGCACTGTTTTTTAGTGCGTTATGCGTTTGTATTTTAACGCACCGAAGGCAATCTCGTCCTTGATTTTTGCATAGCTAACACTCTTTACCCACTATATCTGTAGGAGAACCGTTATTTTTTAATTGTAAACTGGAAATAAGTAGGGGTTGCTGAATAACTCAGATTTTGTCATTCTGAGTGAGAAAGTGTTGTATTTTACACTTTCGAAATGAAGAATCCCGGGTTTAGATTCTTTTATTTAACGGGAACTGGGAATTTTGCCTTCCTTTGATTTCACTCGCTTTATTTCCTTAGTCTTAGCCAATGAAAGAATTTATGTGCAAGCTTTTTGTGGGATTTATTAAAAAAACCTTGCACTTTTGAAAGAAAATATTCTCACTAATCCTTTATTTATGTTAGTTACATAGTTATTCAGCAAGCCCTAAGTATAAATAACTTGGTACGGTCCCAAAATATCTGGTACAGTCCCAAGTTATTATGAGCATTCTCTTGTTAGATATTATATAAACACATATTCCGTATTACGGGTAAAGCCCCGATCGGTATAGATACCTTTATTAGTCTTAAATTTTTATTTTAACCTGAACTTCGGTAATAGGAAGCATTCCCAAACTGGCAAGAGGCCTGGTAAGATGATATATTTCCATGAAATTCCCGTCAGTGGAAAACCTTCTGTTCCCTATCCATTCAAGGAATTCGGTATATCCCTTTGAATAAAGATCTTCGTATTCACCTCTGAACATCATACAGGCATATAACCCTTTGTCTATTTTCTTTACATCTGATTTAAGGTCATCTACCGGTTCAATTTCAATACAATAATCCACTTTGTTTTCCGTCATTTTTCCATTCTCTTCTGCAAGAAGCCTCTCGTAAATTTCTTCAACATCTTCACCATTTTTAAAATATTCATGAAAGGCTGAATCAAAAATGGCCATACGTATTTGTCTGTTTGAAAAACCCCGCTTCCCTATGATCTTGTCGATTTCATCATAGGCATTCTGAAAAACCAGCCCGTTGGCATAAATGGCGTTGTCACTGATATATACAACATATCTTAAAGGTATATCCTTGAGGGTTATGACATAATCCTTATTATTCTCTTCTGCGAAAGTTCTTTCCGCAATCGAATAGTTTTCAGCGAGATATTTCAATTTTTTCTTCTTGATTTCCAATGCTTTTATATCCTTTTCCAGCTGCGATACCCTGGAATCAAAATGATCTACTATTTCGGGGATGCTTTTACTTTTCAGTGTATCTTTTATCTCTTCAAGCGAAAAGCCAAGAGTACGCATTTCCCTTATAAGGAAAAGTATATTCAGCTGCTGGTTCGAAAAATACCTGTATCCGGTAAATTCATCGGTATAAGCTGGAGTCAGCAATCCAATATCACAGTAATGTCTGATACTTCTCACAGAAAGCGAACTGATCTTTGAAGCTTTACCTATGGGTATCCTGATTTCTTTTATTTTTTCGATTGAAGAAGATTCCTTGTTTAAATATTCTTCAATGAACTTGTTAAAATACTCATTCGATTCGCTTAAACCTTTTTTTGACATTTATTCCCCATTTCAAACTCTGACATGATGTCAGACTTTTAACTTTATAATTCACAATAACACATCTATATTTTAACATCAGACGTTTATAATTTTCTTCGCATAAATGATTTGGAAAACGTATAATATACGAAACTGTATCTGGAGTGTGTATATGGAAATTGATTTTAAAAAGAAACTCGTTGAATCGTTATTCGGTAACATAGTCAGATATATTCTCAACCTTGTCTTTCCTTTTATTGTGGCAAGGCTTTACACACCTGAACTTTTCGGTAGGTATACTTATGCCATATCAATTATTTCGATACTTATTTTCCTGTGCACACTAGGGCTGGATACGGGATTGCTTTACTTTATTCCTAGAAACGGTAAAAAATATATACTTTCAGCTTTTACCATCAACTTACTGACGAGTTCCGCAATAATCACGATACTGTTTTTTACCACAGAATCGTGGATGCATCCTTTCCTGCCGTTGATATGGTTTTTATCGGTTGAAAACATGTTCTTCAGCCTTTACCGGACAAATCAGAAAATAAAGGAATTCTTCTTCATCAGCGGGTTTTTAAACATATCAATCAAGATAGCGCTATCTGCAATACTGTTCCTGTTTTTCGGAGCACAGCTGAACAATCTTGTAATCGCGACATATGCAGCCGTGATATTTTCGACAATTCTTTACATTCTACAGAACAGGAACATGTTTGAAGGATTCAGTATAAGCAAGGAACTCGTAAAATACTCAGTCCCACTCATAATTGGTGGAATGGTGTCGGTAATAATACAGAATACAGACCTCATAATGATAAGCAACATGATAGGCGAAACTGAAGTTGCACTGTACAAAGTTGGTACAGAAATATCCAATTTCCCATCCATACTCCTATTGGTTGTCAACACCGTTTTTCCGCCGATAATAGCCTCACTGTACCATCAGAAAAAACTCGACCAGTTGAGGGGATTGTACAAAAAAATAACCAGATGGCTGGCATTCACTTCATTCATAATAATTTCTATGCTTCTGTTTTTCAGGGAGGGAATTCTTTCCTTGTATGGAAAAGAATTTCTTGATGCGCAGAATGTACTGATATACAGAGGAATAGGTCAAATGGTAAACGCAGCTGTTGGAAGCGTGTGGTACATAATAATCATGACGGGTCACCCCAAGATGAACATGTACGGTAAATTTGCCACATGCGGAATAAATGTCATATTGAATTTCATACTGATTCCAGTCATGGGAATAGACGGTGCGGCATTCGCCAGCATGATATCCACATCTTTCGTCAACATATTAGGATATTCTATCGTCAAGAGAATTCTTAAAGTGAAAGTATTTAAATATATATGATGAAATTTGTACTAAAAGAACAATTACAGAGGCGAATTCAAATTTCGCCTCTGTAATTAAAACAGTTTTAATTAAGGTTTATCCCTGAAAACCCTGTATCCGTTCACGACTACTGTTTTACTTATATTAACAAACTCGTTGTTATTGAGGTAAGTATATCCAGTGCCATTAAAAGTAATCCCCGCTGTATCAGCTATTTCATCTTTTGTGAGTCCCTCATCGTTGACTTTCAGAACACAGTTTTCAATTCTCGTCACATGTGATGCGGAAGAAGTAGTTAAGTATTCAGAAGTTGAACGTACCGTAATAACGCTTTCTATTGCCGTAATTTCACAATTCATAACCGAACTGCCAAAACCCACTAAGTCTATTCCGCATCCTTTTGAAAATATTTTGAGGTTAGACATGTGTATATTCCCTTCACCTTTTTCATAGCCCCTGGCAAAAACAGCCAACCCATCTGACTTTATAGTCATATCGGAAAGGATGAATTCATTTTTCGCAATCGACATAATAAGCAGAGGCTTTTCTCCGAGAATATTCAGAACAACTTCATCAACACCGGTTCCTTTAAAGCTGATATTCTTGCCAACGGTCAGTTCACTGACAAAATACTCACCCGGAGTCAGCAGTATTGTATCTCCATCTTTTACCATCTCGAGAGCTTCGAGTATACTTGAATAACCTGAACCTTCCGGCCCCACTTCTATAACTTTTTCGGTTGACGAAAAAACACTGAATGAAATTAAAATCATCAATATCAAAGTAAATACGATACTTTTCCTTTGCATATAGAGCACCTCCAGGAATTCACAGGAATTTTTTCCCGTATTGTTTTAGTAGATTTGAATATCTGATAGTTAAATATAATGATATCAGGCTGAGCATGAGAAACACAGTTGATTTAACCGTTTCAGCCGAAAAGAGGAAATAAATTGAAATTACCAATAAAAAGCACATCAAAAAAACATGTGAACTCCTCACAGTTTTTAATTTTTCACTGAGTCCCTTAAAATTCGATTTGAGACTAAACGGGGTTCCATCGTTCTTTTTTTCGACTATTATCAATTCTCTGTTATAACTTCCCGGATGGTTGCGAATTTACCAGGATTGTCTTCCCAAAGCCTCAACTTAATTTTCCCGAATGAATAATTTATATTCAACGGTTTTGTATAGAATTTATACCCAAGATTTTTTAACGATGACAGATATTTTTCCCTGTCCTCTTTTTTCATATTCCCTATATATTCAATTTCATAGACATACTCTCCGGGCATTGACTCATCAAAATAAAAACCAAAACGAGAAATACCTACAAGCCTGTATCCTTCTTTCGCTTTCTTATTCAACCATTTGTTCTGTGCGTGAAAAAAATCTATAAAATACTTGAACACAAACTTATTCATATTCCTCCTTCACTCCTATTAAGACTTAATTCAAGTTCATGTACGATTCGCTTAAAAAAAGCCAAAAACCGTTTATAGTAACTTCCATGAATATATCGACATATTCATTGTCTTTCAGATAAACTTGCCCACTCCCAATAAGAGAAATACCACTTCCCCTGATTTCGTTATGATTCTTATGAGCTTCAAAATAGCAGTTTACAATTTTATTTACTATCGATCTGCTATAATTACTCATATCGGAATGTGCAGACCACCTTATTTCTATGGGGTGAGTTTTAGATTTGATTCTGCAGTTTTCTATGGAATTTCCATATCCGAAAATTCTGATACCAACATCATCGGATACAATTGTCATATCCGATAAATAAACATTACTCATTCCCTCTTGAAACCCTACAATCATCAAACCGATACCCTTTGAAAGAATTGTAATTCCAGATATTTCTACTTTTCCATTTGGAACTGAAGAGATTTTTATAAAGTCATTTACATCCTCTTTAAAAACGACCTTTTTCTGTCCCTCACCTTTTAATTTAACGGATTTTGTTATTACGACCCCGCTGATATCATAAGTACCTTCATGGATAAACAGAGTATCTCCGTCTTCTGCCATCTCGAGAGCTTCGAGTATACTTGAATATCCTGAGCCTTCCGGCCCCACTTTTATAACTTTTTCGTTTGATGAAAAAACACTGAAAGAAATCAGAATTAACAATGCAAGAAAAGCTGTTGTAAGTTTCATTTTAAACATAATTACCCCCTGTGATTTATTTTTTGCTGCATATCGGCACAAAAAAACAGAGAGCATATAGTTAGATGAATTTTAATTCGCAACAGTTTCCGTCATACCACTATATTGTAACATATTTTAATCTAACCCAAGTTATATATTAATATTCAATTATTTTTTTGAGCAAAAAAATACAAGTAAAGTGAATTTCATAAACAACCATTTACAGAATTTATAATATAATTTGTCTTTTTATATTTTGTGGCGATTTTATTCGTTAAAACAGAGAATATCATCAAATTCCTTTTTAAAAATATTTCCATTTTTTATCTCGTAAACCTCATCGTACAATTCGAGATTTTCCCTGTAAATATTATGGCTGACATTTATAAAAGTAAAATCGCTTTCGAGTATTATCCTCTCAATTTCTTTACCAGTTTGTTCATCTAAAGCTGAGGTTATTTCATCGGCAAGTATGAGTTCAGAATTTCTAATCATAGCTCTGGCAATGGATATTCTTTGTTTTTCGCCACCCGAAAGTGGTTGCCCGCCTTCGCCTATTACCGTATCTACCCCATCCGGAAGATTTTTGATTAATTTATGCAGCATACATTTTCCCAGGATTTCATCCAAATCATTTTTATTTTTTTCCTCGTACATCATAATGTTGTTGTAGATGCTATCGTTGAACAGAAAAACATTCTGGCTTATATAGGATAGCTTCGAAAAATAATCACTTCTCTGTATGTTTTCAACGGGAATTGAATTTAAAGTTATAGAACCATCATGCTTACCTATCGGATGCTGCAATATAAGTTTTATCAAAGTACTTTTCCCACATCCGCTTTCACCTATTATCAGGTATTTCCCTTTTTTCCGGAAAGAAACGTCAATCCCCTCAAAAATCCTTTTATCTTCATTATAGGAAAAAGTCAGTTTGTTGAAACAGATATCCTCAAATTTGTCTACTCGACAATGGCCATCGAGATTATCTTTGTTTATCGATTCATCCAGATTGGAAATCAGTGTTTTAACCGAAAACATATTCGATCTGTAAATCGGTATATTCATTATGGGATTCAGAACATAATTCAGTACCTGAAGTACCGCCATAACAGAACCAATGGATATTATCCCCTTTAATCCAAGATACCCGGAGAACAAAACTATGAGTATAAAAGAACTAATACTCAAGGTTATAGAAATTGCTTCCTGCATTCCGGCGAGGTTTTTATATCTGTATTTTGATGTTTCCAGTTCCGTATTCTTCACATTGAACAACTTTTTTATATGCAACTTGGCGTTGAAACCGTTTATTATCTCGTATCCACCGTGAATATCATTCAATTTCGATATCAATTCCTCGGTATTACTTATCAGAACGTTGTTTCTCCTTTGAATTTTTCTATTAAGAAGAAAAGGAACAAAAACCGGTATCCAGATTATAGCTATCGTAAGCAGGAATATCTGCCTGTTTATGATAAATATTGTAAGCAAAGCACCGAATAAAAGTATCGAGTCTTTCAGCAACCTGAAAATCATCTCTATATAACGTGTTTCAACCTTTTCCATAACACCGATAGAATCGTTTATAAGCTTTGAACTCGTGACATTTATTCCCGAATCTATATACGAATGTATATATTTTCTTCTGTATTCTTTTATGCATGAAAACAGAAACCTGTTCTTGAATATCTTGAACGATATATCTGAAACAAAAAGCAGAACTATAAAAGCAATGGCTCCCACAACAACCTGAATAACCGTATAGGTATTTATTCCAGCAATTTTATCGAATATAACCTTGAACAACACCGCCTGACCTATTTCGGTGGCACACATAAAACATATTAGGATTATGGATATAAATATCTTGAATTTATGCTTCAACAAGATTTCTTTCATCGTAAAAAATCACCTTTTTAAAATTTCTCTGAATTAATTTTCATTGGCCTTTTTCCGGCAAAATTTCCCTGTTGGCTTTTTTTATTTTCAATGCGTGATTGATGAAGAAAAACAGCATATATGAATAACAGATAATAACGTATATGTACAAAGTTGTTCGAAAATCTTTTAATTGAATCTCGAGAGAAAGCACCCCGCTCAACACATTCCTTACATTGATACTTAAAATTACAGATATTAAATTGTTAAAGAAATGGAGGAAAGTAGATAATTTAATGCTTCCGGTATATTCATAGACAACAGCATAAATAAATCCGCCTATAGTTGCATTGATAGAATTTTCAACACTATTGGGCAAATGCGCTAATCCGAAAAGAATGGAAGAAAATATAATTGCTTTCACAGCCCCATATTTTGCTTTTATTTTATTTTGAATTACAAGACGAAATATTATTTCTTCAATAAAAGGGGCTAAAATAACAGTGCCCACAACTGATATAAACAAATTTTCATTCCCTGTATTTAGAGCACTCCTGATAAAAACATCAGAACTTTCCAAGTAGTTTATAACGCTTATTATTGGCACAAATAATATAAGTACAGACTCGGCTGTTATATAAAATATTAGCGAAATGAAGGAAATCTTTCTTTTTTGCTTAGGATAAACACTTGAGAATTTGATTTTATTGTATCTCAGCTGGTAAATAAACCAAATGAGTAGAATTATATTTATCATAAACCTACCAATAACCCATGGTAACTGCGATTTGCCATTTATTGCAACAAAAGTAATTGGAACTACGAGAGCCAATAAACCTATGCAAAGTAAAATAAAAGGAATTATCGTAAACAGATTAATTTTTTCAATTGGAAAACCTACTGGTATTTTATTTCTTTCTCCGGTTTTCTTCTCCATGGATACATCTTTGTTGAAATACATATTCACTCCTTGCTTTATTTGTTTACCAAGAATAAATAGATTTTTTCTAAATGTGTAATATACGATAAAAGCTATGAGATTAAATAAATATTTAATCTCATAGCTTTTATGCATTTTGTTTAAAAACCAGTTTGGTATATTTTACAAAAAATAAAAAAATATATATAGCTGAAATTACAGAAAAGAATATGACAAAAGAATATACAATAAAATTACCAGTAAAATTAAAACTCACATTTTCTAAAAATAATGACACAAAAATTGCAATAAGATTGTTGATAAAATGCATCAAAGTAGGAACTTTAAGGGATCCTGTACGAATATAAACTATGCCGAGGAAAAAACCAAGAATAAATGTAAAAATGACCCCTTCCAACCCATTGAAGAAATGAAATAGTCCAAACAAAAAGGAGGAAAATATTAAACCTTTAATCATTCCTATTTTCTTTTTTAATTTGTTTAAAATTATTCCCCTGAAAATTACCTCTTCTACAAAAGGAGCAATAAAAAGAGATCCAGTCATAAATCCTATTGAAGAAACCATATCATTCGATTTTTCTATTACTCCATTATGAATGAAGAAAACTACAGTTAAAACTGAAAAAGCTAAATGAAATATTATGAATAAAACCATATACCGCAAAGGTATTTTATTCTGTGGTACGGAATAGATGTCTGATAGTTTTAAATTGTTTATTTTCAGCTGTTTTAAAAACCAGAATAAGAAAACAAACGAAAAAATCAATGTCAAAATATTGGAGTCAATTTTAAAGCCTCCAAATATTTTTCCCATTATATTTATAATAATTATTATAAATATATATAACAACAAATATGAGCCTACACTTCTGATTTTAATATTTTCTAATACATTCATTTTACCCCCGTCACTTTTTGAAAAAAAGTTTAGAAAGTTTTTTATTACAGGTGAAATAGTGGTTTAGACAAATATATAATTGCATTTGTGGAAATTTACACAAAACAATTTAATGATCAAGCTATCTAAAAAACTGAACAACAAAAACTCTGCTCTATTTATCATCTAAGAATTACTGTATTTTATTATAATTATAAATTTTAAGTGGTGTTATATTTTCTTTTCGGTTTACGGATAACTATAAATATTATTATCCCAATAATACAAAAAAAAATAATTGTTCCCAATACCATAAACCCAGAATCATATTCTAATCTTGTTTTGACTAATTTTAAACGTATTGAATCATCATCATTTACACCTATCTGGTAATAAGCTTTAGTTGTAAGAACAAATATTCCTTCATCTTTATTATGATAATCATCTATAAATTCATATCTTCTCGCACTGTGAAAAAATTCCATTATATCTTCTTTAGTATACTTTTTTTGCACTTCATTTCTATCAAAACTTGATGCAGAAAAAAAAGTTAACGTTAAAAAAAATAACAATATTAGCAAAAAACAACACTTCTTCATAAATCCCACTCCTTAATAAATATTGCGTAGATCTTCTAACTAATACAAAAGGCTATATCTGAATCGAAGAACTTTTGTCCAGAATGATCAATCGAAACCATAATTAGGTACTACTGAATAACTCAGATTTTGTCATTCTGAGTGAGAGAATTCTGTACTTTTTACTATCGAAACGAAGAAACTCGGGTTTTAATTTCTTTGTTTAAAAGGAATTGGGGAATTTATATTCTCTTTTATTTCACTTGTTCTATTCCCCTAACCTCAGACAATAAAGAAATTCAGGTGTAAGATTTTTGTTGGATTTATTGAAAAAACCTTATACTTTTAGAAGAAAATATTCTCTGTATACCATTTTTCACATTAATTACATAGTTATTCCACAAGTCCTAATTATGGATTACTTATTGAAGATTAATATACCTATAAAACCAATTTTGTTTTTTTATATACTCAACTATAAAATCTCAATAATGAGTAATAATCCCTTTTTGTTTAGATTTATACATAGTGTATTTAAAGAAAAATATACCTATAAAAAGATAAATTATACTATTAACCACAAGCAACAATATATCTCTAGAATATATTGCTGTATTATCTATTATAGCTTTAGATATTTTAATACCAAGACTTAATGGGATAATATATCCTATTTTTTGAATAAATTCCGGTAATTTGGATATATCTATGAGGGCACCAGTTAAAAAAAGCAATGCGTAGGAAATTATAGAATCAAAAGATGCTGTTTTTGTATATAAAAGTGTTAAACCAGCTAATATAAAACCTAATCCCCATATACCAACCAATGTAATTAATATAACAGGAACGATTAATATGTTGAAACTTATAGTGATAGGCAGAGTTAATTTTACAAGTACCATCAAAATAATAGCTTCTATTAAAGAAACAGAAAACCATACCGTTGTTCTAATAGTTAGAAGAGCCTCAATAGATACAGGCTTAACTAACAGTTGAGAAAACGTTCCGACTTGTTTTTCGAAAGAAATCGAAACAGATGCTTCACTGATAATATTATTGGTAAAAAACCAACATACGAAACCTATATAATAACTTCCACTTGCAGCTTCACCTTTACTGAAACCTAAAAAGAATGCAGTAAAAAATATATAAGTAACAACAATATTAACTATATGATCTGGATAATAAGCTTTAACTTCACATAGATATTTTCTTAGCTCCGAATTGAAAACACTCAATATTTTAAACATGCTTCCTCCTTCAACAAATCAAACATAATATTTTCCAGTGTGTTCATTTCTTTAGAAACACTGGTGATTTCTATATTATAATTTAGGATAGACTGCATTAATTCTTTATGTGACAGTTCATCATATACTTCAATAACAATTGAATCATTATTTTCAATTTCTTTATAGTGATCAAATGCTTTTTCAACAGCTTTTTTTATAAATTTACATTTATCTATTTTTATAACCCATTTATTGTCTGAATGCTTTGTTTTCAAATCGTAAACGGTACCCACAAAAAATATTTTATGGTCTGATAAAATCATGAGTCTATCTGCAACTTCTTCAACTACATCAAGCTGATGTGACGTAAGCAAAATCGAAATGTTTTCTTCACGTGATAAATTCTTAATTTCAGAAATGATCTTTCTTTTTGAAACAACATCCAGCCCCAATGTTGGTTCATCTAAAAAAAGAAGTTTAGGTTTATGTAGTAATGCGTTTATTATTGCAGCTTTTTGTTGCATGCCTTGAGAATAATGAGATAATTTTTTTTCTTTATGTTCAGATAAATCAAATTTATCTAATAAATAATTGGTTCGTTCCAATATATACTTATTACTTAAACCGCTTAAGCCCCCAAAATACAACAAATTTTCGATAATATTCAAGTAATCATACATATTATCACTTCGTTCAAAAACCACACCAAAACTCTTTTTATACTTGTTTAAAATTTTCTTGATATTTTTCCCATTATACATAACCTCACCAGAATCAGCTTCCAGAAGTGTTGTCAATATTTTTATAAGCGTAGATTTTCCCGCGCCATTTTTTCCAAGAATACTGAATACTTCCCCAGGTTTTATAAAAAAATTTATATCACTTAATACATTACTATCTTTTACTTTTGGAGTATAAGTTTTTGATATTTTATTAACTTCAAACATTATTGCACTCCTTCTCATATACATATTTTATAAGTTTTAAATCGTTGTTTTCAAATTCAATTTTATTACAAAAATCACCTTGTATTTTTTTGTTAAATACACATCCACCCCCGCAAATTAACCAATATTTACAATCTCTACCTTCACATACAGATAAATTAACATTTCTATTTTCAATATAGTTACTGACACGTTCGTTGTATATCCCACTTCCATATTCACTCATTTTACATATTTCAAATTCTTCATTTTCCATCCCTGAAATACATTTAAAAAGCATACCATCCGGTGATATATTAAATTCATTCTCTAAATAATAACCACAATTTACACCACCAGTTCTATATAATGGATCGAAAGTATATCCATATTCAATACACAGCTTATGTATTTTAAACCAAATATCCTGAAGTTCAATACTTGAAAATATATAACCCAATTTGCTCTTTTCATTTTCAAATACTAAACTAAATATCAACGGGTGGTCTATCTTCCTTTTTTTTAAATCAAGAATTAAATTTTCTATCTTCAAGTAATTTTCTTTATTTATATTAACATTCACAGTTATCTGTGTTCCATTAAGAAGTGGTGTTATATTTTCAATATTATCAATGATTAAATCATAGCTACCTTTTCCATTTATAGAACATCTGAATTTATCATGTATATTTTGTGGACCATCTAAAGTCACTTGAATGAAATCTATTCCCATCGCTTCAATTTCTATTATATTATTTTTACTTAGTAAAGTACCATTAGATATTATATTTTTATGAATTTTACAATCCAAATTTAAATTTTCTACATTTTCTATTATTGATTTCATAGATTCTATTTTTAATAGAGGCTCACCTCCAATGAAACATAATTCAATTATTTCAGGTTGTTTTTCTTCATAAAGAACATAAACAAAATTCACTATTTCATCAATAACATCAGGATTAATTATTTTTGGATTTTCAATCATACTTTGATAACAATATTTACATTTCAAATTACAAGAATAATTTGTATGAATTACTAAAGACACTTTCCTAGAAGAATATTTATTCAAGTTTTCCAATGAATTTACATATTTCTTCTCATCGAAATCAGTGCATTTTAAGAATAAATTGTTTTTTAAATAATCAATATCATTTTGCTCAATAGAATTCAAACCTTTTTTAATTTCAATAATCTCCCCATTCATTGAATTAAACAACATAGTAGAATCTTTATTTTTGGATAAATCAATAATATAATTATTTAATTTCATATTTCCTCCATAATTAAATACTCAAGATTATTAGAAATAAATTTCTTGCAATTTTCATCAGGATTCCATATAGAATTTTCTTCATCATTCCTATTTAGGCAATATGGTAAAAGAATACAGTTTAAACAATCATTTTTGAAATTAAATTCAAATAATTTATGAGAAATAGTCTTAGACATAAGGAAGTAGAAATCTTCTTTAATATTACCAATGAAACTAGAGGGATTACTTTCAAATATTAAATTTGGCTTAAGTATATTCCCAAATTTATCTACATGAATCGAATATATGTTTTTAATAAAAATATTTTTATCAGATAAAAAATGTAAATTACTGAAATTATTTCGTAAATATTTAATATCTCCCTTTAATATACTTAAATTACTAAGATAGCTAATAATTTTATTTTTAGGTGAAAAAAGATAAATATTTTTTTTATCTCTGGAAGTAAGTTCTACATTAGGTGATATGTTTTCTATGTTAATATAATAATTGGGAATAAATTCTTCGCTACTATATTCTGATAAAACATCACCACAAAAATTGTCTACTATTAAATTCAAAACTATTTGATTTTCAACGCACCAGTTAAATAATTCACCATATTCAAATTTACTTTCATTAAAAAAACAAGTTATTTCAAAATCTAATGTTTTCAAATCTGAAATATCACTTCTTATTTTTTTTATAAGATTTTTTTCTATATTATCATTATCAATTATAATATTCAATTTTAATTTGCGTGGATTAGAATAGCTTATATAACGACCTAAAAAATTAATTATTCTATTGTAATCAAATGAGAAAATCTCACTATATGCGGAAATAGAAAATTTATTAAATGAAAAAAATCTCTTTTTGTATAAATATTTAAGTAGAAGAAATTCACTTGTTTTTTCTTGAAGTACAATTCCATTTTTTTGTAAGTTTATAATATTTTTATCTTCACAATCCCCTAAATCATTTCTTAGTTTTTCATATTCATTTATAGGTAGTTTTTTTAAAACTTTGTTAAGTGTGTTAAATATATATTTATATTCATTTCTTTCATAATATAAATTATAATCAGAAAATTTAAGCTTCAATTTTACCCTCCATTATTTAAAACACTTAAAATTTCGAAAACATTAGACACTTTTTTGATTCTCTGTTGTTCTTTAAAAGAAATAGAACAATTTGGAATAAAAAAAATATCTGCATCGATTTTATTGAAAAATTCAATTTTTTCTTTAATTCCCCCAACTTCATGTATATTTCCATAAATATCTATTTCTCCTGTTGCATAAATTTTCAAATTCCCTCTAATCTTTTTTATGGAATTAGCAATAGATAAAAACGTTGCAACGCCTGCTGAAGAACCTTCTTTAAAAATATCCGTATCAGTATAATGAATATGATAATCAAAATTATTTAAGTTTTCATTATTTAAATTAAAATATATATCATTACCTCTTATTATAGATAATGATATATACACTAATTCCGCAATACTATCATGCACATTACCAGTTATTATGCAGTTGTTATTACCATTATCAAACTTTAAACACTGAACTTCGAATCCTTTTAAATCGTCTTCTCCAATAGCTGGAACTATAAAAATATTTTTTTTAGACATGAATTCCATCCTCAAATAAATTAGAATAATTACAAAGAATGGTGTGCAAACGCACACCTGATTTTTAATTTGTCTCTTTGTGTCTTTGCTTTTTTGCACAACAAGAATAAGTTAAATCTGGGCTTACCATTTTTCTACCTGTTTTAGCTATTCTTATTGTTATTGAGCTATTTTCTTTTGTTGCATTATTCACAATTTCACCTCCCTTGATTTAAATAGTAGTATGATTAAACAGTATTTGTTATTAACAATAAACTTTATCGGCTGAAACCAAAGGGTACAAATAACTTCCAGCGGTTTTTTTTTCTTTTTCTTCATCATCAGAAAATAAAACACATGAAACAGCTAATAGCAAGACTAAAATGAGGGCTAAAATCTTTCTTATATTCTTTGCAACACCTTTCCTATTTTCTTTGATTTGATATTTAAATTGTAGTACACTATATTTGATTTGCAACAAGCTGTGATCCTCTAAACACTTTGTGTATTTTATATTTTTTATAGATTGCTCAAAACGAAGTCTGCTAAACAGCTCTATTGAAAGCGTACACAGCAATTTTATCTTAAAACACATGTCTTCCTAAGACTTTGTAAAATTATTTTATATTTTAATTTGATAATTTTTAATAATACGGTGACTCAATGAATGTAAATGAACTTATCCTTATAATTTCGTATGGAAATTATGCAAGACCAATTTTAGAATATTTAGAAAATCTCTGCTCAGATAAAGAAATAGTTATATACATAACTTTATTAAAGAAAAGCTGGGTGATAAGATCTGAAGACGTATTACAAGAAATAGAAAAGATAATGAATAAAATTAATAATAAAGGATTATATTTCCTTTTGCTTTCGGATAAACTTGATATTTTATTGAGCCTAAAAAATGAAACTGCATTCAAAAAATTATATAAATCCCTTAGAAAAAATTATAATAAAATCCCTCCTTCCGTACGGAATATTATTGGTAATGGTTTGAAAGCTAATAAAACATATTTCTCGGATATTAACGAAACTCGTATATGGGGAGAGGGATATGTTCAGGATAATGCGGATATTGCCATTGAATACAATATAAAAGGTAGAAAATTACTCAATAAAGGAAAAAAAACTGAAGCATCAATGGAATTTGTAAAAAGTTTTGAATACGCACTTAAATACCCACACTCAACATTAATTTTTACCGGACTAAATAGATCAGTATGGTATTTGAAAGAAGAAGACAAAGAAAAATCTCTACACTTATCTAAAACACTTGAATATTATTGTGGTTATCTTTCCGATGACTCTTATATTTTAATTGCAAAGCTAGATACAATTATAACAGTTTTAAAAATCAACAATGATGACTCTTATTATAAAACAGCTGAGATAATGCTTTTTTACTATGAACTATTATTGAAAAAAGCGCCTGAATACGAAAAAAGATATGCTAAAAAAATTGAAAAAGCCAAAAAGTTGACTAAACATTTTTATGTTAAACCTTACGAAAAAAAGCTAAAAATTAAAAATAATAAAAATATACAGAATTACTTTAATAAACAAATTGAAAAACCAAATTCTTTCTGTAAAGAATTTGGTTTTTCAAGTCAGACAATTTATTCTATTTTAAATGGAAATGCTAAAAATATAGCAAAATCAACAATACGAAAATTAATAGAAGCATTAGAACTTAAACTGAATTTTTCAAATCCACGGGAAATTAATTATGAAATCTTATGGATGAAAGAGGAAAAAAATTTCGAAGATAATTTCAAAGTATTTCACGATATATCTGTTTTTGAATTGAAAAAGAGTATTTTAAAAACCTACATGTCACTCATCGTATGTGAAGGAATAAACATATCTGAAATATTGAATCTTGCAGATAAATCTGTTTTTGAATTACACGAATATGCTAAGTCAAATGAAAGAACTGTGATTTTTTTTAACCGTATTTTCAATGTGGGTATTCCTTTTTACAACGGAAGACAAGATTTAATAGAAAAAATGTTTGAAAGAATGGATTTTGAAGGAGATGGCGAAAGACATGTTGAAGTACTCATAGATATTTACAAAAAAATAGGTGCTTCAAAGAAAAACAAAGAGTGTGAACTCTTAAATCTTTTTTTCAGAAACTATGCAAGATATGACATTGAATGGAATTTCGATGTTAAGGAAATTATGAAGGACAGAAAATTCGATGAAAACTACGAAATAATTGAACAGTTTTGTAATCATATCAATTTACCTTCCATTTACGGGTACATTTCTTATTGGTGTTTTGAGAAGGATTGCAGGAATGAATTTATCGACCTGATTAAAAAACTATGAATAGCTTTAACTTGACCTGATGATATAATGGAGTCGTAATTCTCTTCAATTAAGAGTTTGAAGCAATATTTCAAAAAGGAGTATATAAATGAAAATAGATTTCCACACACATACCACCGCATCTGATGGAACATATACAATCGAAGAAATACTGAATGAAGCGGAAAACAAAAAAATTGAATATTTTGCCATAACCGATCACGATACCGTAGATGGTATAAAACATATAAAAAACATTTCAAAAAAAATGACTTTCATAACAGGAGTCGAAATAAGTGCGGAATTCCCCAGCACTCTTCACATACTCGGATACGGGTTTGAACTCGAAAATGAGAAATTAAATTTAAAATTGGAGGAACTTCAGGAATTCAGAAAAACCAGAAATATAAACATGCTTAAAAAGATGGAAAAACTGGGTTTTCAAGTAAATATGGAAGAACTTATCGAAGAAGCCGGAAGCGACCTTGTGGGAAGGCCACATTTTGCAAATGTAATGTTGAAAAAGGGATATGTGAAAACTTTTGATGAAGCCTTCGATAAATACTTAAAGAAAGGTGCACCACTTTATATTGATAAAAAAAGGCTTTCTCCCGAAGAATCAATTCAACTAATTCATGAAGCCGGTGGAATCGCAGTTATGGCTCATCCTTATCAGACAGGAAAAGAAGGTAAAGAAATGGATTCACTGATAAAGCAGCTCGTTTCATACGGTCTTGGCGGTATAGAGGTTTATTATTCACAGCACACAACCAAAATGATTGAAGAATTTAATGGATATGCAGAAAAATATAATCTCATAAAAACTGCCGGCTCTGATTTTCACGGTTCTAATAAACCTCATATACAGCTTGGGATGAATGTTGAAGCAAGTGATATTGCAGAGTTTCTTTCTTTTGCCGATGAAAAGAACATATAAAGTAAAATACAGGTATTAGAAAAAATGGGGCTTTCGCCCCATTCGTTTTAAACTTTTATTTTTTAAGGGTCATTTTTATGGAGTAAATTTTACCTTCGATTTTCTCATCGACTTCGGCAACGAGGTTTTTGATTATCGAGATGCTGACAAAGTCGACATCACTTTCATCGGCAAACGGATTTACGATGTCGCCTTCTTTTTTAAGGGTCAACGCTATCTCGTCATTCTTTTCAAAATAATCTATCTGAATTTTGAACGGAGGCTTCTGAAGCGCTATAGTCTCTTCAAGCAGGAGCAGCATTTTGTTAACCGTCCTGGGTGGCAGATATTTTTCACAGAAAGTCTGAACTTCGCCATTCATTCGGTAAAAATCATACTCTTCACTTTCAACTTCGTATTCGAATCCCCTTATTCTGTTTATAAAGGTCATGGTTTTCTCACGTTCGGGATTATCGAAAATCTGTGCAGGGGAACCGTCTTCATATATTATGCCTTCATCCATGTAAAAAACCCTGCTGGATACGTTTCTGGCAAAATCCATTTCATGGGTGACAATAGCCATAGTCATTCCCTCTTTGGCGAGTCTCCTGATAACTGCAAGAACTTCGCTGACCATTGTAGGATCAAGTGCCGATGTCGGTTCGTCAAAGAGTATTATCTCGGGTTCCATTGCAAGGCACCTGGCAATGGCAATTCTCTGTTTCTGTCCACCGGAAAGTTCCTCTGGAAAACTGTTCTCTTTATCACCGAGGCCGACCATTCTCAGAAGTTCTCTTCCTTTTTCCATTGCCTCTTCCTTCGACTTACCAAGAAGCTTAACCGGTCCAAGCATTAGATTTTCGAGTGATGTCAGGTGTGAGTAAAGGTTGAACGACTGGAAAACCATCCCCATTTTCTGCCTGAGTTTGGGAACATCGGCTCCTTTTTCCAGTATATTCACATCATCTATGAATATGTCCCCATCGGATGGTTTTTCAAGGAGATTCAGACATCTTAAGAAGGTACTTTTCCCCGTACCGGATGGACCTATTATGGAAATTACCTCTCCCTGTTTTATTTCACAATTCACATCTTTTAAAACCACATTTTCTCCAAATTTTTTCGAAAGATGTTCAACCCGAATCATCATTCACCACTCCTTACCAAACCGCATACATCAGCTGTCATATACGGTATTGAAAAAATAACCTTTCTTTCTCTTTCTTCCGTATAGAAATAATTACTTATTGCCATGTCTATCTTTCCACCTTGAAGAGCGGTAATCATCGCATCGAAAGTTAAATCAAAGAATTCCACTTTCATCCCAAGCCTGTCGGCTATTCTGTATGCGAGTTCAACATCGTGACCAGTCAAATTCCTGTTATGAATAAAAGAAAATGGAATGGTCATACTGCATGTACCTATTCTGAGTACTCCGCTCTCATCTTTCTGCTGGAATTTTGGCATTGCAGGCGGTACATCCCAGGTATCTGAGAACCATCTTTTGTACATTTCAGCCAATGTACCGTCTTCACGGAAAGTTTCAATACATTCGTCGACTTTCTGTTTCAGGGCTGCATTGTCACCCTTTATCGGGATTGCAACTTGAACTTCGGAAATCTTTCCCGGAAGCAGTTCAAGACCTTTTTCACTTTTTATTATGAAATCAAGCGTATTTTTATCAAAAAGGAAAACCTCTCCTCTTTTAGTTTGAAGTTCCACAACTGCATCGGAAGGATAAACCATGTCTATCACTTCGGCAGTTTTAAAATTATCCCTGACATAAAAATCTCCAGTTGTTCCCGTAATGACTATGACTTTTCTTCCCTCAAGGTCGGTAACATCGGTAATAGCACCTTTATTGAGAGCCGTTTTGGAACCGGACATAACTGACGGAACTATCATAGCGGCAGCTATCAGTATAATTATCACCGACAAGGCGATTATCATCCTTGTTTTACCTCCGCCTTTCATCTTAAGTGATAATTTTCTTCTCTTTTTGGGATCGACACGGATTTCCACTAAATCGAGTGCCAGCGTCAGTATCCAGGAAAGCAGGAAATAAAGTATGGCAACCATTATAAGCGGGAAAAAGGCATCGAAAGTCCTGCTCCTTATTATGTCACTTGCCTTGGTCAAATCCTGAACGGCGATGTAACCAACTACGGATGTCATCTTAACCAGCGATATGAATTCACCTTTGTAAACTGGTATTACATTTTTTACCGCCTGAGGAAGTATTATGTACCTGAAGGTCTGGAATTTGCTGAATCCTCCTGCCAATCCAGCTTCGGTCTGACCTCTGTCTATCCTCTCGATTGACGTCCTGAACATTTCAGAAACGTATGCCCCAAAATTCATACCAAACGCTATTATTGCAACAAGAACGGGATCGATGTTCACAGATGCAAATACCACATAGTATATTAGCATCAGAAGCACCAGAACCGGTATGCCTCGTAATACGGTTATATAGAGTTTCGCTATGAATCGAAGTATGTAATTCTTCGACATACGCATATAACAGACAAGTGATCCCAGAATGGTTCCGAAAAGACATGCCAGTAATGCAATAATGAGCGTAACTTTAAGCCCGTTAAGTATCAGGATATATCTGTTTTCATGAACTATATTTATGTAGAAACTTTCGGCAACACTCTCAAAAAATGTTTTCTCTTCCTCTTCAACTTTGGCAGCGGAATAGCCGGCAAGATTCTTCTTGTTTGCAACGAAAACCGATTTAAGCTCGTAATAAGGATCGGAGAAAAGCACGAGTTTTTGCCTTTCTTCTGTTATAACAAGCGTACTTGCAGCTATGTCAATTTTATCCGATGCAACCGACGGTATCAAACTGCCAAACTGCATATCGTAAAACTGAATATCCTTTCCGAGATATGCCGCAAAACGTTCACAAAGTTCCACATCAAAGCCTATGTATTCACCATCAGACATGGTGGCAAAAGGAAGGCCTTTATCACTCACTATTCCAACTCTAAGTGTTCCGTTTTCTCCTGAACTCTTGATTTCAGGCATTTCAGATTTTCTGTCAGCTACCCATCTGTTCATCATATCATCGTAAACACCATCTGTTTTTATCTGTTTTAAGAATTTATTGAACTGCTCTCTTAAATCCGCATTTTTCTTGTTGAATATGGTACCCACATCCTGGCTGAAAATAGTTCCGCCAAGCAGGGCAAGGCTGTCATCAGTCTTAAACAGTTCAATCGCAGTATCATTTATAGTCATAATTACATCAGTCTTGTCGTTCTTAAGCGAAAGTATCAGATCGGAAATATCTTTGTAGTTGAATATTTTTGCTTCGGGATATTTATTCATCACATATGTGTCGTGAACAGAGCCTGTCAGAACTCCGATTTTCTTGTCCTTAATATCATCAGGCACCGACATCAGGGTCGTATCTCCCGATTCAAAACGCCTTACAACCATTCTCTGCGGATTGACGAAATAACTTTCGGAAAAATCAACTTTTTTTGCCCGCTCCTCGGTTGCAGTCATATTCGAAATTATTACATCCGCTTTCCCTGATTCCAGAAGATTTATAAGTGCTGAGAACTTAACATCTATGAATTCAACCTGCATTCCCAGATCCCTTGCAAGCATTCTGGAAAAATCAGGATCAAAACCTTTTATCTCATCATTTGATCCATGAAAACCTATTGGTTCACGATTGGCGGATATCGCAACCCTAAGCACTTCTCCCGTATCAGGAAGATTTATTTCTAAAGGTTCATACGGAACATCTTCGAGTTTAAGCCATCTTTTTTCCAGGTCTTCAAGTAAACCATCTTCTTTATACTTTTTAACCAGAGTACTGATCTGTTCCAGTAAATCAGAATTCCCCTTGGATACAGCCACACATGCCGGTCCATTTGTTAAATTCTCTTCAAGCATTTTTAAATCCGGATTTCTCTTAACCGCATTTACTATGGTGGTGTAAGCAGTCATGATGGCATCTACCCTGCCAACTTTTAAAGCGGCAATGCCGTCCATGATGTCGGAGAAAATCATCATTTGTGCATCGGGGAAATGCTCTTCCACATATCCTTCGGCTATAGTTCCACCCATAACACCTATTTTTGCATTTTTAAGATCCGCTACGAAAAAATATTCCTTTTCAACATTCTCAATAGCCGCTGAATTATAGTTCTTAACAAGTGCACCCAGTCCGGCTGTGTAGTAACTTTCGCTGAAAAGAACTTTTTTCGCCCTTTCCTCAGTTATGGATATACTCGCTCCTATCATATCCACTTTACCGGCTGCGAGTGATGTTATAAGCGAACCGAAATTCATGTCCACTATTTCAAGTTTCTTATTCAATCTTTGAGCCACATGATACGCTACTTCCACATCGAAGCCTACTATTCGTCTGTCTTCATCGTAGAATGAAAACGGCATCTGTTCGGAACACGTTCCGAATACCAGTACTCCTTCTGTTCCACTCTGATCGAATTCAGGCATACGACCTGGTTTACCGTTTTTAGGTAACCATCTTTCAAGAAGCTTTTCATAAGTTCCATCAGCTTTCATTCCGGCAACAGTATCGTCTATCGCTTTTTTCAGTTCGGTATTGTCAAGTTGAACAGCATACCCGTAATTGTCCGGTATGAAAACTTCCGGCAGCAGTAAAACGTTGGAATTATTCGCAGCTATAATTTCAAGGGAAAGCAAATCGCCAGCAAATGCACTGATTTTACCGTCAATAACCGCCTGCACTCCGTCAAGTGGACTCTGATAATAGTTTATTTTTGCTTCGGGGTATTTGGAAAGCACCATCTGATCCGCTACATTTCCGCTTTGTACCCCAACTTTCTTATCCGCGAGCTGAGTTATCTCAGTTATTTGATTCGTTTCTGTTTTTTCCGGTTCTTCCGATACGGGACTGAAATTCTTAACCAGCGCCCCAAGTCCTGCTGTGTAATAACTTTCGCTGAAAAGAACTTTTTTCGCCCTTTCTTCCGTTATGGATATACTCGCTCCTATCATATCAACTTTTCCAGAAGCAAGTGATGTTATAAGCGAACCGAAATTCATATCCACTATTTCAAGTTTTTTATTCAAACTCTGAGCCACATGATACGCTATTTCTACGTCAAAGCCTACTATTCGCCTGTCTTCATCGTAGAATGAAAATGGTACCTGTTCGGAACATGTACCAAATATCAGCACTCCTTCTGTTCCACTTTGTTCAAATTCAGGCATACGCCCGATCTGTCCGTTTTTAGGCATCCATCTCTGCATCATCTTATCGTAAGTGCCATTCTTTTTCAATTCAGAAACTGTGTTGTCTATCGCTTTTTTCAATTCCGTATTATCAAGCTGAACGGCATAACCATAATCATCGGGTACGAACACCTGTGAAAGCAGTGTCACTTCTGAATTATTTGCCGCAATTACTTCAAGTGAAAGCAAATCGCCGGCAAATGCGCTGATTTTACCGTCCACTACTGCCTGCACTCCATCGAGGGGGTTCTGATAATAGTTTATTTTTGCCTCGGGATACCTGGAAAGTACCATCTGATCTGCTACGTTTCCACTCTGAACCCCGATTTTTTTGTCTGAGAGTTGGGCGATTTCTTTTATCTCTTCCGCTCCGTCACATCCTGTTAGAAATAAAAACATCGAAAAAATAGTGAGAATAAATACAAAGAACGGGAATCTCTTTTTCATGTAAAAACCCCTTTGCTAGAAAGATTTTATATAGTTAAATACATTTTAATCATAAAACGGATATTAATTCGGCTTCTGAATTATTCTTCTATTCAAGGGATCAGATTCCTTACAACCCTCATTTTTTCACTATTTCCATATAATTAATAAATAAAATATTAATGTTTATTCACCCAATTCTATAACCGTTTTATCCTTATCAAGTTCAATAACTTTATTACAAATATCAAGTATCTTTTTCTTATGAGTAACTGCTACGAGAATAGTGTTGTTTTTTTCCAGATATTCTTCCAGACTCCTTATGAATTCCTCTTCGGTTTTTCTATCCAATGCCGATGTCGCTTCATCCAGCAACAGCAAGTCACAACCTTTAAAAAGGGCTCTTGCAAGACAAATCCTCTGTTTTTCTCCACCGGATACGTTGAAACCGTTTTCCTGCAGCTCACGGTTCATACCCTCGGGAAATTTGTTTATAAGTGAGTTCAACCTGCATATTTCTGCCACTTCCCGTGCAGAATAATGTACCGGTTTATCTCCAAAAGTTATATTTTCTTCTATAGTTGAAGTAAACAGAAATGGTTCCTGCTGTAGAATGGAGATATGTTTATAATAATCCGATTTATTCAACTTTTTCACATCTATACCATTTACAGATATCCTTCCATTCCCAACTTCATAGAATTTCAAAATCAGATTCAGTATCGTACTTTTTCCCTGTCCACTCTCACCAAGAATGGCAAGCCTGTCTCCCCGTTCCAGTATCATCGAGAAATTCTCAATTATGTTTTTACCCTTCTCGTAACCAAAGCTCACATTTTCAAACTCAATACTGTTTATACTTTTAACTTTATTTTCCCCATCACTTTCCGATTCTGTTTCATTCATGAAATCTATCAGTTTATCCTTTATACCTTTCGACCTCTGATTTCCAAGATTCCAGTCGGACAGATTTCTTATAGGTTCGTACAGCCTGCTGAGAAATGTGTAAAATGCTATAAGTGTACCGAGAGTTATCAAACCCGAATAGGTAAGATAACCCCCGAAAAGCAGTATTGCTATTGGCAATCCCTGCGTGATTACCAGAGTCAAGCCGTTTCCCATGGCATTCAGGAACAGTATTTTGTTGAGATTATACTGAAATTCATCGACAGTTTTGTTGAAAGAATTTTCCGCATACTCTTCTTTCTGAAAAACTTTTATCACCGATAAACCGCTGAGTTTTTCCTGTACTTCACCCATCACTTTAGAAAAACTCTTACGCTCGGAAGCACTGTTCTTTCTTATTTTACCGTTTATTCTGTTGAAAGACAGGTAATAAATAGGAAGTGTTATCAAAGTTATTATTGCCAGCTGATAACTCAAAAAGAAAAGGGCAACCATTACAAAGCACAGATTCGCTACATTTGCAAAAAGCATCGGAAAAGCTATGACAGAAGTCTGTGCAGGAATTTCAACATCGTTCATGACTGTTGCCACGACTTTTCCCAACCCGTTTTTTCTGACATAACTTGCGGGTTTTCTTATCGCAAACCCAAACATTATCTTTCTCAGATAACTTACACCCCCCGTTCTCATTGCATGCCATTTGTAATTCTGTACAATTTCAAAAATAACGTTAAATGTCGTCAGCACTATAAGCATCATCCCCGCATACATCACATCATTCCATGGTTTATGCTCAGTTATCGCGTCGATGAGATTTCTAATGTTGAAAGTTATGAATATATCCAGCGATATCCCGAAAACAATCAGCACCAGTATACCAATCTGTTTTTTTCTGAAAGACCCGAAAAGTTCACCTATACTTTTAACCATATTCCCCCCCGTTTTAATATCCGGAATTTTTGAATGATTTTATTATACTCAAACTAATTGAGTTTGATTGATTTTCAATGACTTGTAGGCCTTTATACATAAACTTTCCATTTCAAAGAATAATTAAATCTGCAATTTCATACGTTTAAATGAAACAGACTTTTATGTTAAACTCCATAAATACATAATTTAGGAGATGGAAAAATGATTCTTGTGAGTGCATGTCTTGGTGGAGTGAAATGCAGATACGACGGCAACAATGTCCCGAATGAAAAAATCGAGGAAATGGTTCGATCCGGTGAGGCAATTGCACTCTGTCCGGAAATCATAGGGGGACTTGAAACACCAAGGGAATGTTCCGAAATAATCGAAATTGATGGAGAAAGAAAGGTTTTCAGCTCTTCAGGAAAGGACATAACCGCAGAATACATACTCGGAGCAGAAAAGACTCTTGAAATATGTAAAATTCTCGGCATAAAAAAAGCCATATTAAAATTCCGAAGCCCTTCCTGCGGATGCGGAAAAATCTATGACGGAACTTTCTCAGGCAAACTCATCCCTGGCAACGGAATAACAACTGAATTGTTGACGAAAAACGGTATCGAAGTTATAAGCGAAGAGGATCTTTAATCATATGAATTCAACCCTGTTCCTGCCACTTTCTTTAGCTTCATAAAGAGCTTTATCTGCTTTTTCTATTATCTGTTCCATACTCAAATCCATATCCGGTGTGTAGGTAAAACATCCCACACTTATAGTTACGAATTTGGATATTGATGAGGTTGAGTGTTCTATGTTCAATTCTTCAATATGTTCCCTTATTCTCTCGGCATTTTCCCTTGCCTCAATTGAATTCGTATATGGGAGTATCACGAAAAATTCTTCCCCCCCATATCTCGCCACAAAATCCCCGGCACGTTTGAGAGAACCTTTAATCCCCTGTGCTATCATCCGAAGCGCTTCGTCTCCCTTACCATGCCCGTAAGTATCGTTGTAATTCTTGAAAAAATCAATATCTATCATCATTGCTGAAAGAGGCTGTCCGGATCTTTTTGACCTGTTGAGTTCTTTTTCAAAAGTTTCATCAAGCCTCCTGCGGTTCGATATTTCCGTGAGCGCATCTATAAAGGCAAACTGTTCGAGTAAGTCCTGTTTCCTTTTAAGATTCATGTGCATCTCAACCCTTGCTTTAACCATAGGAGGATGAAACGGTTTTGTTATGTAATCGACGGCTCCAAGGGCAAAACCCTTTGTTTCATCCATTACTTCAGAAACTGCCGTGACAAAGACTATGGGTATTTTTTTCGTCCTTTCATCATTTTTCAGTATGTTACAGACCTCATAACCATCAATTTCCGGCATCAGAATATCCAGTAGTATCAAATCTGGTGGATTATCCGACATCGCTATTTCTATGGCTCGCTGTGGCTTTATTGCAGGTACTATCTTGTATTTGTCCCTGAACAGGTTTACGAGTAAATTTATATTTTCCTTGTTATCATCCACTATGAGTATTTTTTCTTTTTTTTCTATATTAGCCATTTTTCAATTCCCCCAGATCTTTTATGATTTCATCGATTACATTCACTGCGCTCTCAATATCGAAATCGTCTATATTTTTTTTAATTCTTTTAATTTCATCTTCCATTTTAAGAGTTTTAAGCGTCGGTATGATTTTTTCAAGTAAACTCTCAGCTTCGACTATGTCTTCGTCTACCATAGTTTTTATTTTAATGAGTAATCTTTCAATCTCTTCATTATCCAGTATTTCAACTTTCACATAATCCTGCTTTTCTTCCTGTTTTTCATTTTCACCCGTAAAATAAGAATCTATCCCCTCAAAAGCAAAATCCAGTTCATCAGAAAGCTGCATTATGAGATTTTTGTCTTTAAGCTGCCTGTTTTTCATTAGACTTTCCAGCTGCATCGATTTGGCGTAAATCCCTTCAATCCCCAGATTTGCGCTTACCCCTTTGACAGAATGCACAAGCCTCAAAGCTTCGTATTCATTTTCATCAGATGAATTGTCAATACAGTTTATAACCCTTTCGATCACGTTATGATACTCTTCCCGGAAACTTTTCAGTAATTTTTCATACAGTTCAGCATTCCCACCACAGCGGTACAATCCCAGCTCGGTGTTAATACCTTTTATGAAAAATTGTCCTTCTTTTTGTACATCTTCTTTTTCTATTACAATTTCTTCTTCTGTATTAATCCATTCACAAATCGTTGAAAACATTTTTTCCGGATCAATTGGTTTTGTTATGTAATCGTTCATTCCTGCTTCCAAACATTTTTCCCTGTCACCTTTCAAAGCATGAGCTGTCATAGCAATTATTGGAAGTTCTCTGAATTTTGAATTTTTTCTTATCTCCCTTGTGGCCGTATATCCATCCATTTCGGGTAATTGAATATCCATCAGAACCAGATCGTATTCTTTTCCATTAACCATCTCCACAGCCTTTTTTCCATTATCTGCTATTTCCACTTTCATGCCGGCAGATTCAAGCCATTCCCTGGCAATTTCCTGATTTATCAGATTATCCTCGACAAGAAGTACCCTGACATTTTCATTCCTGAATTTTCCGGCATTATCCATACTGAATTTAATATCGGATGAAACAACATTTTCTCCGGATTCTTTTCCGAACAATTCAACTATGGTGTCAAACAGAAAAGACTGATTCACAGGTTTATGTATAAAGGCATCTATAAAAGACTTTTCAGACTCCTGAAGCAAATCTTCTCTCGCATATGCAGAAACCATAAAAATAATGGGGGTTTTCTCACCAGTTTTTAGATTTTTAATCTTTTTCGAGGCTTCTATACCATTCATTCCAGGCAATTTCCAGTCCATCAGTATAAGATCAAATTCTTCTTCGCCTTTTTCAAGTATTTCAAGGCCTCTTTCGGCATTTTCGACGGTAACAGATTTCATCTTGAAGGATTCTATTTCCTGAGACAGTATTTCTCTGGAAGTCTGATTATCATCGACAATTAAAACTTTCATTCCCTGCAAATTTACCGGAGTATACAATTTAAGCTGCTTATCTTCAGATTGCTTTTTTACCTTGATCGTGAAAATGAAAGAACTTCCCTTTCCAAATTCACTCTCAGCTCTTATATTTCCATCCATCAGTTCAGTGAGTTTTTTGCATATCGATAATCCCAGGCCGGTTCCACCAAATTTCCTGGTGGTAGAAGTGTCTTCCTGGGTAAAAGACTCGAAAATATTAGAGATCCTTTCAGGCTTTATTCCCACTCCGGTATCCCTGACCTCAAATTCGAGAATTACATTATCTGTTTCATTTTCTATTGCCTTTACTGACACCACAATCTCACCTTCGGAAGTGAATTTAAGGGCATTGCCAGTTAGATTTATAAGAATTTGCCCCAAACGCACGGGGTCACCTATAAGTGCATTCGGAGTGTCGTTGTCTATAGAAATCAGAAGTTCTATTTTTTTCTCATGTGCGTTCTGTGCGAAAATCTCGGAAATATTCGCCATTACTTCGTAAAGTGAAAATCTTGTTTCCTCAAGTTCAAGCCTTCCAGCTTCAATTTTTGAAAAATCCAGAATATCGTTGATTACGGCAAGAAGTGTTTTTGAAGAAATTTTTATCTTGTTGAGGTATTCACGCTGTTTATTGTTGAGGTCAGTTCTCAATATAAGATCGGTTAATCCCATAACTGCGTTGAGAGGGGTGCGTATTTCATGACTCATATTCGCCAGAAATTCACTTTTCGCTTCGGAAGCGGCCTGAGCTATTTCCTTCTCCTTCTGGGCTTTTTCTTTTTCCCTTTTATTAGTTATGTCATGAACTATGCCTTCAATGACAAGGCATTTGTTTGAATATTCAATCTGATGAACGTTGAGCTCAACCCAGATCAAGCTGCCATCTTTTTTAATAAGGGTGGTTTCAAACTGATTCAGTATCTTTTTTTCATTGAGTATATCCATTATTGTTTCGTACTCTCCCTCTTCAGCAAAAAGGGCTTCTTTCATATTTCCGTGTATATTTTTTAAATCAAGAAAATCATCAAATTCAAGCATCTTCACAAAAGCGTTATTGGCAGTGATAATTTCTCCTTCAGCAGTTGCCTGGAATATCCCTTCCATGGCATTATCGAAAATACCTTTATATTTATTAAGCATCTCGTTAATACTTATCTGACTGGCTTCGAGTTTTCCGGCCATTAAATTCAATGTATTTCCCAGCTGTCCAAGTTCATCGCTTCTGTTTATATTCACATGAGTATCCAGCACTCCGGATCCTATTTTTTCAGCAGCTTCTTTCATTTGTATTATAGGATCTGCAAACTTTTTTCCCAATAAAAATCCTATTATCACTGAAAATGGAAGTGTCAATATGAATATTATGAGTGATATCAGCTGAAGCTGTTTTCGGTAACGCGTGATGGTTTCTGCTGATATATCTACTACAAGAATACCATCTCTTGTCCCGTCTGGTAAATAAAACGGCGCATATCCCGAAAGCCAGGTACCCCAGTCATCTGTATACAAGTCTTCATCGACAAGGGTCGTATTCATATTTCCAATATTGGATTTCAATAATTCACTGGCATCATCATAGGATTCTCCAATCTCGACACCAATATCTTTTCCGTATTCCGAATCTGCAACGAAATATACCTTTCCTTCTTCTCCCTGCCTGACTGTATATACAGAGAAAATATCCCTTGAAATCTTCTTAACTTCAAGCAGTTTCTTTTGTATATAATTATACTCCTGTGATTTCTGCATAGACTTCGAGTCAAGCTTTGAATGGGTAACTGCATCCAGATTATGTGCGGCAAGAGTCACTATATCATTGACCCTTATGCGGGTATCTGCCAAAGCCTTTTCTGTGGCAGAAAAATAGAACAATCCTATTGATAATACGGATATCAGGATTGAGAATAAAAAAAAATAAAAAAATAATTTTCCACGCAATTTCATAACAAATACCTTTCTAATACCATTTATTATAGTTTTCATCACAAAACTATTTTAAGACATTTGCAAACAACTGTCAAGAAAATTGTTCATTTATAATATTTATACATTAAAAATCAATTTATTGTTTATATATTGGTGAATAACACTTCACTTTCCATTATCGCTTCCCAGTTCCAGTTCTTCATCCTATCAGAAAGCACTCCACATTCGGAATATTTTTTAATATCCTTTATATCTATCCATTCGTATTCGACACCTTCATCGTTTATTCTGAATTCACCGGACAGAACTTCACAATGATAGATAACTCCGACCACACGGAATCCATCTTCTCCTTCATGTTTCCATGTATCAATAAGCCTGGCTGGCTTTACATTTAAGGAAATCTCTTCCTTTACCTCTCTTATAAGGGTTTGTTCAGGTGTTTCACCGTATTCCATTCGTCCGCCAGGTAAATCCATAAGCCTCTTTCCCCTGAAATCAGTGAATAACGACAGAAACTTGTTATCATTTATTATCAATGCCTTCGCTGAAAAATAAAACTTTCCTTCCATTTTATCCACCTGCTTTTAATATCAAAAATTAGTTCGTCTAGAAAATAGTGATAGTCGGGGACTGTACCAGCTTTTTTGGGACCGTACCTGGTTATTAACTAAATTCATTTCTTATATATTATATGTGTATAAATTGGTATTATTACCAATCTTTTTTCGAACAATCTATATCAAAAAATTATAAATTAGTGAATAAAACATCACTTTCTATTATTTTTTCCCAGTTCCAGTTCTTCATTCTGTCTGCAAAAATAGCCCTGTCAAAAACCTTTTCAAAATTCTCAATATCAATCCACTGACAACCGTCATGTTCATCCGAAACTGTCACTTCTCCGCCCAGCACTTCACAATGATAAATCACACCCACGACACGAAAACCCTCATCATCTTCGAGCTTCCAGGTATCTACGAGTTTTATGGGCTTTATATCAAGAGAAATTTCCTCCCTTATTTCCCTTTTGAGTGTTTCTTCGGGCATCTCACCGTATTCCATACGCCCTCCGGGCATATCCCATTTTCTCCTGCCATCTTTCATCGTGTACATTGCCAGAAACCTGTTGTCCTTTATTATCAGTGCTTTTGTCGAAAAAAAGAATTTACCTTCCATTACTTTCACCTGCTTTTTATTATGAATGATAATACTTTAATTTAAAATATTTCAGAATAAATCTTCCATATCTATAAAAATTATATTTTCTTCGCGATATTTTTCCAATTCGGTTTTAAATCCCTTTTTTGAAAAAAATAAATAATAAACATTTTCACAACTGTGATTTACATATTTACTTCTTTCCCTTAAAAGAGCATATTCTTCGACACCTATTTTCTTATTAGTCCACTTACATTCGACGAATACAATATTATTTTCATCGTATGCTATCAAATCAATGTCATAAGTCTTATCTTTTGTACCAGGAACTTTACCCCAGTTTTTCCCGATTTTTTCAGGAATAAAAGTAAGTATTCCAGGATTCTGAAGTATGTAATCACGACAAAAATCTTCAAAACAGTTACCATAATGATTTGGAAATAAATCATATATTTTCTCATAGGTAGTGCTTTTATCGAATTCAAATTCGGAAAAATACCTGTCTACAATATTAAAATAAAATCTGTACAACTCGTCCACTATCATATATCTGCTGTTTCTTTTTGTTTTTGAGAGTATTGAACTGCTTTTTTTAACAATTTCATATTCTTCTTCAAGCTCTAACAAGAACTTTGACAGAGAACTATTTGCTATACCTGTAAAATCAACCAATTCATTTATAGACAGATTTTTATTTGATAACGCCTTCAATATTGAGAAGTACGATTTATGCCTGCTTCCGAATTCCTGAATTAATATATTCATAGTTTCTTCCTTAAAAGGGGCAAAATCATCTATGAACAAATCATATATTTTTTCTTTCAAAGGTTTGCATTCCTCAAACGCCAACAGGTATTTCGGAACACCACCAACTAAAAAATATATTTCAAGCGATTCTTCAACACTGTATCCAAATGACTTCAATATTTCAATCGAATCATTTACTGGAAATTTCCCAAGTTTTATAATATTGTCATTTCTACCAAAAAGAGGAAGTTTCCTATCTGTAAACAGCTTTTTCATCATGCCAACATATGAACCCAAAACAACCAACTTACAATCACCGTTAAAATCATCCCAGGAATGCTGTAAAGCTGAAAATATCTGGTAATTCACCTGTGCAAAATTCTGAAACTCGTCAAAAATGACATATTTTCTTGAATTAAAAAGATCGGTAAATAAATCATACCATTTTGCGTAAACTGCTTTTGAAAAAGAAGCGCTCAATTCTCTCATAAGAGTTTCTTCCCTTATCACTTCAACAAAAAAATACAGAAAATCATCTTCAGCCTCAAATACTTTTTTCATTAGAGTTGTCTTACCGATTCTTCTTCTGCCATAAAGCACTATTAACTTTTTCCCTTCAGCTTTCTTTAGCTTCTCAAAAAAATTTATTTCCTTTTTCCTGTTATAAAATTTCATATTCAACCACCACAAATAATATACTCACCAGTAATATACTATACAGTATATTACTGGTGAGTATATTTGTCAATGGTATTCTAAAATTATATGCTTAAAACTTTCAGATTATTTACTTTTTTTCATTATAAGAAGCTTGACAATCTATAAACATCGGAACAATCCCATCAACATCTTGATATAATGATTCTGTTCTTTTTACATGTGACTCATATCTTCTATTGTCCTTTATCTTAAAAATTAAATAAATTAAATAATCAGCATAAAATCCATTCTTATATTTAATTAATTTTTTTTTATAACATTGTGCTTTCATTTCACCAGTAAACTCGTTATTTGTTGATAATTTAAGCTCAATTATTATTGGCCTAAGAAAACCATAAGAAACATAAATATCGCACCTTGAATCATTTAGTAGATTTACCTCTCTAATGACACTAAAGTCTGTTATTTTTTTACCTAAATAATATTCAAATTGTGTTTTTATAGTTTTTTGTATTAATATTTCCTCTCTCTTTTCTCTATTATATAAAATTTTATATGCACCTTCATTTTCAATCCAGTTTCTTATATCCTTATCTAAAACTTCTTTTACAGCATTAAATAATTCATAGGAATTATTTATATCATCATATATCATATTCTTCAATTTATTATATTTGTTTACTGATAAAAGAATAACTTCACTTTTTATAAGGCTAGAAATATATTTAGAATTTATCTCTCTGAATTTGTATTTACTCCATATAAGAGCTTCTTTTTCTTTTTCCTCTTCACATAACCTGTCTATTTTTTCAATAGCATTTCCAAAGAAAGAAGATGTAACATTATTCGTTAAATACATTACAGCAATATCCCTCAAATAAAAAGAGTATTTATAATAGTTCTCGCCTTCTGCATATACTTCAAAAGATTTTTTTATTAAATCTAAATATTGATCTACAAACTCCATATCTTTATCTATTAACTTTATCAATGGCTTTGCAAAGCTTTTACTTTTTATTTCATAATCAAGTGCATTTAATTCATTAACCGTAACACTCGTAGAAAATTTACTTTTTTCTGGTTTTTTCTGAGTTTTGCATTCACTTTTTTTACTGTATATTTCATTTATTCGTAAATCTAATGCATTTGAGTTTTTAAATTTTTCTATAAGAATAGAGTTAGCTTCCCAGGATAATTCGAGTTCTTTGATTTTACTTTCTTTATATAATTTTTCGTAAAAATCTTCCTCAATGTCATTGCATAAAGCTAAAGTTTTTAGAACTTCCTTTTTTATATAAAAATCAAAAACCTCACTATGAAATATAGTTTTTAAAAAATTTTGTAATCTTTTATCCTCAAGATGTTTCTTAAATAATTCTAAAATATTTTTATAACCAAATTTAAAATAATCATGTTTTTTTTCTGCGATTGATATAATATTTTTTATTTCTTTTTCTGAGATATATCCTACTATTTCAAAAAAAGAATTCAAATTTTTTTGATCAACAATATAAATTAACGGTATCAATTTGTTTCTAAATTCTGATATATTTAACCCATAATTTATTGATATATCTAAAATATTTTTTAATAGCGCCGTATTTCCATAAAAAGTATAGCCATTATCACTAAATTTTAAATAATCCTCTTCTGCTTTAAAGTCACAAAGAAATTTTATAATTTTATTTTTAAGGATTTCTTTTATTTCTTCGGGTAATGTAATTTCTTCATAAAAATAATAATTATCTCTATAAATATTTATTAATTCTTCTCCATCTTTATTTTGAATAATTTCAATAAATTCATCCTTATTTGCTTCTTTATAATTAAATGATTCTTCTTCTATAATATTTGGTTTTTTAAAATCCTTATCCCATTTTTCAATTAATTCCTTCTTACGAATAGAAATTTCATATGAAATTTTTATTTTACGAACATTGTCATTATTTGGATAAATATCTGATAACATTTTTTTTATATCTTCGATATTTTCATCAGTAATAAAAAAAGCTATTATTTCCGGTAGACATAAACTTATACCAATACAATTTTTGCTGATTTCTCCTTCTTTTATTTTTTTAAAAAAATTAATAATAAAGTTTTCATCTTCATCTTTTATTATATTTAACAAATTAATAAAAAAACTACTATCAAAAGGTGACTGCCATAATTTTTTATAAGAAATTGTTTTATAAAATAAATCAATTATAATATCCATTAAATTCTTGTCGCAGTGGTTGTTTTTTATACAGATACTTAGTGGTGTATTTTCTCCAATTTTACTTAAAAAATATATAAATTTTTCTATATTCCCACTGAATTTATTTAAAATATATATTGCAGAATTCACTTTATCTATTTTTCCAATTCCATAACAGGGAAAATATATCCTTTGTATTCTATCGTAAAGAAAATCAATAAATTCTTCATTATTTGGATTTATTTCTATGAATACTTCTCCAGTAACATCCAAAAGAACTTCGTTATCTTTTGTATTTATAACAATACTTATAATTTCATTATCAAAATCATTTTCATCATGAAATTCTCCAAGTGTTTTAATACATTCTCTAATTACGACCTCTTTTTGATTTTCTACTTTAATCAACTTTTTTATTTTTCTTTTTACTTCATTTTTTCCTTGTTCATTAAGTTTTTCTTTTTTTATCAGAAATCTATTAATAATTGCATAATTAGTATTTTTAATTTTTGAGTATTCATCTATTTCCCGAGTATATATTTCATTAATATATTCATATAATCCAGAATCAAAATAACTTGCAAGTCTTTCTGCCAAACTATCCTCTAACCAAATTCCCTCTTTAGTTATATAATCAAAATAACTTCTGAAAATATTCCTTTTTTCTTCAGAACTTATTTTTTCAAATATTTCAGAATTATTTACGAGCAAGATTATATAATCATTCACATGCAAATTTACATTTCCTCTGAAAATAAATTCTATAATTGGGTTTATTAAATCGGGTCTATTTTCCAGAATAAACGAAATAGTATTTACCCATCCGACACTCAGAAAATTAGTATTTTTTACAAAACATAATTCATAAATTGATAAATCTGCTTTCGCAAGATTAAGAATTTCTTTTGATGCAAAAAATTCAAGAAATTCAGAATTTTCAAATTCTATATATTCATCACTATCCTTTAATAAGCTTCTTTCATAAAGAAATTCTAAACCATATAGGCTAAAAAAATAAGTCGATAGATTATAATCTACATTATCCAAAATAATTATAAATTCTTCTTTTTTTATAACCTCTGTTGCATTGATTTTCATTATCAGTGCTATTTTCCCTAAAATATTATTTATTATCTCTTTATCAGACTTTCTCTTATATTTCCCAGCTTCGATTTCTAATTTTTTATCTATAATCTTTTTAAAAATATTCGTCCTTGATATATTTTCTAATTCTTCTTTCTCCAGGCTACTTAGCATTGAAAGATATCTTGGGGTACTCAGAATACTATAATCAACTTTTTTCATCAAATCTTCTATTTTTACTCTCTCATTTACTTTTCCTGAAAGATATTCTTTTACCTGAGTAATTGAAAAAGGAATAATCTGTGAAAACCCAATGTTTTTAATATCTCTTAAGTAATTAAATGTGTTTAGGAAATTTCTTCTACAACTCAGAATTATATTCCATTTTTTATTATTTGAAGATAAATTGTCTATTTCATCTATTATATTATCAACGTAATCTTTTTTCACCTCGTCAAGTGCATCAAGTAATACTAATATTTTTTCTTCTTCGTTAAATAAATCAAAATCTTCCGATTTAGCTTTTCTAATATCATCAATTTTTTCTGTTTTTTCCATAAGTTGAAAGTTTGAAAAGTTATTTCGTAGATATTCCTCAATACCTTTCTCTGCAGCTAACTTCAAATCTAAAAAAACACTTTTGTATTTTTTTTCATTCATTAATTCCTTTAATGCCCGACTTTTTCCAATTCCCGGATCACCTATTAAACAAATCATTTTTTTATCACATATGTTAACTAATTCGACTTCATTCTCTTCCAAAAATAATTTGCTGTTTTTAACAATTAAATCATCCAAATCTTTACCAATAATAATATGTGGTTTTATATATTTCTCATCCATGAAATCCTCCAGAGTTTGATGTGGGAAAACATATTAATTATGTATCAAAATATTATATCAAATATTTAATATCACATGTTTTTTGCGCATAAAAAACAGATGACTTACACAAGCATAGAGGTCAATACTGTACTAAAGAGACAGAAGTGTTATATCCAAACAAGTAAAAATTATTTTTAAAGAAAGAACTTGGTGAAAAAAGCAATGTGCATAATTTGCACACTGCAAATTATGATAAAATAGTAACGCTTTATAGCTTGAACGTCATAATCTCTGTAGGGTACAGGGTGAAATCACACAGTAGAAGCTTGGCATTTTTAATTGTTGTAGAAAAATAAAAATTGAATTTGAATTTCTTATAAAATCTTGGATATTCGCTATTCATTATAGAAAAAAATCAAAATAAAATTTGCTGTTCTTTTTTTATTTTGGGAACAGGTTAAAACTCGTGAAGTGACCGGTTTGTAAATTTCACCGAATTTGATTACAATTGACGTTTTATATCTTGATCTAGAGCGTGTATATATATATTTATAACCCTTTCAACGCTTTAATGTACGCGTTACATACACTCAAATTATGAGATGATATATATAATTATCGGTAAATCGTAAGGACATTTGGTAATACCCAAAAAACTTCAAACTATTTTACAAGGATAACCCTCACATGTCTCTGGTTATCAAAAATTTTAATTTATAATTCGGTTTTAATCACTTTCTTCTGAGATCTTTATATTTATTCCACATATTTATTCCACCGCGGCTATATGAGTTTCACCGTCACGGTTTTCGAGTATTATCGTTTTCTGTGCCATCTCTTCAAAATCCCTTTCATGGGTTATGATAATAGCCTGTTCGAGTTCGCCCAGCAACGGTTTGAGAGATTCGGCAAGCCTTTCTCTTCTTTCGGTATCGAGATTCGGTGTGGGTTCATCGAATATGGCGAGTTTCATATTGCTGAATCTCAGAGCCATGGCTGATCTCATGCAAAGTGCAACGGTTACCTGTTCCCCTCCTGAAAGATTCGAAAAATCCCTGACATTCATGGTAAACAGCTCGTCATCGGCAATTTCTATGCCATAATCTTCATTCCATCTTATAAACTCATCTTTGTCCGATATCTTCCGCAGGTTTTCGGTTGCCAATTCCTGTATTTCTTCCCTGAATCTTCCGGCAATCTGCGCACCCATGTATTTAAGATTTTTCTGTATTACACTTGCAAGATCAATTTTTTTCCTGTTTATTCTGTGTGTCTTCCTTTTCTGAATCAATTCATTTTTTATGCCGTTAAGCCTTTTTATCTCTTCTTTCAGAAAATTAAGTGTTTTCTCCTGTCTGGCTTTTTCAACCATCAGTATATCTTTTTCCTCTTTCTGGTTTTTATATTTTTCTTTAAGTTCAGGCAGGTTTATTCTGTTAAAATCGCTGTTTAAATTTTCCAGCTGTAAATTTATAGATTTAATTTTAGTTGCAGCCAGCAGTATATTTTCGAGTATTTCCATTTTTCTTTTTTCCAGAACACCTGTTTTTTTCGCATTATCGTAATGTTTAACAAACAGCGAATAATTCTGCCACAGTTTTTCCAGTTTTGATTTTTTGTCATTTCTGATTTCTCTCTGTTCTGCAAAAAGCGTCTGTTTCTCTGGCAATTCTTTTATAATCCCTTCATATTCCCTTATATTTCTGATATTTTCCGCTATCATATTTTCGTTATTTTCCAGCTCTTTTTTTATGTTTTCAAGTTCGATATTTTTTATCTTTAATTCATCCAGGCCTTTTTCATATCTCTTCTTTATTATTTTCATCTCGGATTCAAGCACTTGACATTCAGAACCTTTTTTATTTTCCAGTTTTCTGATATCATCAAGAATTTTTTCCGCATTCAGAATTTCTTCTTCATCTTTTATTTTAAGTATGCCCATCAAACGTTTTTTCAGGACATTATAATTTTCTTCGTTTATCTTAAGATCCAAATCTGTTTTTCTGATTTTCTCCCTGTTTTTCTTGTCATCGGAGATTTCTGTTTCCGTATTGTTTATATCGCGGATTTTTATTTCAAGTTCTTTTTCAACATCACCTTTAATCGCGATTTTTTCTTTGTTGGCATTTATCTGCCCGTATATTATTTCTCTTTTTTCTTCAAAATACTCCTCTATACTGTTGAACAATTCTATGTTTTTGCATTTTTCACTTAGTATTGGGCACATCCCGGTTTTAAGCTGCTCCTGAGACTTTTCCAGATTGTTCAGCTTTTCTTCCAGTTTTGCATTTTTATTTTCCAGTTCGGATATTTTTTTTAATCTGCCTGAAATTTCATTTTTTTCTTTTTTCAACGATTCCAGTTTATTCGCGAGTATTTCGGGATCTTTGAGTAATTCCATATCCCTTTTTCTGATCTCATTCAGAGTTTTATTTTCAACGGTAATTTCCTGTATATCCCTGTTTATGTTCTCAATAGATACCAGTAATCTGGATAAGTCTTTTTTTTCGGAATTCAATACGGACCATTTTATCCTTCCCTTTTCAAGTTGGGCATTCATTTCCCCGTTTTCGGTATTTCTTTGAACGATTTCTTTTTTCATACTTTCTTTTCTTATCTGTATCTGATTGTCAGCCGCCTCTGTCTTTTTATTTTCATTTTTTAATACTTCGATTTCTTCTGATTTTTTCCCCAACTGCTCGATTTCTTTTTCCAGAAAATTCAGTTTTTCTTCAAGTTTCCTGACTTCCTTTTCGGTGACAATATAATCATCATGGCCTTTTTCGTTTTCTCTGAGTATTTTTCCCGATTCCAAAGAGGATAAAAGGTCATGTCTCAGATTTTTAAACTGTTTTGCATATTCGATTTTTTTATTTCCTTCAATTGTCAAAGTGTTTTTCAGATTTTCTATTTCATTTTTGAGTTTTTCCACTGTCTCTATTTCTTTTTCTGTTATGTTCAGAGCTTCGATTGATTTCTCAAGCCTGGAAACAGAAATACTGAGCATTTCCTGTATTTCCGTTTTTTCTGTTCTTTTATCTTCCAGAGGCAGAATTTCATTTTTCAGTATCTCTATATTCCCATCGAGTTGGGTATTTTCTTTTCTTATCCTGTTTATATATTCCTTACAGAAAGTGGTTGCGATTTTATCGTATATTTCAGTATTCAATATCTGATTGAAAAACTTTTTTCTGTCCGCAGGTGTTTTGAGAAACTGATCGATAATTGCATTCTGCTTTGCTATTATTATGTTCTCAAATATTTCCCTGCCATTTTCTTCTATTTCGAGTATCTCTTTCACTTTATTTAAAATTTCCGGCCTGTTCTCTGAAAATGGCGGTTTTCCCTTTTCTGCCAGCGAATTCATAGGATTACCTGACTCTTTTACCTCTCTGCATACCGTATACTGATTACCATCGTTACCGGTAAAATCCACTTCGACAACAGCTTTCCCCTGACCTTTTTTTATACAGGTCTTACTTACCCTTGCGCCTTCACGAAGGGGTATATCCAGAAGGGCAAATGACAGTCCCTCAAGTACTGAAGACTTTCCGGAACCGTTATGGCCAAGCAGAAGGTTAATTCCGTCATCAAAGTTCACAGTTGTATCCGAATGGCTTCTGAAGTTTTTAAGTCTTACCTCATTTATCTTCATCTTTGTTCACCTCTTCCACCATACCCGAAAGCAATTTGTCAAGATTTTCACTGAATTTATCGTAGTCATTTTCAATTTGTGTTCTTTTCATGGTTTCAAGTAATCTCACCATATCATCCGACACATGTCCGAAAACCTGCCATGATTCACTTTCCCTTATAATCTCATTTTCTATTTCCGCTGTGGTTTTTACATGCCTTTCTTTTTTATCCGTACCCATATTTTCGGGTTTTGTTCTGTTTATCGAAACGGATGATTTTAAGGCTCCTTGTTTTTCAACAAGATTTTCTATTTCCTCGGTATAAATTCCGAATCTGGGATTTTCAACGTAAAGCTCGAGGGTGATTAGAGGAGCATTATCTGAAACATCTGCTACTTTCGCTTCAATAAAAGTATCTAAGTTCGATTTGAATTCTTCAGAAGTTTCTTCATCTACACGGTATTTAAGGTCAATTTTCTTCCTTCGGAATCCTTCACTGGAAATAAACTCATGAGTTCCGGTTTGTGTATCGAAGACTATAAATCCCCTGTCTTTTTTCTCTTTTATATCCCAGTATTCAGGACATCCCGGTACGAAAAAGAACGGATTTTCTTTAGGATATTTGTGGTAGAAGTGAATATGCCCTCCTGCTATATAAGTACATTTATCTTTGAATTTATCAACTATTTCCTTTTTCACGAGCCCGGGAAAAAATTCCTGCCCACTTACATCCAGATCCGTATGAACCATAATTATGTTATTCTCACCGCTGATATTATCGGCTAACCCCTCCATTATGTCATTCACAAGGCTACCCGGATATCCCAGGCCGTAAAAATTAAATCCCCCGTATTCTTCGGGCTCAAATACCCTGTTTCCGCCTTCAAATTTATAACTGTCCAGGAATTTTATTTTATCTTCACGCGCAACATATTTCAGCCATGTTTCCTGATCCAGAAATCCTTTATCATGATTACCTTCAATTAAAAATATTTCCGTACCTGCATCGGTTATCATTTTGAATATATCCATGGCATTAGACAACACATCGGGTCTTATTTCCTTTTTATCGAAAACATCTCCCGATATCATCATGACTTCTATGTTTTTATCTATGGAATATTCCGCTATTTTTCTAAACGCGTTGAAGTAATCATCGTATCTGATATTGGAAAATTCGGAATTCGGTCCTCCAACGGGACGCCTTCCGAGATGAAGGTCGGAACAGTGAAGTATTTTCAAATTATTTCCTCCAAACTTTTATTACAAATCTATACTGTTGAGTATGTTTTTAAGGGCCACCATTTCTTCTTTGGTAAATGTGAGTCCTTTTGACATTTTGTCATGTTCGGGTGACCATTCCCTTATATCGTATTTCGGTGCTCTGTCGTTGTAGCTAACCATGTTGAGCTCCTTTTTCCAGCCTTTGGAAGTTTCTGAAATTTCTCCGAGGGACTCCACTATTTCAAATTTAAATTCAGCCATTTTAACTCCTCCATATTTTTTATCAAATTATTTTCATTAAAACCTTTAACAATATCAATTCTACCAGAATTAAAGGCTATTTCAAAAAAGCCCCCGACAAGTTTAAATACAATCGAAGGCTTTTATAAATATAAAAATCATTTATTCAGTTTTGAATTTATTTCTTTTAAATATTCTATTCCTTTGGGAATGTTAACGGAAAAATCCTCAAGCTTTCTGCACATAAAGTCACCGCAGTATGCACAATTCTCCAAGCTTCTTTCCACAGCGCAATCCCTTATTTCACATATTGAGCAGAGTCCAAATACAGCACCGTCTTTTATACGGCATCCACTGCAATTTATATCTGACGCCTTAATTTCATTACCGCTCATTTCCGACCATTCCTTCGCAGTTTTTCCCCTCAGAAAATCGTCATCATTTATAGTTGCAATATACGCGGAGCAGTCAGAACATCTAAGCCCACAATAAGTAATCTTTTCCATTTGTATTTCCTCCGTTTTTAATATTACTTTTTAAGCCCTGAATTGATCTCCTTTAAATATTCGATTTCTTTTGGAATATGTACTGAGAATTTTTCAAGTTTCTCACACATAAAATCCCCGCAATATGCACAATTTTCAACTTCTTTTTCCATACCACAAGCCCTTATTTCACATACTGAACAGTGGCCAAAAACAGCTCCTTCTTTTGCAAGACAACCCATACAGTTGATATCGGATGGTTTAATTTCACCACCAAACATTTTTGACCATTCCTTCGCAGTTTTTTCCCTCAGAGAATCATCATTTGTCACTGTCGCAATATATGCCGGGCACTCAGAACATTTAATTCCGCAATAAGCAATCATTTCCATTTAATATCCCTCCAAAATAGTTTTTATTACAGGGCACTTTGATTTTCAGTATGAAGCATCTGAAAAATCAACAAAGTCAATCAGAATCTGATTTTTTGTATAAAAACAACATCTCCTTATGAATAAGAAAAGCAATCATCACATACTATTGATGCATTAAGCATAGCTATTAAATTTTTCCCCATGCAATTTTCGTTTTGAAGTGTGATTTTTAATTAAAAGTTCTTTTATCTCTTAATCTGTAGATTAAAAACATATCTGTATTTTCTTTCTATGAGCCTTTGTGTGTTTTATATTCCCCTTTTTATATTATATAAAACATGAGAATATTATACTATAGATAAAAGTATATTCATAATTTCAATCTATTACAAAATATAAATCAGAAAAATATCATATATCCGGAATTACAAAATTGGATATTCTCTTAAAAGCTTATTCAAAACTGTTTTCGCAAGACCACTTATTTTTCCAGGCAAATCGTTCAGATCAAAAAATTTAACCTGTGTACATTCTTCATTATCCGGTTTAATTTCACCTTCATAGCCCCTGCATATATAAGTTATGGCTATATTGTACACTTCATCCCCATTGGGATATACATATCTCATTTTCTCCCCTGAAAAAACTGAAAATAAAACAGGGTCTTTCACGCTTAATCCCGTTTCTTCCTTCACTTCTCTTATTGCTGTTTCTTCAACCGTTTCACCCAATTCAGTTGATCCGCCGCATAATCCCCATTTACCATTGTCTTTCCTTTTAAGCATCATCACCCTGTTCATATCGTCCAAAACTATCACACATGCTCCGCTTTGAATGATAGGCCTTTTCCCGACATGCTTTCTCAACTCCATGATATAACCACTCACAAATTCACCCCTTACTATCATTTAAAAATGCTTGAACTATTCTCAAATATATTATATAGTTTTCAGGTGGTAATGTTATAATCTGAACACTTCTTACTATCAAAATATATTTGGAATATTTTGTTTCGTCCAATATTCCCCGGGAGGAAAAAATGGAAAAAGATAATTATAAAAAAGATTTTAATGAAAATACTCAAAATGAAAATGAAGAAATCTTCTTAAAGTACAATGAATTTATAGACAATCTGTTATCAGTTCTACAGAAGAAAGAAAATTTCGAATCGATAATCTATGAAGAATCTACTCAGCAGAATACGCTGACCGATTATCTCAGAAATCTGTCTTCTGAAGGTGAATTGATAAGCATTACCGATGAAACTGAGGATTTTTATTCGGCAAACGGTTATGGGTATATTGATGATGACAGAATAATACTTAAGATCAAATATCTTGTATATTCCAATCCGGAAGAAGAAACTAAAATATTGGAATTTTCTGACTTTTTAGGCCTTTCAATGAATAATGGACAGTGGAAAATAAAAGGTATGGTTTGGAAAGATCCAGGAAATGATGTTTCGAATGCCAGTCTGAGCCAGCTTGAAAATCCCGCAACAGGTGAAGAGATTTGTATAATACACACTTCTGCGGGAGATATTAAGATAAAGCTTTTCGAAGATATTGTTTCCAAAACTGCAGAAAATTTCAAAACTCATGCAAAAGAAGGGTATTACAACGGTTGTGAATTTTTCAGAACCATAAACGAATTCATGATACAGGGAGGAGATCCGACAAATACCGGCCACGGAGGAGAATCAATCTGGGGTGGATCTTTCAAAGATGAATTTTCAAGGGATCTCAACCATTTCAGGGGAGCAGTATCTATGGCAAATGCCGGTCCGAATACAAATGGCAGCCAGTTTTTCATCGTTCAGAAAAACCAGGCAAATCCCGATCATCTTGAGAAAATCCCATTGCCGTTGAATGTTAAGGAAAAATATAACGAAACCGGTGGATGTCCGCATCTGGATGGACGTCATGCCGTATTTGGGCAGGTTTTTGAAGGTATGGAAGTTGTGGATGAAATAGCATCATATCCAGTAAATGAAAACGCAAGGCCTGAAACACCTGCTAAAATTCTCGGAATAGAATTTGATATTTACGGATAATCAGATGTTAAAATACAATTTTTGCCTTGTGCGGCAAAAAAACAGAATATTATTACTGAACCGTGAGAAATCACCATGGATGGGTTGTTGGAACGGTGTCGGAGGCAAACTTGAAAAAAATGAAACTCCAAGAAATTCAATTATCCGGGAATTAGCCGAAGAAACCGGTATCGAAAAATACGAATTAAAATTCAGAGGCATAATGACCTGGACAGTAGATAATGTTTTTATTGGAGGAATGTACGTATATACTGCAACCGTAGACGATACTTATGTTTACAAAACGCCTCTCATTACTGAAGAAGGGATTCTGGATTGGAAGGATATTGAATGGATAAAACATCCTGAAAATCTTGGTATAGTGGAAAATGTGTCTTTGATGCTTGATAAAACTCTTCACGAAGAATCATGTTACAGACATCATGTGACTTACATAAAAGATGATCTGGTCGATTTTCAATCGATAAAAATAAATGCGGAACTGGAAAATATGATTTTTCAAAAAGATGACTGTGTGGAGAATATTCTTTGCGATTTTGCTATTTAACTTGAACCTCATAATGTGCACCAACATCACATTCTTGTAACCCGAATTATTTACACCTTGAATACTGCCATCCAGAGTACAAGAAACAAGATATGAATAAGGAAATCTTAATTCAAGTTTGGCTATGAAATTACAAACAAGGGAACGTAACGGTTGAGTTTCGCTGTTTGAGCGTAGTGAGTTCGAAACTCGTGAAGTACCCGGGTTGTAAATTTCACCGAATTTGATTACAATTGACGTTTCATATCTTGTTCTAGAGCGTGTATATATCTATTTATAACCCTTCTGATGCTTTAACGTACGCGTTCCATACTCGCATATTATGAGTTGAACTAAAGTAATATTCCGGTAAATTGCAGGGGCAGTCCGAGTAACTTTAAGGGCAATTGGCAACTGAAGTTGCTCAAATTGCCCTTACAAAAATTCGTTTTAATATAAACAAATTGCCCTTATTCGTTGTTGTTTTTTATGACTTTTATTTAAATAGTATTCAGTTTCGAAAGAAGATATTTTCCCCTGTTGGCAGGATCAACCTTGAATCTTGGCCTTTCCCTGTTTATATCCTCAGGGGCCTGTTCATAACCGGAAAATCTGGTTTCGAAATGACCCATTCCCGATGTGTATTCATGTACTTTTATCTCGTAATTATCCAGAAGTTCCTGGGGAATATTCCCTTTAATTGTACAGAAATCACCTTCAACAATGGGGTCACAAAATGTACTTTTCATCCTCTGAAGGTCAGAAATGGCTTTCCCCATGAAAGTGATGGGAATTTTTAACGTGTATTCATTTATCGGCCATAAAAGTTTGGTACCAACCTGCTTTAATGCCTCAAAAAGAGCTATCGGAGTTAAATCCCTGTAATCTTTCGGGGTACTGTCCACACTGTTGTATTCATAGTCTGTAAGTGTGATTTTCATATCCGTCAGCTCCCAGCCTTTCAGTCCCTGATCGATGTAGGAAAACACTCCGTCTCTTACCCCATTCTGATAAGTGGTTTTTAAGAAGCCTGTTCCAACCTCTGAAATATACTGCACCCCGCTGCCTCTTTCAAGAGGTTCTATGCGAATTCCGACTCCAGCGTGGAAATTGAGTCCGTCTTTGTACATATGCTTCATAACTTCAGCAGTTGAATTTGGAGTTTCCATGTAAATAGTCATGGGATCCTCCATATGAACTTCTATACAGTAATCCCTCATAAGTATTTCCCCAACTATTTCCATCTGCACATAACCAAAGAGATTTATGTATATGTCGTCATTGAATTCGTTCAATTCATATGAAAGATAAGGATCACCTTCCATAATCAGGGAAAGTGCTTCCAGTAATTGCTTCCTCTGCGATTTATTTACAGGGATTATTTTTGACTTTAAAGTTGGCTTCCCAAGTGAAATCCCCTTATGATTCATGGGCTGTCCGAATTCATATCCTATACTGAAATGATTCAGTCCCGTCACTATTCCAATTTCTCCAGCATACAGCACATCAACGGGGTAAATCTTTCCATGTTCCCATATACTCATATTGGTGATTTTATCTTCGCCGATATGTGAAAATTTTTCAATACTCCCTGCCGTAACTTTCAATATACATTCCCTGCCGGTTTTTAAATGCCTTCTGCGGACTTTGAATATTATCCCGCTTGTATCCTGAGTATCCAGTGGCTTAAACAATGGAAGTAAATTGTTGATTCCATCCAGTAATCCTTCAACTCCTATGTCGTTGAGGGCACTCCCTAAAAAAACGGGATAGACTTCCTTTTCAGTCACGGCGGTTTTGAACAAATTCTCAAGCCTTTCATGAGAAATCACCATATCTTCAAGATAATCTGAAATTACCGTTTCATCTATATTGGATAAAATATCTATCAATTCATCCTTTGCAATAAGGTTTTTTTCAGTTACCACAGCCTGCCTTGTCCCTTCTTCAAAAACCTCCTGCATTAAATGAATTTTTTCAGATAAAAACATTCTTATTTCATTCAAGACCTTTTTAAGTTCAACACCCATTCTGTCGATTTTATTTATAAATATCAGTGTGGGAATTCCAATACGGCTTAAAGCGTTAAACAGGAGTTTTGTATGCGACTGAACCCCTTCTTTTGCAGAAATCACGAGAATTGCCCCGTCAAGAATTGACATGGAACGTTCCACCTCGGCTATAAAATCTACGTGACCGGGTGTATCGATAATATTTATTTTCTGTCCTTTGTAATTGTATGAAGTCGGCATGGACATTATCGAAATTCCACGCTCACGCTCCAATGCAAGATTATCCGTAACGGTATTTCCGTGGTCCACCCTTCCTGGATTGGTTATAGCTCCCGTATGATACAGAAGCTGCTCGGTAAGTGTTGTCTTTCCCGCATCAACATGCGCAAATATTCCAATATTCTTAATTTCCTTACCCAAAAAATTCATCCTTTCATATTCACAGGATGAATTCGGCCTTACTCACGCCTTATTCATCCCCTTTGCCATGACATGCAAATTATCACCGTCTTTTCTGAATTTTTTGTTTGTGAATAACATACTTTCATCTCCTTTTTAATTTAGTTTTTAAATCCCTGTTTTGAGATTTATACCTTATTTTATCAGTTTTTCAGAATTAATAATATTAATTGCCAGATTAATATAAAAAGAAAAAACATATTTTTACACTATCTAAAGATAAAAATGATAAAATTTAAATATATTTGTTCATAATAATTAATTTACCTGGGAGGTATTGAATATGAGTGAAAAAGTTATTGAAAAGAGTGTCGAAAGAAGAACAGAAGCAGGAACATCCGGAGCATTGTATGGTCTTGGAGTGATTGGAGCTGCAGTTTATTTCATATCAACCGCACCAGGATTCTGGGAAGGTGTAGTTGGGCTGCTGAAATCATTTGTATGGCCTGCATTTTTAGTATTTGAAGCATTTAAATATTTTGGGGGATAATTTTTTTGCCCGATTCAACAACAGCCATAATAATTTCATCAAAAAAGCCGGTTACCCGGCTTTTTAAATCTATATTCAAAGCAACTCTATACCGCTTTCAGCACATTTATTTATCATGTCATCCGGCCATATGGATGCCTGAATTTCTCCAATATGAGCTTTCTGAAGGAAATACATACAAATTCTGGATTGCCCGATTCCTCCGCCTATTGTGTAGGGTAAATTACATTCAAGAAGGTCCTTATGGAAAGGAAAGTTTTTTCTTTCCTCACAACATGAAATTTTCAACTGTTTTAAAAGTGCTTCTTCATCCACACGAATACCCATTGAGGAAAGTTCAAAAGCCTGCTCAAGCAATGGATTCCAGAAAATTATGTCTCCATTCAATTCCCAGTCATCATAGTCTGGTGAACGTCCGTCATGTTTTATTCCGGATTTTAAAACTCCACCTATTTTCATAAGAAAAACTGCCTTTTTCTCCCTGACTATTTCATCTTCTCTCTGTTTAGGGGTCAAAGAAGGATAGAGGTCTTCAAGTTCCTGAGTCGTGATAAAGAAAATCTCTTCAGGAAGAAAACTGTCGAGTTCTTTGTATTCGTAGGTTATATACCTTTCGGTATTCTTAAAAACTGAATAAATACGCCTCACTATTTCCCTGAGTTTTGCCTCAGTCCTGTCCTCTCTTGAAATTATTTTCTCCCAGTCCCATTGATCGACATAGATTGAATGTAAATTGTCGAGTTCCTCTTCTTTTCTGATGGCATTCATATCGGTATACAAACCTTCTTTGACGGAAAAACCGTAACGCGCAAGTGCCATTCTCTTCCATTTTGCTAGCGAATGTACTATTTCCGCATAACTCTCATCAGCATCTTTCACTATAAAAGATACTGCCTTTTCTGTTCCGTTCAAATTGTCATTCAATCCTGTCTCGGGCTTTACAAAAAGAGGTGCCGATACCCTTGTAAGATGTAATTCGTAGGAAAGTGCTCTTTCAAAATAATCCTTAAGTTTCTTGATTGCCACTTCTGTCTCTCTTAAACCAAGTTTCGCTCTGTACCCTTGCGGGATCTTCAATTTCCCATTAAAACTCACTCCTTGAAATTTTATTTTCGTACCTCCAACTTTATGGCACAAAGGTTCGAATTAATTGCGATAGTATATCACAATATTTTTTAGATTTTTTATATTTATCCAAAAAATATTATCTTATTCATATAATGTACATATGATTATTTTCAAATTACTTCTGTATTTACCAAAAGAATTTTAATAGGGTTTTAACCCAATAAATAGTAATAACCGGGGGACTGTACCAGATTTTTTATGGACGCTCTACTATATAAAAATGGAAACTCTCAAAAAACCTGAGCAGTCTCCATTTATTTTGTTTATTGGAAACAAATAACAATCGTTTTATTTGCAGATTTTCAATAAACTAATTGTTTAAAAGAGTATTGATATGCTCTTTTATTTCATCAGTTACCGCATAATGTATGGGGGTATTCCCCGAATTATCCATGATATTGAGATCAGCACCACTTTCAATCAACATATCTATCATCTCAATTCCATCCCACTTATCCTGTGCGGCATAATGTGCCGGGGTTTTCCCTTCCATATCTTGATGGTTTGGATTCGCTCCTCTTGAAAGCAGTATCGATATTATTCCCATCCTGTATTTTTGTACGGCGATAAACAAAGGAGTTTGCCCTGTATTATCTTCCGCATTTATATCGGCACCATGTGAAATAAGAAAATCGAATATTTCTTCTCCAGCGTTGCCTATAACCGCAGTATAAATAGGTGTTTGACCGTTAAAAGCCTTTATAGAAACGTCTGCTCCTTTACTTACTATGTATTCCAACGTTTCTAAATCACCATTTGCAGCGGCAATATGTATCGGAGCTGTTTTAAACTCTTCTTCATTCTGGTTTATATCCGCCCCGAGAGATATAAGCCAGTCTATCCCTTCAATATTTCCATCGTTAACCGCCAGGTGAATATGTATCGGTAAATACCCGTTTGAATCCTTTTCAAACAACTTTGCACCTTTTGAATACAGCAGGGGAATATTCTTAAAATACCCTTTTTCGGCAGCTATATGAACCGGAGTTTGCCCCCCATCATTTCTTGCATTCACATCCAGCCCGTAACCGATAAGCAATTCCAAATTCTTTTGGGAGTTTCTACCCGCCGCTGAGTGTATCAAAGAGTTCCCGGACGAATTTCTGTAATTTAAATCCGCTCCATATTCTACGAGAATCGATATAATATCAGTCCCCGCTTTTGAAACCGCAAGACTTAATGGTGTGAAATACTCTGTGCCTGTATTGGCATCCGCTCCGTATTCCAGAAGCACTTCAACGACTTCATATGGCAGTCCTTCCAATATCGAAAGATATAATGGTGTTCTGCCATCTGAAAGCGCATTGTTGGGGTCTGCACCTTTTTCAAGAAGTAATTTTATCAATTGAGTATTTTTACCGAAAATTGCAGCGGTTAAAGGGGATTTGAAGGCAAAATCCACTTTTTCTATATCCGCACCTTTTGAAATCAGGTATTCAACTGTCTCAAACACATCGGCATATCTTGAACTGTCACAGGCAAGTATGAGCGGGGTATATCCTGCATAGAATTTCGATTCATCCGGATGATCGTTAACATTTATCCCCTTATCAACAAGCATCGATGTCAATTCCAAATTACCCTTGCGTGCCGCATAGTGCAAGGCATAAAAACCATCTTCATCGATTATAAAAACATCGGCACCGGCTTCTATCAGTATTTTTGCCACGTCGAAATTACCGTAATCTATTGCCTGCATTAAAGCAGATCTTCCATTGTATCCAAGATCATTCAAATCCTCTCCATTTTTTATTGCCGATTTGATTCCTTCAATATCGTTATTACTGGCATAATCGTATACATTTGAAAAAACCATAACGCTTAAAAACAAAGCTAAAAGAAATATTATCGTTTTTTTCATATCTCTTCCTCCTTGCAAAGTGTTGTGAAATCAAAATGGAAAATCCAAAGAAACGAAAACTCAATATAATATACTATTATACTCCGTTTTTAAATTTGGAATTCGTTAAATAATCGAATAAAACACTTATTGAACTTTCAATACCTCATAAAAAAAGATGGAAAATCCAGAAATGAAATTCCATCCTTTTTGTCTGCAGTATATTCAATAAATTACTTTTATAAAAATTCTCCAAATAACTATTTTAAAATTTCGTATTGTAAGAAAATCGGTACGGTCCCAAAAAAGCTGGTACAGTCCCGATTTTTCACCTTATTTTAACCACTATTTTATTCAATAAAGATGAATATTCTGTTTATACAGAAACTCTTATTCTATTACAAAATTTCTCCTTTTCATCTTTACTTTTAAATATCTCAACAACTTTACCGTTTTCAAGGCAGATTATCTCATCGTAAAGATTCACCGTTTCTTCATTGACCTTATGCTCTATGTTTATAAGGGTTATATCCTTTTTATTCAGCAAATCCATCTCGATCTTATAACTGCTTTTGGCATCTATTGAAGATGTGGCCTCATCGAGGAATATGAATTTCTTTTCCTCAAGCAGTATCCTGGAAAGTGAGATTTTCTGCTTTTCCCCACCGGATATGTTGTTTTCACTGTCCTTGAATTCTTTTCCACTGAAAATATCATCTTCTATTCTCTCCAAATCAAGTTCTTTTATTATGCTCCTGATCTTTCCTTCTTCATATTCCCTGTGCAAAGTCATATTGTTCAGAAGTGTATCGTTGAATACGAATGGTGTCTGATAGACTATGCCTATTCTGTTGAAATAATCCATTTCTTTTATTTCATTCAACGATTTTCCATCTATGAGAATGTCTCCGGTATAATCACTGTTCATCTTTGACAGCACTTTGAAAAGTGTGGATTTTCCACTGCCGCTTTGTCCATATATGAGGTATTTCCTGTTTTTCTGAAATTTCAGGTTTATTCCATCAAGTGCCACTATGTCACCATATTTGAAAGTGAGATTATTTACTTCTATATTTTTAATATCCCTTTTTGATATTTCCCAGCTGTCTTCCCTGCTGAAACCACCATACTCTTTAAAAATAGATTTTTTTATTCCTTTTATGGCGTTGAAGGAATTCATCTGATATGTTATGCTGACAGTGGGTCCCACCATGAGTTCAGACACCTGAATCGCAGCCAGTAACCCTCCGGCACTCAATTGATTCTTTGTCATCAGGTAAATTCCCGCAAGAATTATACAGAAATAATTGGCAAAAGATAAAAAACCAACGAGCATCACGCTGAAAGAATCCACGTATTCATAACTTTTTTGTTTGTCCGTTGAAATGGAAGATTCTTTTTTCAACAGTGTTTCCATTATGAATTTCATCCTGTGCACTTTCACAACCGAAAAACCGTTTACAATATCCCCAAGTTTTACGTTGTAATTTTTAAGGCTCTCAAGATATTCACTTCTTCTCAATTGCAGCTTTTTCTCGAATAAAATTGGCGCCAGTATAGGGAGAATATTCGTGACCATTATTATTATGGCTATTATATAATTCAAATTGAAAAGGGCAACGGCATAGACCACGAGCGACATCATGTTAAAAATAATTTCGGTAAACTGAATGTAATAATTTTCCGTTATTTCTTTTAAATCGTTGTTGAAAAGGGATATGTATTTCTGATTGTTCATAAGCTGAAATTCCTCGAGAGGTTTGGAAAGTATTCCTTTCAGTACGTTGTTTCTGAGTGAATCGAGCAGATGTTTCCTGTAATTTGCGGTAAATATTTTCCTTCCCAGTTCAAAAAGCAGTAAAACAATTATCGCCAGAAAAAGATAAACGAATTGAATTGCAATTTTGTCGTATTCTCCGCCCAACGTGGAATCCAAAAGTTTCTGCGATATCATCGGCTGCATTATATTGCAGTAAATCACCACGAAAGAAAATACGTTTAAGAAAAAGAAATCCAATTTCATCCTGGAACTGAATATTTTCATAATATCCCCCTGAAAATAATTTTATTTAATTTATAAATTACTTAAATCACAAAAACACAAACTATGATTTTATCTTAACGAAAGAAAAACAAACAGAAAGTGATGTTTACTTTTTTGTACACATTGTAACAACTGTGATTATAAATCATTTATGTAATCAAGTCAAGAAAAAAGATCAGAAAATATGCATGTTATATGATAGAATATTTTGAATTGAATAAAAAAGTTTTCTGGATGTGAAAACGTAAAAGGGAATCCGGTGAAAATCCGGAGCGGTCCGGCCACCGTGATCGGGGACAAAATTCACTGTAATACCACTGGTTAAAAACCGGGAAGGTGTGAAGAGTAGAATGAACCGAGAGTCGGGAGACCTATCCAGGAAATGATGTGTGCTTTTTCCGGTAGAGAAGCAGCTTTTTCTTTTGCTGTTTTCATCCTTTCAGCCTTCTTTACGGAAAAAAGTAAAAGGGGGCAATCAAAATAATAAATCCAAAGGAAATCGAAAATCAGAGTTTTAAAATAATTACATCAATAATGGAAAATCGAAACACCCGCAGTAATTACGATGAAATCCAATGGGAAGTTGTCAAACGAGTGGTGCACACCACAGGAGATCCCAATGTAGGTGAATCCCTGACTTTTTCAACTGATTTCTTCTGTCATTTTAAAAAAGCACTTTCCACAAAAAGAATTGTTACCGATGTGAACATGGTACTTGCCGGAATTTCAAAGGTTAAATTCCCGAATATAGATTACAGATGTTATATAGCAGAAAAAGATATTGCTCTCGAAGCGAAAAGCAGAGGAGTTTCACGTGCCTATGTCAGCATGGAAAAATCACTCACACAGGGTGATGCACTTTATGTTATAGGAAACGCACCTACCGCTTTAAGACGACTTATCGAAGGTCCAGAACCTTCATTTATAATCGGTGTTCCGGTCGGTTTTGTCGGAGCTGCCGAATGGAAAGCCAAACTTATTCATTCGGATATTCCCCATATAAGTATTTCAGGAAGCCGTGGTGGAAGTACAATAGCCGCTGCGATTACCAACGCATTGATCAAATGTGTTGATCAGAATTTTTTCGATACAGGGAGTAATGAAATTTGAAAGACATGTACGTCTCCAGGGATGGAAAAAAACTCAGAAAGGGTTTCACAACAGGCACAACAGCAACAGCTGCATTAAAAGCGTTTTTAGAATATCATATTTACAACAGTAAACCGGATTTCGTGGAAGTCAGTTTGCCCGGTGGTGAAAAAATAGGTATTCCGGTGAAATCTTATTCTTCGATTGACGGACAAAAATATGCCTCTGTCAGAAAGGATGCGGGTGATGATGCCGATATAACAAACGGTTGCCTGATTTCGGTTACATGTGATTTCGAAAATACCGATGGTAATTCTTTCGTTTTCGATTCAGAATACGGTGTGGGAAAAATAACAAAAGAGGGGCTGGGTATTAAAATCGGAGAACCAGCCATCAACGAAGTTCCAAGAGAAATGATGATAGGAGTTTTAAGAGAATATGGAATAGATTCGGCTAAAATAACCGTGAATGTCGAAAATGGTGAAGAACTCGCCAAATCGACGCTTAATGGTAAGCTTGGAATAATCGGCGGAATCTCCATAATCGGCACGTCTGGTATAGTCGAACCGATGAGTGAACAGGCCTGGAAAGAATCATTACTGCCTCAGATGGATATTCTTCGTGCAAACGGATTCGACGAAATTATTCTCATTCCCGGTGGTGTTGGCGAAAAGTATTTCATTTCCCATTTTGGAAAAAAAGAAAACGTAATACTGTGTGGAAATCATTTCGGATTTGCCATTAAAAACGCCGCCACGAAGGGCTTTGTGAAAATACACATTGCTGGAGCATTTCAGAAAATCATCAAACTCGCCGGAGGAAACTGGAATACCGACAGCAGATACAGCGACTCCAAAGCAGAAATACTGGCGATTCACACGATAATATCTCATGAAGCTTACGATAAAAAAATTGTTGAAGAAATTTTTAGTGCCCAGCCTTTTTCAACAGTTATTCAAATACTTCAAAAAAACAAATACGACGTTATTAAAATATTCGAAAATATCGCTGAAACAACGGTAAACAAATTATCCGTTTATTTATCCGGCGTACAGCAGGATATTTCTTTCAGAATCACCATGTTCAACAAGGGTGATTTACTCATAAATTACGATAAAACAGGAGAAAAATAAGATGATATATTTCATAGGTACCGGATTGAATTCAGAAGAGAATCTGTCACAAAGAGCAGTTGAAATAATAAAAAAAGCAGATATGATAATAGGTTTCAAACATTCTCTTGAAACTCCAAGGCGATTAAACGACACATGTGAGTTCAGAGAACTGGAAATATACGACTCACTCAAACCCGAGAGAATCGATCAACTCTTGAAAGAGATGAAACTCAGGAACAACTCTGTCATATGCGTGGGAGGAAGCCCGGTTTTTTTCAGCTATGTAAAAAAAATAGCCTCACGTCTGGATAAAGAAGACTTCGAATTCGTTATTTCCCCTTCATCTGTGGAATATCTAGCCGAAAGGCATAAAACAGATTTGAACGATTTGTGCATCGTTAGTGGCCATAACAGCCATGATCTCGTTCACACCAGGACACTCACAATCAAGTTACTCTCCACGGGAAGAAAGGTCGGGTATTTCGTAAAAAACGAAGATGATCTGAGATCTTTACTCAAAATACTGGCACATTACAAAATAAAAATCCACGCTGGATTCGAATTGGGAACCAGTAAAGAAAAAATTTTGGAAATAAACCCGAATGAAAATTTCGATTACGTTCATGGCAGATGGATATTGCTGTTAATACCCGAAGACAGTTTCGAAACACCATCGCCTTTCCCGAAAAACGAACAGCTTGAAACGAAGAATATACCCGTTTCGAGAGAATGGTCGAGATCCCTGGTAATACATGAAATGGAACTCGAATCTGCGGATATCGTTTGGGACCTTGGAGCGGGAAGTGGCGCAACTTCTATATGGATTTCGGGAATTCTGGCATCGAATTCAAAAAAATCTTCCGGCAGAGTATATGCCGTTGAAAAAGATGAAAACAGATTTGAAAAGCTGTGTAAAAACACAAAAAAATACCCAAATATAATTCCGGTTGGGGGAGATTATTCACAGATAATAGAAACACTTCCAAAACCGGACAGGATACTCTTTGGAGGCGGTATTGACCAGGACAGGCTTGAAAAGGTGTTTTCACTGCTGCCTTCCGGAACTAAATTCGTATCACCGCTTACGACAGTTGATAGCGTCGTTACACTGAAGAAAATGAAGGGAATAGAAGTTTCATGTGAAATGTACACAAAATCCTGTTCGAGAGAACTCGGAGACAAAACTGCATTCGTCGGTGAACACGTTTTCTATCTGATGAAAGGAGAAAAAATATGATTCATATAATCGGCAGCGGTCCCGGAGACCCGGAACTCATAACCGTGAAGGGTATGAAACTCCTGCAAAATGCAGACGCCGTTTTATATGCCGGATCAACTGTCAGCGATGAAATACTGGGATACTGTGATGAAAAAACCGTAATCATGAACAGTGCCTCTATGACTTTGGAGGAAATGACAGTTACCTTATGCAGATGGCATGAGAAATTTGAAACAGTTATCAGGCTGCATTCGGGCGATCCTGCAATATTCGGGGCAATTGACGAGGAGATAAGAGAGTTAGAAAAATTCGGAATAATATGCGATGTTACGCCAGGGATAAGTGCTTACAGTGCTCTTGCCGCATCTATCGGCAAACAGCTGACAGTTCCCGAAGTCACCCAGTCCGTTTTGATAACCAGATTTCCCGGCAGAACTCCAGTGCCAGAAGACCTTGATGTACTTTTTTCACAGCAGCCTTCGACTGCAATTTATCTTTCGGGATTAATGGGTAAAGATGTAATTTCAAAACTGAAGAAGCATTACCCGGAAAATACTCAGCTGACCATAGGACATAGAGTTTCCCGAAACGATCAGAGGATAGAAACCCGTCAGCTGAAAGACTGGAATGATTACGATTTTCCTTCCAGCCTCACATTGTTTTTAATAAGAAAAACATCAGACACAAGATCGAAACTGTACGACCCGAATTTCACACATGAATTTAGAAAATCAGATGAAACTGGAGAAAAATAAAATTGAAAATAGCATTGATAAAGGTGAGGAAAGACGCATATTTCCCCCAAAAAAACTGGATAAACGAACTCAGCGGCACCCTGAATGAAAAATTCTCCAAAGGGTTCAGATATTACGACGGAATAATATTCATGGGGAGCATGGGCATACTATCCAGAAAAATCGGGGATTACATAGATTCAAAATTTTCAGATCCCTGCATAGTTCTGCTGGATGAAAAGCTTAAATACTGTGTACCCGTACTTTCTGCACATCTCGGTGGTGGGATGATTTTATGTGAAAAAATCGTAGCTGAATTCAACTGTGAGAAAGTCCTGTCAACTGCAACCGATTTACACAATCTTACTGGTGTTGATCTGTTTGCCAGAAAAAATAACATGATACCCGACAGTAAACCTGGTGTTCTCTCTCTCAACAGTAAATTACTTAATAGTGGAAAAATAAGTGTTACGGGATTCCCCAGCAAAATGCAGCTGCCTGAGGAATACCTTATCACCGATGAAAATGCTGATATGGGTTATGAAAGTGGTGGAAAACATTTAAACCTGATTAAGAAAAATCTGGTACTCGGAATAGGGTTTCATACGGATTCCGAAACTGATGAGGTTATAGAACAGTTCAACAGATGCATACCGGAAGAATTCAGAAAGAGAATACTTACAGTTACCAGCCATGAGAAAAAATGGAAATCGGCAGTTTTTCACGAATTTGCCAGAAGAATAAACGCAAATCACACCGTGAAATACGATTCAGAAACTTTGAACCATGCAATTGATGATCTGGGAATTGACTGTGATAACCTGGTGAAAAAACATATGGGAGTATCGCATATATGCAAACCATCCGCATATCTGTCATCCAATTGTGGAAACGAAATACTAACGATTAAGGGAAAGAACACCAAGTTCTCGCTTTACGAAATAAAAGATGATTTTTGGAATTCATATAAAGGTTATTTTGAAACCGTACCGGAGGTAATACTGTGAACAAGGGAAAACTCTTCGTGGTCGGAATTGGCCCAAATGGAAAAAAACATATGACAGTATCTGCTATGGAAGTCATAAGACAAAGCGACTGTATAGTGGGTTACGATAAATATTTAAAACGAATAGACGATCTCATACCTGAAAAGAAAAAAATATCAACGGGTATGCGCAGGGAAACTCAAAGAGTCCAGGAGGCGATTGAGCTTGCTGAACAAGGGAAAAACGTCGCACTCATCTCGAGCGGCGATTCCGGCGTATACGGTATGGCATCGCTTGCCATTGAAATGGGAAACGGAATCGATGTTGAAATAATACCCGGTGTTACCGCAGCTGTATCGGCCGGTTCTCTGCTGGGAGCACCACTTACTTTGGATTTTGCCGTACTCAGCCTTTCGGATATCATGATCCCCTGGGAGCAAATAGAAAAAAGGGCCAAATGTTTTGCGAAAAGTGGCGTAACTACTGTTCTTTACAATCCCATAAGTTCCAAACGAAAATGGCAGTTCGGAAAGGTTCTTGAAATATTCGAAAAGGAGAGAAAAGATTTCGTAGTCGGTGTTGTGAAAAGGGCATTCATGCCTGAACAGGAGAAACATTTCTTCAAACTGTCACAATCACCACAAAACTGGATTGAATCACTCGATATGATGTCAATAGTGTTTTTCTGTGACGGGGAATGCAGGATAAAAGACGGCAAACTGTTCACCCCCAGAGGCTATAAAATATGAATTTATCGGAAAACAAACCCGATTTGTGCATAATCGGCGGCACTTCCGAGGCACGCAAATTCGGTGAAACTCTCGATGAAAGGGGTATAGATTTCACTTTCACCATGACAACGGAACCAATGGTGAAATATTCGTTCCCCATACAAAAAACAAAAATTGAAAACTTTGAAATGTATAAAAATAAAGCCTATCCGCTTTTTTCAAATGGAAATTCATACGAAAAAGGGTTCGATCTGGTAATAGATTTCACACACCCTCATGCGAGGCTTATAGATAAGTCATTTGATAAAATCCCTGAAAATATGCTCTGGAGGTTTCAGAGAAAGCCAATACTGAGCGAATCAGAAACCGTGAAGGATTATGTTGAAATGGCTCAAAGGGTCAAAGAACTCAATCCGAAAAAAATTCTGAGTTTTCTCGGATTCAACGGAATAAACAAGTTGAAAGTGGAACTCAAAAAGATAAATTGCCATGCTGAGATATTTTCCCGATCCATAAAGTCCAGCAAAGACACAGTACACATACAATTTCAGCCATCGATGATGAAAAAGAAGGAAGAACTCGTGAAACTTATAGAAGAAATAAATCCGGATATTGCAGTGCTGAAAGACTCGGGCGAAAATGGCGGTACGGCTTCGAAAAGAAATTTTTTAAAATCGAAAAACATTCCTTTCATAGGTTTGAAGATGCCTTTAAAAAAACATGGAAGAATTTATACCGATGAAAAAGAGTTGCTGAACGATTTTCTGGAGGGATATTTTGAAAGCTAACACTTTATCCAAAAAAAGTTATTTCCCAATATGCGTTATCACCGGATTCATAGGCATATTCATACTGATTTCAGGGTATTCGTGTACAGGATACATGAAAATAGACCTGTTAAAAGTTTTTCAAATAATATTCGATTCAATATTCAATCCATCTAATGCACAGGAAATACACGGAACACAGTGGTATGTGGTTATGGAAGTGCGATTGCCGAGAATACTCTGTTCTGCCATAGCCGGAACCGCCCTTTCAATAGCGGGCGTTGGGTTCCAGGGAGTGCTTTTAAACCCATTGGCTGATCCTTACACACTCGGTATTTCTTCAGGTGCGGCATTCGGTGCTGCCATGGCAATAGTGTTCGGATGGAATTTTCTGGGAGTAATAACCATTCCAGTTATCGCATTTATTTTCGCAATATTCACACTTTTCATGGTTTTCAGAATGGCTATGCACAGAGGAAAACTGTCACCGGTATCTCTGGTACTCGCCGGGGTAATAGTATCGGCATTTTTCTCTGCGGGTTTGAGTTTCATGAAATATCTCGCAGGCGAAGAAGTCGGATCCATAGTTTTCTGGCTCATGGGAAGTTTTGCATCCAAAAACTGGAATGAAGTGATAATACTGTCGGTATTTACAACGATCGGTTTTCTCGTGATTCTGTTTTTCTCAAAGGACTTAAACGTACTGTCTCTTGGAGAAAAAAACGCCTCTTCACTCGGGGTGAACACGTCCATCGTAAGAACCATAGTACTGATAACTGCCTCCATGATGTCTGCAGTTACAGTATCAATTGCCGGTGTAATAGGATTTGTAGGACTAATAATCCCGCATTTGATGCGTTTTATAACCGGCCCTGATAACAAAAAGCTCGTTTTCGTTTCGGCGATTTCAGGTGCTGCGTTACTCGCAACCGCTGATAACCTGACACGCGCCTGGCTGCCTGCTGAAGTACCAATCGGAACCATAACGGCGTTACTCGGTGGCCCGTTTTTCATCTTCATTTTCAGAAAAAAACTGAAAGGAAGCTGATGATATGAAAGATAATTCTTATGTACTGATGACTCAAGACGTTTGCTATTCGGTGGACAGCAACGAAATATTGAAGAATATAAACCTGAAAATAAAAAAAGGCAGTTTTTACGGCATCGTAGGGCCAAATGGTTCCGGGAAGACCACATTGATGGACATTTTATGCGGTTATCGAAAAAGTGATTCGGGTGAAAAATATCTTCTGAACAAAAACCTCGAAGAATATTCGAAAAAAGAACTGGCAAAAAAAATTGCACTCGTACCACAGACCTTTGACATCCCGTTTTCTTTCAGAGTTAATGAGGTAATAGAGATGGGTAGGCATCCTTTCATAAAGAGATTTGCTTCCCTTACAGAGCACGATTACAGCATCATTGAAGATGTCGTTTCTCAGCTTGGGCTGGAAGATTTTCTCGCCAGGGATTTCATGACTTTAAGCGGTGGGGAAAGACAGCGTGTGATATTCGCCCGGGCATTGGCACAGAATACACCGATTCTGTTTCTCGATGAAGCAACATCAAATCTCGATCCTTATTACACTCACAGTTTACTGTCTGTTGTAAAAAAATGGGTAGAGGATAAAAACATAACCGTGTTGGCTGTATTTCATGAACTGAATCTGGCATCGTTATATTGCGATGAAATAATCATGATTAAAAACGGTGAGATATTTTTCTCGGGAAATACTCGAAACACTTTGAACGAAGACAACGTGTCGAGTGTATTCGATATAGAAACAGACATAATATACGATTCAAAAACGGAAAAACCTTTCATAATGACGAAGGGAATAAATAAAAAGGGCAAATCAAATAAAACCGGATTAAAAGCCCTTATTCAAAAATAGCAGGAGGAGAAAATGAAAAAAAGTATTTTGGTTCTTTTAGTTTTAACGATGTCTTTCATCACTTTGTTTGCCTTCACGGTAACTGATGACGAGGGAAGAGTTCTCGAATTTGACAAACCATTTGGAAAAATCATCTCTTTATACGGAGCCCATACCGAAAACGTATTCCATCTCGGTGCAGGCGATGCCCTTATCGGAGTATCAACAAGCGAAGCTTTCCCGGCAGAAGTTCATTCTTTCAAGAGCTACAGCTACAAAGACGATGCTGAAAAATTCATAGCTGCAAATCCGGATCTCATACTGATAAGACCATTTATAACTAAAAAATACGGTGCGCTGATAAAAAAACTCGAAAATATCGGCATAAAAATTGTATCATTCCAGCCTGAAAATTATGAAGAAATGAAAGAGTATATAGAAAAACTAGGTTTAATACTCGGTAAGGAAAAAGAAGCAGAAGAAATGGTTGCCGAATTCGAAACGAAACTCAGCGAATTCGAAAAAACGATAGACGAAATACCCGAAAACGAAAGAAAAAATGTGTATTTCGAATCTGTACACAAATCATTCAGAACACCTGCTCCAGGTGCACTCGCAACATTCGTACTTGAAAACGCGGGCACGATAAACATAGCACATGATGCAAAGCCAATAAGAAAAGGATCCACAATCGCCAATTTCCCGAAGGAAAAACTTCTCGAAAGAGGTGCGGTGATCGATTTCTATATTGCCCAGCTCGGAGCCATGAACAAAATAACCATGGATAAAATAATCAACGAAGGCGGATTTGGTGCTATAAAAGCTATCAGAGAAGGTAACGTATACATAGTGGATGAAAAAATCATGTCAAGACCAACATGGAGATTGCTGACAGGTATAGAAGAAATTGCAAGAATAGTCTATCCCGCTATTTTCAACAAGATAGAAGCTACAGAAAATCCTCTCAACAAAATGAGATATGCTCATATAATGGTTAAATTCAACAAGACACAATTCTTCACACCTGGATACGATGTTGAAACCGTCGAAAAAAATGACTCAGTTCATACTTACGGCGATTACAAAGACCTTAATTATGAAAACATCTCCGCAACTTATGCAGAAACAGCTGCTTTTAACGGCATGGTTGAAATTAAAGGCGAAAACGCATTCAACGCAGATGCAAAAATTAATTACGCCACACTTAAAGAATACCTCAAAGGATATTATTCCGATAAAGCGGAAAAAATAGAAACGATATTCAACAGTCTGAATCCAGACGAAATACCAACAGAAAACGAATTTGTGGAATTACTCGAAAAAATCAACAAATAGGTGATAAAAATAAAAAAGGTATCTGTAAATGCCATGACAACTTCATCAGGAAAAACGACTTTCACACTCGGCTTGCTGCAGCTCCTTTCGGAAAAAGGAAAAGTGAGGCCGTTCAAAATTGGCCCGGATTTTATAGATCCAATGTTTCACACTGCGGTTACTGGAACTCGCAGTGTGAACCTGGATTCTTTTTTCGAGGACAAAATTTCCCTGAAAAAACGTTTTTCTGACAACGCAGTTGAATATGATTATGCGATTATGGAAGGAGTCATGGGTCATCTCGATGGTCTCAAAGACGGTAAGGCTTCATCAGATGAAGTTGCAGGCATAACTGAAACTCCGGTAACCCTTCTGGTGGAAGAAATACCATCTGTCAGGACTATGGCGGCCATGATAGACGGTGTAATCAGAAATTCCAGATCTGAAATCAAATCTGTGATCATAACAAAATCGAAATCACAGAAACTGTTTGAAATGCAGAAATCTGAAATCGAATCACTCACGGGAATAAAAGTCGCCGGAAGGCTTCCTTACAGCGAGGAATTGGAAATTCCTTCACGACATCTGGGATTGAATACGGATATGTCAATTCTTAACGACAGCATAAGAAGTATCAGTGCACATTGCTCAAAACTGATAGCGGAAAATATCGATGTCGATTCTCTATTCGAAGATTTTGAAATTGATTCAAGTGTAACAAACAAATCTTCTTTAAAAGGAATCAAAAAAGCTGCTGTCAGCAGAGATGAGGCATTCTGTTTCTGTTACGACGCCAACATCGAATGGCTTAAAGATAAGGGATATGAGATTATATATTTCTCACCGCTTCATGACAAATACCCGCCAGATGCAGATTTATATTATCTATGTGGCGGATATCCCGAACTTTTTCTGCATCAAATAAATGACAACAGTTCCATGAGAAAATCCATGCTGGAAATTTGTGAGAACGGTATTAATGTAATTGCCGAATGTGGGGGGTATATGTATTTATGCCAAAACATAGAAAACGTTCCGATGGTGGGTTTTTTCGGTGGTGATGCTAAAATAGGAAATAGAATGAACAGAAGATTCGGGTATGAAAACATCACAATTCTCGAAAATTGTTTTTTTCAAAAAGGAACAATTTTAAAAGGACATGAATTCCATTACGGATACATAGAAAATCTCAGAGAAGAAAATGCGTTGAAAATAGTTAAAGCATCCAATGAAAGCACTTTCCTTTCTGGTGAAATGAGAAACAACGTTCTTGGATCGTTCACACATTTTTACTTTCCGTCGTGTAAAGGAGAATTATAAATGGGTAAACCAATAATGGTAGTCGGCACCTCTTCGGGAGCCGGAAAATCACTTTTATGTGCGGCAATTTGCCGTATTCTTTCAAACAAAGGATATTCAGTCGCACCTTTCAAGATGCAGAATATGAGCCTGAATTCCATCTGTTCTGTTGAGGGTGGTGAGATGAGCATCGCACAGTACATACAGTCCATAGCATGCAGAAAACAGCCTTCAATAAGATACAACCCGCTGTTGCTCAAACCTGAAAAAGGACAGACTTATGTGGTTTTTGAGGGTAATTTCACCGAAAGACTGCCGGCACTTTCCTACATGACTGACAGGAAGAGGAAGTATTTTGAAAAGGGAATACAGTCACTGAAAAAACTGCTTGAAGAGAACGATTACGTGATTATTGAAGGAGCTGGAAGTCCAGCGGAAGTCAATTTAAAAAAATACGACATAGTAAATATGGCAGTGGCAAAAGCTGTCAATGCGGATACGATACTGGTTACAGATATTGACAGAGGCGGGTCATTTGCCTCAATCACGGGAACGATGGAAATATTCACACAGGAAGAACGGAATCTCGTTAAGGGATTTGTTTTCAACAAGTTCAGGGGAAATGCCTCCATACTCGACTCGGGTTTCGAATTTCTTTTCGACAGATACTCGGTACCCACAATAGGCATAATTCCCATGATATCCCATAAAATCCCTGAAGAGGATTCGCTGCAGATATGGGAAAATCAAACCGGCGAACTTGACATCCGTATTTTAAAAACACCTTTTATAAGTAATTTCAGCGATTTCACACCACTTTCATGGTACAACGGCATAAAATATGTCGAAAGCCCAGAAGAAACAGGTGGAGACATATTGATAATTCCCGGATCCAAACGTACAATTGACGATCTGGAATGGATCAGGGAAAACAGAATTGATGATGCAATAAAAAAAGCTATAAAAAATGGAACCTTCATCATGGGAATATGCGGAGGCTTTCAAATGATGGGTGAAAGCATTACCGATAATTTCGAATCCAGGAAGGGAATTTGTGAAGGCCTTGGGATACTGCCAATAGATACAGTTTTCAGTGAGGAAAAGATTACCGGCAACACGGAAAGAAAGGTGTTGTGGAATAACCTTGAAATACAGGTTAAAGGGTATGAAATCAGACATGGCAAAACCAAGCCTTCCACTGAAAACCATTCTTTTTTCAGTGTTCTGAAAGACGAAGAAGGCAAATCCCTTTATGAAGGCAGCATAACCGAAAATGCCCTGGGAACATATTTACATGGAATTTTCTACAACGACAATTTCACACGGGAATTTCTGAACTATTTCAGAAAAGGCAAGGGATTGAGTCAACTCAATCAAAAAAGAAATTCACTCGACGAAGAAATAGAAAGATGGGCAAAGATAGTATCGGAAAACCTGAATCTTGATAAATTAACAGGTGTATGATTTGGAATTTTTAATCGCGGTATTTCTTGATGTTTTTTTCGGTGAACCTTTCAACGGTGTTCATCCGGTGGTTTATTGTGGAAAACTCATAGGGTTTCTCGATAACAGAATGTCAAGGACTGTATTCTCAGGATTGTTATGTGTGCTGATCGTATGTACCATTGGAATTCTGCTTTCTTTCGGAATTTATGAAACGGGAATTCTGATATACATACTGATTCCCTATGTGCTGAAATCCACTTTTTCGATTTCTAGCCTGTACACACATGTAAAAAAATGTGACACGGATGACATATCGCTGCTAAGATATTCGGCCTCCATGATTGTCAGTAGGGATACATCGAAACTGAGTTCGGAAGAGCTTTACTCTGCGGCAATAGAAAGCCTTGCCGAAAATTTCGTCGATGGAGTGGTATCACCGATTTTTTACTATTTGCTTTTCGGATTGCCCGGAGCGGTATTCTGCCGTTGTGTAAACACCATGGACGCCATGATAGGTTACAGAAACGAAAAATATGAGAAATTCGGAAAATTTGCCGCAAGACTGGACGATGTTTTAAATTACATTCCTGCAAGAATCACCGTATTGCTTTTCATGCCGTTAAATCCAAAGGCCGTGTTGCAATTCGCATCAAAATACGGCGGAATAAAAATAAACGGCACCTGGGCAATTGCATGTATGGCCGGTTTATTGCAGAAAAGACTGCACAAAAATGGAATTTACGATATTCATCCCAATTTGAAAGAACCGGAAAGGAAAGATGTAAAAAAGGCTTTGAAAATATATCTGTTTTTGGCAGCTGAAATCATAATCATATCTTTATTGCTCTTATTGTTTTATACCTTTATAGACGGCAGTTTACAGTTCAGATTTTACGGGTTGATAACCGATATACTTTTCTGATAAACGATAAACATAACGAGCAAATAAACAATAGAACAAAACGGGGGAAACAATGGAAGACAGAGGAGAATTGAAAAGGCATCACGGCGGCATGGTTAATGAGGACACACTCGATTTTTCAATATCGGTAAATCCGTATAAACCGGATTTTTTGGAAAAGATGTATGAAAGGGCGGATTCGTTATCTTCAAAATACATATATTATGAAGAACTCGACGAAGAATTTTCCAAAAGGCTGGATGTTAAATGCAAATTATGCGCCGGTACCACCGAAAGCCTTTACCTGCTTTTCATGGCGTTTGACGGAAACGTACTGCTGCCAGAACACTGTTACGGGGAATATTCCCGTACGGCGGCCATATTCAACAGAAAATTCTCTAATCATGCCAATCCATCCGAAACAGCACAGGCTGGAGATCTGGTTTTTTTATGCAATCCGGAAAGTCCAACCGGATATTTTCACGATGAAAAATACGTTTCCAGTTTCGTGAAAACCTGCCTGGCAAAAAACGCAATACCTGTTATAGATGATGCATTCATAGATTTTGTGGAGAATCACGAAGCCAGAATTTATGAAGGTGCCATTCATCTGAGAACTTTCACGAAAATATACGGACTTCCCGGAATAAGGGTGGGATATTTCATAGATCCGTATGGCAGGCTTGAGAATTACAGAATGCCGTGGAGTCTTGGATCTATCGGCAAGAGTTTTTGTGAAAAAATACTGGAAGATGATTTTAAATTTCCCAGAAAAACTCTGCCCCTCATATGGAAAGAAAAAAACAGAATTTCGGGTTTAACTAACCTGAAAACTGATGCAAATTACTTTTTCGCGAAAGTAAAGGATATTGGAGTATTGAAGGAAAATCTAAAACACAAAAAAATAGCGGTTCGTGACTGTGAATCTTTCGGGTATCCCGGATATATCAGATTTTGCATACGAAAACCGCATGAAAACGATGTGCTAATAGATAATATTGAAAAATATATAATCAACGAATAAAACGAATTGAGGTGGTTTATGAAAAAAAGGGAATTATTCAAAGAATATTTATTGTCAACATTTGGCGCGGTTTTAACTGCTATCGGGCTGGTTTGTTTTCTCATACCTAACAACATCGCCGCCGGTGGTGCAAGTGGTATCGCAATAGTACTCAACAGTTTCATACCGATTTCTGTCGGTATTCTTATGTATATAATAAACATAATACTTTTCATAATATCTTTCCTCACAATAGGTAAAGAGTTCGGTATAAGAAGTATATACTGTGCTTTTCTGGTTACCTTCCTTGTCGATATATTCGAAAGGGTTATAGAAATCCCAAAATACAGAGGCGAAGACCTTTTTGTTTCGGTATTTTTCGGAGTTGTAATTTCCGCTGTGGGCATGGCAATTACTTTCTCTCAGAATTCCTCAACCGGAGGTACGGATATACTGGCGAGAATCTCAAACAAATTCCTGGGAGCAAGGATGGGAATATCGCTGCTGATGATAGATATGGTAATAGCCGTACTTGCCGGATTCACATACGATATAAGGATTGGGCTTTATTCTATAATAAGTGTAATTTTCACTGGTATAACGGTAGATTATGCATTGAAGATGATAGACAGCCACATAACTTTAACAATAATATCCAATCAAGAAAAGGAAATAGCAGAATTCATAACTACCAAACTGGAAAGGGGTGCTTCTTACCTCAAAGGTGAGGGGGTTTACACCGCAGATCAGAAAAATTTACTTTTTGTGGCTATAAAAAGACGTGAGATGAGCGAGATAATAAGGCATATAAGAAAGATAGATGCAAATGCCTTTGTAATAGCACAGGAAGCTTCTCATGTAATTGGTGAGGGTTTTAAGAATATAACCAAAATATTTTAGGGGGAATCATGGCGTATCTATTCTGGTTCATCGCTTTGGCACTTTTTTCAAGTCTGGAAGTAGTTTCAAAACCAATTATGGGTTTGGTAGACCCATTTTTCACCACTTTTTTCAGATTTTTCATAGGGGGAATTTTCCTGTTTCTGATTTCCAAGAGAAATATAAAGGGAAAAGACCTGCTTCATGTCGTACTCATAGGATGCCTTAACTGCATAATATCCATGACAATGCTGCAGCTTTCAATAAAATTTGGTAATGCATCATCTGCAGCAACACTGATTTCAACAAGTCCTATGTTTACAGCAGTTTTTGCAGTTCTCATAAACAAAGAAAAAATATCCACCAGAAAGAAAATAGGTGTGGGACTTGGTCTGTTCGGAATAATGGTTTTCGGATTCGGAATGCTTGAAGGTGACACCATAACGGGAATACTTCTGGGAGTTGGAGCGGCAATAACATTTGCACTTTATTCGGTACTTCTCAGAAAATACGTGGCAAAATACGGACCGGTTAACTGTACGGCTTATACAACTTTGATTCCGAGTATATTCTACGGACTCACATTGTTGCTGACCGGTAACATGAAAATCCCATCCCTGGACATTCAGGGTTGGCTCATCCTGCTGTACCTGGGTATATTCGTGACGGGAATAGCTTATTTCGCTCTCCTCGAAGCGGTAAATCGCATGGGAAGTACAAACGCAATGAGGCTCTTTTATCTGAAACCAGTTGTGGCAACCACATTGGCGGTTATTTTCCTATCTGAATCTGTTGGAATAGTAAAAATTTCCGGAATGGGAATAATCATTGTCTCTCTTTTCTTCTGATTTGTAAAAACAGATAGTTTAAGATATTAAATAAAAATATGAATTTAACGGTTTTCCAAAATGTATTCAATCCATTCCCCGGATAATACTCAGGAAAACCGTTTCTTTTTTTAAAAGAGCAGAGAAAGATAAGAATAAAAAATCTTTTTATGGTATTCTCGTTAAAACTATTCTCTTTTAAGGAGTGATTTTATGCATGCCTGGGAATCCATTCAGATAATCCTGGATTACATAGAAGATCATCCGGGAGAAAAATTCGAAACAGAAAAGCTGTCAAATATGGCATCTTTATCGCCTTTTTATTTCCAGCGGCTGTTTCACCGACTTGTCAGAAAGCCGGTTTTTGAATACATAAAATTGAGGAAACTAGCCAAAGCCAGCGAAGATTTGAAAGATGGAAAGCATAAAATCATAGATATAGCTTTCGATTACGGTTATTCAAATCACGCAAATTTCACAAGGGATTTTAAACAAACCTATGGTATAACCCCTTCATATTACCGTGGCAAAAAGAATAGTCTAAACCATTTCATAAAACCCGATTTACAGCTGAAATACAATAATACAGCAGAAAACATACCCCTTATAACCAAAGGCATAGTAATCGAAATAACCCAGGCAACATTAAAAAACAAAATAGATCTCTGGGGTATTGAGAAAAAAATAAAGATGACTCAGCTTGGTGGTGGCAGGTTTACAGGAGCGGCAAAAGCCGGGGAAATATGGGACAGATTTCATAATTTGAAAAAAAATCAAGCTGAATTTATTGTCGATACTCCCGAATTCGGTGTACTTCACGAAACATCGCCGGAGAACGGCATTTTCTCTTACTTTGCCGGATCTGAAACTTCTACTGGTCAAATAACGGAAAAGTATGCATACTTCAAAATTCCGCAGGGAGATTATATGGTCTGCCGATTCGAAGCAGAAAATTTCAGCGAACTTATAAATTCAGCGGTTTTCAAGGCTTATGATTTTATGAACGACTGGATGAAGAAGAAAAATTTGCCACATGGAAATTTCTCATTCGAAAAGTATTTTGTCCCCGAAGCAGATTCAAAATCTATGGAACTCTGGATTCCCATAATACCCGAGGAAAACAACTATACGAATACGGAAAAATGGGATAGACTTTCCAGAGATATAAAACCATCGATGAACACAATATCTGCATACGTGAAAAACTGTCTCTGGGATGAATTGTGCTGTCATCTTGAAACTACATATCAGGTAAAACCGCTTATAGAATACAGTATCTGTTCGATGCAGAAGGGATGGAATGTTAAATACAAAAAATCAGGGCGTTCTCTTTGCACACTGTACCCCATAGATGGATATTTCATCGCCTTGATAGTTATCGGAGAACGGGAACTTGAAGAGACGGAATTCATACTTCCCTCATTAACCGATTATGTGCAGCGTGTTTACAATGAGACAAAAGCGGGAATGGGACAAAAATGGCTAATGCTGGAAATCACAGATAACACAATACTTGAGGATGCAAAAAAACTGATTTCCATACGAAGGGGCAGAAAAAAGAAAAAACAAAAATAAAATTCAATAAATCATTTTCCATTAAATATAAACCGTATCTGATTTAAAAATCAAATACGGTTATTTCATTTCTCAAAATATCATAATTATTTTATTTCTCTCTGAGTTTTATCGGATATAGCAAATCAAGCTGATGCTCATCTTCATCCGGCCAGTTCAGGTTGCAGTAATACACAAAATTCAGCTGTTCCTCCAACAATCCGTACATAGTCTCACCGTTATCGTCGAGGCAGTTTGATTCGTATTTCTTACTGTCATTCACCCAGTTCATAAGCCATTTCCATTCATGAAAATCTCCCAGTTTTATCATATGCGCAGCATACATACCACCATCATAATGTTTTTTCACCAACGGTTCCGATACTTCCATATCTTCGGGAATGGTAACCCAGACCTCGTATCCGTAAACCGGATTAGTCTGGGACGGGTTGGGATGGTTAAAACCGTACACCCTGGCATCCGGTTTGATTTTGTAAAGACCACTGGCATTTATGAATTTCTCCAATTCCTTGCCGGCATTTTCCTCCGGATTTTCACCAACATAATGACTGGCAGCTATCGTGCAGGGTGGTAAATGAACTATGCGTACATTTTTTAATTTTGAAATTTTCTCCTGTGCCCTGTTCAGATCTTCCATCGACTTTTCCTCCTTAATAGTTGTTTTTTGAAGGGGTATGGAGTTTATTGTTTCAATTATGAATTCATCACTCAGCATGCCTGGTTTGAAATTAAGTGTGAAGTTTTTCCTCAGAGATTCGACAAGATGATTTAAGATATCCCTGATTGTAGAAAGTGCTTCTATCTCATTTTCCACTTCGAACAGATTACTCCTGAAAATCTCCACGGCTTCTACTGCATCACTGTTGTTTAAAATACAAGCTATCTGTTTCAGTGGAATGCGAAGTTTTCTGAGAATAATTATTCGCTCCAGGCGTATCAGGGCTTTCTTATCATATGCCCTGTAGGAGTATCCTTCTTTCCTCACACTTTTCAGCAACCCTATTTTTTCATAATACCTCAGGGTTCTTGTCGAGATCATAAATATGCTGGAAACTTCGCTTATAGTCTTTAGCTCCATATTAACTCCCCCCTTCTGAAAAAAGTTTAAAGTACGACACGACGTCAAAGTCAATGGGAAATTTAAAATATCTCGTATTATTTTAAATAGTACCCAAAATACATTTCATTCATAAACATATCACATTCGGTGAATATTCAATAAACAGGGCATCATATGATAAGAATTAAAAATCGTATTATGATATTCTATACTTCGAAGGCCTTGTATAAAATTCTCACGAGATATTGAAAGCGAAACACTTCTTAAAATAAATTTTTAACTCTCAAAATTTAAAATAAAAACAGGAGGAAACATATGCCAGTAATAAGTGGTATCAAACTTTTCGAAAAACCGGAAGAACATGTTCTGTCAATCAGAAAAAAAATCAGTTTTCAGGATTTCCCACAAACAGCGGAAAAAGTATACGAACAGATTATAAAATACGCGAAGGAAAAAAATTTATTATTTTCTGGGCCTGCTTTTGTATGCTATCACAACAACGACCTTGAAAACCTCGATGTTGAAATGGGAATTCCTGTGGCAAATTTAATCAACACAAAAAATGATACGATTCTTGGAAAAACAATTCCAGCTGAAAAAGTGGTTTCAGGCATTTACCTGGGAGCATACGAAGAAACAGACACATTGATGATGTCCATTTTCGAATGGATATCCAACAATGGATATGAACAGCAGGGCAGAATTTACAACTATTATCTGAACGAATCAGACCGGTCTAAGGATGAATTATTGACTGAGATTGCAGTGCCTGTAAAATAATTTACCAATTACTTTATCCTCACATTACAAAACAAAACCGTGGCATCAGCCACGGTTGAGTGAGATAAAACTTTTTAATTAAAAGGATTTTGAAACGTAAATTATTTGGAGAGCAGCTCTCCAAGCTGTGAGCATTTTTCGATGCCATCAGAATCCGGAGTGAGATGTATGGAAAGCCCATCGGATACCATATTTACTCCGCAGGCTTCCATTCTTTCCTGCCAGTCTCTCATCCATTGCCCGTCTCCCCAGTCGTAAGAACCAAAAAGAGCACATGGCTTGCCGGAAATATTTTTACTCTCAAGCTCCGACACAAATGGTTCCATCTCTGTTTCTTCGAGAACCTCCACACCCATGGAAGGACATCCAAGTGCTATGGCATCGGCTTTTTCCAGCATTTCAGCTGTGGTGTTGGCAACGGTTAAAAGTTCAACTTCCGCTCCGCTGGATTTTGCACCATTCGCAACGGCTTCTGCCATGGCTTCAGTATTTCCGGTTTGACTCCAATAAACTATCACTATATTTTTCACAATAACTCCTCCATAAATAATTTAATAAAATGTATCAGCAGAGAATATTCGAATGTATTTCTTCGGGATAAATCCCTCTAATATTATCCGTATTTTCAGAATATTTTTCGAGTGTTCTATTCAGCTTGATGCCTCTTTTTGCAATTTGCAGGAGACTTCTCAGGCATAGAAAATCCTCATAAGAGAAATTCAGATTCAATCCTCTGGACTGAATTTGAAAGCCTTCCCATTCACTTTCCGAATTAACATTTTTACCGGTTTTCGAATAAACATCCTCAACCATATCAACCATTATATAAAAATCCGAAACCAGCATACGTATGGATATATTTTCATAGTTTAAATGTATAAAATCATTTTCACATTTCATTATATTTTTCATATTACCCATTTTTGCAAGTAATCTCATATACCTCCCGTCAAACCTTTTTATAATTATATGTTTATATGCAATGTATAGTTTAGCCTATATCTAGGTTATCATATTTTTTCTTACACTTCAATATCTCGAAAATTTTTCTTTTAAAGAGATTATTCCTCTTTAAAAATAGTAAAGACATATAAAAATGATAAAATACACATGTATATACGTATATATGAGAAAACATCTCGAAGAAGGTGATCGTAATGTTAATCCGTTTTACAGTGGAAAACTTTCTTTCCTTTGATCAAAAGCAAGAAATAAATATGCTTCCTGCAAAAGGATTGAAAACCTTAAAAAATCATGTGTATAAAAATAATAATATATCGCTACTTAAATCAGTTGTGCTTTATGGAGCAAATGCATCTGGAAAATCCAATTTTGTTAAAGCGATCACTTTTGCAAAGAAAATGATTTTAGAGGGATTTAGCATTAGTTCTTCTAATCTTTATTGCAGGATAAAAGGAGAAAACAAAGATAAACCTTCGATATTCGAATTTGAATTTATTAAAAATAATAAATTTTATGCCTACGGTTTTTCAATTAACTTGCAAAAACAAATTATTTTAACTGAATGGCTTTACGAACTATTCCCAGGTAATAAAAAAGATAAAATGCTTTTTGAAAGAGAAACAGAAACACAACGTTTAGAATTAGGAGAGGAAGTACAACTTAGTGAGGAAGAAAAAAAACGTTTTGAAACTTATCAATACGATTTTTCTAAAAATAAAACAGAATTATTTTTAAAAGAGATGAATAAAAAAAATATACAAAAAGATTCGGCTCTTTTATTCTTTAAAGAAGTTTTCGACTGGTTTGATAATAATCTAGTAACAATTTTCCCTGAGCAACCTATAAATATTTTTAAAAATCCTTTTGAAGATAATAATTCAAAACTTCTGAATTTAATAAAAGTTTTTGATACTGGAATAACAGATATAAAAAAAGAAATTGTTGAAGATATAGATGAATTAGGAAATAAAATACCAAAGAAAGTACTTGAGATATTAAAAAATAGAATCAATGAAATAAAAGAAAATAATGAAGTATCGAAATCATCAATTACTATAAGAGGTAAAGATTCATTTTATAATATCGATTTTGTAAATGAGAAAAAAGATAATATAAGAATTACAGTATTTAGATTATCACATAGTGATACGCTTTTTGATTATGATGAGGAATCAGATGGTACAAAAAGATTATTAGACCTGATAGAAATTCTACTAAACACCGATGAAAATAAAACATATATCATAGATGAATTGGAAAGAAGTTTACATCCAAATCTGACAAGAAAATTTCTTGAATTGTTCTTCTCAGAATTAGAAAACAGTCCAGTACAATTGTTATTTACAACACATGAATCTTCAATCATGGACCAGAATTTGCTAAGAAGAGATGAAATCTGGTTCGTAGATAAAGGCCTTGAGAATACTTCCACAATTTATTCTTTGGATAGATTCAATGAAAGATACGATAAGAAATTAGATAAAGCCTATCTTGAAGGCAGATATGGAGCAGTTCCGATTTTTAAATCTTTATCACTTGAAAAAGAGGATAAATAATGGCGCCATTAAGAGAACACTCTTCATGGGATAAAAGATATGAAACTGATAAACCTGAAATAGAACCTAGTAGAAAATATTACATTATTGCAGAAGGCTCAAATACTGAATTATTTTATTTCAGTTCTTTGGTAGATAAATTTAAAAATCAAAGAATCAACAATGTTGAGATTATATATCTTAACAAAGAAGGTGAAATAGAAACGCATAGCCACCCAAAAAATTTACTTGAATTTATTAACGATAAACGAAAAGAAAAATTTGATTCTGGAGAATTTGACAAAGAAAGAGATAAATTTGTGATAATTTTTGACAGAGATAGTTTCAGAAAACCCGAAGAATATTTAAAATATGTTGATAAAGCCGGTAACGAAAACATATTAGGTGTAACTAATCCGAGTTTCGAATTATGGCTGATTCTTCATAGTGAAAATTCTTTTGAAAAATATATAAGAAAAAATGAACATAAAATTCTTGAAAATAAAAAAGAAAAAGGCAAAAGGTACATCTGTAAACTTTTTTCAGAAGTATTTGATGGTATGGATTCAAAAACCAACGAGAAAGGTATAAGAAAACTCGTCGAATTTACTGACATTGCTATCTCTCAGGAAAGGAAACTCTGTCAAGACAAGGTAAAACTGGCAGATTGCATAGGATCAAATGTTGGAATTTTAATTGAAGAAATTGGAAAAAACTCTTTGGATTTGATTTTAAAAACGTTAAGATTATTTAAGTAGGGCATGCTGAATAACTCTACAACAAGCATAAACAATGGCATACAGAAAATATTTTCTTTAGAAAGTGCAAGGTTTTTTCAATAAACCCCACAAAAACCTTGCACATGAACTCCAACATTGGCTATGATCAAGAAAAGAAAGCAAGTGAAATCAAGGGTGGAATAATTTCTAAATCCACGTTAAATAAAGGAATCTAAGCCCGAGATTCTTCGCTTCGAATTTGAAAAAATGCAAATTCTTGCTCTGAATGACAAAATCTGAGTTATTCAGCAGCCCCTAAGTAACTTAATTTCCTTTCTCAACCTTTCATTTTCTTCTTTCAATTCCTCATAATCTTCAACAGGAACCATTCCACAGTCTTTGAAGAAATTCATCACCTCATTTTCGGTGATGTCGTGTTCTCTTCCTATCTGATTCAAAATACTTATTCCAAGTGTCCTGGCATATTTCCCGTCAATTATCTTTTCATCAACCAGCCTGAAAAGCACTTCGGAAAATTCCTCAATATTCCCTTTCAGTAATTTTTCAACTGCCTCTATTATTTTTTTGAAATAACTCTTATCGATAGGTATATAAGTTGAATTGTTGAATTTGGCCTTTGCAACCACATCAAAAGTTATATCTTTTCCAAGATGATCGAGAATTTTGAGTTTCTCACCACCGTTCATCATATCAAATATGTCTTTCAACCTTATGAACTTTCTGGTGACAGAATCGTACAATTTTCTGTTTTTGTACTTTTTTATAATCCTCAACTGTTTTCCTCCTGAAAAAGCTATAATTGGCGTACAGATAATTATAACTCATTTCACAACTGGTTAATACAAAAATAGCGCCCAAAGGGCGCCATAAACTATCAGTATTTCAATCTGGATCTTGAAATGCTTTTTGGTGTGAAGAAATCTTCATTCATCCCCATATCAAGGGATATTTCCCTGAAAGATATGGTCGTTTTGCCTTTGGTGTTGTAATCAGTGGCGGTAATACTCCACGGAACCATTTTCCCTTCAATTTCCCTGTAATCTGTTATTCTTATAACCTTTGAAGGTTTGTTTTCCCAGTCATAAAAATACACTTCCTCAGGCAGCATTTTATCCTTTGCGATCTTTATTCTCATAGAAGAGTATGCCAGAGCCTTATTTTCCTGCCTGATCTCTATTCCGTATTCTTCGTCATTCTGACTGTAAATAGTAGCTTTTTCGGCAAAAGCTGAGATTTTGTAGAGAAGTGACAATTCTCCATATGTAAAATCAGAATCGGCAAATTTCTCATTTTCTGAAGCTGCCTGCATCTTCTTCACACTTCTGAGAGCCGGCATATACATGTAGGTTTCTCCCTGTCCTTTCGCCAGAAGGGTGATATTCTTTTTTTCTCTTGGGCTTAAAAACCTGACAATACTGTATCTCGTATTTTCATCTTTTTTGAAAACGTATATGCAGAAATCACTGCTGAGATTTTCCGAACCATCTTTTTTAGTAAGAGAAATTGTGGCTTTTGCATCATTCAGGTTTTCATAATTTGATGCAACTTCGGCGAGTATATCCTGAGCCGTAGCCGCAAAAGCAAATCCAGTCATAATTACCGCTAAAAGTAAAATCATAATCTTTTTCATTTTTTCCTCCTATATTTTACCCTGTCTTTTTTTCAGGGGTTTTCTAAAAAGTGAGAATGCAGATGCAAGAAATACAAGTGAAACGAATGCCGCAACCAGCATAGAGATTCCCGTCAGTATTCCAAATTCCCTGACTATCCCTATATCGGAAAATGCCAATGCGAAGAAGCCGAATGCCACCGACAAGGCGTTGTAAATAACCCCTTTCCCGCTTGTCGAAAGTGTTTTCCTTACAGCTTCAGATGCCTTGTCTATCCTGGAATATTCACTTTTAAACCTGTTAACGAAGTGAATCGCATAATCTATGCCGGCGCCGATTGCTATGGCAGCAATGGATATTGTTGCTGTATTCAGTGAGATACCTAGTAATCCCATGATTTCGAAATTCAGTACAACTGTAAGAACACTCGGAATTACACCTATAAATGCTATCTTCAGAGATCTGAATTCGATAAAGAATAGCAGAAATACTATGGCTATAGTCATGAGCATGGACTCAAACTGATCGTTGAAAAGCATGTCCTGTATATGAAGCAGTATCTGTTCAGTACCAATTTGTGATACATTTACCACTATGCCTTCGCCAGGAACGTATATTTGTGTTTGTGTCACGGGAAGCAACGCCAATACGGCATTCTTATCATTTACAACTCCCAATTCTGATGCAAAACTATCTGCCTTCCACTCCCTGAGTTTCACAAAAAGCATATTGTCTATATCGTATGCAAGATCGTCATAATATTCGCTAATTTCCTCAAGTCTTTCCGAAAGAATTTCATAACTGTATTCTTTCATGTTACTCATTACTTCGAGAATTTCTGACTTCTGACTATCCGAAAGCTGATAATCTCCGAATTCATCTGCCTGCGAGATTATTGTTTTGAGTTCTGCGGTATTTTCCTTGAAAATTTCGCCAATGGGTCTATTCAAAGCGGCAAGAAATGCTTTTTCGTACTCATCAGTTGAAATATTCAGGTATCGGGAATAATAGTCTGCGATTTTGCAGGTATTTTCAGCATTTAACTCAACAGTTTTATAAGAATCGGGTAATTTATCCAATACCTGCTGTATGCCGTTTATTATCGCTTCATTTTTCATCCTTGAATCCACGGTGAACGATACCTGCACTATTCCCCGGGTGAAATCCCTGTTTATCAGCTGATAAATCGCATCGTTGTTTTCCATGAAAAACCAGAGATTTTCAAGTTCCTCTTTAGATGATGGGACGCATTCAGAACCGCAGAATGACTTTGAAAGTTTGCCCATTATATCTGCGATAGAGTATGTTTTATTTACTCCGTCTATTTTCAGAATTTCCTGCTGTACACCGTACATTGCCTGCATAACAGCCGGGTCCCTGAAATCCCCCTTAACGTCTATGAATATAGTTCCACTGCCACCGAAATTATTCCCGAAATATTCGTTGTCTTTTATGATTTTTTCATCGGGATTTATGGAATTTACTATATCCATGTCAGTTTTAAGCCCCAATGCCATAGGAAGCATGATGGCAACAATTCCGATTATAAGAACTATTACAAAATATGGATTCATGAATTTTTCAGGAATCTTCAAAGCGGCTTCTTTTTCAGTTTTTCTTCTGGTTCTCATTCCTTCAAGAATGGAAGGAACAAAAATCAGGGAAAGCTGATTGGCAAGTAAAACTCCAAGTGCGGAGAAAATACCTAGTGTGCATACCGGATTGATATCCGCTGTCAGAAGTGACAGAAAACCCACAGCTGTTGTCAATCCGCTCAATATTACAGCCACACCGACTTCTTTTTCTGTGTTTATTACCTTTTCTTCACGAGTTCCATATTCTTCGGAATATTTGTTTATTATGTGTATCGAATAAGCAGTACCTATACTTATAAGTACAACAGGTATCACAGAATTGGCAACCGTCATCGGAATACCCAGCAGAGAAATTATACCCATGGTCCAGATTACACTGATAGCAACGTTCAGAAGCGGTAAAAATGCCGCCAGGAAACTTCTGAAGCTTAACAGCAATATTATGAATATTATTAATATTGCTATTGGTATCAGTTTTGAAAGATTTCTCTTCGCTATATTTTCTACTGCTTCATTTACCGGAGCCACACCGTAGAAATGAAATTCTCTGTCGTATTTTCCCTCAAGGCCATCTCTTATCTGTGTATAAACCTGTTTGTTGTCAAAACCATCTACTATTGAGAATGTAATCATAACAGATTTTCCATTTTCAGATATGAATTTCCCAACGATCGAATCGTGCTTCATCACATCTGCCACATTAACTTCTCCGTTTTTTATTCCCTCTGAAAGTGTGACTACTTCAATTCCGTTATCTGATATATTCACTATCGGAACATTGCTGAGTGATGAAACTCTCTGAATATCTTTTCTGTCGGAAAGAATATCCGTGATTTCGTCTATCAGCTTCAAATCCTCATCAGATCCAATGTCCATACCGAACATCACCAGAGAACCGATACTGAACTCTTCGGATAACTGTGAATAATGTGACACCAGAGGATCAGACTGCGGCGGGTATTTTGTAATATCATCATCAAAATCGAGATCCATTGTTTTCCAGCCAAAAAACAGAGTGAGTAATCCCACAATAACTATAATCGCTATTCTGTTTCTGACCACAAACTTTCCAAGTTTTTCCATATTCGCCTCCCTAAAATTCCGTTTTTTACGCAACGCGTAATCACCGGAATCTTACTCCATTTATGTAACAGTAAAAAGGTCAATAACATTAAGAATTACGCATTGCGTAATTCTTAATGTTCATTATATTTTCTGAAAATTGAATTATCCAGAAAAAAAGAGCCTCAGAGAGCATATTCAAGATATTCCTCGAATATCACAACAATTCTTAATTTAATCCCGATTTTCAGATTAGAAAAAATAAAAAATATTTAGTATTATAGTTATCGATAAAGTTATCGTTAACTTTATCGATAACTATAAAATTGGAGGGAAGAAAATGAAGTTAAAATCAATTGTAATTTCCGTATTGCTTCTGAGTTTTTTGGCATTGGTAAGTTTCTCGTCACCTCTTGTTTTGTGGAACACAAATATGGTAAACGAATGGAGCGGCAGGGATAAATGTGTCGACTTCATGAAAGATGCATCAAATAATGTGAATCTGGAAGTATCGGATGACTATGGACCTTCTCTTTACAGGGATGTTTCTCAGAAACTCATCATTCAGGCAAGGACTGGAAAACCAGATGTAGTTGAAGGTGTTCTGGAACAGATGTTCACTTATGCAAAAGCTGGTTTACTGAAACCCCTTGATAATTTCTGGAATGAATACGACGATAAAGACCAGTATGTTTCCAATGCTGTTGACGCACTCAGGTATAATGGAAAACTCTATGGAGTTCCCTACAATATTAACGTAAGACTTCTGCTCTACAGAAAATCTATTTTTGAAAAATACGATATTAAAATCCCGCAAACTTGGGAAGAACTGGTAAATACCGCAGCATATATAACAAAAAATGTTCCCGATATGCAGGGATTCATGTTCACGACAAAAAGTAGAGAAGTAAGGGCTTTCCAGGAATTCATGTCTTTCTATTTCCAGCTCAACAAACACATGTTTGAAATAAAAGATGGAAAAGTGGAAGTTGTGGCAACACCTGAACAGCTTACCGAAGTACTGAATCTTTATTACAGCCTTTTCTTTGATGGTGGAATTGATTTGAACGAAAGGGGAGCAGACTGGAAAGTTCTCGATTACGGATATACTGCAGGAAGATTCGCGATGATAACGGTAGGCCCATGGATCTGGTCACACAGATTCGAAGATGCAACCAGGGGAGATATACTTGACGACACCGGAATAATCGCATTGCCATTGCATGAGAACGGTACTCCAGGTACATATATGGAAGTCAAACCTATGATGATGAACAATTTCACTAAAAATCCGGAAAATGCATGGAAACTCCTGAAGCTGAACGTTTCAAAAGATTTTCAGCTTCTCGTCGATTCAGAAGCCGGCGTTCTTTCACCAAGAAAAGATGTTATGGAAGAAAAAATCATGGCAGACAGCTGGTGGCTTTCCGGTTTCGGAAAATACATGAATACTGGAGTTGCACTGGATCCCGTAAGCTGGGAAAAACCTCAGACATACATTATCGAGGCAATTCAGAAAACTATTTATAAACAGCTTACACCTGAAGAAGCAGGAAAATGGCTTTACGATCAACTAGTTAAAATATCCAGGACTCTTTAATTTCTTAACATTTAGAAATATTTATTCACTTTCTCCTTCCCGGCAGGGAAGGAGAATTTACCATTCACCAATTGTGAGGTGTTTTTATGTCTTCCGAAAGAAAAAGGGCAATGCTGGGATATGCAGTCCTGTCACCTGCACTGATCATGCTTCTGATTTTAATGATATTTCCAACAGTTAAGGCTCTTTACGATAGCTTCACCGATTACGGGCTTTTTAACCCGTTGCCCAACTTTATAGGTTTCGAAAACTATCTCATCATTTTCCAGGATTCGGAATTCTGGGCGGCGTTTTTAAGGGGAATTTGGCTGGTAGTCCTCGCAGTCGGAATACAATATGTTTCAGGGCTTTCTCTTGCCCTGCTTTTGAACGAAAATCTGAAGGGAATGAAATGGGTAAAATTTATAATTATGATACCCTGGGTTATTCCGGTTGTGGCAACGGTGGTAATGTTTGACTGGATGGCTGCATCCGATTATGGGTTAATAAACATGATTCTGAATAAAATCGGCCTGGGTGAAACGGCCAGATACTGGTTTGGCGACACTCAATGGGCTTTTATTATGATAGTTATAATGCATGTATGGAGAAATATGCCTTTTTACGCAATAACACTTTATGCAGGTTTGAAAAATATCCCCAGAGTTTTATATGAGGCTGCGAAAATTGATGGTGCAGGTTCATGGAAACGTTTCGTTCATATCACCATGCCTCAGCTGAAAGTACCGTCAATGATAGTCATAATTTTGCATGTACTGTGGACATTCAACAATTTTGACATGGTATACCTTTCCACCGGCGGTGGCCCTGTCGGAACCACTGAAGTCATAGCGACAAAAGTATACCAGACTGCCTGGACTTTCTATGAGTACGGCCAGGCATCTTCAATGGGAATTATAATGCTGCTGTTCATGATGGCATTCTCAATTATATACATAAGAATAGTGAATAATGGTGATAAGGTATGAAAAACAGAAAAAATATTTTCCCATTAACAGTAAAATACCTGCTTCTGATAATATTCGTGCTTTTCATACTTTTACCGTTTATCTGGTTGTTCTATTCTTCTCTCAGGGCCGAATCTTCACTCTTTTCCGGCAGCTTTTTATCCAACCCGAACGGATTATCATTTGACCATTATTCAAAAGTTCTCTTCGATTCGGGGCAAACAGGACAATTTGGAATATATTTCCGGAATTCATTCATAATAGCCATATGTTCAACAATGATAGCGGTAATCATATCGATATTCGGGGCATATTCGCTTTCAAGATTCAGGATGAAGTTTAAAAATTCGATAATCGTTTTCTTCCTGCTGTCGAATATGTTTCCATTCGTATTGCTCGTAATACCCATTTTTGGAATAATGTTCTCCCTCGACCTCGTTGATAAGCATATAGGTATTATACTGGCACATGTGATATTGGGATTACCGTTCAGCATATGGCTGATTAAAGGATATTTTGACAGTATTCCGCGTGAACTTGACGAAGCAGCTATGATAGACGGTTTGAAACCATTTGGTGTGTTGTTCAGGATTATACTTCCGATAACCGGACCTGGTGTCGTTGTCGCAGGATTTTACGCATTTATGGTATCATGGGGAGATTTTTTGTTCTCATCCCTGATTTCCCAGTCAATAAATACACAGACAATACCCATAGGTTTGAACAAATTTTTCGGGACCACGCAGGTTCAATGGGGGTCCATAACTGCCGCTACCGTAATTACAATAATACCAACCATACTGCTTTTCGCATTTCTTCAGAAATGGGTGGTATCCGGTTTGACAGCGGGATCGGTTAAGGGTTAAAATTATATATCTATGTAAAAAAGGAGAAAGACCATGGTAAAAATAGCCATAATTGGAGCTGGAAGCGTAGTATTCACAAAAAATCTTTTAAACGACATTCTAAAATTCGATTCTCTTAAAAATGAGGAAATATGGCTTATGGATATCGATGAAGACAGACTCAACACGGCATATATTCTTGCAAAAGCACTTGTTGAAAAGAATAACGCCCAAGCCAGAATATTCAGGACTCTGAATATGAAAGAAGCCGTAAAAGATGCAAAATTCATAATTAACACAATACAGGTGGGTGGTATAGAGGACACGATTACGGATTTTGATATTCCGGAAAAATACGGAGTAAAACAGACAATTGCGGATACACACGGAATTGCAGCTGTTTTCAGGGCATTGAGAACAATCCCGGAAGTAATCGAAATTGCACATGTAGTTGAAATGTATTCGGCAAAGGATTCGATTATACTGAATTATTCAAATCCGATGGCAATGGTTACATGGGCGATATACGATCTGACATCCGTTAACGTGGTTGGATTATGCCATTCTATTCAGGGATCAGCAAGGCAGCTTGCATCCTATATGGGTATAGATTATTCCAGTCTGAGATACAGAGCTGGGGGAATAAATCATATTAACTGGTTCCTTGAACTCGAAACCAACGGTAAAAATGCATACCCAATGCTTCATGAAGCGATAAAAGATAATAATATCTATTCATGTGATAAGGTCAGATTCGAACTCATGAAGATGTTCGGGTATTTCGTTTCCGAATCTTCGGAACACCTTTCCGAATATGTTCCGTATTTTATGAAAGAGGATAAAAAGATAGAGGAACTGGACATACCAATACGTGAATATGTCAGAAGATGCCATGAAAATAACGATGTCTACGATTTATACAAAAAAGTCGCCACCGGCGAATTCACATTGGATCAGTTGAATGATGCTGAGAGAAATTTCAGATTCCATAAAAAAGGAGAAGTGAAAAGTATAGACGAAGATATGTCTGTAGAATATGCTTCAAGGATAATGAATTCGGTTATAACGGGTGAACATATAACCATTCACGGTAATGTTAAAAACACAGGCCTGATACCGAATCTGCCTGAAGGCTGTTGTGTTGAAGTACCCGTACTGGTAAACCGTAATGGACTGCAGCCAACGTATTTTGGTGAACTTCCACCTCAATTAGCTGGTATAATCAGATGGCATGTATCGGTTCAGGATCTTGCGGTAAGGGCATTCAAAGAAAAGAGAAGGGATTACATTTACCATGCAGCCCTTTTGGATCCACTCGTGAATTCTCTGTTGAAAGTTGACGATATATACAGGATGACTGACGATTTTTTTGATGCATATTCGAAACTGATGAAAGATTACAGATAATATAATTGGAGTTGAGATGGAAAAAAAATTCGTTACCATGAAGGATATTGCCTCCGTTCTTGGAGTTTCCGTTACTACGGTATCCAAAGCGTTAAAAAACCATCCGGATATAAGTGCGGATATGATCAGGAAAATAAAGAAAACAGCCAACGATCTGGGCTATTCAAAAAACTACTCAGCCTCTCTTTTGAGGGGAAACAAGAGCAAGATAATCGGGGTAGTAATGTCCGATGTTTCCAATCCTTTTTTCACCGAGCTTTTATTGGGAATTCAGGAAGTTGCCAGAAAAAAGGGATACGAAATACTGTTTTCAAGTTCCCAGGGTAACGAAGAATATGAAAATCAGGCAATCGAAACACTTTTAAACCGAAGGGTGGACGGGCTTATAATATGTCCGATTCAACAGGAGTTTTCTCAATTCGATAAATACAATCTCAGGGAAAAAGCAGTGATTACTGGAAATATACCTTCCTGCGACATCGACTATGTTGTAAGTGATGAATTCAAGGGATCGTATATGGCGACAAAACATCTGATCGATTCAGGATGCGGAAAAATAGCAATGTTAAACAATTATCTGCATTTAAAGTCTTCGCTTAACAAAAGATTTGACGGGTATAAAGCCGCTTTACTGGATTCGGGAATCGGGTTCGATGAATCATTGTTACTGACAGTGGATAGAATAATACCGCCTCACAGACTTCAGGACGGATATGATGATATAAAAGAATTCATTTTAAAAAACACTGATATTGATGGAATATTCTGTTTCAACGATTTACTTGCATTTGGTACACTTAAAGTTCTCAACGAATTGAACATTAAAATTCCGGAACAGATTTCAGTTGTAGGCTATGATAATATAGATTTCTCTGAAATCATAACGCCAGCATTGTCCAGTATCCAGATTCATAAATATGAAATGGGAAAACTGGCAATGAAAATGCTACTCGATAGAATCGAAAAGCCTGAAATGGAATTCAGAAAGAATATAACGGATGTGGAATTGATAATAAGGAACAGTTCTGGAAAATAAATAAAAAAGCCTGGACATTTTTATTTAAAGAAAATGTCCAGGCTTTTAATATAGGTGTTGATTTATGGTATTCAGTTTTGGAGACAGTATAACAGAGGGAAAACCTGGAATTTCATATTTAAGATACCTTGACAGAAAAAAATTTAAGAATTTTGGTTTAGGCGGTGATACCCTAAAAGGATTGAAAAACAGGCTTTTTAAATTTCTTGCCTCTGATTTTGAATTTCATAAAAGTGATCAATTACTCATAGAAATTGGTGCTAATGATTTATTACTTCCATATCTCAACAATTTATCCTCACAATGGAGAAAAACTGTCAAAAACCTCATAAAAAGAGGCAGTATTCCTTCCAGTAACTTAACAGATTTCAGGAAAGAATATGTTGATTTAATGAAAAAATTAAAAAACAGAAAAATCGATTTTAAGGTAGTCAGTATAGTTTGTATTGGAGAGAGTATTTACTGTAATTTGAATCAAAAAGTACTGGAATACAATTCTGCCATAAAAGAAATATGTGATGTTTTCAACATTGAATACATCAATTTCCATTCCTGGCAAATGCATATTCTTAAACAAATAGAAAATAATAGCGAAACCCTTCTTGGAACAAATCCCATGGATACTTTGTTTGATACTTTTTTAACCACTTATATGCCTTTTTCCGAATATATAAGTAAAAAACGCGGATTTTCACTTTCAGTAGACGGAGTACATTTGAATAAAATATCTGCAAAAAAACTCTCAGAAATGGTTAAAACAGCCTTTATCAAAACTGAATAGAGTAATATTTTTTCTTATTCCCTTCCCACACCGCGAACTTAAATTACTCCAATTTTAATTCATTAAAACTATATAAAATTGAATATGAAATTCTAAGAATTTTCCATTGCAAAAAAAGTACTTCAGTAATAAATCCATAAAATTCCTTATCTCCGAATAAATATATTCGTTACCTTATTGAACCCTTTTATAAAACAGTATTGTGATACAATCTCGGATAAAATTTAATAGTATATAGTATAAGGAGTTCGTTTTGACAGAAAGAGAAAAAATCAACAAATCTTTAAAAGTCTCCATAATAGAGGGAACCGGAGCAGTGGCTTTCGGCCAGATTATTCAGGGATTTGTTTTCACAAAAATAGCGATTGAATTCGGAGCATCGGATTTTGAATTGAGTATAATGTTTGGAATACAGTTACTCAGCCAGGTATCTCAGTTATTTGTTCCGGGTATTTTAAACCGAATAGGAGAAAGAAAGAAATTTACCATACTCCTTTCCGGTATTTCAAAATTCTTCTGGGTAATAATTTTATTGATGGGATTATCTGGTTATTTCTCCAGTAAAATGTTTTTATTTATGGCAGCACTGAGCTTCATATCGGGAGCCATGGCTGGTAATGCCTGGACCGGATGGATGAGAACTCTGGTACCTGAAGATAAGATGGGAAGTTTTTTTGGCAAAAGGAATCTGATACACTCTTTTGCGATAATAATCTATACTTTTGTCTATTCACAGATTTTGAATTCAGAACCAAATTTCAAGGGAGTCAGCATAGTTATAATAATTGCCATTGCCGGTGGTTTTTTCAGCGTTTTCTTTCTGGGAAAGCAATACGAAGTACATAAAGTTCAACCCAGAAAATTCAATTTAAGAAAAATAATAAATTCCGATACCAATATAAAAAAACTTCTGTTTTTCGGTGGCGTATGGAATTTCAGTATCATGTTCACCGCTCCATTTTTTTCAATTCATCAGATAAAAAACTTAAATGTCCCATTCGATTTTCTTGGCACGCTTTCAATATCTATGAGTGTCATCAACATGGTAATGTATCTTGTCTGGGGGAAAATAGCCGATAAATTCGGTCATAAAAAAGTACTTATGGCAGGTATTACCCTTGCATCAGTTTTATCATTTATCTGGTTTTTTATGACTCCTGAAACAATGAATGTTTTACTTTGGGTTGATATTTTAATTGCGGGACTGGCCTGGTCGGGAATAAATCTGGTTATTTTTACCCTGCCTATGCTTATAGGCAAGGAAAACACATCGGAAATAGTTTCAGTTTTTGCCGCAGTTAACGGTATTGTGGGATTTACCGGTTCTGTCATAGGTGGTTTTGCGGGTAATCTGATAGCCAATATAAACTTTGAATTCATAGGGCTACATTTCAAAGGTGTACAGATTCTATTTCTGCTTGGCTCCATTATGCGACTATCAAGCTTTCTTATCCTTTCAAAGCTGAATCTCGAAAACAAAATCAGTTTTAAGACCTGGATGATTTCGAAAATACAGGGAGTAGGGAGATATTCCAGAAGGGATATTTTCGAACCTGTTCCAAGAATTATGCTTACAAAATCTTTATTACCACAAAAAATCAGGATAAGCAAAAAAGAAAAAGGTGTGGTATAAAAAAAGCACTCTTACGAGTGCTTTTTTTATCAGTTTTTTCATTCACGATGCCATACACATAGATTATCCAGATAAAAATTCAGGATATCAGATTCTTTTGCCGACTGTTTCAAGCCTATGTAAGCTTCGGGAAGATCTATTTTTACAGGAGTTTTTGCTTCACACAGAAGAACGTTGTTGAGATAGAAAAAACATTCTTTGGCAAATATCCTAACTTTAAACGAAAACCATCTGTTTTCAATTTTTTTTGTTTTATCCAGAATACAGTTTCTTCCCTGGTATATCTTTATCCTTCCGTCTTCGTATAAGGCATAGAAAAGGTTTTTATTATCCTTGCTACCATTGGAAAAAAGCATTATTTTAGAATTTTTAAGTTTTTCCGGATTGTCTATAAAAAATTCATACTTAACTTCTATTGTTTTCTTAGGGTTTGTGGGTAAATTCTTGAAGAATATATATCCATTTTTTCCCTTTTCTGTTTGAATGTAAAGTATTTTATTTCCATTTTCTTCTACGATTAAAGGTCTTTTATCGTATTTCAGATAAATATTTGTATCACCGGGTTCATCCGGCCAGGTATATTCGTTATTCGGACCCCATTTATCGTTATATCCATGGGTTCCATCATCGTTTGATTCAAAATATTTCCCTCTGTATATTCCGGTAGACGTATCTTCAAAATCCTGCCACGTGAAAACATGTGCATAGGAAAAACCGCTTATTGCGAATACAGTCAACAACAATAAAGAAATCAATAAAATCTTTTTCATCAATTTAGCCTCCGAATTATGGTAAAAATACTAACTATTTTTCCCACAGAAGTTTTTTGAAAGAAAACTCCCATACTTTTAATGAATCATTTTTCATTTTATAAAAGAGTAACTAACTGTCGTCTACCTTAATTCTTTTATTTACTCCAAAAATCAACTATCCATATGTCCTTATATCTTCTTCCAGCATCTCCGGCAACTTCCAACCTGTCATTGGTAAATTCTCCGCCAACGAATACCAGCTGATTGTTATCAAGCTGAACAATGGACTCTATACTCTGCCCCTTACCGATGGAAAAACATTCTTCCCAGTAGAGTTTACCATTTCTGCTTATCTTCACAACCCAGCCATCCATCTCTTCTTTCTTACCTTTAACATCGCCATCGTCAGACATGGTAAAACCTGCGAATACATATCTTTTATCCTTAGTGATAGTAAGTGAAAATGCTTTGTCCAGATTACTTCCACCAAACGATTTCTCCCATCTAAGCTTTCCATTTGCATCAAGGTTGACAATCCATGCATCCCATCTACCCTTGTTTGATTTGACATCTCCATCCACGGAACCAGAAACACCGGCAATTATATAACCCCTGTCCCAGGGAATCTGCTTTATAACCCTGGGTTCATCCCATGCGGAACCGCCATAAACCTGACTCCACTGTATAGAACCCGAGCTTGAAAGTTTTAGTATCCAGTAATCACCCTGTCCATGATTCGTTTTTCCTGTCAACTCTCCGTCTTTGGAAAATGTATATCCGGTTAAAGCATATCCGTTGTCCGTTGTCTGAATAACTGAATAAGGCATATCGTATCCGCTTCCACCATATACTTTCTGCCATTCCTCTTTTCCATTTTTATCCAGTTTTACAATCCAGAAATCTTTACCACCGTGATAATTATCTAATTCCTTAGAAAAAGTGTATCCACAGAATATATACCCACCATCTTTTGTCTGGATTATGTCTCTTATGGTTTCGTTATCCCTGCCGCCAAACGATGATTCCCAGAGGAGATTACCATCTTTATCCAGCTTTATAACCCAGCCATCCCATAAACCATGAATTTCACTTCTGCCATTGGATGAAATAGAAGCACCTGCGACAACATATCCTCCGTCTGAAGTCTGTCTTACGGCGAACCCCCGATCGTCACCACGGCCACCGTATACTTTTCTCCATTCCTCTTTTCCATTTTCCGTAAACTTAATCACAAAATAATCATTATTACCGTTATGCTCGGGAAATTCTTTCCAGGACGATGTGAATCCCGTTATAACATATCCACCATCAGTAGTATTCTCAATCCATCTGACGGAATCCTCTGCAGTCCCTCCGGTTATAATTTCTCTGCTGATTTTAACTTTTTCCGATGCCATAATTATATTTACAGCAAGTAATATTATTATAAATAAAACAACTAGTTTTTTCATAATTTAATTCACACCTCTAATAAAAAACCCCGCCATAAGGCGGGGCTATATTTACAACCGTAAACGGTTTATTACCAAGTCATTGTTCCTGTTACTTCGTAAGCTACACCGAATGCAGGTCCACCAAAGTGGCCTTTGCTCCAATCTGTAACTCCGGAAGCATCTACGTAACCATCTTCGAAAGCGTATACGAATCCAAATGTACCTTCGAGGTCAACTGGTCCGTATGTTCCGATGTTGTGGCTGTAAGAGCCGAATACTTCTGTGAATGCCATGTTGCCTTCGCTGTTCTGTGCGAAGTGTGCACCAATCTTGAATTCAGGTACGCAGCATGTGAGATCTGCACCGAAGCATGCGAGAATCTGTAAATGCCTAATGTTGAGACCCATTTCGTTGTTGTTGTTGAGGTCACCGGCTAAGTATGCGCCGAATTTAACTGTGCTGAGTGATTCGATTGGGAATCCTGCTTCTCCGAAACCGAGGTCGAAGGAACCGAGGTAAGCGTCCATTGCCCACTGTGTTTCAGTAGCTGCTTTAGAAGAATCGTATCTTACGAGAGCGCCAACGGATACTGTATGACCAGAATCGGATTCGAGGTCAACTTCGATAGAACCTACGTATACAGGGCTCATGTTGTAAGATTCTGTTGCGTTACCTGTGTATTTGCTGTTCAAAGGAATGTTGAGTGCAGCAAATTTAAGTGTAACTGCTTCTTTGAATTCAACTTCAGCGAATACGTTGAGTTCAGCTGCTTCGAGGAAATTCTGGTAATAGTTGTCTGTTGGAGCGCCTTCAGGAATGTTTCCGTCAGGAGCAAATTTTCCGTCCATACCAGGAACGTTACCTTTTTCTTTCCAGTATGTACCAACAACTGCTGTTAACCACATTTTAACGTCTGTAGGATCGAGATAGAATATTGCCTTTACCCAACCTTTACATGCGTCACCCTTGATAACCTGCCAGTACCATTCTTTGGACATGGAAGCGCCGATAAGATGGAAGCTGAGGCTCTGGGAAAGTTTCTTTGTGGAGTACATTGTGTGGTACTGTCCGGTTCCCATTGCAAGCCAGATTGCCCATTTGTCTCCGCCTTCTGTTCCGCAGCAGTCGCCTTCGAGTGCTTCAGACATAACTTTGAATTTGATGTAAGCTGTACCCTTGCTGGAAGAGTATGCTAATTCTACGTCAGCAAATTCAGGTTTGCTTGCAGCGTTGTATGTCCATCTGATTTCAGGGGAAACCTGATTTCCTTCTCCGTATACTCCGAGGTATGTCTTTGCGTCTCCCTGTTCAGGAAGAGTCTGCATGTATTCAACACCAGCGGATACTGTGAGTTCGTTTGCTGCTCCGTATTCTACTACGGATTCATACCATTTTCCTTTGTCATGTACGAGGTCAGCTCTGAGACCAGGAATTGTTTCTTCAACATATTTCTTGAGTGCTACGAGCTGTGCCTTACCCTGCCAGTCTTCGAGAGCCATAACTGTTCCATCTTCAAATTCGATGGATGCTTTTACTGTGAAGATTCCTTCTGTTGCAGGAACGAGTTCGATGGATTCTGTGTAGAGGTCGTCTTTCCATTCGAATGGAACTTCTTTGGATGCAACAACTTCATTTTTCCAGTTTACGAGTTCTGCTTTGAAAGTACCTTTTTTACCAACGAGTTCGACTGCTTTGATGTAATAAGTTGTCTTTTTAGCATCTGCGTCTACTTCTTTGGTAGCTTCGTACTGTGCGTTGTTAGGAGCATCTTTGATCAACATAACGAATACGTTATCTGCGATTTCGTCGCCCATAACTTCGATTGTTGTGATCTGATCAGACATATCCTGTACTTCGAGACTGTAACTTACTGTTACAGGTTCGCCAACTGTTACTACTCCCTTGTCGGTACCAAGGGATACTAAACCGGTTTCATCTGCAAATGCAAATGTGAAAACCATAGCTAAGACCAATACTACGAGTAAACCTTTCTTCATAGCTTTACCCCTCCCTCTTGAATTTGTTGTAGTTTTGAGGATAAAAACTTTCTTGTTGTAAATTACACCGTTGATTATACTATATTTCTAAAACCTTTTGCAAGTTTACCTTTTTTCTGTTTATCTTTTTTGAAAAGCTAATTTATAAACCGGGGCATCTTGTTACGATACCCCATTATAATTAAAATCAATTTTTTTGTCAAATATAATCAGAAAATGAATTCAGATTACTTGTTCACCAATATAAGCCCAAGAACGGCAATTCCAAGACCTACCATCAAACATCCGTTGACAGCCTGTGCCACTGTATTCATACCTTTTTCCAGGTTATCCACTCTGCTTTCAAGAGATTGAATTCTATTTTCATGGTCTTCAATTGAATCTTCGTTTGAAGTAATTCTCTCCCTATCGGACATTATCTTGGCATCAAGTTCCATTCTGTTCTTTTCTATCGACAATTTTGTACTGTTGGCAAAATCGTTAAATACAGTTTTTCTGACAGTTGTATTTTCAAGAATGTCTATTCTCGAATCCAGTCCCATCATTTCATCTTTTAATTCCGCAACAGTATCCATGAATACGGTATTATCGACTTTGCTTTTCTGTATTCCGTCAATAGTCTTTTCGTATACCGCAACATCAACTTTGTTTATCTTCAGGGAAGATATGCCTTTATCAACCCATCTCAGCCTCTGATTGATAGCCGCAACTTTTGAATCGATCTTTTCGTTGAGCAGCCTTTCAAGTTCTTTTCTTTCCGAATCCTGAATTTTCTGCTCTTCACCAATTCTGATAATTGCCTTGTCTATCCATTCAAGCCTCTGGTTGATTTCCCATACGGCAGCTCTGATCTTCCTGTCATTTGTATCTATTTTCTGATTCAAAGTATCCTGAAGATCGTTAATTCTACCATCGAGTGCAACTATCTGATTTTCAACCATTTCCTTAGTTGCATATTCAATGGAGATCTTTTCCACCTTTGCCTCAAGGATATCTGTCTGTTTCTGTAATTTCGCGAGATTAACGAGAATGGTATCCGTAATCTGTGAATAGAAAACATCCTGAACTTCTATGTCAGAAACTCTGACTGTTATTTCGTCAAGTTCCATTCCAAGATTTTCAACGGCAAGAACTTCTGCCTTATTTTCCTTAAGAACCTTGAGCTGTGTATCAACCCAGCGTAATCTTTTGTTCAGAGCCCATACTTTTTCGTTGATAGTTGCATTTAAAGAAATATTTAAATCTTCAACCGAAGTCTGTAATGCCACAACTTTTGCTTCAAAATAATCGCTGGTATTGTTAAGCTTTTCATTGATACTCAACATATTCGCATCAATTTTTTCATTGAAGGTTTTTTCAATTTCCAGGACTTTTTCTTCATTAAGTGCAAGCCTTTCTTTGATGTTGTTGAGTCCAACTTCCATCCATCTGAGCCTTTTATTTATACTGGCCACATCTTCCTGAATTAATTCCTTGACCACATCGATATTCTCTCTTATACTTGCTTTGAGAGCTTCAGCAGAGGAATTAATGGAATTTTCGAGTATGGATTTGTTGCCATCGGCTACCGCTTTCATTCTCTCTTCAGAATCATTAACCATTCCCATAAGGTAATTCATATTTCCGTCTACGGTATTTTTAATAGATTCATCCGAAGCTTTTAACTCAACAATAGCAGTATCGATTTTTTCATTTATTTCCCAAAGCCTATTGCCAAGTTCTTCATATTTACCATTAGATTCGGCTATGGCGGCACTGAGTTTTTCGTTCAGTGAACTGAAATTATCTTCATCAAGCTTTTCATTGTTTTCTACTTCCCGTTTCAAAGTAGTATACAAGCCATTAACTTCTTTCAACGTTGCCTTAAGTTCATCATACAATCCGTTTGATTCAGCTATGGCCGAATTGAGTTTTTCATTCAATGAACTGAAGTTATCTTCATCGAGCTTTTCATTGCTTTCTACTTCCTGTTTCAAAGCAGTATACAAGCCATTAACTTCTTCCAACGTTGCCTTAAGCTCGCCATATCTGCCGTTAGACTCGGCTATTGCATCGTTGAGTTTTTCGCTCAAGGAGCTGAAATTATCTTCATCAAGCTTTTCATTGCTTTCTACTTCCTGTTTTAAAGTAGTGTACAAGCCATTAACTTCTTCCAATGTTGCCTTAAGCTCGCCATATCTGCCATTGGAAAGAGATACGGACGAAGAAAGCATTTCAGTAAGCTTTTCGTAATTGCCTTCCACCAATGAATTAAGTGTATCTGTCAACGTTTCAAGCTCGCTTATTCTTTTTTCAACACTTTCCAGATCCACCACGGACGAAGATGATTCAACTGACTCAATACCTTTTTTGAGTTTGTTGAGAAGTGCATCCATCCATTTCATCCTCTGATTGATCCCGGAAACTTTCTCTTCAAAATCTTTCCTGGATACCATACTTGCAATATCCTCTACAGTACCGCTGACTATTGTAGTCAACTCGTTTATTTCCCTGTCGATTTCCTCGAGATTTACGTTTTTAAGCTGATTTTCAAGATTGGTTATCTTTTTCCAGAGGAAAGTATCGTTATCGGCAAGAGCTTTTATTCTCTTGTCAACATTCTCATCATCCTCATTCAGCTTATCCAGTTCTTCTTTCATTGCCTGTACATCATTGGAAATCTTTATAATTTCCTGATCAAATTTTCCCTGCGTTTCTTTATATGAATCCAGTCCTGCCTGTAAAACCAGCAGCTGTGAATTCACAATTCCGAGTGAAGTTTCTATTGAAGCCTTTTCACCGGCAGCCGAAACGTCATTTTCTTCCAATCTCTTTTTGAGATTTGAAATAGCAGTTTCCAACCATTTGATTCTCTGGGAAATCCCCCATACTTTCTCATCGACATATTCCGAATTGACGAAAGTGGAAAGATCTTCCTGTATTGAATTTACCATATTCTGTATTTCAGTAACCTTCTCGTTAATCCCGTTGGATTCGAGAGATTTTACGTTCTTATTCAGAATTTCTATTTTCTGCCATAAGAATTTATCTTGATTTTCAAGACCCCCTATTTTTTCCCCAAGAGCCGAAACGTTGTCATCAATTTCCTGGAATGACTCCCTCATTTCCTGTATTTGAGCGCTGTAACCACCGATTTTCCCGCTCAGGACATCCACAAGTGCTTCGACGGCTTTAAGCTCTTCCTGTTTAACCTCGTTTGCAAAACCGAGGGAAAAAACAGAAAGCAACGCTATTAAGACTATTGTTGTAAGGGACAAAAAACGTTTCATATCACGTTCCCCCTTTCCTTCAGTTAAGGATTCTTTTATTTGAAATTCAAATTAAATTTAATTCAGTCTTTTTACTGATTGACATTGATTCAAATCCGAAAATTTGAAGAGGTGTATTATCCGTTATTTATTTTTCAATGACCTGCATTACCGATGTTATAAATCTCATCATTCTGAATAAAACTTTTCAGAAATCATATTATACAAGATGTATAAACTTTTTTCATTAAATGCGTTTTAAGATACCTTTATTCTCGTATTTTAACTTCAAAACGATTAATCCACAATCAACCTGTAGAATTTCTTCTTTCCTATTCTCAGGATATCTCCGTTACTGATTTCAATTTCTTCAAACGGATCTGCTTTTTTTACCTCGTTGATAGACACACCACCCTGAGTTACAACTCTTTTGGCCTCACTTCTGCTCTGAAGATGTGTTTTACTAAGAAGGTCCAGCAATTTGATTTTATCCTGTTCAACATTCAGTTCGGGCATCTCAGTAGGTGCCTTTTTCTGTTGAAAAACTCTGACAAATTCCTCAAGTGCCTTTTCCGCCTCTTCGACACCATAAACCAGTTCTACCATGAGTTTTCCAAGTTTCATTTTGTAATCCCTTGGGTTAACATTACCATCTTTCATGGAATTTTCCATCGCAGATATCTCTTCTTCCGGTAAATCGGTGAGCAATCGGAAATACTTGATCATCAATTCATCCGGGATCGACATCACTTTACCGAAAATATCTTTGGGGATATCGTTAAACGCAATGTAATTCCCGAGGCTCTTACTCATTTTCTGAGTACCATCCGTTCCCTCAATTATCGGCATGGTAAGAACCATCTGAGGTTTAATACCGTGTGCTTCCTGTATTTTTCTTCCGACAAGGAGGTTAAAAAGCTGATCGGTTCCTCCAAGTTCAATATCAGATTTAACGGCAACGGAATCGTAAGCCTGGGCGAGCGGGTACAAAAATTCCGCCACACTGATCGGTTCGTTGGAATTGTATCTGTTGTTGAAATCGTCTCTTTCCAGCATTCTTGCAACGGTATAATTTGCAGATAACCTGACAACATCTTCAAAATTCATCTTATCAAGCCATTCACCGTTGAACCTTACTTCTGTTCTTTCTCTATCAAGAATTATATACGCCTGTTCCTGATAACTGATGGCGTTTTCTTTTACCTCTTCCATAGAAAGCATCGGTCGCGTTTTAGATTTCCCTGAAGGGTCACCAATACGAGCTGTAAAATCTCCTATTATCAAAACAACCTGATGACCAAGATCCTGAAATTCTCTGAGCTTCCTGAGAACAACAGCATGCCCGAGATGCAGATCCGGCCTGGAAGGATCAACCCCGAGTTTAACTCTCAGAGGTCTGTTTTCCTTCAGCCTTTCCCGCAATTCTTCTTCGGAAACGAAATCAAGACTGTTTCTTTTTACTATATCTATCTGTTCATTAATTTTATCCAGCACTTCCTTGGGCATATCTTCAGATAACTTATCAGTCATAAACTATTGCCTCGCCGTTAAACTACCATGAAGTAAGAGGTGATGAAACTCATAATCATAAAGCCAATTGCGAGTCCGAGTGTGATTTTCCCCAGTTTGGAAAGACCTTTCTCTCTTCCGAAAACTGTAGAACTTGCACCTGCTCCGAAAGCACCTCCGAGAGATGAATGTTTTGCCATGTTAAGAGTAACTGACACCACCAATGATAAAGCTATAACGGTGTGTAATACGTAAACGATGTTTTTTAAAACCTGCATCCAAACTGCCCCCTTCTTTATATAACTTATATTCTTATTACTTTTATTTTAATAGCAAAGACACAGAAAATCCCTGGCTGAGCAGGGATACCCGAATTGTATTATACATTAATGAATGTGATAAAATCAAGAACGGATTTCTTTTTATTTTCTTTTTAGAATTTTGTTTCGATAAAGGAGTGTCATGAAAAAAGAAGATAAAGTTCTTGGAATAATAGTTGAATACAACCCATTACATAACGGGCATGTTTTTCATCTGAAGAAAAGCATTGAAAAAACTAACGCGAAGTATGTCGTTGCGGTTATGAGCGGTAATTTTGTACAGAGGGGAGAACCTTCAATAGTCGATAAATTTGACAGGACAAAGGTTGCAATTAAATGTGGTATAAACCTGGTTCTGGAATTACCCGCAATCTACGCAATACAGGATGCAGGTGGATTCGCATGTGGCTCTGTGGGCATATTACATCGAAGCAACGTTATTGATCATCTGATATTCGGAAGCGAATCATCGGATATTGACACACTTGAAAACATCGCAGAAATACTGACTGAAAAAAAGATCCTCATAAGGCAATTGGAAAAAAATTATATGAAATCGGGTTTTTCATATCCCAATGCCCGAAAATTTGCGATAAAGGAATTTATGGATAAGAATACAAACACGGACTTTCTTGAGGATATAATTTCAAAATCTAATGACATACTTGGATTGGAATATATTAAATGGCTTAAAAAATACGATTCAAATATCAAACCGGATACAATAAAGAGAATAGGGGCGGATTATAACGAAAAGGAATTCCGCGGAGAGTTTTCGAGCGCAACCGCAATCAGAAAGATGACATATTCCAACAAATGGGAACTGGTTGAAACCGGTTTACCCAAAGAAATGTACGATATACTTTGCGAATACCATCAAAAGGGTGGTTTTGTAAAACACGAAGATTTAACCGTTTTTTTTAAGACTTTTTTCCTTGCCAGAAACCGTGATCATCTGAAAAGGTATTACGGCGTCAGCGAAGGTCTTGAAAAGAGATTCACAGAGTCAGTAAGAAAATCTTCCACAGACTCTTTTAAGGATACAGATTCTCTTAATGACATATTATCAAGGGTTAAATCAAAAAGATTCACTTATTCAAGGCTTAAAAGAACTCTGTTATATATGCTTTTCGAAATAGAAGATGAAATAATAAAAGATTCTGAAAAATTCGGCCCGCAATATCTCCGCATACTTGGATTTGATTCCAAAGGGAGGGAAATACTGGCAGATATCAGGCATAAAAGCAGTATACCGATAATATCAACCCCTTCAACATACAATAAGGTTATCAAAAAATATCTGCAATCCGATGAAGACATCCCTCAATTTTTCAATGAAGATTTGTTCAGAAAACAAATCGAAATGGATTTCAGGATTTCAGATTTTTACCATCATTTAAAATACGGCAAACATAATGAATATTTCGATGTGGAGATGAAAAGATCTCCCATAATAATGTGATAAAAGGTGAGGTTAATGGAAAATAAAGGAAGAAAAGAACTCATAAACAAAATAGTGCTGGATAAAGGAGTGGATGCTGTAACCCCTCTTCTCAAACTGCTACAGGAATGCGAAGATGATGAACAGACTGCCGAAATTATTCGTGATACACTTGTAAGTATTGGCAGAGATGGCATAAAAACTGTAAGAAAATATGTCACAGATATGATCAGTGCATACAACAACGATTTTGAAAAATACAATGAAAACTATTCTCCTTTCTGTTCTCTTTTTTTAGCAGATGTCATCGCTGAATCGGGAGATAAAAAGGATATAAAATTGTTAAACGATATGGTTTCCCTTTACGATGAGGAAAAGGCACATCTGATAATTTACGAGGCAATTGCCATGCTCGGTGGTGGTGAAGATTTATTGGAGCTGGTCGAATATCTGATTTTCGAAGATGACTACAAAGAGGAGTATATAGACCAATGCGTGATGATACTTTCATATGTTCCGAAAGTAAAAGCAATCTCCATTCTTGTAAAAGCCTTCAAACTCTCATGGATAGAAAACGAAGTTGCAGAATTGATAAAAAACGCGATTTCCAGGATTATAATCAGCAATCCCGATCTCATAGCTTTCTTAAGGTCAACCAGTACGGGGAAAGAAATATACGATGACATAACAGTTGAAAACCATGGAGATGAATTGAATTGAAAGACTATAAAATGATAGCCACCTGCACCGGTGGTCTTGAAACAAATCTTGCATATGAATTGAAACAGATGGGAATCAAACCGGTCAATTCCGTTGACGGGAAAATTTTTTACGAAGGTGACGCCAGAACCCTTATAGATACCAATTTGTGGCTCAGAACCGCCGAAAGGGTTCTTCTGCAGGTAGCGGAATTCGATGCAAAGAATTTCGATGAACTTTTTGACAGGGTTAATGAAATAAACTGGGAAGATTACGTACCCATAGACGGCAACGTAATCGTCTCAAGGGTAAGAATAAAAAAATCGAGTATAGATAGCCCCAGATCCGCTCAATCCATTATACAGAAAGCAATTTTCTCTCGTCTTTCAGATAAATACAAACTTAAAAGGCTTCCCTGCAACGGCGCGGTATACTCAACATACGTTTACATCGCAAAAAACAGGGTAATAATTGCATTGGACTCAAGTGGGGAAGGTTTGCATAAAAGAGGTTACCGAACCGAATCCGGAAAAGCTCCCCTTCGAGAAACGATAGCAGCTGGAATACTTCTCAAATCTAGATGGAATTCTAAAATAGAACTGCTCGACGCCTTTTGCGGTTCGGGAACAATACCGATAGAAGCTGCCTTAATAGCCAAAAACAAAGCCCCCGGCCTTTTCAGAAAATTTGCCGCAGAATCATGGTCTTTCATAGACAGGGAAAAATGGGGAGACGCACGCAGAGAAGCACGTAAAAAAATAGTCAATCCAGAATGGGAAATCAAAATAGAAGGCAGCGATTCTGATGGTCAGATAATCGAAATGGCCGTAAAAAATGCCGAAAGAGCCGGTGTATCCAACATAATCTCATTTAACAAAACTCCCATGGAACAGATAAAAAAGGAAAGCAGATACGGATTCCTGATTTCAAATCCACCATATGGTGAGAGGCTTAAAGACAGAGAGCTTGCTTTTGAACTGTACAGCCAGATGAGACATCTCAAAAAAAATCTGAAAGACTGGTCATATTTCATATTCTCAAGCCACAAAGAAGTTGAAAAAGCTTTTGGTATGAGGGCAAATAAAAAACCGGTGATTTACAACAGTGGAATAGAAACTACACTTTACTTTTTTTGGGGCCCGAAACCCGATTTTTCAAAAAAAGGGGAATGAATCTGGTATCATATAGCGAATTAAAAGCAGGAGGTACGGATGAAATTTTTACTCGCGACTCAAAACAAACATAAACTTGAAGAAATATCTCTGATCACACCTAAAATAGATTTTATAGGTGTTGGTGAATTCCTCAGTGAATGGGACGTGGAAGAAACCGGAGATACTTTTGAAGAAAATTCAATACTGAAGGCAAAAAGTGCTGCGCTGTATTTTGGCATGTACACAGTTGCCGATGACTCAGGTCTCGAAATAGAAGCGCTTGATGGTTTCCCTGGCGTGAAATCAGCCAGGTATATGAACGGAAGTCCATATACGGATAAAATGAATCAGATACTCAACAGAATGAAACATTTTAAAGATCCGGCACAGAGGGCGGCTCAATTCAGAACCGTTGCCGTTTTCTTTGATCCTCTGAATGGAAATTCCTTTTCGGTTGAGGGAATTGTAAGCGGGACCATTTCTTTTGAAATAAAGGGCGAAGGCGGATTTGGTTATGATCCCATTTTTATCCCAAATGGATTCGAAAAAACTTTCGGTGAACTCCCTGAAGAAATCAAGAATTCTTTCAGCCACAGGGCCAGGGCATTTAAAGAACTTGAAACAAAGCTGAAGGAAAAGGGATATATTAAATGAAATGTGATCTTTATTTAATAAGGCATGCCCGGACAGAATGGAATCAGGCAGGAAAAATCCAGGGAACTTTAAACAGTTCACTTTCACAAGAAGGTATCGAACAGGCAAGAAATCTTGGAAAAACTTTTAAAACACTGAACCCGGACATAATATGCACATCCGCATTGGGAAGAACTCAACAAACCGCTCAAATAGCTATGGAAGAGTGGGGTGAAACACGTGAGATTCAAAAATACGAAGGATTGAATGAAATGCATTTATCCTCATGGCAGGGAATGAATTTCGAAGATATCAAAAATCAATTCCCGGAAAAATTCGACAAATTTCTTACCGAACCCCATAAATTCTTTGCAGAGGGTGAACTGCCCGGCTCTGAAAATTATTTTGACGTGCAAAAACGCGTAGTTAACTCCATTGAAGAAATAATGGAAAAAAACCCCTGCAAAAAAATAGCTGTCATATCTCACGGAATAGTCTTAAGAGTTTTGTTATCACATATAAGAAACATACCATTTGAATTATCGAATAGGAAAGTAAACATTGCAGGAAACGCTCAGATATTTCACACTACCTGGATAAAATAGATCATCCGGGGATATTTCGTTTTAAATCAGCACTTAATACCATCAAAACTGTCGAACTCATTTTCGCCACCCTCGACATATATTTCAAACTTATCCGGGGCAAACGAGCCATCGTAAAGTTTTTTAAAAGCCCCCGTAAGTTCATCATCTTCTGGATCGTATAAAAGCTCTACAGGAACTCTCCTTGCCGGTGAATAAAGATCGTAAATAACATGGCTTATACCTCTGTTGAACATACCAACATCCTGAAACTCCTGTAACTTGAATATTTCATCAAGTGCAGTTTCAATTTCACCATCATCGAAACCCATATCCAGAAGTTCATAGAATACGTTTTCTGATATTTCATTTTTGTCGTCAATACCTTCCATAATCTGCTTAAGGATTAAAGCCATGGCTACTTCGAATAAATTTTCTCTTTCCGTAACACATTCTCCTCTCTTTAAAATCTTCTGTATACATTCCATCTACCAATCCGGTAAGAAGTACGTACGGGTGAATTATACCATAACAGCTTTACCCATTAAGACGCATGTACGCGTTTTTTATCACACTGTTTCACCCAGTTTATAATACTCATCAGTCGAGCCGTCAAAAACTTTTTTACCACCTTTGATGGCAATTACTCTACTCAAGTTTTCTCTGACAAAATCTTCGTTATGAGTAACCACAACAACGGTTTTTCCGGATTTATGCAATCTGTCTATTAATTGTGAAATCGTTTTTCTTCCCCTGTAATCGAGTCCGGCAGTAGGTTCATCAAAAAATAAATATTCCGGATTCCAACATATTATACTGGCTATTGCCACAAGCCTCATCTCTCCTCCGGACAGCCTGAACGGAGATCTGTTCAGAAAACTCAACGGCAGCCCCACCATGTTAAGAGCCTCATGAATCATAGTTTCTCTGTTTGAAAAGCCGAAATTTTTAAGGGCAAATTCCACTTCTTCTAAAACAGTAGGGCAAAAAAATTGACTTTCGGGATACTGAAACACTAAACCAACTTTTTTCCTCAGTGAAAAAATAGTTTTTTTATCCACCGTATTCAAACTATCCACAGTAACAAATCCCCGTTCAGGTTTTATAGTTGCATTACTCAGTTTTATTACAGTGGATTTACCGCTACCCGTTTTTCCAATAACAGCTATTCTTTCACCCTTGTCAATTTCAAGGCTAAAATCTTCCAGAACGGTTTGCTCAAAAGGTGTGCCGGCTGAATATGTGAAATATACATTTTTATATTCGATCATTTTTTTCCTTTCAACACGATAAAGTCACTTCACTGGATGGTTCCAGTATTAACTGCTGTAATGAGTTTCTCACTCACAGTCTCTATCTTATTTTAAATTTTGTCCTCACACATTCGGGAATCTCTATAAACTGTGAATTTTTCAGCTTGCTGAAAACACTGGATGGTTCCGAATCCAGTTTAACAGTTGAATTTTCCATGTATATTATTCTGTCACAATGTATAAGTTCTCTCATTTCATGTGTGGATACGACAAGTGTTTTACCGGTTTCTCTCAGCTTTGAAAACAACTCGGTTACCTCGGAAGCCCCTTCAGGATCGAGCATTGAAGTTGGTTCATCCATAATGAGATGTGCGGGATCCATAGCCATAACAGACGCAATCGCAAGACGCTGTTTTTGCCCTCCCGAAAGAGTGTATGGATTTTTAAGCCTTTTGCCTCCAAGACCTACGAATTTCAGTACCTGTTGAAGCTTCTCTTCCATTTCTTCAGGAGCAATTCCGATATTTTCCATTCCGAAGACCACATCTTCTTCAACCGTGGAAGCAATTATCTGATTTTCAGGATTCTGAAAAACCATTCCAATTCTTCTCCTGATATCCATTATAAGTTTTTCGTCACGGGTATCCATTCCATCAACCAATACTTCTCCCGAAGAAGGTAAAAGTATACCATTCATAAGTTTCATAAGCGTGGATTTTCCCGAACCGTTTCCGCCTATAATGCCAACAAAACTACCCTTGTCTATTGTAAAAGAAATATTTGAAAGAATTTTCCTGTCCGTATATTCAAAACTGACATTTTTAAATTCGATGACTTTGTCCAAACTCAGCGTCTCCTCAGCCTGTATATGTAAAATTTAAGAAATTCCGTTTCAAAAATGTTGGTAATTATTGGGAAATCTGCGGATTGCCCACCGCGATGTACAAGGCAGAGATCAACTCCCAAATCGGTACTCGCGGAATATATCATCATCTCAAAATCTTCACGTGAAACTGCTTTGGAACACGATGAAGTAACCAGGTATCCTCCATCTTTCAGGAGTTTCATACCCCTTAAATTAACCTCTTTATATCCCCTCATGGCATTTCCCTTTGCCGATCTGGCATTGGTAAACGAAGGGGGATCCAGAATAACCGCAAAATATTTCTTTCCTCTGGCAGTTTCATCTCTCAGAAAATCAAATGCATTATCGTTTATATAATTCTGTTCGTTAAACCCATTTAAACTCACAAGCCGTTTACACTCTTCAATAGCCCTCTCAGAATTATCAATAAAAGTTATTTTACAATTATGTTTTTCGAGCATCCTCATGCCAAAATTGCCGTTATTGCAAAAAACATCCAGTATCCTTTCTTTCGTATCTGTTTCCCGTTCCATATTTTTACACAGTTCCGCAGCGATAACCGAATTATCCCTCTGTTCTATCGAAAAAGAAATTCCGTCATTATCAGAAAAATCATGAAAAAAATCAATTCCTCTGTATGAAAAGGCTATCCTATCACCCACATTACCCTTTATCACCTTGTAAACAGGTTTCAAGCCTTCTTTAACACGGGAGGAAGTATCACTTTTTTCAACTATATTGTCTATATCCGGAATCGAATCTACTATGTCAATTATCATATCCTTCAGATTCTCTGCACCAAAAGTGTTAAACTGAATAACGGCCGTATTACAGAATTTATCGAGTATAAAACCGCTTATGCCGTCAGCGTCAGAGTTGAACAATCTGCATACGCTCGTATCTGACAGGTATTTTCTCCTTATATTCAAAGCCCTGTGGAAAACTGATTCCACAAATCTTCTGTCTATTTTTTCATTTTTCCTGGTAAGCAGTCGGATCCTGATCTTCGAATTCGGATTGTAAAACCCCCTGCCAAGATATTGCCTGGAAAATGTAAAAACATCGACTATAGATCCGGGCATGAGATTATCACTTTCATTTTCTATCTCATTTTGATACACATAAGGATGTCCGTTCGTTATTCTATTGGAAATAAATTTCTTTAAAACCACTTTACCACTGGTCATTTTTTTCACTCCATAAAATAGAATAAATTTTCACATCAAAAATGCCGACTAAGAAATATCAACACTTTTTACTCCCTTTATTGACATAAAACTCACCATAGCTTCTCTCATCTTTTCCCTTTCTTCATGAGATAGTATAATATGAAAATGAATTTCTTCATCTTCCCTTTCCATGTTTATGGAATTTATTGGAATAGACGTAATTTTAAACCATTCCACGACATTTTCTATTATATTATTTTCACCTTCGGCTACAACAGAAACCTGAAAAGTTTTCGAACTTATCAAATTGGTTATTGGCCTCATAAGAACGACAATTGCAATTACCAAACCGGTTGAAACAAATGCAAAGAAAAACTCCCCTGCACCGAATCCCATACCAATCGCCGCCGTAACCCATAACGTTGCCGCAGTTGTAAGTCCTCTTATGGATACCCCTCTTTTAAGAATGGTACCCGCTCCCAGAAAACCTATACCCGACACTATCTGTGCCGCTACCCTTCCAGGATTTTCTCCCTGCGCAGAAACAAAAACTGTCATGGATAAATACGAAATATAAGCTGCCCCCAGACAAATCAAGGCATGTGTTCTAAGTCCGGCAGGTCTGTGAATCTTTTCCCTGGTTGCACCAATCATTGCACCCATAATCAGAGCGGACAACAACCTGAAAAAAACGTCCCACATATTTTCCATATGATTCACCCCCAAAAACGCGATCAGTTATTATAACACGCATTATAAACTATATTTTCTGACTGAAACTGCATCCGGGTGAAATGGAAAACACTCTTCTAAAATACCGTTTTCAATCATATTCAGAGTTTTGAAAACAAAAAAGCATATCAATTATTTTATTTTGAAGAGTTAATTTCAAACATAGTTTTTTTTAAAATACTTTTAATAAGAAATATATATTCTAATTAATCTTGATTTGAACTTTTTAAGTTTTTTAAAGTCTAAAGTGTATCAATAACCCCTCTATTGAAATAATTGATAAAAAGATAAAAACCCCCTTGAGGGGTTTTTTGTTTTATTCCCAGTCTTCTTTTTTAAATCCTGAATATATTTTAGCATCCATGATAACCGGCAAGTCTATTTCTTTAACTCCAAAAGCTTTTCTGATATCAACTATACTCTTCTTCGCTTCCTTCGAAAGCGATTCTATGGGAACATTTATAACTGCCCTTTGTTGTTTTCTGAAAAACTCCTTAGCCTCTTCGCATTTCCCGCAGCCTTCCTTACTCAGTATGAAAACAGCTTCTTTCACCACAATACCTCCGATTTTATTTTTTCTCATGGAATTATACAACATGAAAATATCAAAACAATTAACACAATTTGCCTGTAATGCTTTTTACCGTTTTATACGTCTTGTATAGTATAATACCTGAGTTTCTCAAAACGAATTAATACAATAATAAAAAACGGGAGAAGAATATGAAATTTAAAACTTTTATTTTGTCCGCTATTTTGACTTTATTTCTTTTCAACCTGAACATTATGGCATCCGTAAAAGCTGAAAAGGTGGATGCAGAAACAATTGTCAACAAAGATATAGGAATTGTAATCGATGCAAAAACGCCATTCAATCCTTTGAAATTGCAAACTGTGTTTCTGGAAAATCTCCCGCAAAATATCAGACATGTAAAAGTTAAATTATCATTCCCCGATACAAATTCGAATTCAGTATTCGAAACCGAACATACGACATTTTATCCCGTTATAAGATATGAGGGCTACCCTCCTTTTATAAATATGAATTTCTTCTGGATGTTTTCTTCGGATAATTTACTTAAAAACTACGATACATCCGAAAAGATAAAAAAACTGTATTCAGAATTACCAAATAAACTTCTAGTCACAATTTATTACGATGGAGAACTGACTCCATATTATGAACTTCTTAAAGTAAATTATAACGAAACAACAGCTGAAAGAAATGCGATGATGTATGCATATTACAGGGATTCGGAATTGATTGTCGAAAATCAGGCCGTTCAGCAAACTGAAACGGGAAAAATCGCGCTGATTTTCGTTCATGGTATACAGGGAGGGCAGCTACAATCTGTTTTTTCTAATTTTTCAGACTCCCCTTTCGTATGGAAAAACTATGACAGAAAGAATTACTGGAAGCTATTTTATGACCCGTCTTATCTGAATCTATTCGATGGTTTATCCATTTCAGATATAGAATTTTACGAGTATCAATACGATTCATATTTCGATTCGTCAAAGGGATACGGTCAAAAACTTGCAGCATTAATCGAAAAATCCGGCCTGCTGAAGAAATACGATGACATCATAATAATTTCCCACAGCATGGGAACAGTTGTGGCAAGATATGCGATGAATACAACTCTTTCCTACTCAGATGCAAAAGAAAAGCTGGGAAATCACATCAGCAACCTTATTCTGATGGGCAGTTTGCTCGAAGGAGCCTTTTTCTCGAATTTAGCAGATTCAATGCTGGCCCAGACTTTTAAAATATTTGATGAAGAAGCCGGTGATTATCAATACGATTTCAGTGAAAATAATCTGAAACTTCTTTATGATGCTTTATATGTTGCTTTCGATTATAAAAAAGTACTTTTCGACCCTGAAAGAATCAGATCACTTTTTGCCACACTTCCCGAATTTTATTTTTCAATGCCCGTGATTTTCGGCGGATTATTCAGCAGTTTCTACGATATTCCTTTTATAGGTGGACAGCTCGTACTTTATCCGGGTATGTCATCGTTAAAGTACACCGATGAGAAATTTCTCAAAACCCTGTCGTTGAAAACACATCATGAAAATGATTCTTCATCTTATGTCAATCAGGATTTGAAAGAACTGAATTTGTATGATGAATTCACAGATAAAGAAACCGTATTCTCAAGTTACATAAGGGATGAAAATGCATTCTTAAAAGGTTTTACAACTCTTTCATTCATATTAAAAAACATCCTGGAAAAATCAGGCAGTAAAAAAGTTCGTACTGATAAGAACTGGTATTTAAAAGATTCCATATATCCTGAACTAAACATTCCAATAATAAGAAATATGATTCAGAGAGTCTTATGTAAAATAATAAGCGATTTCGCAGATAGTTTGGAAAAACCTGAACATAGCAGCAATGACGGTTTCGTAACTCTCTGGAGTCAAAAAATGCTTGGTAACTCTGAATCAAATGCAAGCTTGCCAGAGATTATCGAATTTTTTGATCTGGATCACGCGCAGATAAAAGAAAATCCCAAAGTTATTGAAAACATATTTCTCAAAATATACGAAGTTATTTTTAAGGATATTGAATAAATCTTAAAAAACAGGAAGTTTGTCACTTTTTTTATTGCATTACTTCTTATATAATTGAATTGTAGTCATAAAAACAGACATGGAACACCGAAAGGAATGATAGAAATGAAAAAAATCGTTTTAATATGCATTTTTCTGGCAGTGATTATTACCCCTTTGCTGGGATCAAGCTTTGAAAAAAAAGATGTATATGAAGTATACGATAAAGATGGAATATTGGAATATTTTGAAAACACCAGACGCCACGAACCTGTTGATGAATTCCAGGAAAAAAGTGATGGAATTTATCTTCTGACTATGAATGCCTATTATCAGATTGGCGTGAATGATGATGGTTCAATAAGGTTAAAAACAATAAAAAGCAGGAAAGAATATGATTCGATGGTTCCTTTCTGGCTTTTCATAATCCTTTTTGCATTTGTAGGTGCTGCGATTCTTGCGGTCATATTTATTCCTCAAAAGCCAAAGCATCCCTGATCTCATATCATTCTGTTTTCAACGAAAAAACCGGAAAGACCACCCTCTCATAATCCGTATCATTCGTCGGAATAGATTCGGCAGTTGTTTTTTTACCTCCGATGAATGATATTCGATCGGACATAACTATATCAGAACCTTTTCCATTGAGCATACTGATCAGTTCTTTATCAAAGCCCGTATAAACTACATAATCGGTATTTCTTATGAGACAGTATTCGGAAAGTTCATCGCCGGAGTTTTGGGTTATATATATCCTTTTAATGTCTTCCATATCGGGAAATTCTTTTTCATATTCTCTGTACTGGCTTACCGCACTGCTTATAGCGGTTGCATACGATTTTATCTTTTCAATCCCATAATTGAATTCCAAATCATTTTTTGAATCCAGATATCTTATGAACCTGTTAATATCCGTGTCCGGTTTTTCCTCATTTTCATAATAAATTTCTATATTCTCGATCCTGCGTATTCCTTCCTCTCTCTCATTGCCAATTCTTATGGCAACATGAGGATATGATTCGATTAAAGACTCATCGAAATCATATTGATAATACTTAACGGTAAATTTCTTACCTCCAAAATTCACTTCATAAGATACAGAATATTCACTATCCTCTTCATCAACACCACTATCAGCATTAATCGAAATAAAACAGAATGCTATCACACATAAAACTGAAAGCATAATGGCAAAAGAAATCATATATTTCTTGCCATTTCGGGATTTTTTAACGGTATGCTCCGGTTTTTCAGAGTAAAGCACATGTGAATTAACTATTCTTTTTACAAACAGATTCCCGGAAAGTCTGTTTATTTCATCCGCATCAAATTCCGGAAACGCAGCAATCACATTTTTAACCGATTCATCGCGGTTAAAACCATTGAGTTTCCAGTATTTAAGGTTTTCTACAATTCTTTTTTCCTTTTTATTGTCCATCTTTTCCTCCGGTTATTTATTCCCGGTGCTTCCAAAACCTCCAATTCCTCTTTCGGTATCTTTTGGTGCTTTGCCAGATAAAAGTTCCGCTTCGATCAGACAGGGAATTACCATTATCTGTGCAACCCTCTCGCCCTGTTCTATTTTTATTTCCGAATCAGTATGATTCTGAACTAAAACTATTATTTCACCTCTATAATCCGAGTCTATCACTCCTGCAGTTGCATCCAACCCTTTTAAAGATATACCGGATCTTATTTTTATTATTCCGACATAGCCTTCGGGAATCACGCAGGAAACCCCTGTAGGTATTGCCGAAGTCTTTCCAACGGCAACATTTATATCTTCTTTGGATTTCAAATCCCAGCCGGCATCACTTGCATGCTTCTTAAAAGGCTTGAGATATTCAGATTCAAAATAAAACAAAGGTATTTTCATTTTTCCTCCAGTAAAATTAATTTATAGATTTTCATGAAAGTAGAAAAATTATACCATTCGGTTTATTCCCTATAAATTCAAATTTATTAAGATAGAGTAAAACAAAAGCACAGAATACGAATGCTTAAGAAAGTCTGCTAAATAATTGATCATACCGCACGAGACATACTTGATTATTAACAAGTTGAAGTTTTTGCCGAAGCAGGTCTGTTGAACCTGATAAATCAAAACAGACCTTTGATATATCAGGTAACATTATCTAATTCCGCAATTATAAACGACAATATTGTTTTCAATTTAAAATAAATCGAATCTTGTTTTTCGGAGATCAAATCAATATCGACCTGTTTCATAGATAGGATAAGCAGCGGAAAAATGGATAAGGCAATTAGATCTTCCCTGGAAATTTTTTCAATGCCCCAAAGATTAGTATAATGATTTATAAGATCCATACTCAGATTTTTAAACTGATTAGATTGAATCAATATGTTTGACGTCAGTAAGATTGAAAATTGAAGTCTTTTCGGCCCTAAAATTAATGGATCTAAATCTATAATATTGATTTTATCTTTATCGATCAATATATTTTCATAGACCATGTCGGCAAAAATTATATACTGTTTCTCTGCATCCAGAAACTTTTCATATGCATAATCATTCTGAACACGATTGGCAATTACTTTTAATGTCGGGTTTAATGTACTATCGATTATACTTGAGAATAAAGGACCTATTGAAGGCAGATCTTTATGATATTTATCCGTGCTCTCATTTAATTTACAATGAAGTTGTTTTGTTGCTTTGAAAACATTTTCAATATCATTTTTTGAATATTCCGGTTTCGGAGTTCCATGTAATTTATCAATTAGCTCAACTGTCCTTATTTTAGCATTATCATCATAGATTTGGGTATGGTGAATTCTACAAATGTTGTTATTCTCATCGGGAATTGAGGATAAGATTTTTGATTGGATTTGAGAACTTTTAAAATCCTTATCGGATAATTTAAGAAGGTATTCCGGATATTCTGGATTTTCAATAACCAGGGTGTTGTTCTTTTTATATATTATTGAAAAAGTATATGTTCCATTTATAATATAATCATTCATCATTTTATTTAAAATATATTTTTTCATATTCCACCCTTCCTTTCGGTTAATTCAATGCCGACTGCATAATGAGTATTATTTTGTTCTGAACATATTCTATTTTTTATAATCAGTTTTGTCAATGTCACCCCTCTCGTTCCCAACAACGTATACCTTTATTAAAAAAATGTTTACTTTGAACTTTTTTTGAACCCCGACAGTCAAACATATAAATACCCCAAAGAGATATAAAATATATAACCCCCCATTGAAACCCGATGAGGGTTTTTTTTTGCTTGAATGAATTTTTATATAAGGTGATAGTATGGATAAAATCGAATTATTATCTCCGGCAGGAGACCTTGAAAGATTGAAGATGGCTTTTGAATACGGAGCAGACGCGGTATACATTGGTGGTTACAGTTATGGATTGAGAGCAGGCGCGAAGAATTTCTCAGCTGATGATATCCGTGAAGGGGTAAAATACGCCCATGACAGAAATAAGAAAGTGTACGTTACAGTCAACATCATCCCGCATAATGAAGATTTAAACGGTCTGGAAGATTATTTAGCAACATTGGCTTCTCTTGATGTAGATGCATTGATCGTATCCGACCCTGGAATTATGGGAGTGTGCAAACAGGTAATTCCGGAAATGGAAATACATCTGAGTACTCAGGCCAACTGCACAAATTATCTCACAGCAAATTTCTGGTATAAAAATGGAGTAAAAAGAGTGGTCACAGCCAGAGAATTGTCATTTTCAGAAATTAAGGAAATAAATGAAAAAACACCAGAAGACCTTGAAATAGAAGCCTTCGTACATGGCGCAATGTGTATGTCATACTCAGGCAGATGCCTTATCAGCAATTTTCTCACACGAAGAAATGCTAATAAAGGTGAATGTACACATCCATGCAGATGGAAATATGCACTTGTGGAAGAAAAAAGACCTGGTGAATACTTCCCGGTTTTTGAAGATGAGAGGGGAACTTATTTTTTTAATTCAAAAGACTTATGCATGGTTGAACATATACCGCAGCTTGTGAACTCGGGAATAAAAAGTTTTAAAATTGAAGGCAGGATGAAATCAGTTTATTACGTGGCAACTGTAACCAGAATATACAGAAAAGCGATAGACTCATATTTAGAATCTCCCGAGACCTGGAAAGCAGACCCCAATTGGAAAATCGAATTATCCAGGGCAAGCAACCGCGAATTCACCACCGGTTTTTATTTCTCGAAACCTTCTGAAAAAGACCATAGATATTCCAGCAGCGAATACATTAACACCCATCTTTTCTGTGGCATATTCAAAGATGATGCAGAGTCGGGAAACGAATATATTGTTGAACAGAGAAACAGAATGCTGGTTGGCGATGAAATAGAAATTATAACTCCCGGCAATTCTGAAATTATAAGAACAAGAATCGTGAAGATGGAAGATGAGGAAGGAAATTCAGTAGACTCGGCACCACATCCAAAACAAATCCTTAAAATAACTCTTGCTGATGAAAAACTACCCAAAATACCTGTAAACTCACTGATACGAAAAGAAAAATAATTAAGTGTTACTACCGGTTTAACCATAAAAAAGGTTAAACCGGCTTAATGATTGTATTTAACCATTTCCTTTTGAAGTAAAAGCGCTTCACTCAATTGTGTTTCATTTATAAAACTCATTTTGATTAAAATCTGTCCTATCGGTTTTCTGATTTCGAAATCTCGGGATTCAAGTGCTTTCCTAAGCTGTTTATTATCCAAATACCCCAATTTAACCAGAATTTGTCCCAATTTAATTTCATCACTGATCTCAATCATTTTTCCACCACAAAAATCACAATCGGCATAAACCAATGTCTTTAAATCAGAACTGGAAAAAAGAACCTTTTTACAATTCAAACACATATAAGCTTTCATAAGATCACCTTTATGTCAGATTAAAAAAACAGCACATTATTTTCTCGTTAATTAAAATTATATTACCACCGAAAGCATTATAAAAATCGGTAAAACTTCATTCAACAACTTATTATAATATAAACAATAGACTTTTAAAAAATAAGGATCGAAAACGATCCTTTATAAAATAAATATTCTCATAGATTTATACCATATTTCCGAAAAGTTTTATAAATTATTATTCAACTTTTTTTGCCACACATGACCACTGATAAATTTTAGAATTTTTTTCAAGTACTTTCTCCAGGTCTCCTGCAGAATCTGAAAAACCAAAAGATGAAGTTTCCTGCCATTCAAATCCCTCAAAAGAATTCTTAATATTCTCAAGCATGTAGAAACTCGAATTTTTCCTGTACGCATCAACAAGCCTGGCCATACCTTTGAGGTATATATATGTACCGTACCATAAACCTTCTTTTTTAAGATACTCACGAACATCTGTCACCGGAAAATAAGAGTTCTTAAAGGTATGATTTGTAGTACCGAATATGTCAAGTACAATATCAACCGAATTCCTTTTCAGGGGTAATTCACTGAGGTTAGAAGCTATAAAAATATACGGCTTGTCTATTCCGCTTCTTTCAATAGTTTTTTTCGTACGTTTCAGACGGTTATAGTTTACATCAGAAGCTATGAAAGCGTTACTGGAATCTATTCTGCTTATAATCTGACTGAGCACAAATCCTTTCCCCGTCCCAAGTTCAAGTATTGTCTTGTGCTTAATACTTTTAAAATCAATTCTCTTCAATATCCAGTCAAAAGATTTCTGTATAAAACTTATGAATAATGGATCCGTATAACTGAGGTAATCTTCTACAGAATCTTTTCCGGGTTCGATTATCGGAGCTTCATCACTTCTGGCAGATTGAGTGATAATTATACCGTCGGATATTTCAGCACTGTACCCACAATCACATTTTAATTCTCCATTGTAAATATAATTGCCATCCACAACCGCTTTGAAAAGTTTGAGATTTTTCTGGCATTCCGGACAGTACAGATAACTGAAAAAATGAAGTGGAATTCCTATATGTGTGCTCAGTTTATTCCTTTTTTTCGCTATATTTTCCAATTTTCCGTCTATCAACTTTATGGCATTTTCTATATTCTTCTTGTCGTCTGTAAGTTCTTCTTTCTTTTCGTTGAAAAATGAAGCGTAATACTGTAAGTTTTCTTCTTCAATAAGGTTTGTAAGTCTCTGTAACGAAATCAATTTCTTTATCTCACTTATCGTGAATTTCATTTTCTTTAACTCTCTTATAGAGTTCATGTCTTCAATACATTTTTCGTCAAACCTGTATTGACCGTGCATTTTTTCCGGTAACAACATCCCATTATCTATATAATATCTTATAGTGTCCACCGGAACATCAAATATCTTCGCGAATTCGCCGATTTTCATTTTCTGCCCCCAGCTGATATAATAAAAATATATTCAATTGTACCATTTTAATGGCGAAATTGACAAAAAAACATATCAGTGTTATAATGTATTAGTACACTTTATAATTATCAAATCAGGAGGAATCAAATGCCTACGAAAAGGATCTATAAATCGAAATACGATAGAAAAATAGCGGGAGTATGTGGAGGATTAGCGGAGTACCTGGACACTGATCCGGTGGTTATCCGTCTGATATTTGTAGCCTTAATATTCGCGGGAGGATTGGGATTACTCGCCTATCTCATAGGTTGGATAATAATACCCGAAAGAAGATACTTCAGGGATGATTCACAGGACTTTCAGGATCAGCACGGAAATTACAGATCGCAGAATTACGATAACAAAGAAAACAGGAGGTCCGTTTAATGCCAGAAAAAAAATTATACAGATCGTTTAACAACAGAATAATCGCCGGGATTTGCGGAGGTATAGGCGAATATTTTGACATCGACCCGGTAATAGTGAGATTGATATGGGTTGTTACTGCTTTCATGGGAGGAGCCGGACTTATATTCTACATACTTGCATGGATAATCATTCCTGAAGGCAGGAATGAAAACCCCACAAATTATACAGCAAGAGATGAAGAAGTGTATCGCGGAACCGAAGGTCATCAGGAGTCTTCTTATTCTAATTCCACTCCCACTTCAAGTAACGGAGAAAGAAAGAGTACGGATTCAAGTTCAATGAAGATATTCATAGCATTGGCGTTCATCATAGTGGGGGCCATGATTCTCTTCAGCAAACTGCTGAACTGGGATTTCTTCTCCTGGAAGTATTTCTTCGGTATTCTTTTCGTGATAATAGGTGGAGGAATAATATACAAATTTTTCAGGGAGAATAAAAAATGAAAATATTTATGGGTCTTTTCATACTGTTAATCGGTTTACTTTTATTATTCGGTGTATTCAACGCTTCCATCTGGATTGATATTGTCAACAATTTTCTCTTTGCCTGGCCTGTAATATTCGTGTTCATAGGAATTTCCATATTATCCGGAATAGAAAAACTACATTGGCTGAGGTATATAAATTCCATTCTGATAATTTTATTCACTCTTTATCTTATATTCGGTTCAGGGTTCAACCTGACCGGAAGCAACGACGATTATGAATTCACTCATACTATAAATCCAACTGGAGAAGTCGTGCGTCTTGATATTGATTTTCCGGAAATACTGGTTGATCTGGAATTTGTAAAAGACAGCAATGAGATAAGAGGAGTTTACACGTCCAGGGGAAATGATCTGGAAATGAGCGGTACTGATGATTCTTTGAGATTGACATCCACATCAAATTATCATTTCATACCTTTTGGCATGGGCAGAAAAATCACCCTTTATCTGCCAGAAAATTATAAATACCGTATAGATTCAGATTCAGCAGTTTTCAGAATTGAAGACCGATTCATAGAAAACAGAATCGAAAAAATATCTCTGAATTCTGCGGTTGTACAAATTGATTTGCAGTACGATATAATGGAATATCCGCTGGCAATTGATGTTAATTCAGCCATTATCAATTCGAAGATCATAATGCCCGAAAGTACAACTTATAGAGGCAATTTTGACGGAGCATTTAAATCTCTGGATATAGAGCTGAAGAAAAGTAATGACAGCCCGGATCTGATACTGGATTATGATGCGGCAATAATGAATCTCGATCTCCTCGATTAAAAATTCAATATAAACCGCTGTATAAATGTATACACGGAAAGTATATGTTATAATCACACCAAAATATTGTATTGAGGAGCATTTTTTATGAAAAAATTAAGTATATTGTCAAGTTCATATAAATATAAGGGTCAAGGTGTGGAATCTGCGTTTCAGAATCACATTCAGTTGATGAAAGGTCTGGAGAAAGATTTCAAGGTGTGTGTCAATTCCAAAGAGGATATCAACTCTTCGGATATAATTCATGTTCACACGCCCGATTTACCACATTACTTTGCATTGAAAAAGATGAAGAAAAAAGCTTTACTCGTAGTCAGTGCACACGTTGTACCGGATTCTCTGGTAGGTTCCATAAAATTCACAAAAATATGGCTGCCCGTTTTCACGAAATACCTTTTAAGCCTTTACAACTCATGCGATGTGATTATTGCAGTAAGTCATCAGGTAAAAAAAGAATTAATGGAATTGGGACTGCCCGCAGAAAAAATAGTCATATACACGAATTACATAATCAGAGAAAATTTCGAAACTGACTATTCCGCACAACAGAAAAGTGCTCTGAGAAAAAAATACAATATTCCGGAAAACAACTTTGTAGTTATAGGTGCCGGACAGATACAGCCTAGAAAGGGCATACAGGAATTCGTCGAAACGGCTGAAAGACTCAAAGATGAAAATATGACTTTCATATGGTGCGGAAATATGCCTTTTAAACATGCTTCTTCGGACTACTCCAAGATGAAAAAACTCATGGAGAATTGTCCTGAAAATGTAATTTTCCCCGGTTTGGTAGATGAGAAAAAAATGAAGGAATATTACGGATTATCGGATGCATTTTTCCTTCCTTCAAGACAGGAAACTTTCGGCCTGGTTGTTCCGGAAGCCGCTGGCAGTTCTATTCCCGTTGTGTTGAGAGATTTGGAAGTATTTGAGAACATATTCCTCGATAAATACATAAAAGGAAAAAATGTCGATGATTTCGTAAAAATGTTTAAAAAACTCAAGGACGACTCTTCTTTTTACTCAGAATATTCAAAAAAAGCCTTCGAATTATTCGAGAGTTATACTGAAGACAAATACAGAGACAAGATGAAAATGTTATATCTGAATGCATATAACAGGAAATTTGATTGAGGTTTAAATGGCAGAAAATAATAAAAAAAAGAATTTACGATGGATGATTTTATCCCTTTTACTCGGGATAGTGAGTTTTTCAATCTTTTTTATGCAGGGTGAAATAAGCGAGAACATATCTGCGCTTGCGAAAATAGATTTAAACTGGTTGTTTGCAGCTTTTGGACTTGCGTTTTTCGTATGGTTCTTCGAAGCGCTTACCATTCATATGACGGCAAAAATGGTTTCACTTCCTCTCAGTGTCGGTGAATCCTTCAACGTTACGATGGTGGGACAGTTTTACAATTCCATCACTCCCTTTGCTTCAGGTGGGCAGCCTATGCAGATCCACAGGCTGTACAAACTCGGCAAGGATGTGAGTAAATCATCGGCAGTAATGGTATCGAGATTCATAATTTATCAGTCAACCATAACCGTTATCGGAGTCATAGTGCTCGCATTGTTTTTCAGGAATTTTAAAACCGATATACCTGGTTTTACGGCTCTCGCGTTGCTGGGATTCTCTATCAACTCTTTTGTTATAGTATTTTTACTCCTTTTTTCATTTTCACCGAAAATGACCAGGGGAATTTTCAGGTTCGTGATATGGTTTTGTTCTAAATTCAGATTCGGCAAGAAAATCGAACAGGGTGCGGACAACATTTATCACAAATTAGAAGAATTTCACGATTCTATGAGATATTTAAAAGATCACCCTTTCAAACTTCTGGTGGCTTTTATATACACATTCGCACAGGTAGTGTTGTATTTTTCAATACCTTATTGTATTTACAAGATGTTCGGAAACAATTCGGTGAGTTATATAGAGATCTTCTCTTTTCAGGGAATACTGTTCCTGATCATATCTTTCTTTCCCGTTCCCGGAGGGTCGGGAGCTGCCGAAACCGGATTTTTTCTGTTCTTCAAACAGTTTTTCCTGTCATCGGATTTAGCAGGTGCAGTACTCATATGGAGACTCATATCCTATTATCTGAACATAATAGCCGGTGTGCTCTTCGTGATTTTTAAGAAGAAAAACATTTCCGGAGACGAATTACCCACAAAAATTCCAAAAGAAAATTAATTGAATAAATAAAAAAAGAGGGGATGATAATTCATCCCCTGATATCAAGATTCGCGAAAGTGTATCAATTTAAATAAATTAAATCAGAATTTATAGTTTGTTGCCGATTTTTCAAGTTTCCCCACCAGTTCTTCAATTTCTGACATGGTTATGTTCAATGCAGGCAGTAATCTTACTGTATTCTTTCTCACTATGTTGAGTAGTAATCCGTAATCCAGTGAATGATTCCTGAAATCTCCCATATCTTCAGTTAAGAATTCCAAACCGAGCATAAGTCCTTTTCTTCTTATCTGCCTTATTGGCTTTATATCCGAATTTTCAATGAGCTTTTCAAGAAACTCACCTTTCTTTTCGATTTCATCCGTTAAATCCCCCACAGTTCTGACCAACTGCAATCCACCAGCCGCAGATACGGGATTTGGTGCGAATGTGGAACCATGATCTCCCGGAGAGAATATTCTGGCAGTTTCCCCGAGGAATAATGAAGCACCCAGAGGTAATCCGCCACCAATTGCCTTTCCGAGGGTTATCATATCTGGCTGTACGGCGTAATTCTGATAAGAATAGAATTTCCCCGTCCTGCCTATGCCTGCCTGGATTTCATCAGCCACTAAAAAAAATCCGTATTGTAAGTGAAATTCGTTGAGTTTATTCATAAACTCTTCAGTTGCCGGAACAACTCCTCCGGATCCCTGAACAGCTTCTATAAACACAGCGGCAACATCTTCACCATAATTGGAAAAATAATTTTCCAATTGACAGGAATCGTTAAAATCAATTGTATCTATACCCTCAAACAGAGGCATAAAATCATGCTTCAAATATTCAAATCCGTTAAGTGACAATGCACCGAGTGTCCTGCCATGAAAACCATTTTTAAATGTAAGGATTCTCTTCCTGTTCGCGTTCTTCATGGATTTTTTTATGGCTTTATATACGGCTTCAACCGATTCCGTTCCCGAATTCGTGAAAAAAACACTGCCATTCCTGCCAGTTTTTTCCAGTAATACTCCCGCCAATTTCTCCGAATCTCCATCACCGAAAAAATTAGAAATATGAGAATATTTATCCAGTTTCGATTTTATTGCCAGATTGATTTCAGGATTGCAATGTCCCAGAGCCAGCACTCCTATTCCGCTGAACGTATCCAGGTATTCTCTGCCATCTCTGCCATATACCCTGATTCCTTTGGCATGATCAATCTCAAAAGGAAATGTATTGTATAAATTCATCCTGTTCATAATTCAAACTCCGCCGCAAGGCATTTAACTGTTTTTTGTAAATACTCTTTTTTAAGCAATATTGATATCTTTATTTCAGAAGTGGTAACCATTTTTACGGGTATTTCATTTTCACTCAATACCCTGAAAAATCTTGCAGCCACTCCGGTCTCATTCTTCATACCCAGTCCGACAACCGAAATTTTCACATATCCGCTTCTGTATTTGATACCGAATGGAATATCTTCTTTTCTTATATCTTCATTTCCCATCATTTCTTCCATGAGTGTTTCTTCTATGTTTGCACCAAAACTGCCATTCTTTATATCAGTTATGGAAAATGAAATATCCATGCTGTTTTCCAACTGTATCAGTGAAATCATATCGACATTCCAGTTTTTCTTGGATGCGGTTTCAAACACTTTATGCCTTAATGAAAAATCAAGAGGCAAACCGTTGAGGGTAACCTGTGCCTGGTTTTCCATAATGCTAAGTCCGGTAACTACAGGTGATTCTATATTTTCTTTTGTCACGTAAGTCCCCTCCTCTTCACCGAAAGTCGATGCACATAATATTTTTATTCCAAATTTCTTAGCTATTTCAACAGATCTCGAATGAAGAACTTTAGCACCAAGGCTGCTCATCTCAAGCATTTCATCGTAACCGACACTTTTCCGTTTTTTAGCGTTTTCAAACACACGTGGATCTATCGAAAATATCCCCGGTACGTCACTGTAAATTTCACAATCCACACCCAGCACCGCAGATATCGCAACCGCGGAAGTATCCGACCCGCCTCTTCCAAGTGTCGTTATTTCATCGGTTTCACTTATACCCTGAAAACCGGTGACCACAACTACATCGTTCTCTTCAAGATAACCCTTGAGTTTCTGTGAATCTATATTAACTATCCTTGCCCCGTTATATTCACCATCTGTCTTTATCTTCAGCTGATAACCATTTACCGAAACGCTTTTCAGTCCCGCCTGCTCAAGAGCCATGGCAAAAAGCGATGCCGATATCTGTTCACCTGTTGAAATAAGCATGTCCAATTCTCTGGGGTTGGGGATTTCACTTATTTCCCTGGCAAGACCCACCAATTTATCGGTAGTCTTTCCTCTTGCGGAAACCACTACAACCATCTTGGTTCCGTCACTGCAATCTTCTTTTATCCGGCGGGCTATCCTGGATACTTTTTCATTATCTGCTACAGAGCTTCCGCCATATTTTCTTACAACCACGTTCACAAAGCATCACAGCTTTCTGAGCGCTTCTATTATCTGAGTCTTATTTTTGGTTTTAGTGTCTACGTCCTTAATTTTCCTTGCCGGCATTCCAGCCACGACAGTAAAAGGGTCAACGTCGCTTATGACAACTGCTCCGGCAGCAATAACGGAATTTTGGCCTACTCTCACACCTTCAGTTATAACAGCATTTGCACCCACCAGTACATTATCCTCTATAATCACCGGATCCGCACTCGGCGGTTCTATAACACCGGCAACCACACATCCCGCGCCGAGATGGCAATTATTTCCAACTTTTGCACGTCCGCCCACCACAACGTTCATATCCACCATTGTCTTTTCTCCGATAGCACAGCCTATGTTCAGCACTGCACCCATCATGACAACGGCGCCGTCTCCAATTTCAACCATTTCCCTGATATACACTCCCGGTTCTATTCTCGCATTGTATTTTTCCAGGTTTGCAAGCGGTATGGCAGAATTCCTTCTATCCATTTCAATTCTGTATTTCCATATATAATCGCGGTTGTTTTCATACCATTTATTCCATTGTCCAAGTTCACAGAACAGCACTCCGAAATCGGAATTGCCGTAATATTCCATACCTTCAAAATCCAGTTCATTCTGCATTCTCTGAATGTAAACCTTAACCGGTGTCTTTTTTTCCGCATTTGCTATATAATCTATTATTTCGTAGCTATCCATTGTTTTTCCACCTCTTCGAGTCCAAGAATATTTTCAAAGGAATAAAAACCGGGTCTCAATGCCACTATCTTATTTGCAGCTCGCAGTACTCCACGTGCAAAAGTTTCCCTCGAAATTGCCGTATGTTTTACTTCCAGAATTTCCTCATCACTTGCAAATACAACTGAATGTTCTCCGGCTATATTCCCCAACCTGAGGCTGGAAATGTTCGTATTATCGTTTAAATTCTCCGCAATCATCAAGGCGGTACCTGACGGTTTGTCTTTCTTATATCTGTGATGTTTTTCTATTATTTCCGCATCCCATCCCAGATCCATTTTATTTATCATCTTCACTATCTTGTTCATTATCATTATCCCGGTGGAAAAATTTCTGCTGTAAACTATGGGAATGTTATTTGCCAGGCTTTTAACGGATCTGAGATTTTCTTCTGCTAAACCGGTTGTCCCGATTATCAAAGGACAGGAAAAACCCTTTGCCGTATCAAGCGTTTCGTTAATCGCTTCAGGCAATGAAAAATCTATCAACAGTTCCGGAATCCCCTGCATATTTTCTCCATCGGCATCTTTCGTGTATATCAAACTGTGCCCATTCCTTGAGAAAAGTTCAGATATTTCCTTTCCCATTCTTCCGCTGTACCCTATCAGGCCATAATTCATGCTATCACCCCGAGCCTGTTCATTTCATCTTCTACTACCATGGCGCTGTATTCACTTGCACATACCAAAGGCAATCTCAATCTGTTTTTACACAACCCCATTCTGCTTGCAGCAAATTTAACTGGAATTGGATTAACTTCACTGAACATTAGATTCATAAGGCGTAAATACTTTCTGTGCATTTCTCTTGCAGCATCAAAATCCCCCATAAGTGCCGTGTTTACCATTTTCCTGAACTGCAATGGGATGATATTCGATATAACGGATATCACACCGTTTATCCCAAGTGAAATCAGCGGTAATGTCTGATCATCATTTCCGGAATATATCTTAAATCCTTCAGGAACAAGTGAAACGAGTGTATTCACCTGTGAAAGATTTCCACTAGCTTCTTTTATACCTATAACATTTTCGCAGCTTTCTGCTATTTTAATTACGGTATCCGGTTCAAGGTTCACACCGGTTCTCGATGGAACGTTATAAAGAATTATAGGAAGGTCAGAGCGTTCTGAAATGTATTTATAATGCTCCACCAATCCATCTTTTGTAGATTTGTTGTAATACGGGGTAACTATCAGCAAGCCGTCAGCTTCTGCAGCAGCTGCAATCTTTCCGTTCTCCACAACATCATGTGTGTTGTATGAACCGGTTCCGACTATAATTGGTACTCTGCGTTTAGCAGTTTCCACCACTCTTTCGATTATTTTCGTTCTTTCTTCCTTACTTATTGTGGGAGATTCTCCCGTTGTGCCAAGCACTACTATCGCATCGATACCACTGGCTATCTGATAATTAACTATCTTTTCCAATGAAGAGTAATCGACCGATTCATCATCCATAAATGGAGTAATTATGGCGGTAGCAACACCTTCGAACATACTCATCCCTCCTTCTTTTAAAATTTTTTATGTTTTCAAGGTATTTTTACTGACTTTTGTTATACATTCAATTCCCTGTGTTTAAGCATTATCCTTATTGCATTTGTGGCAGCTCCTACATGGATGTTATCCGCCACTATCCACAGAAGATACCTGTCGTTTCTCTTTCTGTACCTGCATACATACGTCTCATCGCTTCCAGTAACTTCCACAGGTGTCATTATTTCTTCGGTGTATGTAACATTGGGTGTGGAATTTAAGGCTTTGACAAATTCCTCTTTCTCAACATCCTCACCGAGTTTCAGGCATACAGATTCGCAGTGGCAATGTTCAACTGGTACTCTAACCGCTGTCGGATATACTTCTATCGAATTATCCGAATAAATCTTCCTGGTTTCATACAGCATTTTTATATCTTCTGATGTAAATCCCGTTTCTTCATCTATATCACCGATAACCGGTATTACGTTTGCGAATATTTTATTTGTAAATATCTTATATTCGTTACTTCCGGCAACCTGATTTCTATATTCCTCCAATGCCGAATGACCTGCTCCTGATACCGACTGATAAGTGGAAACTACTATTTCTTCTATTCCATATTTCCTCAACCCATTTAATGCTAAAACCATCTGAATTGTTGAGCAATTGGGGTTTGCCACTATTCCACAGTATCCTTTTAAAAGTTCACCGTTTATTTCTGGTACGCAAAGTGGAATTTCCTCTTCACTTCTGAATGTCGAAGAATTATCTATAACGGTGTTGCCAGCTTCTGCAGCTATAGGGGCAAATTCCTTCGATACTCCCGATCCAGCTGAGAAAAGCAGGTAATCGTATTTCTTTCTCATAGTATCTTCCGTAAGCTCTTCTATTTCTATCTCTTTACCACGAAAGACAACTTTTTTACCGGCAGACCTTGATGAAGCCAGTAATCTGAGTTCATCTATTTCAACTTCAAATCTGTCGAGAAGTTCCACCATTTTCACTCCGACTTCTCCGGTAGCTCCAACTACTCCAATCTTCAAGATATACACCTCGCAAAATAAATTTTAAATTGAAACGAAAAAGCGGCGCTCTTAAAGCGCCGCTTAGAATAATTTTATATTTATAAAAATCTTCTAACCGCCCGGCGCTCCACTTCAATCGTGACAGTTATACGGATATTTTCCGTATACCCAGGAAAAATATATTTAGGGATATATTTTTCCTTCGGTGACCTCGCCTTTCTCTCTGCAAACTTCCCTAAAGCTTTTCTGCAGAAATACTGATCTAAGTCACTCCTCCGTTCAGTTAACACATTATTTAATTTTCAATTCCGCGCTATTATACCACATAAATTTTAAAATACACGTCGGAATAAAGTTTTACATAAACTTAGTGAAACATGAAAAGAACAAGTTTCAGAAATTATCGTTCACTGATTATTTTGAAATAAAAGATAATTCATACACGAAGCCGTCTGCAACCCATTCGATTTCTTAGATTATCAAAACTCAAAAAACTGACATTCAAGTTTTCTTTACATTAGCGTAAAATCATTCCAATTCAAGAATCAGATGAATGTCTTCAGGTTCCATCTCATACAATTCCGGATCGATTTCCAGTTCTGTGGCCAGGCGACAGCCCTGAGATATGTAAAAGTCAACGGTGTTTTTAGACTCAGTGGAAGAAACATACATTTTTTTCCCGCCTCTTTTCACTATCTCTTCTTTCACAAGGGCTATTAGGTCAGCACCCAATCCTCTTCCTCTGTATGGTTTACTTACAAAAAGGATATCCATTTTCATGGTATCTTTTTCATTTCCACGCATTGTATTTTCCACAGCCGTCATCCCCGCAATTTTTTCTCCGTCGAAAGCTGCGAAAATAGCACCCCCGTTATTATGAAGTACTTCAAGTCTTTCGAGCAATTCTTCGAGTTCACCCTCGGGAAAACCTTGCATGTAATAGTCTATTTCTCTGAGTTTTAGATTTTTTCCTTCAAAATAATATATTCCATCAAGTTTTTCACTTCTGTCTATCTGTTTAAGTAAATGTATCTCATTTTGTTTCAATATTCTGAATTCCATAAGTATTCACCTCATTTTTATTATCATAACAGAACAAATTAAGGCCCAAAAACCACTTGCCTGAATGTTCTTTTCACTAAACAAAAAACGTACAAAACTATTTATATTTTGTTATCAACGTTTTGAAAAATATGAAGATTACAGATACGCCTTACCACGAATCGTTATCTTTTTGATTCGCATTTACAAGCTGTTAGAAAGTTACAGATGTTAGTGACAAATTACCCTCTTCTCATCAATATTTATACCGTTATTTTATCATAAACACACCTTTTTATCAATTTAAGAGTGTATAAATGGTAAAATCAGAAGAACTTATATCAACAAAAACAGAAAATATTTTTGTATAATGTTCTAAGAGGAGAAGTATATGAAAACGAAGATTATATTTTTTTCTTTATTAGTTTCACTCAGTTTTATATGTTTTTCTGAATTAACTCATGACAAACTTAAAGGGGATTATTGGATATTACCTTCCTTGGAATGTATATACGATAAAGATATTCATTATTACAGAAAAGATCCTTTTTCTTCACTCCCGCCTTACAGCCTTATGGAAAAATATCCGGACATAGAATACTATCAGATAATATATTACAGACTGGTTCTGGATTTAACTACCGGCAGGTACAAATACATTCCTTTTGCAAAAGAACCTATTTTAAAGTACACAAAAACACGAACAAACATGTATCTTTATTATCCTTATGCAATAACGGGAATACATAGATGATAATTTAATTTTATCAATAATAAATGCATAAAGCAATTAAAAAGGAGAATTTTAAATTCTCCTTTTTTATATTTCTACAGTTTTTCAGAGTACATTGCGGCGTAAATACCAGACATCAACTGAACCTGTACCAGTTTTTTTATCGGAATAACGTGAAATTCCATTTTCTTATCGGTTTCGAGGCTGTGCTTTACCATCAGGTCGTAAATCTTTTCAGCTTCAATTTTGAATTCATCATTTTTAGTCGCCTCGAAATTTTCAAGCATTATTCTCCTCAACATTCCCCACATAAGCAAATTGTAGGATTCGGCAACGGGACCGTTATCGAAGAATTCAGCCATAGTTGCGTTTCTTTCAAGCTCCGGCGCATTTTTGGCCCAGTTAATGCTTGTGGGTAAATGCTTTTTATATGTCTCAGTAAAATATTCCAGAGCCTGTCTGACAGGAGAATTAACCGTCATATTTTCCTTATGTTTCAGATAAATCGATTCGATTTCATCATACAGTTTTTTATTCCTATCTATTCCCTTAAGAACAAGATCTCTTCTGTTATGTTCGGTTTCAGACATATCTTCGACTCTTGGGTCATAGTAATAAGGGACTTCACAAACAAGCTCAAATACCTTATCGCTGAATCTCTTGGCATAGCCTATACTTGAAGTACCACAGTTTATAACTTCAGCGGGGTCTCCCTGGCCATGTTTTTCCATATGATCGTAAGAATCTTCTATTGTAGGCATTATATAAACCGCATCGGCCAGTTTAACAGCATAAGGCATCTCCGGTTCTCCAAGTGCAGCCGGAAGGTTCAAATCCTTATACGCTTTTTCAAGTATCGGATAAAGCAGAGGGGCATCTTCGGAAATATAGTTGTAAACACCGCCAAATCCCGCATTATGTAAGCTGTAAATGAATACCGGTTTAGCCTCTTCAATTATGTTCATCAATGCAACTGTCTCAGGAATTGGGGTATTGAAATTCAAAGTCTTGTAATCAATAGGGAAAGTCCATTCCACCTGTTGATTTGAAGCCGGTCTGTAAAAATTCAGCGCATAATTAAGCAAAGTATAAGGACCTTTGAACCAGCCTTCGTTTAATTTTGCCCCATCGACATCCGCAGCTTTTACTATGTACCATGTAAAATCGAATTTATTCCTGAATTCTTCATTTTCAGCCAGTTTTTCAGCCAGATAATCAAGAACCATACTGCCAATAGGTTCATTCGGATGTGGAAATCCGTACAATAACGCGGATTTACTTCCATTTCCTATTTTCAGACAATTTACCGGATTCCCCGCAGTGGATTTCCCTATTTCGTAAAAAGAAACTACCTCAGGATATTTTTCCGCCAAGACAGCTGATGACTCATCAAGCTCCTGTACGGTTTTAAATGCCTGATAATCCGGAACCTCACTTATAATTTTGCTGATAACATCACCCATAAAACAACCTCCCGTTATCTTTTTTTGTGTATGAATAAGCATATTAACTTTATAAAATACCTTGCGGATTAATTATAGCACAATACCTATAAGACCATATTTACGGGACTGGGCATATATTCACAACAAATCTAAAAACAGAGAAATTCTCAGAATTTCAAAGTAATATGCTCATTTAACGAGATATTTTCATTTAAACAAGATTATTTATGCATATTCGCTTTTTTTAAAATTATTTTATTCTGCTATTATATGAACCGATTCATAATGAATCGGTTCATATAAGATGTTGAGGTGAAATATGGCTAACATCTCAGATGTGGCTAAAAAAGCCGGTGTAAGTGTTGGTACTGTTTCCAAGGTATTGAACAACGACCACACGGTAAAAGAGAAAAACAGGACAAATGTTTTAAATGCAATCAACGAACTTGGATATTTACCCAACGTCCATGCAAAGAATCTTTCCAGCGGAAAAACCGGATTGATTTCCATTATCATACCGACAATAGGGCATGAATTTCAATCCAGAATTGTAAACTCAATAGACGAAACACTTGCAAAATACGAGTATGACAGTGTGCTTTTCCCGCTTCTTTCAAGAGACAGGCTCAGAAGATTCTCTAATCCGGGATATTTTTTATATCAGACAGATGGCATAATTGTTGTTTCACTCGCACTATCATCGTTGTTCGAAAACGGAAAAATCCCCACCACAAAACCTTACATTATGGTTGATACCTCCGATGATTCGGGTGATTCTATAAAAACAGATAATTATCGTGGTGGAATGATCGCAGGTGAAAAAATCGAATTTGAAAAAAACAATGAAATGTTGATAATAAATTCCATAGAAAACGACAACATTTTCTCATCGCATGTTTTCAATGAAAGAGTCAGTGGATTCAGAAAAGGCCTTTCAAAAAGAGATATTGATAAAAAAAAGATCAAAATGAAAAAACTGCCTCTCGAATTCTCCTTTGCTTTTGACCTTGGACTCAAGACAGCGGAAAACAATGAAAGCGGATTCAGTGTATTTGCCGTTTCGGATATTCTGGCCTGGGGATTCATAGAAGGATGCAAGAAAAAAGGCAAAATAGCCGGTAAAGATTATCGGATAATAGGATATGATGATCTAAAATTTTCTGAAAAAATAGGGCTTTCAACCGTAAGTCAGCCAATAGAAAAAATGGGGGAAATAGCAGCCGAAAAACTAATAGAGAAGATAAAAGAACGCACAAATCAGAAAATATCAATATCATTAAATCCCGAATACCGGGAAAGAAAAACAAATTAAAGGAGTGGTTAAAGTATGAAAGGAAGAATCGGGTATGAAATTTTTCCCGACAGGTTTCGATCTTCTGCAAGCAAGGAAGGGACACTTAACTGGGATAAACCAATAGATTATGACGAAAAAGGGGGACATCAATACGATTTTTATGGAGGCGATTTAAAGGGCATTACGTCTAAAATTGACTATATAAAGTCCCTTAATATAGATTTTATTTACCTCACCCCCATCTTTTCCGCAAAGACAAATCATCGATACGATGCCACAGACTTTTTCAGAATTGATAAAATGCTCGGAAATGAAACGGATTTCAAAGAACTTACAGAAACCGCTCATAAAAAAGATATCAGAATTGTCATGGATGCTGTTTTTAACCATATAAGCATAAAACATCCCTGGTATGAACAAAAAGAGGAGTTCATACTTCACAAAAATGGTAAAGCCTCTCATTGGGCCAACTCAACAAATCTGCCAGAACTCAACCTCGAAAATCCGGAGCTCCGAAAAATCCTCTGGGACTCAAAAGATTCCGTAATAGATAAATGGACGGCATTAGGTGCAGATGACTGGAGATTTGACTGTGCTTATGAACTTGGTTTCGATTATATGAGAGAGATAACGGAGCATCTTAAAGCTATGGGAGATCACGAAACTTACGGTGAAATCTGGTCTTACCCTAAAGAATGGATTTCAAACGGTGTAATGACAGGAATTATGAATTACTATTACAAGGAACTCACGGATATGCTTATTGACGGTGAGATAAACAACAAATTGTTCATGGACTCAATCGAAAAATGTATTGAAGACTGTGGTGTGGAGAAACTCATCAAGAGCTGGAATATTCTTTCATCACATGACACCGAAAGAATACGTCACAGATATGGCGATAAATGGAAATCCGCTCTTTGCCTTCAGTTTACATTACCTGGAAGTCCTCTCATCTATTACGGTGAGGAAATCGGACTCGTTGCCGGTAACGATCCCCACTGCAGACAACCAATGCCCTGGAACATCCTGGATGAAAACAATGATGATCTTGCATTTTTCAGAAAACTCACCGAATTATATTCAAACACAGTTTCGTTAAACAGCGGGAATTTTGAAAGGCTAAGAACAAATAACGAAAACATCCTGGCTTTTTCAAGATATACCGACAGCATAGATGATTACGTTGTTGTGGCTATAAATACTTCTGATGAAATTCAGAAATTCTCATTGATAACCACAGAATCCAAACTCATGAATCATGGTGTTTTGAAAGATGAATTTTCCATGAATATTTTAAAATCAGACAAATCAATACTTCGGGGCACAATGGACGCAAACTCCTTTGGAATCTATAAAATAGAAAGAAACTGGGGAAATTACTCGCCTTACAAAAGGATTAAATAAAAACATTCACAAGCCATATGAATAAAGGCGGATATTATATCCGCCTTTATTCATATAGAATTCCATCCAATATCATTTTTTTAACATAAATAACTTCACATGCTCCTGCACCGGAATCACTCCTTGACATACTCGTATTCCATCTGAATTCACCATATACGGTTTTCCATTTAAGATTCACCAGATACCCCTCAATAACCACTTCGTCATTTTTTGTCAGCTTCATTAAAACATTCCTCAAATTATCTGTGGCAGGAACAAGATGCATATTTGAACTATGTGTATATATAAAGCTGGCATCGAATGGAAATTCCTCACTGTATCTGAAGTAGTAGAATCTGTCACTCTGTGAAATACTGACATTTGAAAGAAGTTCTTCATCCATAAGGCCACCCCACACTCCGGCTATATCGACAGGGGCGATTTTTCCCGAAGTATCACCGTATCTACGTAAAGAGACTATTTTACACCCAACAACGTATTCAGCACGGGGGGTAACCTCAGCCTCCTGGCCTTCAAAAACCTGAGTGAAAGATGTTATATCCGTTTTCTTCTGAACGGGGTATTGAAAATAACTGCCTGTGTTGTAATTGTATGACGAGCCGTATATTTCCGGTTTTATGTTCATAATTATCAGTAAAACTGTAATCAAAACTGGTATAACTGATATAATTCCTATTTTTTTAAAATCATACTTACTTTCAATTTTTCTGCCTTCCCACAGGAGAATAAAATCGTATTCTTTGATATAACCGAAAGTTTCATTTATAAATTTATAGGATTCTTCAAAATTTTTCCCTTCAGTTTTACACCAGTTTATAAGTTTTAAAACCTCTTTTTTTCTCATTTATGCTATCTCCTATTTAAAAACCGTCCACGTAGTTTTACCGGTTATTTCACTTTCCACACTTATTTCATCACCTATTTTAAGTTCACCGACACCTTCGGGAGTACCGGTATAGATAAGGTCACCTTCTTTTAAAACCCATATCGAACTCAAATAGGATATAAGTTGCGGTATACCAAAAATCATATCGGAAGTCCTGCCAAGCTGTCTTAATTCTCCGTTTACTTTACATGAGAATTCCAGATTATCAAGGTCAATATTTTCGTTGTATTCATTTATAACCCCAAGAGTTGCACTGTAATCGAAAGATTTGGCTATTTCCCATGGCAATCCCCTGCTTTTCAGTTCTGATTGCAAATCCCTCAACGTTAGATCCAGCCCTAAAGCTATACCTTTTATAACTGAAAAAGCCTTCGATTCTTTAACAAATTTACATTCCCTTCCAATTTCGATAACCAATTCTGCTTCATAATGCAGTAAATTCCCATGTAACGGATATTGTATACCCTCACCAGGAAAAACAAGACTTGAAACGGGTTTCATAAAAATAACCGGATTATCCGGGGTGTTATTCTTAAGTTCTTTTATATGGTTCATATAATTTCTACCCACACAGAATATTCTTGAAAATTTCTTTTTTATCATATTTTTACTCCTTTTTTAGCAAAGTAAATCATTAAAATGATATAATAATTCACCTGAAATTTATACATACTAAATATGAATTGATATGGATATAGAATCTTAAGAACAAATTCGTTATTTGTTAAAAAACATCGTAAAACTGATGTATATGTCTTATAGTAGCTGTACGTTAATTTTAGTTAACCTGTTATAAGTATACTAAATATTTAAAAGGTTTAATACATGTTTCAGATCATCCAAAAAGATGTGTGATAATAAAACTATTATGATAATCGGGAGCAGTTCCCAATTCTTATTTCTTATTCTCTGTTTTTATTTATCAGACATCCTATAAGGATAAAAACTCGGAAACATCAGGGGATTTTATTTAACCATTCAGGAAATTGCTTATCCTATGATGTGTTGTCCTTGGAATGAAGCAAATAGAATTTTCATATTTTTAAACAACTGTAAAACCCTTGATCATCCTCTCCGTTTCTGCTAACCAATTGATACTGCAATGATAAATCGTTTGTTGGTTGTGTTATGCATATTTCAGCAATAAAAATATTAAGTAATACAAAATATCGATTGTTATCTTCTTATACTCAATAATTCAGGAGGAGGAGTTATGCTGGACAGGAGGTTCGACAAATACGCTGAAGTACTGATAAGACATTCATTGAATCTGAAAAAAAATCAAAAACTTCACATTGAAGGTGGAGAAATAACAATCCCTTTCATGAAAAAAATCTACAAACATGCTTTACTTGCAGGGGGTTTACCATGGATTTCTATTTATTCACCGACTTTTCATGAACCGCTACTGAAATATGGCGATGACAGTCAGATTTCATTCGTTCCGAAACACATTTCCATGATGTACGAAGAAGCCGATGCCTTTATCTTTGTCAGTGGTTCAAAAAACACCAGACAGCTTGCAAATATAGACACCGATAAAGTATCCCTGCAATGGCTCGCTGAAAAACCCTTGATAGACCTGGTGGAATCAAGATCTTTTAAAAATGAGGTTAAATGGTGTTTATGCCAGTATCCAACCGAAGCGGCCGCACAGGAAGCTGGCATGTCACTTGGTGAATATTTTGAATACATAATGGAAGCCAGCATGATTAATCATGAAAATCCAATAATGCAATGGAATTCCCTTTACGAAAAAAACAACAAAATAATAGATTTATTCGAAGGAAAAAAGAATATAAATATAAAATCCGTAGGAACTGATCTGTCTTTCAGTATAGAAAAAAGAAAATGGATAAACGATTCGGGCTTTCAGAATTTTCCCGGTGGAGAAGTATTCACATGTCCAGTTGAAAACTCTGTAAATGGTTATGTAAGCATCGACTACCCTTTAAAATTTTTTGGAAACGTCATCGACGGTGTTTTCCTCAATTTTAAAAACGGAAAAATCGTAGAGGCTGAAGCTGACATAGGACTTGAATATCTGGATGCATTACTCACCATGGACGAAGGGGCAAAGAAAATCGGAGAATTTGCAATTGGCACCAACAAATGTATAAAAACCTTTTTAAATAATTCTCTTTTTGATGAAAAAATGTACGGCACCGTGCATATTGCCCTCGGAAATTCATATCCGGAAACCGGAGGACAAAATCATTCAACAGTACATGCCGATATGATAATTAAAATGGGTGATTACGGTGAAATAACCGCAGATGATGAAGTTGTATATAAAAATGGAAAGTTTCCCGCAATAGCAGAACTGACATAAAGATTCCATTTCTCGAATTTTTTGTCAATTGAAATGGATATTAAGCGAATCGTTCCGGTCGGAATCGTACCCGTAATATAAAACATCTGATTTAAATATATATAACTCATAATGTTCGCCAACATCACATTCTTGTAAACCGAATATTTACACCTTGAATACTGCCATCCAGAGTACAAGGAATAAGATATGAATAAGGATATCTTAATTCAAGTTTGGCTATGAAATTACAAACAAGAGAACGTAACGGTTGAGTTTCGCTGTTTGAGCGTAGCGAGTTCGAAACTCGTGAAG
>Ga0272441_10000101_pt1 | contig 182335 bp, 250 predicted proteins | sample SSMProp6N_FD_193582 | JGI IMG/M metagenome (GOLD analysis project Ga0272441, IMG submission 193582) | Marine sediment archaeal communities from Little Sippewissett salt marsh, Falmouth, MA, United States - SSM-Prop-6N | ecosystem: Environmental > Aquatic > Marine > Wetlands > Sediment ...
ATACTTCTTGGCCCGTCGTGAAGTCGTACAGGGCGTAGTGGATCTCAGCTGCGTCCGTCGGGCGCCCAGAGCTATTCGCCAGGTAGATGTCCAGGTCGGTGGGACCCAACTGCTGACCTCGATACAGTGCGACGCTCATCGTTCAGCTCCATCCGTACTTCTTGACCCTTGGAGTATTGTCGCAGGGAAGAGCCGCAAGTACAGCATCAACGACCAAGAAGTCCATCCTTCTGGTCTGCACAGGGGACAATCCGTTCTGTTGAACAACCCACTCGATCTGCCAACAACCTGGCTGCCCACACTCGCCTGCGCTCCCGGTCACGTAGAACTCGCCGATCGAGCCCGGGACGGGGATTCGGTCCTTGGGGCCAACCCGAAAACGGGACCCATCCGATCGCACTTGATACAAGGTGAAGCTGATGTGGGCTGGGATGGTGGGCCCTGTCTGGTTGCACAGGAAGATGCTCAGGTCTCCTCGTGTCAGGCGCTGCCCATACCGAAACTGCTTGGGTGGGGGGAGGATAGCTTTGATGGGGGGTAGGGCCCGCTCGACGACGGGGTCACCGAACATCAGGCTCGACCCCCGAATTACATCGGGGATGCTCCAGAGAAGGGCACTCGTGCCCCGAGCAATTCCACCCGCCCCGCGGTAGATGAGGGGCTCGCCCGACATGAGGGATGTCCCCACAGCGGTCCCGCCCGCCTCTTGCTGGTTGTCCCAGATGAGAGTGCCCACACCATAAGCGGTCCCGCTGGACAGGTGGATGATGCCCACCTGTCCAAACATGGCACTCATACCCATGGCGACACCGCCAGCATCACGCCGTCGAACAGCATCTGTGGGCAGCAGCTCGCCAACCCCCATGGCCGTGCCCGACCCCCACCAAGCGGTGTCGCCGAACGCCGTCGCCTGTCCCAGAGAGGTCCCACCTACTACGACGAGGACCCCCGCTGCCCCGGTAACAGTAGCCGCACCGATCGCCGTACCCAAGGCGTCAACTACGGCCATTCACTCAAGCCCTTCCTGCCGACACTCCCGCGGAGAAGGACGTCACGAAACCCTGCCCGTCGCAAGTAGAAGTACCTTCGGCCAAACCTGTCCAGTAGGTCCCCTCAGCATGCCCGACTACTTCCGTGGCCCCGTGGACGGCTCCTGTCGCCAGGATGCCAAAGAAGCCAACTCCAGCCACGAGGGAGTCTCCTCCGGCTGACCCTGCTTCAGTCATGAAAGTTCCTGTGGGCAAGCTCACTCCGCTAGCCAGGTTTGAACCTTCTGCCAACCCATCTGCATAGGCTTCACAGAAGCCCGCGCCCTTGGTCAGGTCCGCGAGAATCCCGGCACCAAGAACCTCGGTGGAGCCCTCTGCCAACCCCATGCTGAACGAGGTGAGCAACGGTCCGCTGAAGGTGGCCGAGGGCGCCCCGATGGGAGTCAGGCCACGACCGTTCCCCGAGTAGTCGTCGAGGTTCCCCTCGATGAGCGGGTAGTAGGCGTAAATATTGGCAGTTTTCTGGACCCCCATGTGGTTGGACTCAGCCTCCACCTCGTACTGAGTGAGGTATGCCTCCGACCAGATTTTCCAGTACTGCTGCTCAATGGTGTAGGCCCCAAGCACACTGATCTGAACGCCGTTGGGATCCCAGGTATCGTTGAAGTTCTGGGAAACCTCCCGCACCTTCACGGTGGGCCCACCGTAGCGTTTCAAGTAGGCCCGCACTGTGGAGCCGTCGTAGGCGATGGCGATGAAGTTCCAGCCATCTTGCAGAGCTGTCGTCAGCTCAAGGGTCCCGGACTCAAGGGGACCAGACCAGCCGAGGGACAGTCGACGGTAACCCCAATGGTAGTAGAGGGATAGTTGCCCACTGCTACCCTTCAGTTGCATCAGGGCGGCTGACCCACTCCCGTTGGCGCGCTGGACGTAGAACCAGCCCCCGAACGCCCACGACCCTGAATGGTCAATCGTGGTACCCGTGTAGGTGGCACCTTCCCCCTGATCAAATGCCGTCGCGGGGTAGGAGTACTCGTCGGTGAGCAGACCCAGGCCCATGACGACCGACGTTCCTTCACTAAGGCCCGCCGAAAGGATCGTGCTGTATCCAGCACCACTCACGACGGTTGAACCGTCACTGGCACCAACAGCAAGGGCGTTAACGGTCCCCGCGCCACTGACCACCGTGGTGCCGTCACTGGCACCCGCGGTCAGAGTGTCCGCAGCACCGGCACCACCGACGGTGGTAGAACCGTCGGCGATACCAGGCGAAAGAGAGTTGGCGACACTGACGCCCCCGACCACAGAGGTACCGTCAGCAAGACCCGCACCTACCGTTGAAGTGCCGTAGCCTTCAACGAGAGTACTGCCGCTTGCAAGTCCATCAGCCATGTGTCACCTCTTCAAACCTGAAGGCTTAGTCTTCGGTGATGGTCGTCGAGGTCGAGAGCCCCGGGTTGTTGGGCGGCGTGACGTTGATGTTGGGGGTAACCGTCCCGAAGTAGAGCAGCACGCCTGCACCGCTCGCAGCCGTGCCGATACCGAAGTGGGTCACAGTCTCGGAACCTGCCGTGCACTCGCCGAACTGCACTGCGGAGGTCAGGGTTGCCTGGTTGCCGGAAACAGTGAACCCCGCCGCGCTACGGGCAACTGCCTGCCGCGAGTACCCCGTGTAGGCGCACTCGTTCGTGGTCTGGTCCCCAGCTTCTCCAGGGTCTGCCGTGTGTAGGCTGAGGTAAAGATCCGTGACCGGGGCCGTAGTATCGTTCTCGGCCAGATCCGTGATGGGGTCCCCATTCAGAATGAGGCCCAGGTAACCATTCTCTAGTGTGTTTGACTTGGACATGTCTACTCCCTTCTATGCTCACTGCTCTTGGATAATAATCTGCCCAGCGGGGAATCGGAGCTGGTCGTTGGTCAGAATGTCGCGAGGTGAATTGAGACTAGCGTAGTACAGCATGTTGCCAGCCGAGGGTGCGTCGAAGATGGCGTAGGCCACAATAGTGTTCCAGTCAGCAGTTGCCGTTGGGAACAGGACATCCGACGAGTTGGAAACCTGTCCGCCGGAGGGGGTGGCAAAGGTGATGGACTGCCGAGTGTAGCCGTTGCCTGTGACTTCAGTCCCTCCACCAGGGTCACTTGGAGCCACGGTAAACAGCGCCACGTATACGCCAGCGGGAGACGCGTACGCCACACCACGTAGGACGTGGTTCAGAATGTTGGTTTCGAGGAAGTCGCTCTTACTCATGGGAGCCCCCTGGCTGTCATCAGCAAGGATGGTTGATAAAAGAAGACTTCAACCCACCCGCGGGTGGGGTAGCCTCGGCCACAACATCGTAGTCCTGACCCATGATTTGCTGCCCAGCCGTATAGGTGACGATGAGCCGCCAGTACCCTTTGGCGTTGGGCCGGAAACGTACGCTGTAGATGCCTGGGCTTCCTGGAAGCTCGTGGAAGTAGACCCTTCCCGCGGCTACCCTAGCGTCGTCGGTCGTCGCCCCGTCCACCAGTGGCCAAGGCTGGAAGTCATTCTGAAAGAACAGCTGTGACGCCACATCCGAAATCGTTAGACCCGTGACTCGTGTGAATCCGTCCCCTTGAAAATAGTCAGCCTGGTCGATCACGACCTGGTTGGCCTGTACGAGCCTGCCGCGCGTGGTTGCCATGATTCATTTAGACAGGCGTACCAGTAGAAACGCGATGACCCCCAGCTCAGGTTTTGATCGCCCACTTGTGGCGGGCAGGAGCCTCCGAAGAGGCCCACTGCACCCTCATTTTCATCGAGCGCGCCGGAACCCAATACTGAATCCCCATCGAATGACGCCCCTGCAACCCAAGCCACTGTGGGAGCACTCTCCAGCACGGTGTCCCCCTCTAGAGTGGCTCCAGCACCGTAGACAACAAGAGCGTCCGTCGTCAGCTCCGCGCCCGTGACCTCCGTCCCGCCACCACTCTCTGTCGGGCTGACCGTACAGAGGCCGACCTCAATGCTCGTGGGCGAGGTGTAGGGAGTGTTACACAAGATGTGATTGATGAAACCCCTGACCACTCATCCCATATGGCACAACGATTTGAGGTTCTTGATTGCATTCGCGTAAGGGAGGGCCGCAACCTTCCCCGCCGACGTCGCCCAAGCTGTTTTCAACTCGGTGACGTTGGAAACCGTCTGATCGAAGACGAAGCTCATCTTCCCACCCCCGTTGCGGTCAGTGCGCTTCATGGGGACGCCAGCCACTTGGAGGTAGGCAGCAAAGTACAGATCGCTCGTCTTGAACTCGGTGTCGTTGCTCATCTTTCATCCCATCTGAGCCCCCAGCCAAAACTGGGGGCCCTGAGCCATGCCTTGCTAAATCTGGATTTGGATTTGGATTCGGATCTACATCTAGGGGTTGGTCAGGTCGCCATCAGGCGACGGCTTCGACACCGCTCAGCCGCTGACGGACCATGACCTGGACACTGGTGGTTGTGGTCGTGGCGCCCGGAATCAAGGACGCTGGAACCACGATCGCGGTGAGACTAACGGAGCCGCCCGCGTTCTCGATCTGCTTCTGACCCAGCTTGACACTGATGACGCCCGTGAACTTGACCTCGGTGTCGAGCCGTCCGGTGCCCCCGCCGCCGCCCAACTCCCCACCGAGGCCCGTCCCAGCGATGGTCACATCGCCTGCGTTCGGGCTGTCGAGAGTCGCACTCGTGATGGTCGGAACCGTGACATTGGTGCTGAAGGCCGACCCGTCATCGGCAACAACAGCTACCGCCGCGCCCGGGGTCAGAGCAGGAACCCGACGAGAGTCGGGGTTGAAGCTGGAATTCCGATAGCCAGCGATTTGCCCCACGAGATAAGACTCGATGGCCACGCTTGTCTCAGCAAAGGCCGGCGCCACCACATCACGCAAAGCGTCATGGGTGCCACGAGTCTTCGGGATGAGGGAAAGGGCATTGGCATTACTCCCAGACCCGATGCCGTCGATATCGGTGTCTTCGATCGCAAGCGGTCCACCGGGTGGGGACAGCACAGCCAAGGTGTCAGAGGCTCCTGGCATCGAACGCTCAACACCGCTCGTGCTAAACCCCAGATCAGCATTGGCCGATGAACCGTTACCGGTGGTGTCGATAGCCACCTGGCTAGCAGTCCCCCGAGGACCTTCCAACGCCACGCGGTCGCCTGACCCTACGCCAGCCCGTGCTGTGATCCCCGAACCCGCAATAGCTGCGTTGATGACGTCCAAGAGAGCGTCAAGATCAGCCACAGCACCCGCAGCAAGGGTATAGTTGGTGAAGGATCCCCCAATCGTCGTACTGAGACGTAGAACGTCGTTGGAAGATCCGGTGATCGTGAGAGGGAACCCTGCGTTGATATCGCCACCCTCCGCCACGGCACCGGCACCCACCGTGCTGTCGAGCAGGAGCGCCGTTACCGACGTGGACTCGGGAAACTTGAGGTATTGCTCCTGGCCAGAGGGCTCAATAGCGGGATTGTACCGGGACACCGGCTCTAGATCAGCCAGGAAGATAGCCTGAGCCAGATCGTTGCGAATGACTCCTACGCGCATGATTCAAACTCCTGTTTGCTCGGAAGGTGGTGGAAGAATCCCCCGAGCCTGATCAACCTTGAGCATCTGGAGGACGGTGCCAAAATCAACGTACATCTCGGCAATAGACTGGATGAAAACGAGGTCGTCCGCGCGCCACGCGAACTTCGCGCGCCGAAGCGTGAGGCGCATCCGGCGCAGAATACGGATGTAGTCCGCAGCTCGCTTGAGCGTCTGAAGCTCGTCCTCAGCAGCTTCAAGCTTCTGGTAACGGGCCTCAACATCATCGAGGAGACGACGACTGTAGAGTACCGGAACAAGGTCCCTCGGCTGCCAACGACGGAAAGTGCGGTAGAACTCCGCCCCTTCTGCGTCGAGAATAGCATTGAGGTAAGGGTACTCCACGTCATCGGGGGTGGGGGTCAGGTCAAGGTGAAGGTGTTGCTCGTTTGATCATCAGCGGTCACCGTGATGGTGTCACCTGACGCCAAGCTCGTGATGAGGGTCGAGTCGATGATGATCTCGATGTCCGAAACTGCACCCGGGGCCGTGCCTTCGATCTGCGCCTGAGTCAACGTCACATCGCCCACGCCCGCGCCTTGCAGCCGTACACTCGTGATGTTGGGGGCCAGGCTCAGAAAGCCCGTGCCGTCAATGGTCACGTCGCCCGCCGCGGGGTCGTCAAGAGTCGCGCCCGTGATGACGGGGGTCGCTAGGTCGGCCGCCGCAAAGGTCGTCACCGAGATCAAACCCGCCCGCACGAACCCAGCGATCTTGCCCTTTGCCGCGCTAAGCGCGACCCGAGGCGTCTCGTCGAGGTCAACATAACCAGGCAAGCTGGTGTCCGTCGGCTTCGAGTACGGGATGTAGCAGGGTTGCTTCGGCTCGTTCGCGTATCCGTCTCGGGGCATCACATGGGGATCCGCTGAGGAACCCAGTCGGTGAGCGGTCTTGTTCGGCAGGCCGTCATCGATGTCGTCGATCAAGATGGCGCCAAGGCCAGACTGTTGGTGGATGAGCCGCAGCATTCGTTTGCTCCTCTGACGTTCTAGGGATCGGGCAACGGAAGCAGAGCCATAAAAGGAAGTTCACAGCTGGGCCTTGGCGTCCTGGTACCCCTGCTCCCGTATCCGCCGAATGGCGTCTGGGTCGAAGTCCAGGGAGTCCTCAACAAGCTTCTTCTCCGGGCGAATAACCCGAACCTCGACCTTCCGATAGCTCTCCCCGTGGTCCGCCAACCGGTTTTTGAGGTGCGTCACCTGCAAATCCGTGCGGAGGACCTCGTTGGATATGATCTCGACGGACCGCAGCAAATGTCCGTAGGTCTTGCGCCCTTTAGCGTCCCAGGGATCCACCCCTTCAGGGTTGCTGCACGCGATGACGTCCACCTCGGTGGCCCCCAACTTGAGCGCCTGACCCAGTGGCAACACGTCCCGTAGCCCCCCGTCAGACCAACTGTGGCCGTCGATCTCGATGGGCTGGAAGAAAACTGGGAAGCTGGCCGACGCATAGACCCATGAGAGGAAATCCGGGTCAGAGGCCGAAGTGTACTGAATCTTACCCTGATCGAAGTCCACCGCGCCCACATGGATCGTGCGCCCCGACTCCCGAATGAGCTGAGGGTCGCATGCCTCGCGCACCCACTTCAACAACGGGCGGGCATCGTAAATGCTGGGCTTCCACAAGGCCGCGAGCTTGCCCAAGAACCAGTTCTTGCGGATCTTGCGGTTTTCGACCTCCTGCCAGATCTGATCGAGCTTGGACCATGCCTCAACAGGTTTGCCGTAGGGCGCTTGCCCAAGGATCGCAGAGTTGAGGGCACCAACGCTGATGCCGGTGACGATCTTGTAGTCAAGTCCCCCGTCGACCATCAAATGTCTGAGAGCGCCCACCTGGTAAGCGCCCTTGACCCCACCACCACTCAACACCAACGCTCGCACGGCTTCCATAGTGACTTCATTTATCAAAGAATATTCAGACCACGTGCTTCCGAAAGAGGGTCATTCTCCCAACGAGAACACCCGCTCCAGTGGAAGCCTTGTAGGCCCGAACCAAAACTAACCAGTTGGGGTGAATCGCCTCTACTCGGTAGGCATCAGGCAAAAAGCTCCGTAGAACACCCGCGCACAAGACTTTGGCCATGAACCAAGCATCGGGCGTCTGGAACAAATATAGGTCATGTGTCCCATCCCCATTCCGGTTAGGCGTAACGGACGGACCTCTCTCGAAATCCCACGTCCAATACCCCGTATTGGCCGAGCGATCTGAAACAGGAATGGGAACATGCTTGGTCACCTCATGCGTCCCTGTCCCTGCCTCGACAGGGACGATCTTGTAGGCGCCCGAACTTGGGGCAAGCTCCACAAGAGTGGCATTTGCTGCCCCCCCAGAAGTCACTTCACTGGCGGGGAACCGAACGCCAACGCTAACCCAATCGTTACTGGACCAATCACCCCCGTCGACCACAGCGGATTCCCAATGCAGTTCCCCATCATGGACCAGGACGACTTCCGCGTAGGAGTACGCACCGTCAACATAGTCCGTCGGTCCTGTGGCGCCCCCTGGATGGACGACACGCAAAGAAGGTCCGTCAAACCGGCCCGACGCCACTAGCCCCCCCGAAGCCACGTATGCCTCATATTGGGTAAGATCATCCGAATGACTAGTGTAGACGATGCTCCAGGCCAACGGAGCAGGTGTGGGTGTTGTCAAAAGGCGCCCGTCCGGCTCAACGGGCATATCGATCTTCACGACATTACGGTCCAAAGGCTGCCCGCTGTGCTGGGCCACAACGTTGGCGACAACCAACTTCTCCGTTTCGGTCGGAGTGCTCCAAAAATGAATGTGGACCTGTAACCCCGAAGTATCATCGTTCAGGTAGTTCAGTGAAGTGGTCTTGATCGTGCCCAGACCCAGCGAGTGACTATAGCGTATCTGGTGCTCAAGTGCGGCAGCATCCAGCTTGTTGTTCTTCGTATCAGTGTACGACGCAGTGTATGTCGACCCAGCCCAAGAACCCATCAGAAGCCTCCTCCAAACCACGTAGCATAGCGGTCAATTGCGGTAATAGGGGCCGCAGCAAATGCTACGACAGAGTGAGCTTGAATATTCAAATTGCCGGAAAAACTCCAAGACATAGAATAGGTGCCTGAAGAGACTGCTGTCTTGTAGCTGCTCATATGGTTAAGCGGAGAAGCATACAAGTCATTGACCAGAGTCTGCCCAGACCCCGCGACCCCTGTGATGTCGAACCCTCCCCCAGCGTCAACATCAACGATCAGCACGTTGTTGTTAGGGGCCGTCGAAATGTTCGTAGAGATCGTAGACGATGCCGACACCGTACCCGTACCAGCGTCTGCAAAGGGAGCCTCCTGTTTTGTTGCTCGCAGTAGAATGGCCGTAGCCACAACTTGTGCGCTCCCAGACGACGTGATCCGAAGGGTGTAGGACCCAAGGCTTGGTATGTCTGTATCTAGCAAGTACCAAATACTAGACCGAACACCAAACCCGAAAGCCCCGTCCCCACTATATTGAGTGAATGCCTCGGTCAAGTTGATAGCCAACCCGCCAGGGTCTAGGACTACTGAGTCAATCGCGGTAGCTGAGGCCGAGGAGCCTCGCGTTGATATGAGAGCCCCCAGAACCCTACTGGAATAATCTTGCAAAGTCACTGTGAAGTCAAGCGGAGATCCCGAGGCTGACCCGGAATACGTGCTAACAACTTGCGGAGTTGAAGGCTCGCCATTCTCCGACTCCTCATAAGAAGCCATGGCGATTGCCAGACGATTGCTGGCAGTGGCGTTCGTGAAACCATGAGTGTAGTCCCCAGCCGTAGTCGTGAACTCCGAGCTGATAGCGCCCTCGCACGACGACATGTCTGCCTGACCCTGCAACGTCTGCCCGCCTTGAGTGGGGGTGAGAGTGCGACCTCCATCTCCAGAGATGGCGACACTCAGTACCAGGGCATTGTCAGTGACCGTCGTGAGAGTGTCACTGACTGTGGTGTTGTTCGTGACGCTATTGCCCGTCGTCGCCTCAGCAGGCTGATCCTTCACACCCACCAGGTTGCAAATGAACAGAGCTATCTCATCGACCGTCGTAGAAAGGTTGACTGATAGTGTGTAGCTCCCCGCAACTGGAAGAGCTGCCTCGCCAATCGACCAAAACTCCGCGATGTTTGAGTACCCGGCGGAAATGATCTCTCGAACATCCTGTGCAAGGGGCTGCCCATTGATCGTGACACCTTGGACGACAGCCGCCGAACCGTCCTCGATGATAATCCCCACGACCATCCTGCGATCGGAACCGCTACCTACTGTTGTGCTGGAACGGTTCCAAGTCGATAGATTGGTGTTGGTGGCAACAACAACGCTGTCAATGGAAATAGCCACAAACTACCCCCAAAGATCGGCGTCGCCATAGTACCCAGCCGACGCGCCCCGATACTCAAAGGTGAAAATGTACTCATCCCCCGTAGCCCCCGAGCTCAAGTCCGGGGTCTGAGCTTGCCGCCACTTCACTGAAGACCAACCCGTCAGGCTATATCCACCAGAACCCCCTTGCAGGACTCGAAGAGAATAGCGACCGGGAGCCGCGTTGCTGAAGTTGATAGTGGCCACGTTGCCCGTCAGGGTCACAGTCTGAACGTTGCCGTTGGACCAATCAACGTTCAACGTTCCAGAAACACTACCAATGGTGTATTCGCTGTTAAAGCTGGCCCTCTTGATGGCATAGATGCTCTGGTTTTGTGCATCAAGGTCACCGCCGAGCTGCGGGGTGAGGTCGTCGACCAAATTCTCCATGACAATGATGGTCGTGACATCCAGGATATTGACATCGGCCGTGTGGTTGTCGATGTAGTTGACGCCAACCTTGTTCGCCGTGTTGCCATTGGCGATGTACAGCCCGTCCCCATCGTTGTCTGAGACACGGTTACCAAGAATAACGGAGTAGTTGCTGTCTCCAGACTGAGGGGCCTCGATCCCGTTCCCCCCGTTGCCAACAACCTCGTTGAGGGACACTACACACGAGTCCCCCTTGATGGAGATGCCCGCACCGCCGTTGTCTCTCACCTTCCCATTCACGAATGTGGAGTCGGGACCACAGTGCACACCGATCCCTCCGTTGCCGACTACAACAGCGGAGGCGCACGCCGTGCTCGTTCCAGCCAGGTAGACTCCCTCTTGCCCATTGTTGAGGGAGATCAGGTCCGTAATGGAGGTCTTGTCCGACGCTGAATCGAAGTATGCCCCGCGCGTATTGTTCCTTCGCACATTCGTTCCAGAGATGACCGTCCCAACACACCCAGTGCCGACATCTATCCCACACCCGTTGTTCAGTGCTGAAAAGATCTTGTTAAGCCCGGTGGTATTACAATTGGACAGGTAGATGCCGCCCGAAGCGCCGCCAATCAAAGCGCAGGTATCAAACACGATAGAGCTGCTTCTAGACAACTCCACATTGTACCCAGAGGTAGAGCCGTAAAATGCAGAACTGTTGACGATGATAGAAGCAGAATCCTCGATCTTCAGGTTCGTGGCGTTGCCCATGGCCAACGCCTTGTAGATGACCGCGCTGGACCCTGCCCGGATGGAGATGCCAGCCGTTGTGGACCCTGTGACCAGGAACCCACTGAGACGGAACCGATGAGTAGTCTCGGCGATATAGGACAAGCCAGATGCACTGGGCCCTAGCCATGGGCCCTGCACAGTAAGCTGCGTGTCAGACGCGATAGAAACTATCGGAAGGAGAATGATCCCATCAACCGTGATGACGTCTCCTGGGCTCAGGTTCGTGAACGTAGTGCTTGTGCCCGTAATGACCGCAGACCCGTAGGTGGCTGCCACCGTGCCCGCTGTCTCAACGGAACCACCCGACCCATCCACCTTGAGCGAGTATGCCCCACCGTTGAACGTGATGATCGTGCCTTCCTCGCAGTGCAGATCCCCGCCATTCGGCAGGACAATGTCAGCGGTCTCCACGTAGGTACCAACGTGAACAAATACCTTCTGGTTACCCGCTGCAAACGCCGCCGCGATAGAGGTGTAGTCCGCGGTACCATCATTGGCGCAAACAGCGTCGTATGCCGACTTACTCGGAACGAAGTCTACACCGCCACTCCCGTCTGGGGTCAACACGTGCTGAACATGACCATCTGTCATGTCTGCCGTATCCATCCCATCGACGAGGTTGAGGGTGAAGTCCTTATCCGGAACCGTCATGGTTCGCAGGATACTGGTCGTCAAACCACTGAGGTCAAACGCGGCCTTCTTCGTAGGGTCCCCCGAATTTATTACACGAAAGAGGCTGTCCAGCACCTCTGTCACGGCGTGCGTGTGGTCAGACCGCGACAGGGACGTCGCGGTTCCTTCCGCGTTAGCAGAACCAGTAGAAACAGCAGCCGCCGTAGAAACGTCGTGCTTGTGATCCTGCCGGGCAGCCTCCGAAGAGGAGCCGACAGATGCTGCGGCCCGGGTAACGTTGACGGGGGCAGTGCTGGTGACCACCGCGGCCCCGATCTGAGTGGGAGTGACCGAGTGAGGGTTCCCTGTGTCGTCCACGTGTGTGTCGAACGTCTCCTGAGTCACCCCAGCCTGTTGAGCCGCAACATTCGTGATGGGCTGAGCATTCTCGTCGACAACCGTAATGTACCCCGCACTGATCGCGTTCTGGACATCTGCCGACCGCCGAAGCTCCTCCATAGAGAACTCTAAGAGAAGGTCCAAATTGCTAACGGGATGCGGGATCGAACGGGCACCCAAATCGTCGAGGACAACCGGAGTCTGTGTACCCGAAGTCGTCACCAGAAATTGCTGAGCCATGCTGACTACCTCTTCTTGAAGACCGCGGTGATTGTCGGGTAGGAAATGTTGGTCCCGAGGCAGTAAAGCTGGATCCCATCCCCGGCATCGAAGTCAATGCTGAGGTCGTTTCGGAAGGCACTTGTCGCCGCCGTGATGTTGAGGATGGCCCCTGAAACCAACGTACCGCCCAACCGAACCTGGGCCTGCCACGTCTGAGAGGCGCTCCCAGATGCCCCCATACCGATCAACGTGCTGTCGATGGGAAGGATGATCGGAGACAGGTTCGTTGGGACGTTCTGATGGTACCGAAGATATAGATCGGTCGTGTTCAAACTGGCTCGGCTCGCTCCCACAGCGAAAAGGTCATCCAACGCCCCCGCCGCCACCAAAGGGTAGACGGTCCCATCCGAAAGACGGACATAGAACCCGTCGGTCTTCGGGTACAGTAACATCTCTCCCGCCGCAGGTGTCGGGGGATCCGTGGTCCTCTGTTGGAGCCGAAAGGTCATACCTCTACAATCTCCCCCCCGTCGATCACGGAGTACTCTTCGTTGACGCAATCAAAGCAAGTGAAATCGGCTACAGGGTAGCTTTGCGTCGCCTGCACCGAAAAGCTCGACCGGCAGGACCTATCGAGTACGAATTCTGGGACGGTGAAGGGTACCCAGTCTGCGGCTCCTGGAGTCCCGTCTCTCAGAATGAACGATTCACCACTAGTCGAATTCAGCCACAGCATGCCAGCCCCAAACCCCGCGGAACTATCATCCGTCGCCGTGGGGTTCAGAAAGGAGCTCACATAGACGGCTCGAACTGTGAAGAGCCCAAGGACGTCTCGAGATCGAAGCTGTCCCCCAACATATCGGACTCCGCCTGTCTCAGGAGGGTCACCCGCTGCGTTCTCTTCGAGAATCAGGCCTTCTTCGGTCCGCTCTCCGGGAAATCTATCAGGAGTCCGCGGCATCCTTCCCTTTCGCTTTCTTCGCAGGTGCCTTCTTCGCAGGTGCCTTCTTCGCAGGTGCCTTCTTCGCAGGTGCAGGTGCCGGGTCCCCTCGAGCCTCCAGCCTTCGAGCGGCCAAGTCGTTGGCAGGGCGCACGCCGTCAGGTCGGGTGTCGGGCGGTCCCCGATGAAGAGGGGCTACCTTCCCGTCGGACTCGTCCCCTTCAAGAACGATCTCCCCATTCTCCAATGCCTTCTGGTAGTTCACAACCTTCCGCTCGTTGTCCCACTGCCTCTTGGTGATCTCATAGGACCGCAACAGCCCTTCCAGTCTACCCTGGCCTTGGAGGTGTGCCGCGTTCGCCTGAGTGGCCAGGTTCTCCAAAGAGAGCGCCGCCTTGAGCAGGTACTCCTTGATCAGCTTCTTGACCAGGAGAGGGTCCCCAAACTCCGAGAACTTGCCGTTATCACAGTCAGTATCCACTGCCTTGAAGACACTCTGCATCTTCTCCAAGGCATTGACCAGAGCAGTGTGCCCACCCTTTTCTTCATAAAGGCGGGCCCTCGCCTCCGTCGCCTGCGCATCCAGCTCCTTCCCGATCCCTTGCAGGGTCAGGATTTTGACTTCAGCTTTGGCTAGATTCATCCGATCTCCATCTAAAAAGGGGGCCAAGGCGCGATTGGCCTGACCCCCCTTGGCTTACCCAGTCAGGTTATCAACCCCAAACGATCATCGTGATGACGTCGGGATTGCCGCCCCCCTTGACGTTGAACTCGAACATAAGGTCCCCATTCGCAGGAGTTGTGCCAGGGTAGACGTCGTGATTGGCCGCCGCGTCGGCGCCATTCCGCAGCAAGACGCCGTTGAGGTAGATATCCACGTCGGTGAGGAAGGTCGCGCTGCTGTAGTCCGGCAGCTGAGCGTCAAGATTGGGTGTTCCTCCTGCGCCTGTGACGTTGGTGTCGGGCGGGACGTTGGCCGTCAGCACGGCCACGCCCTTGGTGCGGCTGAGCCCAGCCGAAGCGTACAACTGGTTCATGGCGTCTAGGAGGCTGACCTCGCCGAAGTTCGCCTCGAAGCTGTCCCACTCCGTTGTGGTCTCGGAGAGCTTGATGCCATCCGTCTGCGCCCATGTGGAGCCCGTCTGGTTACCGTCGTCGAGGTATAGCTCGCCTGCACCCAAAACGCGAAGGTCGTTGGTGCTCGTGGATTCAATAACACCCGCATTGACGCCGAGCTGAAGATCCTGGCCAGCCGAATCGACCGTGACCCCCCCAGCGAAATCCACTGTCGTCGAGTTGACGTCGAGGGTATCGCCTTGGATGCGTACGGTGTCACCGCCGGCCGTGGGCACGACCTCGAAGAGGGCCGTCGTACCACTGGGTTCGTAGAAGCCCCAGGTCTGGGCGTCGGCGATGTTGACCTGGATCGAGCTGGTCTGGCCGACCGCGCCCGACTGATTGTCGATGGCGTTCTGAAGGGTGACGTCGACACTGCCTGCCTGATCGATAAAAGTGCCCGATAGAAAGGCTTCTTCAGGTACGTTGTCGAAGGCCACGCGCCGCACATAGGCGTAGTTGATCGAGGCGTTCTCGATGTCCGCAACGGGGACGGCTTCGAGGTCGTCACCCGTCGAGTTGATACGCACAAACGACAGCTGGACTCGGTTGGGGGTCGTCGTGGTGATGGTGTGCCCGTCGGTCGCGTTTTCCGACTGGATCAGCGCGTAAACCGTGCGGTTGTCGCTGAGAATGGGATCACCGGTCGACCCATCACGAACGATGCAAAGGTTCTTTGGACTGATTGCCGAACTGCCCGCCACCTCATCCAGGGCATGCGACCCGAAGGTCCCACCGTGGGCAGCCACGACGGTACCTTCCGTGGTCGAAGCCGCGCCGACCGCCGCGGTCGTGATGCTCGGGATTTCCCCTGATCCCAAGACCACATAGTTGTTGCTCGCCCCCACAGTGATGTCGGCCAGTGACTGCACTCGGAAGAGTAGTCGCTTCTCCTCGATGTCATCAAGGTCCGTGTTGAGCCCCAAAAGCGAACGCTTCTTGGCATTGACGGTGGGGATGTCGTCGTACCACGCGCCCGCTTGGTCATCAAGGATTCGACTGACCTGAGAACGTAGAGAATTGAGGTCATCCTCAATATTAGCCGCCGCCGTTTCGAGGGCGGCCTGCCCAGCAGCAATGGTGTCATCGTAGACATCAGACTGCCGAATCTGGGTGTCCTGGCGAACGAAGGTGCGCGACATGAGCTATCCTTAGGTCGGGTCCGTGGGTCTTCTCTGCTAAGGGTGGGCATAAATGAGCTATTGGGCTCACGGCCCGTCCGTCGCGATGTAGTCAATCAACAAATGGTCCCCCGGACGGGGAGCCACTTCAAGGACTACAGTGTCATACCCCATGCCGAAGCCTTCACTCTCGTAGATCGTGTAGTCGTCGATCAGCGTCAAGCGGATGCCGTTGAAGTAGACCTGGATGGTCAGAAACGGCAGGTTGTGTGTGAATTTGTCCGGTGCTGGGACGGTGTAAACAACATTGACCCCATCCACCGGCCCAGCCAGCTGTTGCCCCGTCCGAAATCTCGCCGCAGCGATGTACTGCTGGGCAAGACTTTGAGGGTTGAGGTAGTTGAGAAGGTACACACTGGCGACTCAGCGGAGGTCACTCGGGAAACAAATTGGTAAAGCTCAGCGAAAAGTCCACAGCAGCTCCGTCTCCACGTACCAAGACCAAGGACTGTCCACCGTTCACATGCTTCAAGCTGTTTTGAGCTACCACGAGGGTCTCCGGGCCACCCAACTGGTAAGCCACGTAGAGGCCCGCCGTCGCGTGATGGTTGACGAACGTCAAGTCGTCCATGCTACGAGGGAGCTGGAGGACCAAGGAGCCTGCAACCGTCCCCGTGTTGGGAGCCACTCCGGCAACATTGATCCGGCCGGTCCCATGATTCTCAGGGTCAGTCAGGACAAGGGCGCCCGCCGTCGTATCGACGTCGCTACCCGAGAAGTCTACCGTCACCATCCGCAGCCAAAAGTGCTGGTTGTCAGGGATGCTGAAGGTGGCGGGATTGAATGCCGCGCGGACCCGATTGGTCCCAGGGTACGAGTTGAGTGCGGCCAGGTTGATCCCAGTGGCCTTGTCCCGATCGAGAAATCCCGACTGCACCGTCGCCGTGAAGATGGCAGTGTAGCTCGCGTCAAAGTTGGTGGCCCACTCGAACCGGTAACCTTCGATACCGGCCTGCTTGGGGATCAGGATGTCCAGTAAGCCGGGTCGGCGTCGCACGATCGAAAAGTCGTTCATCCTGTCTTCTCCTTGGCCACAAGGGAATCATAGGTGCTCGCCGACAGGTCTCCCTTGTCGGACCGAGCTTGTTCTTGGGCGTCCTTCCAATCCTCAGCCTCTGTACCTTCGTAGTTGGGGACGAGCTTGGGCTTGAACACGTGGTCCTTCTCACGGCGCCGCATCTCATCGGCGCGAGCACGACGGTAGTTGTTCTCGCGACTACTCTTGCTGATCCAGCCGCCACTCACCCCATCCCTCATCACGAAGTTGGGGTTGCCCGGGTTGAAGACAAGCTCAAGGGGCCGTCCTTGGCCGTCCTCAATGGTCAGCTCGCCTGCCTTGACGGCATCGTAGTCGGAGAAGCTCAGCCGCTTCTGGCTGGTCTGCCCGTCCTGGTTTCTGAAAGTATACGTTGGCATCCGATCCTCATCTGTTGGGTTTCCTGCCCCGCGAAGGTGTTTTCTTGGGGAGCGGAATCGACCAGTCCTTCGTCGCATAGAGCACTGCGGCGACGTGCTTGCAAACGAAGTTCTCCCGGTCCGGGTCGCGAATATCGGGGGCACTGGCGGTCCCCTGAAGCTTACCTAGTTGGTACTTCTCGCTGGTCGAGTGGAACTCAGGCCCCTGCCATCGCCACGCAGGACAGGTGCAGCTCAGTTCCAAGTCCATCTTGGCGAGCTGTGTCACGTTCCCCTTGCGCACCGCCCGCAACTTTACCGTGTAGTCGTGATTACCCTTCACATTGAAGACCCAACGGAGATTGGCTCGGTCGATGCGCTTGACCGTGACTTCAGCACGACTGGCCCGGTCCAGTATCTTGGGGTTGAGCCCGTCCAGAATCTCGCCGAGCTTACGGGCGACCCGTACCCCCACCTCCGCCACGAAAGCGCGCACAGGGGTAAATTTGAGCCGGTACAGCTCAGCTACGAAGTGGGCCGAGGCATTGTGGGAGTTGGGCACGCCGTCGCGGTAGGGGTACTTGGTCTTCGGGCTGTTCGAGTGGTCGCCCAGACCGCCGTACCCCGTGTCCCCTGATTGCCCCCGTTCATCTTGCCGGGTCTGGTGCTTGGCGAGGTCGTAGGGCCCATCGACCCGATGCATGCTGGTGTCGCTCTTGGTGTGCTCACGGGTGTGATCACCCGGCTTGGCGAAAGTCTTGGTCCCCGGAACGCTCTCGTCCAAAGGCAAACCTCGGCCAGCCGGCTCACCCTCGGGAAGTTGGGATTCAGCCGTCGTCGTGTCGCCATAGGGCGGACGGGTGACGAGAGGCTGCATCATACTTTCCAGGGGTCTACCTCGGAGGCGGTCTTGGGCCGCGCTGCTTCCATCGCCGTGGGAAGCGCCTTGAGCTTCTGGATCATCTTGCCCTTGTCGGGGGTACCATACTTACGAATCCGCCTCGCAGCGGGCCCGCTGAAGGCTTCCAGGACCCAACGCCCACGCTCGAAGCCCAAGCTCACGTTGGCGTAGTAACTGTTCTGGAGAATGCCGTTGACCCACTCTTCTTGAGGGTCGAGTCCCAAGGTCATCATGAGTGATGCGTTGTGAGCCCCGCCGATGTTGCTGATGCGAACCTGCTTGTAGGGAACGGGAAGAGCCTCGGCGACGCGCCGGAAGTCCTCCAGGTGGCCCTTCAGCTGCTCAGCCCACTCCTTCTTGTCCTCGGGAACTTGGGTGATATCGGTCACCGCAACCCTGGTACCCCCTGTCTTCCGCTTAAAGAGCGTCCCCGCATTCTCTAAATGGAACCCCTCGGGCCGCTCGTGTTCCTTGAGAGTCTCCCGAATCTTCTTGGCATCAGGGACGACAGACTTGCCCCGCACCTTGACGTAGCCCTTGCGAACGAGACTCTTGATGACCTCGTTGTCGGGCCCGTACTCACCGAGCTTGTTCTCGTCGAAGTACTCCTTCCGGTAGCCGGCCTTGTAGTGTACCAAGTGGTGCATCGCGACCAGCTCTTTTGGGGAAAGGTCGCTCGACGCGGTCACCTTCCAACGGTCAACTTCGACAGTGGCTTCCTTGCCCGTGCCTGGCCAAGGGTCAGCGCCGCCCCAGCCGTTGTTGTCGCCCCGACCGTAGTCCTTGGACTCCACCATCCTGACCGGGCGAATCCGCTTACCGTCGATCATGGTCGGTCCGTAGAGCTTCCACATCCGCACCGAGTCAGCGCCCTCAACTACGGGCCCGCCCCGCTTGTCGAGGATGGCGGCCTGGAAACTGGGGCCTGCTGCCGAACGATGGGGTCCTAGGGAGTACTCATCCGTCAGAACGATGGTCTTGGGGGCGCTCATCAACTCCCGACTGACGAACTGAAGGACCCCCCGACGGTCCATCGTCTGGGGGTCATCATAGCCCCGCTCGACCGTCAAGTTGTTACCCTCCCCTCGAATGCGAATCGAGTCATCAGATGCCTTCTTGATGTTCGAGCCATCCTCGTCGACATGAGAATCCCACTTCTTCTTGTCCTCAGGACTCATGTTCTGCGTGGGATCGGCGGGCTTGCCCTTCTCGAACTTCCCTTCCTTCCCGTCCGCCGATACGGTGGTGGCCTCTCTACCGAGGTAGAGGCCCACGGGGTCGCTGACCTCAGATGCCTTGATGTTCGAGCCATCCTCGTCGACATGAGAATCCCACTTCTTCTTGTCCTCAGGACTCATGTTCTGCGTGGGATCGGCGGGCTTGCCCTTCTCGAACTTCCCTTCCTTCTCCTCGGCTGAGGCCGAGTGGTTGTAGAACGCCTCATCAGCGATGGTCGCTTCATAGTCGCGCCACTCCTGCTCTGCCTTGGCGCCTACCAAGAAGGTCTTGTCGTTGGGGAAGTACAGTACGCGGTCGCCCTTCTTAAAGGGTGTGCCGTCACGAGCCGTACCAGGGTAGCGCGCCTTGATCCACACAGGGTCATGTCCCCGTCGGGCACCCTGCTTGTCTTCGGACGCCATCCGCAAACCGAGAAGGGTCTTGACCTTCCGTGCCTGGTGCCGGAGTGCCTTGAGTCCTGACTCGATAAAAGCTGGCACCTCCTGCCCCATCATCGCTTCGGCATCAACCTCTAGCTCATCAAGCGCTCGTTGAACCGCGCGCTCGTTAGGAAGGTTTGCCGCCATGATGTAGTCCCCCACCACGGTGCGCAAGAAACTGGCAAGCTTCACACTGCTCATGGTGCCCGACGCCGCTTGCTCCAGGGTTTCAGCCGCGGACTCGAAAAGGTCAGCCGCGGACTCCCTCGAGCGTGCTGTCTTCCGGCCGTTCTCCAGCTCTCTGATCAGGGCTACCAGGTCACGAATGGGGACCTCGTCTTTCCGGGTCTTGGCGGCGAGTTCACGAAGGGTCTTAGCTGTGGTTCTGGGGGTCATTGGCACTCCTCGACGCCGCACATGGCGCAACCGATTCTCTTCCAACACACGCTCCAGTTCCAAAACCTCGTTCTGGGGGAGGTCTTGCTTCAGCTCCTCGTAGTCAATGCGGTCAGCGGCCAAAGCCACCGCACTCAATGATTGCTGAAGACTGGCGAGACACTCAGGAGCTTGGTCGATGAGATGCCCAGCGACCTCAAAGAAGTGGTCACGGTGGCTCGACTTCTCAATAAGCTGTAGACCATCTGTCACGCAACGGGTGAGCCGGGCAAGGTACAACCGTGCGTTGCCCAGTTCTTCCTGAAGGTAGACGGTAACTCCCGATGCTGTCTTCTGTCCCATGGTGGAGCGCCTTGCTCCAAAGGCGCCCCACCAAAGGATTAGGGAACCTCAGCTGAAGACTTCTGGGAACTCTTCAATCAGGCGCTGGCGAACCTCAGGGTCTGTATCGGCCGCCGCAACCGCTCGAATGACGTCGGGCCGGTCGTCATAGTCGGCTTGAAGGCGTGCGATCTTTTTCCGGGTCGAAGCGCTGAAGTCGTAGTTGTCAGGGAAATCGGGGCACACCGACTTCGCAATCTGCCGAGCTACACCATCACCGCCGTTCGAGCGAGCGGGGACAGGAGCCGGGGGTTGGACAAGCTGGACACCCTTCTGGGGCCCATTGGTGGTCCCGAATCGAATCCCCTCTGCCTCGATGACTTCCTGTCGTGCCGGACGCTGATCGCCGCCGCCAAGGTCCGCCACCTCGGTGCCACCGCCGGTCATGACCGCCGCCGTGATGCCCTCCGACGTGCTCGCCTGAGTCGGTTGCACTCGCCGCACCTCCACGGGCTCATCGTCCACGTACTGAGCCCGCCTGGAAGCAATCTTTGCTTCGTACTGAGCCCGGTCAGAGGGGCTCATGCGTTCGAGCATCTCCTCCCGACTCATGCCCTGACCGGGCTCGATGCTGACAGCGCTGGCCTCCGTAATGGCCTGGTGGGCGCTCGTCGACGTGAGTGTTGTACGCCTGTGCTTGGCTCCCTCCCCCGCCGCTGTCTTGAGCGTGCGAACCGGAACCCCGTCCTGCTCTTCGACCACGACCGAAGGGTGGCGGGGGTCTCGTCGGTAGTTGGTGGCGTTGCGCTGGGCCGTATGTGTTGAGTGCGCTCCCACACTGGCGACTTCACGCTCTTCAGCTTCGACCGCTTGGGTATCGATTGGCTGTCTTGGCTTCGGCTGCATGGGGTTGCCGCCATCAGCCGGACGAATCTGCATCCCCGCGACGGCAGGTAGCTCCTCGACGGTCGTACCTGAGAGAGCAACCCATCCTACATTGACGGTGCCCCGGAACTGGGGAAACGTGATGGCCTGTCCCTGGTAGATGACATCTGTACCGTTGAACTGGAGGCTCTCCCCCTTGACGATCTGAAGTCCACTCTTCCCGAGCGTGAAGGTGCGTTGCGCAACGTACGTTTGCGTGCTCATTCTCATCTCCTGGGGGCAGGGAAAAAGCCCCCACTCATACAAATAGATAAATAGATTAGCACCGGGCCGGCCCGGTGTATGATTGCTGCATGGCAGAACCAACCGACACCGAACTCGACGAACCCACTGAAGAGGTAGTCCTGGAAGAACTTCTTGCTTCAGGCCGGTTTCCCAAGGGAGCTACCCGGCCACCGCCACGGCCACCTCTCCCTGAGGTTGAGCCCTTGATCAAGTGCCTCAGTGACGCCATCCAAGTTTGGATCTTGGGAGTCGAAGAAGCAGCTCTGGCCGATGTCTCGGTCAACATCAAGACACCTACCTGGGGCAGCGATATCGATATCGTGAACGACGGTTGGATCGTCGAAGTCAGAGGGCAAGGTCACGGAAACATCGAAGACGGAGAATCAACCCTTGTCTTCCAACACACTTGGAACGGCATCGGAGATGGCCTTCAACCTGCCCTGGAAGCCGTGCACCAAGACTTCACCCGGTACATCAACGGCCATCACAACAAGATCGAACAACAACTTGAATCCTACGAACAGGTGCGCACGTTCCTCGACATAGGTACCGGACTCGAAGGCATCTGGGATGCCCCCGAAGATCGCCCGCCCGAGGACATCGAAGACATTTCACCTCTGGAAGATCGCCCGCCCGAGGACATCGAAGACATTCCACCTCTGGAAGATCGCCCAGTGACACAGTCCATTCAGGGCAACGGCAACGTCCAGGCAGGGGGCATCGAAGACGACCCTAGGACCTAAAGACGCCAATCAATAGGGGCCCGTCCGACGTCTTCCAGTGCGCGGTTGGCGTGCGAGAACGGGCGGGACCCAAAAAAGCCATTGTGGGCTGACAAGGGTGAGGGGTGGGCAGACTCGATGACGTAGTGCTTCTTCTGGTCGATCAACTGCTTCTTCCCACGGGCAAAGGCTCCCCAAAGAATGAAGACGATTCGCTCAGTGTTCTGATCCGAAAGGGTTGCAATGACTTGGTCCGTGAAAGTCTCCCACCCTAGGTCACAATGGGAGCCTGTCTCGCCCGCGCGCACGGTCAGGATGGAGTTGAGGAGCAAGACGCCACGCTCGGCCCAAGGCATGAGATAGCCCACCTTGGGCCGAGGACACTTCAAGTCCTCAGCCAGCTCCTTGAAGATGTTGCCCAGCGACTTGGGAAGGGGTTGCACGTCGGGAAGAACGCTGAAGCACAGGCCGTGGGCATGTCCAGGGGTGGGGTAGGGATCCTGCCCCAGGATGACCACACGTACGTCCTCGAAGGGAGTGGCGTCGAAAGCCGCAAATACCTGTCCGCGCGGAGGTAGTACACGGTGCTTGATGCGCTCGTCCTTCACCTGCTCGAGCAGGGTCTTGAAGTAGGGTTCCTCCAGCTCGGTCGCAAGGTGTTCAGTCCAAGACGGGTGCATATACCACTCTACACCAAAGGCTTCCGAAAGACGTCCAAAGGCTCGGTGCTCGAGGTCTTCCCCAAGTAGCCCAAACGCAAGGAGTGTCTTGCCAATGGTCTGAAGCCCAGAAGGTCAGCCAATCGACGAACCTCTGTCAAAATGGGGTACTCCTGGCGACCTTGATGCAAGTCTTTGGTGTTGATGGCAAAAACCCCACCAGACTCGAGAAGATCCCATGACCTTGTGACCAAAGGCTCGAGGAAGCCCTCCACCCATCGCTGCCAAGTCGGATATTGTACCCAGCTTTGGGCCGTATCGTCAGAATAGCGCTCGGTGGAGAAGTAGGGCGGGCTCGTGAACACCAGGTCAGGCTTAGCTTGGATGTTGGCTTGCTCAAAAGGGCTCGAGATGAGCTGCAAAGGCCCCGTGAAAGCCTGAAGTTGCTGATAGGCAGTAGGGGCAAGGGGGTGGGGCTCCACGCCCAGATAGCGTCTGCCAGCAGCTCGAACACCAGCAGCACGGCCCCCGTACCCAGCACAAGGGTCAACGACCAGACCGCCAGGAGGGCAGTAGGAAGAAGCCACCGCCTTGGCCACCAAAGGTCTGAAATTGGTGGGAGTGCGTAGAATGGCTCGCAAGGCGCGGTGAACGTTCATCGGGTAGACAGGGTCACCTACCCGGCGCTGAAAGTGGATTGCCTTACCCACCCAAATAGGGTCAAACCAAGCATCTCTCAACGAGGGGAGATCCCGATAACGGGCTTCATAGCGATAAGGGAAACAGTGCGCGCACAGACGTAGACCTGTGCCGCCTAACCGAATCTCCTCTGCCAACGACACCTCCCGTTGCAGAAGCCTACCCCAGTCTCGCTGGGCCTCTTCTACCGACGGAGGTGGGGGGTGTGGTAACCCGACGAGAAGGCCCACCAAGTCATCATCTGCAAGCGTCGCCCTTTGCAGCATCTCCCGCACTCCCTCGAAGGTAGGGGCCGGCGTGGTTACCAAACGAGGGCGCCCAGATCGCGGTCGATCAATGCCAAACCTATCCATCGCACGTTGGACAGCCCCCTCGGAGACCGTCATTGCCTTTGCGATACGAGTGGCCCCCCAACCCTGACTGGCAAATGACCGCAACAGTGGCTCCGTCAGTCGGTCCCTTGGCGCGGCACCACGCTTTCGAACTCGCAGGTCCACCTTGTAGGCCATGCACTCTGGAACATGAGGAGTCACTAGGTCCAAGAAGCGAGACAGTGTGGTACGGTCGTGAATCCAAATTGAGGGGTCCGATCCATCTCGATTCTCGTAGTACCTAGGGTTCAACCCAAGTCTCTCCAGAAGCTGCATACAGCGATCCTGATCCACCTTGCTAGGGCTCACCGAGAGGCGGATGTAACCGTTCCAAGTCTTGCTCCCATCATCTAAGTACCAAATCGCCAGAGCCAGCGCCGTAAGTCGCCGTGGGAACTGCTCGAACGTCTTGTTTCCCGAACCCTGAGGGTAAAACCTTTCCCAGTACGGGCGAAAGGTTTTGCACCCATGAAGCCTGAGCTTCTTTCCCGGGTAAGTCTTCCCCTCAACAACCTTGTCTGAAGGCCTGATCGACTTGACGTAGGGGCCCCATTCACCGGCCTTCCATCGCAAGTAGGGTTCCTGACTCAAGGAATGGTGCTCGCTGAACGCGGCGGTATTGGGGCCCGTCTGAAACAAGCGACCGTCCCCCAGCATCGACCCTACCAGCAAAGACCTCTGCCTCGGGGTCAAAGGTGGCAAATTCAAGCGAGCCGTCTTGGTGATGGTGGGAATCCCGTACTTTCGGCGAAGACGGTTGACCTGTACCTGATAGGTGTCAAACCGCCGGGCAATCTCAGCCTCAGGTAGCCGCTCCTCCAAATACAGGCGCCGCAGTACCGGCTCTGTCAAACCTTCCACTGGCATGTGCTGTTAGCGCAGTAGTATACACCAGAACCAGTCGAGGGGTTCCCAGAACTTCCCGATCCAGATCTTCTTCAAGCGCCGGGAAACGCACGAAACCCCTGCTGGACGAACCAACAGGGGTTTCGAGGACTTAGCGGAAAACCGCTATAGTTTTGGCAGCTTAGAAGCGCTGCACAACGAGGCGCGTCTCCCCCTTCGGGTTGAACGCGCCGATGCCGACGTTCTGGAAACACGAGAACCCAATGGTGCGGGCCTTCGGGTCGTCAGCCGACAGCACGGTGAGTTCCGTGCGAACTGGGAAACGTCCGAAATTCTCGGGCTCGGTGCAGAGGTACACAAAGCCGGCTGGAACCAGACGGCTGGTGATGATCTGCGCTCCCCAAAGCTGTGCCTGAAGACCAGTCTTGAGCAGCGTCGCTTGGGACTCGATGTCCAGGATGTCGCGACCGAACTTGCGAATGTCCGCGTAGTCCACGCTGTTCATGAAGATGCGAGCGACACGCAGGTCGTGACGCTCGATCTCCGCGAACGCATCCGCCAGTACCGAGGGGCTGATGGGCGCCACCACGTTGATGTCTGGGTTCGTCTGCCCGGGGATCGTGTCGAAGCCCGACACCGCGATGGAGTCGAGAACCGCGAAAACACGCTCGTCTTCCGCCGCCTGGATCTGTGCCTTCGCCAGGTCCTGAGCGCGTTCGATCAAGTCGAATCGACGCTCCTTGATCTGGGTGAGCGGGATCTCCGGATTCGAGGCGATCTCGAACAGCGGGAAGATGACGCGCCGAGGCTTCTGGATGGCGAGGATGTTCTCGCCTTCCTCACCCACGACAAATGCCGTGACCTCGGGATCCTTGTCGTAGATCGGAAGGGCGCCATCAGGAAGCTGCTCGACCAAGAAGGTCTTGCGGCCGACAGCTGTATAGTCCCTGCGGAGGCGCAAGGGTTGGATCATGGAAGCCGCGAGCTTGGCGCGACCGGCAGCCGTACGGATGTACTGGCTGATGACCTGTTGTTTCTGAGCGTTGCTGACCTGGTTCATGGTGTTCCTTTCAGTGCCCTCAGATGCGCAGGTCGAAGACCAACAGGGAGTTGTCAGCGTCGGGTGATACCTTGACCATACCCATGACAGTGACGCCGGTAGCGACGCCAGCCGAGCTACCGCCCGTCTGGTATTCGTAGGCGTCCTCGACGCGGTTGGTCAGCAGGCCATTGACGCTCGCGTAGAGTCTGTCGCCCGCTGTGTAGGTCAGAGCAGTGTTACCGCCGACCTGTCGCTGGGTCTCCCAGATGGTGACACCAAGGGTGCCCTGACCGGAGAGGTAAGGACCACGCCCCGACGCGACGCCGGGCGTGTTTTCGAACGGGTTGCCCAATGCATCGTTGATGAAGATGCCGAGCGGATTGATGTACGACACGTAGGCTGCACCCACCTGCACCGGACCACCAATGTAGCCGTTGCCAATGTCGGGGCGCGTGAACGCGACGGTAGCACCGAGGACACCCTTCTTAGTGATGCCACTCAGTGTGCTGCTGACATTTGCGGCCGTGGTGACGATCGGGGGTGTGTCCTGGGTAAATGCGTCCGCCGTCAAGATGCCAAGTGCATTCCGCACACCGACATGGAAGATCTGAACGCGACCTGAGGTCTCCCGAAAATCACCCGAGCCTTGACCGAGAGCTAGAGGCATTGTACTCCTAGATTCTTAAAATTGGACTGGGGTGGATCTACATCTACATCTAGGGGCGGTCCGGGGACCTTTTTGGCCGAAGCCGTGAGGGACGACCTTTTAGGAAAAGTGGTCGCTCACGTCAGGAGCCGAGTTCCAAAGTCCCGAAAGCTGGTCGACATCGTTGCCGCTGGCGGACTGACCCGCAGGGGTTCCGGAGCTTCCAATCTTCGAGACACCGCTCGTGGGGCGAGTGCCCACGGTACGGGTGGATGCAGTGTGCACGCCGGGGGCGGCGGGCTGGACAAGGGTACCGTTCTCAATGGCCGCCGCCTTGGTGGCAGCCTGGACTTCACCGTTGCTCGCAAACAGGCTGGTGAGCACAGCGTCTTCCGGCCCCAGGTCAACCTCACCCACGTCCATCGTCGGGGAGTCGATCATGATATCGTCGTCCATGGCTTCGAGGGCCATCTCGTCGTCCATGGCTTCAGGAGTCATTCCGTCACCACACGCCATGTCGTCCATCAACGCGGCTTCGAGGTCGTCGTCCATCGCCAGGGGGCTACCACCCTGGGAGAACGCTGTGCTGTCCTGGCTCGCCTGGGGCTGACCCTGAGCAGCTGCGATCTCGGCTCGAACCATCGACCGCAGCTCCTCGGCGAACTGTGTCATGTTGCCCGTCTTGGCAGCGTCGAACGCCTTCTTGAACTGCGGGGGTACTTCACCCTTCTTGGACTTGTCGCCATCATCCTTGGACTTGTCGCCATCATCCTTGGACTTGTCGCCATCATCCTTGGACTTGTCGCCATCATCCTTGGACTTGTCGCCATCATCCTTGTCACCCTCACCCTTCTTGGGCGCGGCGGCGGCGGTCTTGTCACCGTCATCATCGTCATCGTCACCACCCTCGTCTGCTCCGGTCTGATTCAGAGTCGCTAGACGGTTGTGAGTCTCAATGAGGTTGAGGTCGGGCATGTCCATGAATGCAAGCGCCTGCTCTTCGACCGCTGCTTCGGTAGCCCGTGTACCGAGCATCCAGCGCGCTGTGCGCGTGGCCACGCTAGCCTTCTTCTCGATGGTCTCGTCGTCGAGGCCAGCGGTCTTGAAGGTGTCGGCACGGAACTCAGGCTGCCCGATCTCGTTACGACGAGTCTGGCCACCTGCCTGCTCTGCCTTCCAGGTGCCTGCCGGCGGATGCACGTCTTCAGCAAACTCGCTTGGGCCACCAATGACGTAGTCACCTGCCCCCGGCTGCTTGGAGAGGTGGTCTTGGTTCATGGCGCGAGGATCTTCCGCCGTGCGGAGATTCGCCGCCTTGGTGCGGATGACATCTCGGTTCCAGGTGGTGCGCTCGCGCATTTTGATACCCTTTCCTTGCCCTTCAGTTGGCGTATAAACAGAATCGCGATTCAGGAGCTACCAAGGTCGTAGAGGCGCCCCTTGGCGATTAGAGCGTCCGCCTCGGACACGGTTGGGGTTCGACCCATTGCGCGTCGGCAAGCCGCCATGTACCCATTCTCATCTGCATATGCGGCTACCCCGCCCACTGCGAGAACCGTCCGATAGACGTCTTGCTCCGTGGGCAGCCGGGGTTGACCGGTGAACTCGTCGACATACCTCGACAGGGCCAGCATCGAACGCGGCGTGAAGGCACGCGCCATGCGGACCCGGTTCCACCCACCATGGTGGTAGAGAAACAGCCCCCACAGCAGGTGGGACAGCACCTTGCGGTCTGACACCTTGCGACCCAAGCGAAGAGCCACTTTCTGCCACCGAGGATCGACCGTTGCCGTACGGAGCGCTGCTTCCTTGGTCAAGGTCTCGTTCAAGTTGGAGTCGAGAATAGTGGACTCTGGACCCTTGATCTCATCACGAAGCTTGCGGACCGCACGATCTCGAAGCGCCTCGGCAATCTCGTTGACTGCCTTGTCGAATGGTGCGTCTTCAGCAGGCTTTTTGGCCTCTCCACCGCCCTCATCGCCATCGGGCCCGCCGAAATCGAAGGCCAATGAACGTGCCCGGTTGGCAGCACGTGACATGAGGTCAGGGTTGGTGACCCTTGGAATCTGACTAAAGGCCACCTGAATCCGCGATCCCATCATGGCCGCTTCTTGAGGGGTCAGGATGTTGCGGAGAACAGCTCCCGTGAAAGCAGGGTTGGCAACCCAGCTCGCCTCAATGAAACGCACACTGCCGGGCTCGTCTATCAAGTGACCGCACAGCTCGGCAATCTTGCGCTGCTTGCCTAGCCCATCGAGGAAAAGATTGCCCTTCTGGTACTTGATGTGGCCGCAGAGCTGTGTCTCGTCCTCGGCAACATTGCCACATTTGGTGCACGTCGTGTGAGTAACCTGGCACCCCATACTCAACGTCTTCAGCTGCTCCTTTTGGATGGCAGCGATCAACGGACGGTGCCTGAGATCAGTGGCAACGAGAATGTCGACGTAGATGGAGTCCCCAATGTCGCGGGCAGCGGCATCAATGATTTTGCCCTTTGACATCTCGGGCACCTGAAGGTGTTCGACGTAGTTCTCACCACCAACGAAGGTACGGAAGCAGGCCAGTAGAAGTCGGCGCTCCCAACAGTCGTTGTTGTTGTTGATGTACTTGCTCGTCTCGGGGGTGACGTAGTAGTCCGCAAACCGGCGGTTGACCTGGAATCCATTGTCCATCTGCCGACCGAGCTGCCCCGGACCATTCTCAGTATCGACTGAGGCCACGATGGTACAGTGGCTGAGCAGATACTGATCCGGGTGGAATCGCCGAAGCGCCCCCGAAGCGTTGCGCTCGTTGAAGTGCCCGCCTGCTACGGTCGCTGCATGGAGAACCTCATCCCAAGCCGCGCGGCTGATGGCGGGCTTGACGAGGGTTGCGTCGGCAGTCTTCAGAAAAGCCAAAGGATCACCAACTCCAGGGTTCGCCCGATGGGCCCATCACGTGGTCAGTCTTGAGCAAGTACCCGCACTCGGGACAGGACAACAGTCGAACGCGCTGACCCTCTTCATCCACCTTGTAGACGCTCTTGCGCATCAAGCCCTCACACCCACGCCGGGGACAACCAAGCTGCTTGCTCGCGAACTCCTTCTTGGTCGCCCGATGCCGACGTCCTGCACCCGCCCAATAGGCGCCCGTGCGAATCTGCTGGTTGCGAAACATCTTCGCAGCATTGGCAGCGAAAACGTAGAACTTCTGCACCTCATCACGAAGAATGCCGTCATCGGTGTACGACGCGAACCGGTGCCACAACTCATCGTAGGCGCGGACCTCACTGGCCCCCCGATGGAAGACCCTAGCCAGCTCCATATGGAACCCAGCTGGGACTTCCGTCGTACGCCAGGGAGCCTTACGGGCTGCCTGGCGTGCGTCCCAACCGGGGTAGTACGAAAAGTCCAGCGTCGGAGGAGTGTACGCCATGAACGAAGGATTCACGCGTACGACGTCTTCGGGAGACACGCGCTCGTTGCCAAATGGCCACTGGACGTCGAGGAACCCAATGCCAGGCAGGACCGAGGTGACCCTGCCCACATAGGGGCTCAAGTTGCCGGCCCGTGAAGGGATGTACTTCTGGACGGTGTCACCCACCTTGAAGTCACGGGTCAGCTTCCAGTAGTCAATCATGTGCCAGTCCCCAGTTAGGTCGAACTCAGCCGTAGTGAGGAGCCAGCGGGCGACCCGAAGAGTCGATGCCTTCACCCACGGCCGATGACTGGTCGTCGGAGAATTGCGTCATGTAGGGCTCGTCGGACTCCGTTTGAATGACCCCCACCGTGTTGTCGTACGCACTCATGTAGGGCTCATCGGGGTCCTGCTGCTCGACGGCGGCGGTCTTGTCGTCGCCCTTGTCGTCGTCGTCGTCCTCATCCTCCTCCTTGGCGGCCTTGAGGCCCATGACCTCGGCCTGCCGACGTACCATCGACGCTTCGCCGAACGCCACCTTCTCGACCCTATCGGCCACCTTGTCGAGGCCCTGAACGAGGGTCTTGGCGACCTCAAAGTCCAAACCCCAGTCCTGGTAGTTGCTCTGCACCCACGCAGCCATCTTGTCGAGGCGGGTGAGGCTTTCCTCGATTACGGGGATGTCGGCCGTCGCCAGCTTGGTGCCACTCATGTCTGATGCTCCTTGACTCGCTGTCGCTGTGAGGGTCTCCCCTCCGTACTCTTCTGGATTCTCGCCCGCGAGACGGGCTAGCAGCTTGTAGTAGAGGGTAGGGTCGACGACTCGACGTAGACCGTGCTCCTCGATGGCATAGTCGAGGGCTGCCCGTAGCTTGCCGTCCCGCGGCAGATCCTGGCTCACCCCCTCACCCAACCACTGACGCGCTTGGCGCAACACGGAGGTAAGTAGGACCTTCTCCTCGTCTTCGAGGTCCTGAGGATTTGCCTGAGCCCACTCAGGATAGGGATCGACCGATCCTGGCTCCTGTCCGTGGTAAACGCCCTGCTTGTCGTGGGGATTGCCCATCGACTGGAAAGGGGGATAAGTAGAAATGAAGCAGGCCGCGACCCGAAGGGCCGTCCGCTCCCTCACCTTCTCGCTCAACTCCCCACCCTTGCCTGCCCAGGAGTCATACCCCACAGGTTTGGGTGGTGGCTGAGGCTCGGGCTCGTCGAACTCTTCGAGTGGCTGGTCCCGGTACCCGCCTCCCCTACGCTTCTGTTCGTGCTTCTCCTTGCGAGCTTCCCAGTCCGTGTGCTCTTCTTCCCACGATTCCTGAGCGTTTTCATAGGCCTTGGCGTCAAGCTCGACAAGCGTCTTGCGTACCTCGTCGTACTTTTCACTATCCAGGTCACGAAGCTTGGCGAGCACCTGGGTCCGCAGCATCGTCGCGGCACCATAGTTCGGTGACGACGGGTAGGTTGACAAGCGACGATCCTCCATGTCTTCGGACAGCTTCGACAGACGCTTGGCAATGGCGCTGGCCGAATCCCGCTCGCTGATCGCATCAGGCCCTTCAAACAAGCCTTCCCGCGCCTCGTAGTAGTCGGCTGCCTGTACGAACCCCGCCAGCGCCGTCGCGCCGCCGGTCCCCTTCAGGGCATCCATCGTTTTGGCAATCTGACGTTTCACAGGTGGGACTCTCCCAGATTCCATAGCAGCTTCAAACAGTTGCCTGCCTAATGACTCGGCCTGCTCGGGACTCCTGCTGCTCAACGCCATGCGCGCCACGGCCTCTGACACTTCCTCAGGGATGCCAGCTCCCATGACCTTGACCGCGATGTTGCTCTGAGCCGCGAGACTCAACCCGACAACCTGCATCTGGTGCTGACGGTATGCCTCGGCTTTCTCACTGTCAGACAGCTCGTCAAAGGGGACCTCATGGCCACCCTTCTCCCACGTCTTGGGTGGCTTCACTCGGTCAGGATTGACCTCGAAGTAGTCGATTTTTTCTACGTACTGGCGCACGTTCTTGACCTTGATGCGCCCAGACTCAAACGTAGAAACTAGAGACTTGAGGTCTTGGGGATGATACCCCCGCTCAAGTAGCCGACGAGCGCCAGCCTCCCCAAAGGCATCCGTAGCCTGGTGGAGAGCTTCTTCAACCTCGGCGCGCTGAACTGGGGGGCGCGCCGGACTCTTGATCTTCAGCTGCTTGGCAACGGGCTTGTCTGAATCAGGCTTGTCAAGGTCACGTTGCAGCTCGTCGAGCTTCTTGCTCAACTCGGTTTCACCCTTCGCCAACTCCGCCTTAAGCTTCTTTTCAGCGTCTTTGGCTTCCCTCAGCTTTTCCTGGGCTTCTTCGACCTTCTTGACTTTACCGTCGCTATAATCCTTAACAACCCTCTCGATGACCCCTACCTGGGTGCCCACCGCTTCTGTGATGGGGTTGTTGGGAAGAAGACTCGCGAACTCTGAAACAATGCCCTTGAGGGAATCGTAGACAGCACCCAGGTTCTCGACGAACTTCTTGAAGTCATCGCTCGTTGTGTCAACCAAATCCCCTTCCATGTCGGGAAGATCCGGAACTTCAGGAGACTGCTTGATCTTCTCGACTAAGTCCGCGAGGGCTTTACGCTCATCGTCTTGACCCTTGTCTTCTTGACCCTTGTCTTCTTGACCCTTGTCTTCTTCCCCTAGCGTACCACCTTCATCTGGCTCATCTTCGTCTGACTCATCAGACTCACCCCCCTCATTGGGCTCATTGTCACTGACTTCATCGGGCTCGAGCTCACTCTTCTCAGTAGGCACGTTTCCGTCGGGATAGAAATCCTCAACCCACTCCTCGACGGTGTACCCAGTAGGGTCGTCTTCTGGTTCACTCCCCTCGGGCTTCTTGGAATCAAGAATCTCTCGCAACTCGTCAGGCGTGAAGTTGCCGACTCCTGGGATCGTGACCTTACCGACCGTGTCTTCTTCCCCACCCTCATCGGGCTCGTAGGAATCCGCACGGTCGATGGCCGCCTCGATGGCTGCCTCGATGTCGTTGGGGCCCATCTTGTCTTCGATGTCCTGACGAGTGTTCCAGTCGTCCCACGCCTGCCAGTTTTTCTCGGCTTCTTCGATCTCTTGCTCGACGTGGCGCCGCTGAGCATCGGACAATTCACCCTTGGGCTTCTCTTTCGAGCCGCCCTCTCCCTCCTTGGGCTCGTCCTGCGCGGGCTCGTTGGGAACTGAAGTTTCCTCTTCGTCCTCAATGGGCTCGTACTTACCCGATTCCTCTTCGAGGGTCTTGGGACTGATGGAAACCACCTTCCCAGTCTCCTTGCTCCGGGCTGGGATGCGCTCGCCACCGCGAGCCATGAGGTACCGGTAGGTCACCCGCGCCACCGTGCGAGCCTCGATGTAGCGTCGAGCCACCGCGCAGGCGCTGCCCCCGATTGTCTTGTAGTTCTTGGACAAGTCGGGGTCAGAATCCTTGTCCGGATCGGTATCCTTGTCGGGGTCCACCCGATTACGCCGCCGATCATGGCGCGGAGGCTTTTGCTTGGGCGCAGGACGCACCAGTCGCTCAGACTCCTCGTCCTCGCGTTCTGGCTTGGTCTTGGTGCTCCAAATGCGACGCATACGCTAGAGCGAACGCATAAGCTCAGTTTCAGAAGCGGCCGCCACCTTCGTCGTCCGAAGTGGGAGCCATCTTCAATTTGAGGTACTCCGCGATCCTCTCGACCAAATCGGTCTTCTCGGCCAGTGTCCTGCCCACCTCACTGTAGACAGAACGCATCACCTCGTTGAAAGTCGCGTCGTTGACTGTGAACATGTCGGCTTCGAGCTTCCTGCGCGTGTCCTCTGGATCGATGTTCAACAGCTCCAGGAGCAAATCGATGCTGATCGAGCCCTTCTGGTACAAATTGAACAGCTGGTCATAAGTGTCCTGGCTGTCCCGCAGCGGAAGGCGCGTGAAGCTCAGACGAGGGAATAGCACGACCTCCTGGCCCCACTCATCCAGCTCGACGAAACCCATGCGGCGGGCTACCGGCTTGAACAACTGATCCTCAACGAACTCCTGGATGATCTCGCGAAGGTGAAGGTACCGTTGGTTGATCACCTCCAGCTTGAGTCGATCACCACTGTAGAGGGCCTCACCGCTCATCAATGATTCGGTGACCCCCAGGCCCGAGATCAATCGACGCTCGGTTTGCTCATACTCACCCTGAAGGTCGAGTAGTCGGTCCCGGGCACCCATCTCTTCCCAACGAATCTCGTAGTTGGCGACGATCGAGTAGTCAGGGTCGACCAGGGCTAGGTCCACCTGTTCGCGCAAGTCCTCGACGTCAGCATCAGACAAGCCCTCGGCCCACACGATGCGTTTGGGTGTCATAGCGCGCGAGGCAATCGACGTCTGCGCCTGCCGTAGTTTGTCACGGTAGATGAGGGTCCTCAGACAACGTTGAAGAATGCTGTGCCCAAGCGGGGAATCTGCACTCTTCCGACCTGAAACGATAGCAACGAACGAGCCCTCGTCGGGGTCGGTCCCCAGCGGAATGAAGCGACCACTTCGGATATGCTCACGAACTTCCTGAGGGATGTCCTCAACCATATCTTGAGCGTCCAAATCACCCATCTCGGCCTTCTGCACGAGCGACCGATCCCGCTCACTCGGAATCAACTCGACCTTCACCCGATCACTGAAGTCGAAACTCGTGAGCTTGACGTGATCAATAGGCAAGACCACCAGACGAGACCACCCCTTGTAGTTCTTCTGGTAGTGCAGGAACTCCTGCTGTTCCTTGTCCGGCTGGGCCACGCGAACGCGGACGGGCCGCTCTACGGGGGTGCCGTCGTCAAGGATGACCGAAGCCGTCCGAACCTCGGTAGAATACCCCAGGTTCTCGGGGATCGGGACCTCACTATCCTCGGCGAACACCGCCACGGAGCCGTCCAACCAGTAGTGGTGGACGATCGTAATGAGCCGCTGGAACAGCTTGGTCTGCTTGCACATCCGCTCGAAGCGGTCGAGAATGTAGCGACCGTAGTCGTGGGGATCCTTGAACCCCTCCGGTGCCAGGCGCGGCTTGGGGGCGGCGAGGCGAGTTTTTGACAACGGCAACTCCGTGTGCAGGTCGATAGCCTGCCCCACCAGCTCGTCGTTGTTGTAGAAGTGCCGGAAGATCTCGCGCTGTTCACGCAAGCTCTGAGGCAGCTCCAGAAAGTCCTTCGAGAGCTGAACACTGAAGAAGTCCTGGGTTGCTGATCCAATGGTGTTGCTGCCGAAGGATCCCCCACCATAACCCATCCCGAGGCCAAGCCCCCCCTCGCCAAGGGTCGGGGAACACGCGGCCTCCCGCATCTGCTGGCGAGCAAGGCGCTCCTTGTATGTCAGATTCGAGTATGAGCCCTGCGAGACGTAGGGTCTCGTGGTCCGCACCATGACGTTACTTGGCGGAGTCCACTGAGGGGAAACGTTGCTGTGCCGGCGCCTAGGCATTCACCACCTCCCCGTACACTTCGTCAAAGTCATCACCCTCCGACCCTTGAAGGCTGAGTGTTGTCTGGGCCTTCCGCTCCATCTCACGCTGCTGAAGCTGTTGTCGAAGCTGCTCGTCCTGTTGCTCACGTTCGAGACGAGCTGCTTTGGAACTAATAAGCGCGCGGTCCGCAGCGGTCATGCGGCGGAAGCCGTTACCCAGAGCGCCCGCGAGACGTAGGTGTTGATTGGCAAATGCAACGAGAGCCTGCCCGTCCTCATCCCCGCGCAAGTTCCGCCGCACGTAGGCGCGAAGGGCATCACTCTTCTCGACCAGTTTGGCCAGGCCAGATTCCAACTCACCTCGAAGCTGCCTGATCTCTTCGATCATGGTGTTGGCAGCGGACGCACGTCGCCTGCGCAATTCGTCTTCGTGGCGCCGAACCGCCTCAATGTGTTGCAGCTCGTCCTGACCTGGCATGGATCACATCGCTGTCTGTATCCCGAGAAACAAGGAGTTTGTCGATTTCGGGACCTGGGCCACATAACCGGCCACCTGCGCAGGGGCCTCAGAATCGCCGCTGAGCGTCAGTTCGTCTTCAGGGGTCCACAGGCCCCGAAGACTCAAGAAAAGCTCCTGGTTGGGCGTGTAGACGAGCGGGACGAGAGGCCCAGCGAGACGTGAGGCATAGGTGTACTGCTCGTAGCTCGTGGTTCCCATAAGCGCGGCCCCAAACAACATCGTCGCGAACTGGTAATGGAGTTGATTCCGGGCCATCGCCGCGAAGTCGTCTCCTTCCTCATCGGAGCCCCACACCAGAAAACCAGCGTATCGACCCCGCGAGTAGCTGACGATGAACTCGTCGCTGCTCGATGCTACCCACTGGACTCCCTGACCACCGGGCCAACCCCCTGTCACCATCGCCTGGTCCACGACTACGGGGAACGAGTCGTCCTTGTACCAAACGACGCAATCTCGGCTACGGAAGATCTCGGGCATCAGAGCCTCGTTTGAACGGTCAAGAAGTTCTCAGTCAAGGCACTGGGAGCCTGCATAACGGTGCCAATAATCTGCGAAGGGGCACGCCCGTCACCGCTCGCGGTCCACTCGTCCTCGTTGGTCCACAGCCCGTTGAGGCTGAAATAGAGAAGATCCCGCACGTTATAGGTGATCGGCACAAGGGGCCCGCTCTGCCGGCTCGCGTAGGTGTAGGTCTCGAACGTACGCGTGGAGAAAATCCAGCCCCCAAACCCCACAACCCCAAACCGGTAATGAGGCTGGTTGCGAGTGAGTGCCGTGTACTCATCACTGTCCTCGTCGGAGCCCCAAAGCATGAACCCGTTAGGGGTCCCGTCGGAGAAATCCACGGACATCTCGTCGCGACCGTTGTCGAACCACCGCACACAACGACCCCCTACCCACCCTTGAGTTGCCATCCGCTCAGACACGGTAAAAGCGTTGGCATCCCCCTTCTTGAAGACCACCACGTCCCGAGTGCGGAAGATCTCAGACATCAATGGGCTCTCCTTCCCCAGGCTTCGTCATCCGCCGGCCCTTCATGCGCTTCCCCCATGCTTTGACCAATCGAGATAGCAAAGAGACATGTCGAGGGTCCCCTGAGACCACCTTTTCCCAATGCCCTCCCAACCGACGGAAGACTCGCCGGATCACGAGGTAGTCCCCCTTGAGCAGGGCACACTTCTCGCCGACGCTGTTGTCCACAAACTGTCGGATGGCACGGTTGGCGAACGCGAGGGGTTCGGGCCGACGATCCATCAACGCACTCTCCTAAGTCGGCTGGTCACGCGAGAAACGCTGCGGTGTTGGATGGATCGCCGCGTCTGATAGGTCCTAGTGGAGGCACCCGTTGAAGCATGGGGACGGTAGACTCCGCCGGTCGAAGTGACGGTCTTCTGATTCAGCATGGCTTCGGTACTCAGCCATACCGCGCGCACGAAAGCATCCGCCATGTCATCGTGGGCTCCGGCCTTCTGAGGGGCTTCGACCAAGACAATGTTCTTGCTCACTACCCGGCGCTGAAGACTCAAAAGTTCAGCAATGAAGGGGGAATGCTTCACGGCGCCGTGCTCCGGAATCGGCCAGTCGTAGAGCACAAGACGCTCGTCGTACATCATCATCTTTGCGTTCTGATAGATCTTCGAGGTCATGTCGCGGGTGAAGAACTCGCTACGGAACTGCCTCAGCCCTCGCTTAACGAGCGATTGCTCCAAAGGGATGCCGTTCCAACGGTCGAACATCCCCGCGGTGGTGTGGAACCGTCGGCACAAGGCCACCACCCAATCGCTGATGGCATCGAAGTCGAGACGAGCCTCATCCTCCAACGTCTTGGCGTAGACGATCGGGTACTCTTCCCCCAAGTGGGGGTTGGTCTTACGCCAATTCTGCCCTGCGTACCAAGCTTCATGGTAGTCGAGCACGATGCGATCATTGTCGACGTGCGTGATGAAAACCGACGTACCATCGCCCGCAAGACCGACGTCAATACCCATTTGGTGAGGCATCTTGGGGCGAGCCCGCATGACGGGGCGCCCCGCGGAGACAATGCACGCCTGGAGATCTTCAGCACGCTCCACCCACCCTTGAGCCTGATCGCTGAACTGGGCCCCATGTTCGGTGACAAACGTGGTCGGATCCGCGTGGTACTTCTGCTTGTAGTAGCTTGGGGGGACCGTCGGGTTGATTTCCCAAGTCGGCGCCTGAATGGCCAGGAGGTTCTCACTACCCTCACCCCCGTGCATCGCGAGGTCAAACAGCTCGAAAAACTTGCCACTGCGGCCCAGCGGGCTGGAGATGAGAATGATGCGTGATTCGACGGGGGCCCGCTCCCCTGTCACCTGGTCGACTATTGGAAGGCCGTTACGAGGGTCCTTGCGCGAGAACGCAGCCGTGGACGGAGTTACCGCGTCATAGATCTCCTTCGCCGAGCTAAGGCCCTTGTCCTTGAAGTGGGCCACTTCGTCGAGGATGACGACAACGTTACCCGAACCACGAAGGCCCTTGGCAATACATGACTTGAAGGTGACCCTCAACGTTGCCTTACCGTTGAGGGTCGTGAACTTGCCCGCGTCGGTCCGCAGCGTGGGCCCGAACTTGTCGATGTCGTAGGGCGTGCGGAAGTTGACGTGGCTCAAAGTATTGTTGCCAATGTAGGGTTGGAAGTAGTCACACTTGGCAACATGTGTCGTCACTTCATTGTAGAGCAAAGACGCCTGGTCCTTGTCGGTCGCGACGCTGATGATCTGGATGCGGTTGCCGTTCGGCAAACCGTAGTACTCCTGGGGGTTGTGCAAGTTGAGTAGGCGGTAGACTTCGTAGCTGGCGAAGATGCCAGAGAGTGTCGTGTTGTGGTTGGTGAGGCCGTTTGCCACGAACGATGCACCCTCAGGAACGGTCAAGTCATATACTTGGTGCTCTCCTACAGCCAACTCCGCGACGGGATCGTAGAAATAGTCAAGCTCCAGAAGATGTTCGAAATGTGCTCGTTCCTTCGCCGCGACACCAAGCTCTGAAGCTACCGCCAGAGCCTTCTTGAGGCGTGGGTAGGACAGTTTCTCCTCAGACCCTGGCTTACAGGAGTTTCCAAACGCCTGTCTCAGACGACTACGCCCCCACCCTTTCTCACCACGTGCCGGATTACGCTTGGGCACAGCTTCCAAGAGATTCCTGACGTGCCTATACTGATGAGGTAGGCTTTCTGTGTCGGACTTGCCCTCCTGAGCCGTCTCCAGAGCCGCCAACAAGGGGGCTTGCTTCTTCTCTGAATCAAAGCCTATGTGCTTGGCAAACAACTGCCGGGACCGAACACCCTTCAGACTGAGGTTGGCGTAGTGCCGTCGGGTCTTCTTGCTCCACTTCTTCGCGACGTTGGAGACGATGCCTAGGTTGAGCAGCAAAGTTTGAACGTCAGAGGCCAAGTCGAAGCTCGCCGTTGAGAGCGTAATGTAACACCCCCCACCCTCAGCAGAACCGTCTGTTTCGAAGAGGCCTCGAAGAAACGCGCAGACCACTCTCTTAGGGGACCTGAAGATTGCCCAAGGGACTCTCTTACCGTAGCGCCCCAGATCGTGGGACCAGCCGAGGTCATGAAGGAACTGACGTGCTCCCACACCGGGGAACTCTAGTCGCCCTGTGTTCTGAGTGCGCTTGTCCATCTGGACGCGCCAAGACCCAAAAAGGCGCTCAAATAGGGCCTTCAGATAGGACCAGATCTCGTCGTGCTCGACAGTGACAGCAACGCCTTGGGTGTGCCCCCAAGATCCATCACCCACGAGATACCCCAATAGATTCCCCCAGGACTCGTCGAGGGTATCCGGAAATTGAACGTCTTTGCACCCACGGTCGTTATGGAAGGGCCGCACATCGAGCGGTTCTGAAGCCCACAAGTCGGTGCCCCGATGCACTGCTAGGAAGTCACCGAGCTGAAGCTCGTCCAGATAACGCCAGGCTACGACCCCATCCGAAGTCATGACCTTCACTCGATGGTTGCCTGTACCCGTGATGGCGTACCCAGAAGCGGTCCGTGCCGTCACGGTTGGTTTCACGCCCCCATTATAAAAATGAGATGAGCGTGCCTTGACGGTTCCTTCCTGGGCGACACCAACATCAAGTTCGCTGAATTCTTCCTCAGGAGCCCCCCCAAGAGCTTCGATAGGGAAAAGACCCTTGTCCGTGAGGATCAGGGTGCCTCCTTCAACGCACTTTCCCGCACGCCTCCCAATGGGTAGAATCAGCTCGCGGCGCGGGTGGTCCTGCTCCCCAATATTGCACCGACCCTCATTGTACAAGTAGCGCAGGTACTCGACCTCGGTGAACTCGTAGAGGACCTTGGTGTTGAACATGTCCGTGACCCGGATGCGGCGATCCGGGTCTTCGGGCAGCTCGCCATCAAGCTCCAGGTAATAGTAGAGCTTGACGATGAACCGTTGCGCGGGGAATAGGCGCATCCCCAAGCCCCACGGGGACTCAATGTAGTCGAGAATGGTACAGGTCTGAGCGCGGCCATCTTCCTCGACTTGACCCGCTGCCTTCTGCTCTTCCTTGACCTGCTGACCAGCTTTTCTGACCAGCTCAGAGAGGTCGGGCCCCCTGGATGCTGCCAAGGGTCACCTCAATTCGTTGGCAGCCTTCTCCTCCCAACCATTGGTGAGAGTAACCAGCTTGTTGAAGAACACGTCTGCCACCTCAGCCGGCAAAACTATGGCGGCCTCTTGCACCATCGCAATCCAGAGCGCGAAGATCTTCTGCATCTGCTCACTCTTGAGGTCGATGACACTGGAGGAAAGACGCTTCAGCTCCAGCTCCATATTAGCCACTTCTTTGAGAGCCGTGATGCGGGCCTTGGACACCGCGGAGGTATCCTTGCCGTACTTGCTCTGCTCGACCCGTTCGAACTCCAGGGCGGCGGCCTCGCGGGCAATCTCCGCTTGGATTCGACGCAAAACCTCGGCGGCGTCTTTGCGCTGATCCGTAGCGCGAACGACCTCATCATCCTCGACGTGGACGGCCTTCCGCTTGATGGTCTCTGCGTGGTATTCCAAGTCGCTCTTCGAGGGTTTCGGGTGAACCTTCTTGGGACGTCCTGGCGCGCGCTTGATGTCCGACTTCTCGACCGCGGCCGAGCCAGTCGCAGCATGCAGCGGTACCACGTTCGCTTGGCGCTCGGCCTTTGCAACACGGTCAACGCGGTCGTTGGAGTCACTCATGGCTTTGATCCTTGTGGAGGGGTGTCACCACCCCCTTCGGTCCTGATCAAATACTGGGACAGGTTTCTCACCGTGGCAAATCCCCTGTCATCTTTGATCCTGACGTCTACCTTCCCTGATTGGTTGTCCCGACCCGTCTCAGCGAAGTTGCGCACCCCTGCGTTCTCAGGGGTCAATTTGAATACATCCTGTGGTCGGATGTCTCGACGGTCAGCCTTAGCCCCATCTTCTTTTGGCGGTTGCTCCTTCCCCTCTTGCTTCTGAATCTTGGTCGGCACGTTGAGCAGACGGTTGACGGGAGTCACGTTCTCCCGGACCTTCCGCCGACTCCCAGGTGCCTGGCCCGCTGCACGGGCAACAAATCGAGCCGCAATATCTGCCCGATAGCGGGCAGCAACTCGAAAAGCGATCGAGCGGTCCGTCACAGCTCGATACCTTCCTCCAGGGCTCCGGCGAACTCGACTGCCAAGGGCTCAACCTCGACCTCAGGGTCGAGCTCGATGTCGAAATCAGCTGTGTGCCGCTGTAGATCCATCTCGGCCATCATACTGACCCCATTGTTAACGAGATTCGCGAAGTTGATTTCTGTCGATCTGCCGGATGCCAGAACCGCACGCTGGGCCTCGGCCTTACCCTCCGGGTACTCCACCTGCTCCACAACGGGCCTGCCAATCGCTCGACATATGCCCTGGTCGTTGCGAAACACACACGATGTGCAGGCGCTCCCGAGCTTCACAAACGGGACCCCCCGGCTCCGATGTAGGCGTGACGCCTCCTTGCAGCCCCGACCGTAATCGTCGTAAACCGTTGGATCTACATAGTAAATCCCCTGAAGTCCCTGCTCGGCTATGAACGGTTTGAGCTGGGCGACGGAAGCCATGAGGTCTCGCTTCTCGAAACGACTCTTGAGCGCGGCCATCAGCTCGGCCCCGTAGAGCCCCTCATTGAGGAAGCGGCGAGCTGTCTTGACGACTTCCCGCACTGTCAACCCGCCGGTCGAATGGGCATGCTCGCCCGCGATGTGGGCGCGCTCCACAAGGGCTCGAGAAGGGAGGCTTTGGACGGCGCCTGGGTGTCCCGAGGCAGCCTTGTGGATGGCTTGCAATGCCGCCTTAGGGGTCTCGCCCCACTCAACCTGAGAAGCCGTCCTGGGCAGCGTTCCGACGAGCCTGTGCTCCTCGATCACGGCATTGACTGTGGCGGCAGTTAACACCTCGTCAGGGCTCGCCACCAAGCGCTTGCCGTACATCATGCACTGGCCCACCTGGGCGTAGATGCACGAGGCACATTTGGGCCCGGCCACGATTGCACGGGTTTTGCTCCCCCGCCGGGCCAAGAAATCAGCGCCCTCATGGCAAGAGTCGAACGACTCCTGAGTCGTGTAGACTGTGCCGTACACTCCCGCCTCGCGGAAGAGGGGCTCCCAGTGAGCTCGAGTCTCGTCGAGCAAATTGCCATCGAAGCTCAACTTCAGTGTCTTCAGGAGTCCCAGCTCGCTCCGGCCCTTGTGCATCTCACGGCGCAAAGTCGCCAAGATAGGGCGAGCCTTGAGCGCCACGGGGTCATGTACCTTCTTCTTGGTGAGACGGTCCGCGGGCACGACCGCAGCTGCCCGGTTGGGCTGGCCACTGAACTGCCGAGGCTCTGGGGAGGCATCGTCAAGGAAAGCCGCTCGAATGCGTGCCCGAGGGCCCCCTTCAGTCGCGGCCTTGCCTTGGGACCGCTCGATAGCCACCGCCAGCTCTGTCGTGTACGGCACCTCGACGACCAGCTCCTTGTTGAAGACGGCGCAGTGATTACCATTGGCGTGGCGGCACTCCTGGCAGGTATCCTTGGCCTTGAGGTACGGGGCTTTGCCCGCGAACCGACGGACGAACTCCGCTGCCTCGGGACGCCCAGTGTTACAGGTCGGGAAATCAGCGGCGTCGATGTAGTAGCGCCCCAGGAGCCCCCGCTCGGCCAAAACCCCCGCCAACGCGCTCTTGACGCTAGCAAGCCGAGATCCGAAACGGGTCCGCAGGGACTCGGCGATCCGCCCCGCGTGGGTCGTGCGCATCATGGCGAGTCGAGCCCCCCGCAAAATATCGGCGGGTTCGGACCGAAGCGGCCCATGCAGCTGGCTCATGTCACCCATGGTGTGGGGCGCACCCGCGTTGGGAATGAGGTAGTTCGTGCTCGGTTGCCCTTCGTGACTCCAAAGAGCCTTCAGGTCCGGCACGACGTCAAGGTTCTGCTTTGGTAGGGTGTCTTCCTTGCGGTAGACCGACTCGTCGACCATCATCCAGTCGAGGTTGGCAGGAGTCTCTCCGTCCGCAACGGTGGCGTCCTTCATAATGTAGCCGATATCGCCAATCTCGCTCATTGGTAAATGTCCTTCTGGGGATCATGGACGGGCCCTCGTCGATGCTGGGGCGTCGAGTAGTCGTAGCGCACGTAACCGGTTGCAGCGTCCTCACCAAGGGCGTGGGTGTCGTGCAGCTCCGTGACGTTGGTCTCCTGCCAAACTTGCTCTTCCCCTGGTAGCTCAGATGAAGCCAAGGGCGTATTGACGAGACTGCCCCGGTCTCCCTCGAAGTAGTCACTGCGAGCCACAGGCTCCTCAAAGTCTCCCGGAAGCTCACTGGCACTTTGGCGGTTGATGTTCAGCTCCACCGCGGGCGTCGTGTCTTCGATGAAGAGCGAGGCGTCCTCCTTGGGAAGGCTCTCCTGGGGATTCTCTACACCCTGACCCTTGGCGCCAAAGCCAAGACCGAAGTCATACCCTTCGGTGGGAGTACCATCGGTGGGGAGCGCGCTGGCTGCCAGGGCGTCGATGGCTTCCCCCCGCCCCATCGCCAGCAAGTCGGCCATGGTAGGGAGCCGTGCGAACCGTCGGAGGTCACCCCCATCCGAAACCTCTCGCTTCTTGACGAGCTGAGGGTCCTCATCGTTATAGGAACCGTAGGGACCCTCACCCGTCGCCGGACCACGTTCATCTACGCGAGGGCCGCCGCTATCGTCCACGGTCGTCGAGGGTACGCTCGCCACCTTTACCCCCAAGTCGTCTTGAGAAGGTGTGTCCTGGGGGTTTAGGCTGCCCCCATCAGGTAACTTGGACCCCCCACCCTCTCGAGGATCCCTCAACCCTCCAGGACCGTCGTTCTCTTCCTCGATGTCCTTGATGCGCTGCTCGGCCTCGGCCTCGGGCTGCTCCATCACCTCTGCTGACTCCTCGACGAAACGCTGGATGTCCTCGACGGTATTGGAGTCGAGCTGGGAAAGCTTGGGCTGCCAGTGAGGCGCCTGGATCTCGTCGTAGAGCGTGTCAGCGATGGCGCTCAAAGCCTCGCTCGCCTCCCAAAGCTTCTTGCGGGTGTCGGCGATGCTCATGACGTAGCCGCGTCCTCCAAGGAGACCATCAGGACTGATGGTTGTGCTCTTGATGCGACTCAAGTGTCGGTGTGCCGTGAGCGCGTGTCCAAGCGCCACACTACACGCGAACAATGCCTTGCTGAGCGGCTTGAGGGCCTTGGGGTCAAAACCGTGATCCTTGGGAATGTCGCGCTTCTGGCTGCCCGCGTTCTGGTCGAATTGAGGGGGCACCTGCCCCTTCATAGATGGGGGTGCGCCCGCAGCGGTCTTGGGGCGCTCGCCTCGTGCATACCGTGCTGCCACCTTTCGTGCCACATCGCCCATCGAATTTAACCCTTCAGGGGGTCTCCCCCATCCTCGAACAGACGCTCGATATAATAGTTACCGCCGTCCTGTCGAAGGGCCCACAGGTCACGGGTGCTCTTGTTGACCAAGGTCTCAGCGCTCTGACGCTCAAACTCTTTTAGGTCCGCCAAGGACGCAACCTTGACACGGGCAGAAGCCGTCCGCGGGGGGGTCTGTCCCACGGGAGTGACCACCTCAGGTTCACGAGCGAAGAAGCCGTCCAGACCTCCGCCAGTGCTGATTTCCATTCCTTTGAACTCGAAGTCGTGCATGGTTCTCTCACTGGGTGATAGTCAAGCGGATGGTGACCTCTTCATAGTTGGACTCACTGTAACCGCTGACCCTCAAGGTTTCCTCGTAGGTCCCCACAACCATGCCAGCATCAGGTGCAACGTTGACGGTGACCATATCGGACGCACCCGAATTCAAGGAACCCGCGACAGGACCGAAGGACTTGAGCCACTCAATCGAACACCCCACACGCTGAATCTGGTAGTTTAGAACGGAGCCCGCGGGCCCTGTGTTCTCGACCGAGAAGCTCTGGGTGGGGGTGAGGGGGAAATCCCCAGTGAGAGGCTTGGCGGCCGTAAAGTTGAGGATCAATGGGGTCAGCGTAATAGCCGACTTGGGTCGGATGACGATGGTAACCGGAACTGTCTGGGGAGAGTTGTCTGCGTTGGGATCACTGATGGTGATGACTTCCACCATAGGACTATCCACCGCCAGCAGGTTGGTGGAGTTGACTGTCGCCTCAAACGAGCCCGCCTGGTTGAAAGCGAGACCCACGAGCTGCACAGGGTCAGTCTTCACGTAGTCCGCGCTCGTCGCAAGAGCGGCGCTCAGCTGCGATCCGTAGACGCCGCCGTTGGTGACCACCACCGTCTGCGGATCGCTGAACCCACGGCCCTCGTCGACCTCGAACGTGAGGGATGTTGGCGGGCCCACCAGGATGCTCGCCGGGAAATTGGCGCGGATCTCGGAGATACTGGTCGCCATGGCCTCAATCACACCACCAGGGATCGGCACCGAGTCACGCAGGATGCCATAGGGACCGACGACGTCGAGGATACGAAAAACCGCCACCGCACCCGAGATGTCGTACTGAGTGGTCCACTTCCACCGCCCAGTCTGCGTGTCGAGCTGGAACTCGTAGTTTTGGGACTGGAGATTCGAGGCTAGAGTCATCCACCGGAGACGGGGCATAAAAGGAAACCCTAGTCTCATCGGGAACCTACGCCCAGTTCGACCCCAAACTCCTTGGCAACGGTCGCCCCTTCAAACCACGCCGACCGCAAAACCCCAAATTAAGAGGGGTAAAGGAGGGCCTATGACCCCCTTTGACCTAGCGACCTTCGTCGCGCCCATCGTCATCCGCCTCAGGCGGTGGCGGGGCCTAAAGCGACGATAAGGTCGGACGGAAGGGGTTTACCCTCCCGTCGCCATTACCCGCCAAAACGCTGGCGATTGATGTGGGCAGAAGATGCCCACACACAGTTCGCGGGCCACCCCTCGCGGCGGCACTCCTCGCACTTGCCGCAGGAATAGTGCCCCCTCAAGCCACGCCGGGTGAACTTGAACTTCGGGTCAGGCTTATGAAGTCGCCTACCCACTCGGGGTGGATCTTGACACCGTGCCCGCCCCAGTCAGGATAGTTGCTGCTCTTGAGGTTGAGGCAGCGGTCTTTCATAGCAAGCCAAACGTTGTGCTCGGGTGTGTGGCTCATACCGTGCTTGAAGTTGGTACGGTGCCCCCTGCGTACGGGGCGCAGATCGACACCCTGACCCCACTTGCTCTGGGCCCGTTGGTTGTTGTTCTGCTCGAGTACCGTTGCCCAGCGCACGTTTCCGGGCTCGTAGTTGCCGTTGACGTCCTTGCGGTCAAAAACACTCATCTCCCCCACGCCCGCTCCATTGGGGCAATTTCACCTCGCGAAGAATGTTAAAGCGCTTCATCCGTATAGTACTGAAAATCTGTTCATACGGCTTGAGGGTCTCGTCGTCGGAGGCCATTTCGGTCAGCCTGTCCACAGCCTTGAAGAACCTGTGCCTAACTCGGCCCTGGGTAAGGCACAAGCGCTTGGCGACCTCGCTCTGGCAAGTCGTCGCCCACATCCCGACAAGGATTTCAACGTCCACCTGTATGGTCCCAACACCCCGACAAATGGGACAGTCCTCACCCTTGCAGCCCTGGGGGCAGTGGACCTGGCTGGGGAACACCCTAGCCAGGTCCCGTCGCATCTCTTCCTCAGCCACCTGAGGGATGCTCAAGAGGAACTTGATGCGCTTGATCCCACGGTCGAGCCGATAACTAATGGCCGCCTGTGTCACCCCGAAAATGGTGGCAATATCAGCCTGGCGCTTCCCGTGGACGAAATAGAGGTAGATAAGGTCGGCTTCTCGTTCAGGAATGCGTTCGAGCAACGGGGCGACCCGGGCCTCGTAGTCTTCGGTCGCCGAAAATAACTCTGCGATGTCTTCAGGGTCGACAGGATTACCTTCGTCGTCAAAGACATACTCTGGGTCCTCGTCGTCATTGGCAGCCTCTTCATCCCATGGGTGAACTACATCTATCGGATTGCTGAATCGTTGGGCCAATTCATGGGGGTCCACTGGAATGATGTATGCTGCCATTCTCGATCCTCGGCCCCAACAGGGCATCCAGAATGGGGTCGGGGTTGACCCCAATCTCCCGCAGTCGGGAGGCAATACGATCTACATCTTCATCTGGGTTTGTGAGAAAGACAGTAACGTTTTGAAGGGTCATCAACTCGACGTTGAGAGTCACCTGCGGCTTAGCAGTTTGAAGCTGCTCGTACTGCCGCCCGGAGAGCCCGGCCAACCCCGACTTGAAAACCCCCTCCACGGTCCCGTGTGTCCGGACAAGATCCCTGAGGACTTTCTTTGGTACTCTGGCAACTCCTGGGATCTCATCGGACGTATCTCCGCAAAGAGCCCTAAGCTGTACCATTGAACTTGGAAGTACCCCAAACAGTTTCTCAACATCGGCCGGAGAGGTGAACTCCAACTCCTTCCGACCCCCAACTGCTGGCTGCAAAACATGGGTCGTCAGGGTCACCAACTGAAGCAGGTCGTTGTCGGTGGAGAAGACGACGTTGACCTGACCCTTCAGATGATCGCGCGTCAGGGTTGCAATAACATCATCGGCCTCGGCCTCCGGATTGATGCCCTGATAGACCCCCAGAGCCGGAAGGATCTCCATCAAATAGTCGATCTGGTTGAAGCCCCTGTCAGAACTGGAAAATTTTGACATCCTCGATTGACGCTTTGCCTTATACCCCGGAAAAGCGTCCTTCCGGCTCTGGGACGACCCCGGAGCGTCCCAGGCGACATACAGCCGCGCGTTGGGGTACCGCTTGCGTAGAGAACCTAACCCTCGCAAAAAACCGAAGATCACGCCCGTCGGGCGTCCCAACTCATCGGTCAAGTCCTTCAAATTGGGTGCGTGTAGGCACCTGTAGGCCAAGTTCATCCCATCCACGATGACGTTCTGAGTCACATCGCCTCCATCCAGTTGTGCAACCTGCTGAGCCAGCCGATCGCAAGCGTCCACAAGCCGTTGGAATCTTTCCAGGACCCCCTGCATCCACGCCAACTCCACGATGACGTTCTCGATACCTGCCACCTTCCGACCCAAGAAGTCTGTCTGATAGAAGGTTACAAACGACCACAATCTGCGACCCTTAACTACCCACTCTCCCAGCTGCTCGAACTCCGCCATGCTACTGTTGCAGTGCACAACGAGGGCGTCAGATGCGTTCGCGACTAGCGACCAAAGACGGCAACCCCGAAACTGCCAGTCAGCGAACCGCGAGTAATCCCCCCACGCCTCCTTCAACGGCAACAGGGGCTGGTCCTCCCAGGTCAGGTAGGGTCGCGCGTGCATCAGCCATTCGCGCAACCGCGAGACGTGGTGTGCCATGGGAGACCCAGGAGCACGCTCGATGACCTTCAGGAAGGTTCGCGGCAACGTAAGCAGACTTTGCTTACTCCGTAATTGAACGTAAACCTGAACCTTTCCCTGCTCAGGAATGTCGGCGACGACTTGTGCCGGAATCGACTGATAGGGGCCTTTGACGATCTCCACAGTGTCGCCAATACAAATCCCCTGGTCGGCCTCGATGCGTACCTGACGCTTCAGACGCTCGACATCTGCATCGGTCACGGTCGACAAGCGACGATCTTTCCCATTACCCTCCGCCAAAAGGCTCTGCACGTAACGGGAACCTTCGAGCTTGAGGTAGGCCGCGTCCTCGTGGTCGCGGCGCACGAAAGCGTACCCGTCCATCAAGTAGCGAACGACCCGGTCCTCCCCAATCTGGGTGATGCTCGCAGGAATGAATACCTCCCCCTCCCCCCCAATAACTCGTAGGATGGACTTCGAGATCTCGTCAGGATCCTCAGACTCCCCGCGCAGGCTAAGCTCCAGAACTACCCAATCAGTTGGCATCGCTCCTCGGGCTGGAAGTACGGACCAAGTACGCCTGGTGAGCGCGCCGCCACTCGGTGGGAGGGAGGAGTCGAAGCCCGCCGGGGACGCTCTGACGAGGAATCTCAACCTGGGGTGGCGGTTTCCGCTCATGACCCCGAGGTCGTTGGTGAGGCACTCCTTGCTCATCCAACGTCGTCAACGCCGCAAAGTCATTGCTCCCAAGTGAACCGATCCCATCTGGGCGACCGTGGGCCGGCATGGCAAGCGGCGGTGGAGGCTTGGGGGACTCCTGCTCTGGAGCCTCGCTCTCCACCTCCGCAGACGCCACAGGAGCAGAAATGGGGGCTGTGGCCTCCACTGGGGAAGGAGGTAATGCCAGAGGGGCTACAACTTGAAGGACCATGGGCTGTGAGGGCACGACCGCTGTTTGAGGTATGCCACCACCCCCGGAAAGTGCAACGACGTCACACACCAACCCTGCCTTGGTCACGTGACGCACACGCAAAAAGTACTCAGCCAGCTTCGTTACATTGTCCTTGAAAAGACTATACACCTGTTTGGCGAGACCCCGATCCATCAAACTGAAAGGCGCATGCATCTTGTAGGCGAGCCGATAGCTATTCATGGCCGCCTCGGCGAGGCCCGCGGCAACGTCGTCAGGGTCCAGAGTACCGCATAAATCGTCTACGATCCTGGCAGCCTCCCCAGGTTGACCCAGAGACAGGAGCACCTTGTAGTACTGAGTGACAGCATCGAGCCTGAGGTATGTTCGAGCCGACTCCAAGGATACAGGTCCAAGCTGGGCGATCATTTCGAGCTTGTTCAAGATGTCTCGAACATGGCCCTGCGAATGATCGATGACCACCAACAGGGCGTCATCCTCGTACTCAACCTTTTCAGCCTCCAAGATCTTCCTGAGCCTGACCTGGACATCATCGCGCGTGATGGGGCGCATAATGTGCTCCTCGCACCGTGACCGGATCGTGGAGCGGATCTTGTTGCCTTCGGTGGTGCAGAGGATGGCAACGAACCTCTTGTCTTCAATGGGCTTGAGCAGTACGTCCTGCGAGTCGCGGCTCATGCGGTGCATTTCGTCAAAAACAATGACGCGCTTGGCGGCCCCCGGGACGTTAAACGCCAACTCATCGACGATGCGTCGAACGTTATCGATGGTGCCCGAGCTAGCGGCGTCCAACTCCTTGTAGGCCACCGAGGCTTCAGTCAACTGGGCTTGGCAGTTGTCGCAGCTGTTACAGGGCTCGCTCCCCCCTTGAAGGTCTTGGCAGAGCAGTGCCCGGGCCAGGATGCGAGCCAGGGTCGTGTTGTGGTTCATGAACCCCCCAGCTGCAAACATCTCTTGTCCAGGGACCGAAAGGTCAAACACTTCTGCCCGGCCCGGAGATGTTTCGATTACCGGATCGAAGTAGTACCCTGTATCCAGCAAGTGCTTGAAGTGGGCATACCCAGGGCACCCTTTGAACTCGCTGACAATGCGCTGGACCTGGCGATCCGTACACGACACACGCCCCCTCCGTGCCTGGAAGAAGTGGCTGGTGTCATGAGTCCGCAACTCAGAAGAAAGGCTCTCATAGAAGAAACGTAGGTGGGCCGCTTGGTAGGGCACCACTTCGTAAGTATTGGATAGTTGACGGCGACCCTTAGCGTGTCCACGAACGAGAGACCGTTGTAGCTGGCCCCGCTTTCGAGCCGAAAGAAAACCTACCTTGGACGCGAACACGTCGAGGGATGAGCGCCGAATACCGACCCTCCAGTAGACCCCGTACTCCGGATGGGGCTTGGGGCGCCGATAGGCCACCACCCCTAAATTCAACAACATCGCCTGCACCTGACGAGCGAGCTTAGGGCTCTTGGTGAGGGCCTCTACTCGGTACCCCGAGACGCTACCGTCACACTCAAAGTAACCTCGCAGAAACTCGCAAACGAGATGCTCAGGGGAGACCCTGATGGACCATGGCATTTCCTTCCCGCCAGCCTTCGCATAGGAAACCCCGAGGAATGCCAGAAAATCCCTGAACTGAACACTGCTGCATCGAACCGCAACGAGACCTGGGCGCCGTTTGTCTGGTGAAATGAAACTCCCCCCGCCCAGGCGGTCTAAAAGACGCCTGGCATCATCCACGGTATCAGGCTCAGCTGTATGGACCGAGACACTTGTCCTACTCGTGCATGAACCGTCCCCTGCCAGATAGCCCAGCAACCGTGCCCACTCCAAGCTCAGGGTAGTCGGGGGGTTGAAGTCATGGCTGCTATGGTCATGGGGTCGTTTCGCGTAGGAGTAACCCTCAATCAAAGGCCCTGTGCCAAAAAGTCCTGTCCCTCGCGAAAGGCACGCATAATCACCTTTGCGCACTTGACCTATCTCCCTCCACTCAATCTCACCCGATTTAGCCAGGATCTTGATGCGATGGTGGGGGGTCCCTTCGATGAAGAAGCCCAAACTAGTCTTGATGCGAACTGTGTCCCGGACCCCACCTCGATACGAGAAAGCTGCCTCACCCACCCCCTGTTCTTGCCCAACGACAATATGCACAGGGTCGACGACATGGGGCCCACCCATAAGGTCTCCTATTTCGAGCAAACCACGGTTCGTAGGGACCAAGGTCTCCTTAGACACACACTTCCCACGCCCGTGCCCGCCCGAGAAGATGTAGCTCGTGTCCAGGGCAGTCCCATTCTTCAAGCGCTGCTTGAGCACCTGGACAGGGCCCTCCTGCCCTAGCACGTCACCAAAAACGCGAGGTCGATACTTGATATCCCACACAGGCCGACCTCTGGTTACTCGGTCAAGGTTAAGAGATCATTGATCTTGACATCTTCAGCTGAGGTCTCTTCCTCGATGATCTCTTCTATTTGGATGGCCTTGGCTACATTGACGAACCCTTCGAGGCCCGGATGCCACGCACCATACCGTTCCAGAATCGTGGCGAACTCGCTAACGTCGGGTTCGCGAGTGCTCCACTTCATTTCCCCGGATTTCTCGTCTTCCTGACCACAGCACCGTTCCAATAAATGATCGACTAGTGCCGTCCGTTGGTCGGCGTCCAATTCGTTCCAGCTGTCAAGGCCAACTTCGATGATGAAGGTCTTATTCGTGAGCCAGGTCAAGAAGGGGCTGCACTTCTTGACCGTGCCCAGAATGGTCTTACCATTCCTGACGCTGGACTTGTCGACGAACACCCACAGGATGGCCGCATCGGCCAACTCCGCGTGGTAGTTTGCAATCAGATTACTCGCGATCTGTCCCATCGCGTCACCGGGTTCATAGGTCTTCATCAATCACACCACTAGGTTGGGGTCCAATCCTTCCATGAATACACCAAATCGCTCATCTCCCCAAGCTTCCCAAAGATCTCCCCAGTCCTTGGACAGCTTACTCTCTCCCTCAGGCGCAGCCATGGGTACGGCAGGGGGTAGGGCCACTTCGATACGCTCGAACTCGTCTTGGTGATCCCGACGGAAGGCGTAGGCTACCTTGCGACCCGTCTCGTCGTTGTCGTAGCCGATCCACACCTGATCGACCATTCGGTGCAAAATCCTGAGTAAATCAGGGGAAATCCCTGCCTTAAGCGTAGCCACCACCTCAGGGTAGGTCCGTTGGACCGGGCACAGGTCGAACACCCCCTCGACCAACCAGATCCGGTTGCTCTGCCAGATGTGTGGCATGGCCTGATGTAGCCCGAAGAGGACCGCCTCGTCCCCTTCAAGTAAGTAGTCCATGTAGCCCTTGCGGACGATGGGGCGGAACTGAATGCCCTTGACTTGCCCTACCGAGTTCGTCAACGGGAAAACCCAGACCCGGTTCAGGCGGTGCTTCTCAGCCCACCTGGCAAACCCAGGCGGCAAGCCCTCAGGCATCTCGTCCAGGTAGCCAACGTGGTAAAAGTCAATCTGCTCATCGGTCATGCCCCGACGCCACAAGCGGAAACGAAGGTCCTCGTCGAGCTGTTGCTCGGCGTGCTGCACCAGGCCGTCAATCCAGGTCATTGACCACCATCACCGCGCGGCCAATGCGAGTCACCATCAACCCCACGCGGTCATCAACCCGCGAATAAATCCCCGCCAAACCTGGTGCCGCCAAGAGTAGAATCACGCCAGGAGGGCCCGGTAACACTTGAAGCCCACCCTCGATCTCCGCCACACACCCCATCGTCAACACCAACTCATCAATGGACTTGCCGTCCAAACCTGGACAAATGGGGGCCATCCTGTCACGCGCCAAGACCAGGTACCGAGGCTGGTAACCTTGACTCGTCATTGCAGCCACCGCAGCCTTTAGAGTCATCTGATACGCCCCGGGAAATGGCGACCTGGAAGGGCGCGAGGCTCCCTCTATGATCCGAGCTTGTAAACCAACCAGCAGCTTCGACTCATCCTCCAAGCTGCACTCGCTGAACGCGAACCGAACGCGGCCGTTCCGTATGCCAGGTTGGACAGCCATCCCCCTCATATTGGTGACCAGAATCGGAAGGTCTTCGGAAGTAACCCTTCGTTCCGATATCACAGGGGTGGCAAACCCGCCCCCGTGAGCAATGCTGGCAGCCTGTCGTCGGTTTCGCTCGACATGAAAAATGCGTTCAAGAGTCATGGGACCTCTCCGCGAGCTGTTTCAATTGATCAGCTCCGTACCCCTCCAGCAGCTTGATGGGGTCCTCCTGCACTTTCATCGGGGGGTGGATGTCAACCTTGGCGAAGAACAAAAACCAAACTCTCTTCCACCAGGGCATCTGATCAACATAAGGAGCCACGATTTGACCCAAGACCCATAGCAACTCATGGACCTCGGGCAGATGCTTCTTCAGCCAATCAGCGTCGTTGACGTTCCGACGGAACTCAGCAAAAACCTCCTCCTTTTTGAGAGACTGGACCGGCTCGAACTTACCACATCTCTGAGCGTCGACCGGTTCATCACAGAGGTCCCCTGGCCACGTCTCGCTGTCCTCGGACCCGTACATGCAAAGCCCTATCTCTTGAACGACTGGCAACCCCCCGGCCGCCGTGATGCGGTTATAGCTGGGGTTGGGGCCCCCCTCGACGGTCTTGCGGTAGTCGAGGGAATGACGCTGATTGAAGCGACAGTGCTGGGGTAGGCGTGGAATGGACAGCCGCCGCATCAGCTCGCTGAACAACAGCGCTCGAACTCGGTCCTCGATCTCCTTTAAATTTCGCATTATCAGGCACCCCTCAGGGTCAGGTGCCGACGGCCACCCTCGACGACCTCGACACAGCGGTAAGCTCGGTTGGCGTGCGTGACGTAACCTTGCTTGTGAGTGACCAGCAGCACGTCGATGCCGGTCTCCTTGGCGAGCTGGCGAAGAAAGTGCCCAGTACGCTCAACGTACTCTTCACTGACGGCGCCCAAGCTTTCGTCAAGAACCAGTATGGGGATTCGCTTGAGCTTGACCATCGTCATCAAGCGAATGATAAGCGAAGCCACACTACAAGGCCCGCCCCCGAACGAATCCAGGGGCTTGCCTCGAATGCTCAAGGGGTTCTCGGGCTTACCCTCCCTGATGTAGAACTCGATCCAGACCTTGCCATGCTTAGGCACCAGCTCGGCCTCGAAGCTCAGGTCAAGATCATGGAAAATAGCTTCCAAACCTTCTCCCACGATCTTGCGCAGTGCCTCAACCTGATCGTTGATGAGCAAGTCCATGAGCTTGCGGAGGCCCTGCCCCGTTTGATCGAGCATCAAGCTTTGGTGGTCGAGGTGATCAATCTGCTTCCGGATCTGGGATCCTTGTGTACGAAGGCGGTCCCGTAACGTCACCAGACGCTCGGCCTTCAACTCCAACTGACGGAGTCGAGCGATCAATCCCGAGAGGGCATGAAGCGTGTCACTTGACACAAGTGCGCCTTATTCTCATCGTCCTGTCCTATAAGGACCTGACCGTTGTCATCGAGCCAGAATTCGTCGATGGTGCGGAAGGTCGCAACCTTCTTCTTACCCTTGGGCGCCAAGATTGCAACTCGAAGCTCGATCTCATGAGCCTTGACGGGGTTCACCAGGTCGAGAAGGTGGTTGACGTTGGCATTGATGGCAAAGCCATCCTCCCCTTCGACAGGGTCAACCCCCACGGGCACGACCCCCACGGGCACGCTGTTAGCCACATTGGTACCCCCATCGCTCGCCACAAAACGGAGACTGGATTCGGAACTCGTATAGATCACCCGAATCTTGTCGAGCTTGGGGTCCAACTCGGCACGAGCATACTTCAACGCCTTTACCAGGAAGGTGCGGGGGGCCCGCAAGATGTACTTGTCGGCCTTGAGTGGGTAATAGCTGAATTTCCCATGCTCCCTCTCATGCTTGGCGCACCCCAATATAGCCCCTTCAGAGTTGACGAAGTAGACCATATTCGGAGCCGTCAAAACCTTGACCATTCCCGACGAGTGGGACAAAAACGACAGGATCTGGGGCAGATGTTGCACCCCGAGTCCAAGACCCTTGTCTTTGAACGCCTCGCAATAAAAGTAGAACGCGCAGACGCCCGTGGCAGCGAATAGGAAGCCATTACCCTTAGCCCACTCCTCCTTCGAGGAATCAAAGATCTGGAACGTCTGAAAGTGCTCGTTCTCGTCACGAGCGGCACTGCTCTTGGCCAGGTATGGTTTAGCCAAGGTAAGAGCCTCCCTAAGGACGGCGATAGGGTACTCCCGCTCACCCTCAGCGTCGGACAAGTCACAGGGACTCATAAAGCGGGCCTCAAATGATGTCTTCTTGCTGGAGGCTCCGCCCTCGGTCTCGTAGGAGACCGAGCATTCCTCGGGATTCGACGAGAACTCAATCCACCCGTCAAGGCACTGGAGCGCGCCAACCTGATTGGCAGGGTAGATGAAGCTCCCCTCCCCTCGCACGTCCTCGACTTCAAGGGCCGCTCGTGACGTGTGGAATTGATCACGAGAATGCACCTCACACTTACCGTCCTTGATGACAAACAAGTACCCCGCCCCTCCCTGGGGAGTCACCGAGGAGGGGGTTACAATCCCAACCAACCTCAACACGGCATGGAGGTGTGTCGCCTGTGTGCGAAACGTGATGTTGCTCATACTCATCCCTGTCCTTCGTCGTAGGTGCTCAGTGCATCTTCAACATTTGTCAGATCCTTCTCGAACTGGTCCAGCAGCTCGACCAACCGCTTCTCTGCCTTGTCCCGTTCAGACTTGATGGTCTTGGGGTCGTAGCCCGCGGCCTTGATTTCCTGGCTGAGGTCAGCCAGCTCCCTCTTCTTGGCGCCCAACTCGCCCTTGAAACGCTCCTTCTTCCCTTTGGCGGCTTCATACCGACGTGACAAGTCATCAAAACGCTTCCTGAGTTGCTCGAAGTCGGCCATTGATCTCCTTCTCCCTTTACACCGCGCCATGCGGCGCTGCACGGCGCCGCGCCTCCAATTTTTTGACAACGGCCGCTCCTCGAGGGCACAGGTCCTGAGTGGCGAACGTGCAAAAACGACAATTCTGCTGACTAGGCTTCGGTTTGAAGGTCTTTTTCACCTGCTCGATGCCCTGCCCATCAGTCTCTTCGAGCCAAGCTGCTGTCTGAGCGATGATGCCCATCACCTTGGCCTTGAAAGCGTCCAACTTACCCTCGTCGAAGTCCAACCACATGAGGGCGTCCTGAGGCGAAAACCTCCACAGGAAGTATCCCAACTTGTCAGGGGCTTTGCCGAAACGCTCTCGGTGCAGTACGCCGTACCACAACAGCTGGTCCCAATCGAGGTAGCGGACTGCACGCTTCTTGGAGCCCTTACCGTCCAAGATCACCTTATCGCACAGGGGCTTGGCCCGCCGAATCATGAAGTCGACGCGACCCCCCAACTTGTGCCCGTCTACCTCGGAATCGAGCTTGATCTCGGCCCGCGCCATGGGGCCCAGCAGTCGGTGAAACCGGATGGCACCGAGCGCCCGAGGGACCGTATCTCGAACGTCAGCCTCCAGCTCCTCTCGTGAAGCGTAGTTACTGCCCTCCCCATCGAACTCGATGTAACGACCCTTCTTGTTTGACTCTTCGTCGATCACCCGCTGCACGGTCTCATCGACCAAGTCCATGACGAGCTTACGGGGCTTGGGATCTCGCGAGCGCCACAGCTCTCTCTCGTAGAAATCCTCGATGAGCGACGACACAATGGACCCATAGAGCGTGTTGACGGCGTTCTCCTCCTTCCCCAGATCTGGCTGGCCCACATAGGCAAACCAGTAGCGAAGGGCACAGTCCCGGAGGTACTTGTAACCGGAGTAAGAGAGGTACATCTACTTCTTCCTCGCGCGGGCACGCTCTAGATACTCCAGAATCAAGCTGGAGACTTCCTGACTCACGTCCAGCGACCCGATGTTGTCCTCCAGGGACGCCGATGTGTCCAAATCCTGCTGCTGTCGCAGCGACCGCGCAAACTCCTCGATGACCTCCTGACGCTGCTCCTGCCGATCTTTCTTCTCCAGGTCGAACACCTCACTGGCAGGGGGTACCCGCAGGGGGACCTCTTGGGCGCTGATCCCGCTGAAGTTCGTCTGGAGGATCGCAACCTTAGGGACCCGAGTCAGATTCTCCTTAACCAGAGCGCCACGACTGAGAGCGCCCAGGTTGACGAAGGTCTTCCCGCCAACCTTCACGATCCCCTGGTCGATGTGCCAATGCCCAAAGCAGTTGTGTACCAGCAAACCCCCAGCAACGTACTGCTCTGAACTGGTTCGGAAGTTGTGGACGGGCCCCTTGTAGGCGACGTCGCATATTTCAGTGATCCTTGCATAATACAAGCCCTCATGGAAGAAGCCGGACACACGGGTTTTCTGACGCTCTGGGGGCCTAATCCCCATGCGAGAGGCTAACTCGCAACCAGAGTCCCCATAGAAGGCCACAATGTGGCAGGGGTGGTTCTGGTGCTGTTTAGGAGGACACACTTGGAAGCAGGGGCGCCAGCCCACAGACAGAGCCAGGAAGAACAATTGGAAAGCCAGTTTCCGAGAAGCTGTAGCCCCCGCAACCTCTACCTTGGTCGACCTGGCATGCCCATCCCCCAACAGCCAGCCAAGCAGAAGCTCCTTACGATCAATAGTCGGACGTTCCCATACCCAAGCAGAGACCTCTTTTTGGTCTGAATAGCGGCCGCCGTGCTCTTTGAAAAAGGCGGTGATGTTGAGACCGTAGGCGCACAGTTGGATGCAGTTGGGGTTATCTGGGTGCGCGTGCTCATGAACGGTCAAACCGAAGTGACGCTTCACAAGAGTCTTGACGTCGAGGTGTAAGGCATGTTCGAGAATATGAAAACTCCAGCCAACACCGGCTACAGGGGCGCCCTTGCGATTGTTGATCAAGTGCCCCTCAGCAAGATAATAACCTAGTAGTCGAGACAGTCCTGCATACGAACGAGCCTCCGTGGGAACTGAAGGAACGGGCACCCCCAAGTAGTCACCCTTAACAAGGCTTCCTGCGGCGCACCAAGTGGGCTCCACGAAAGGCTTGTCAGTGCAACTACTACAGGGCGCTGATGAGGCCGTCTTATCTGGGTAACAACGGCGATTAACCTTGGCGGCCCAGAAGGGGTGTTCTGACGTAACACCTTCAACGAGCGGAGGTAGCCCCTCGACCTCGAAATGGATCAGAGGCTCATTCACTTGCCTTGGGGGGTGGACAGCCTCCACCACGGTCGACTTTGAGCCCGCCATGTGCTGGCCGACCTGCACGTCCTCAATGGGGATAGGTCGGTATAAGGCGTCCAGTACAGGTGTCTGTGGGGGAAAGCACCAGGCATCAGGGCCCCCTTCATAGACGAGATCCCTGTATCGGAAAACTGGCTCCCCAAAAAACTCCTCAACGCGGGTAGGCGGATTCTCAGCAGCAAGCTGGTGGACGATGGCTACCAAGTGCTCCCCGTCCTTCTTGTGTGCCTGCCGCAGCTCGTCGAGGGTACGGTTGGGGGCGTAGGGAAACCCCACCACGCGTACGCATTCGGGCCCCTCCCCAAACGTCACGTCCCGCAACTTCTTGAACACCCCCGCCTCGTAGAGGACGCCGATGGGTTGCCTATCCACAGTGTCGAGGTTGTTATGGGCCATGTCGTGGTTGCCCTCGACATGGTACACCGGACAAGGATAACCAGCGTGTAGAGACGCCGTACGCGCTACCAAGGCGTGTGAATTGCGAGTGGCCGCCTTGACGTGGAAGTAGTCACCCCCATCGAGCACCGCCTCGACCGCTTGCTCTTCCGCGATGTGACCCACCTGAGTCAGCAGGTCCCACACCTCTGCCTGGTAGTCGCCCTTCCAACTCAAGGGGGAGCGATCTGATACATGGCAATCGGTGCGGAACAGCAGCTTCATCAGTGAATACGATGTCCCGGTTCGAGCCGTTGCTCACAAGTTGGGCACGCGCCAAGTGCCTCGAACTCGCTGATCAACTGGGTGACTTCATTCTCACACCGAACACAGCGAGCTTCTGCTTCTTCGACTTCAGCCGCCAGCTTGTCGTACCGAGTCGCAGTCTGGCAAAGCCAGACGAACTGCTGGTAACTTGCCTTCAAGGTTTTAGGGTCCAGCAGCTTGGGCTTGACCGCCTCGGTGAGCGTCAAAAACTTGACCTTGAGCCGCTTCAGGTAGTTGAGCCACTTGACCAAACGCTTCAGCTCTTCCCTCGCCTGATGGATGGGCTCGAGTTTCGGCAGCTCGACCAGGCAGGTTTGCTCCAGCGTCACAATCTGCGGCTCCAGAGGCGTCAGCCGATCGCTCCAACCGGTCAGCAAGGTAAACTCTTCCCGCTGCTCGGCAGGGGGTTTCATGAGAGCCGGCTTCGTAGCAGTCTCCAGGGCGTCCACATGGGCCACCAAAGCTTCGTAGTCATGCTCGAAGCGCCTCAGGTCCAGGATTCTGTGAAAGCTCTCCTGAAGGCTCTGAGGGACCGGTAACTCGGGCTTAACCGCCGTGCGCAAAGCTCGAATGGCCACCGCGTACTCTTCCAGCTTCGACAGAAACCCCAAGAGCCGATCTAGCTCGTCCCCCACAGCCTCGACCCGCTTTCGGTCGGCCTCAACTTCCCGGACCCGAGTGGTGGCCTCATCGAGGCCGTCGTAGGTCTTCAACTCGTCTTCCAGCTTGATGAGGTCCCCCACCCGAACCTTGCGTTCGGACACCGCCGCACGCCGGTCTTTCTCAACCAAGCGTAGGGCCTCGTTCAGGTCATCGAGCTTGGCCACGTCCCCAAGGACGTCCGCCGCTACTGAGCCCGACTCCCCGAGCAAGAAGATCGGCTTGAACTGGTCCCCCACCTGGACAACAACCTTGTCGTCCCCAACTTTGAGTGGCTCGAACCCTTCCAAGAAGTGGAGGTTGCCACGTTCGACCTTAGTGTAGACCTGCTTCTTTCCCGCAGTATTCCACACGGTGTACTGATTGACAGCATCACCCTTCTCCCACTTAAAGGTCATCTTGCCAACGATCTCGATACGCACCGTGCAATGACACTTGCACTTCTTGGCGTTGCGCCGAATACGGGCGCACGTTGCAGGGCTATGGCGCACAAAGTCTGACCCCTTGGCTCCGGTAAGAGCATACTTGACGGCTCGGATCAGGGCGCTCTTCCCAATGTTCGACCTCCCGACCAAGGCGGTGAACCCGTCAACCTCGACCTCGACGTGCTCCAGGCTCTGAAAGTTGTCGACTGTGATCTTCAGCATCAGTCAGCCAGAGCTTCCTCCGCCTCCGCAACATCATCAGGCTCGTCCACGTCCCCCATGCCTTCCCCACTATCTTCCTCTTCGATATCTGAAGCCTCGAAGGCGTCTTCGTCGAAGTCCGAGGGGACGTCGTCGAGAACTGTATCTCCGGCGTCTCCCATGATGACGTTGAGGCCGTCGAGGCCCTCTTCAATCAAATCTTCCTGAGAGGGGTCCTCACCCAGGGCCGCCAAATCTTCCGAGCGAATGGCCTCCCCCACCAATCCCTTGACCTCTGTGAAAATGGATGGGTGCTCGCGGAAGAAGGTTCGCATTCCCTCTCTACCCTTGATCTTGTGCGGACCGTAGGTGTACACCGCACCATTGCGCTTGACGATACCGTGAGCACTTGCAGTATCGATGATACTGAACAGCTCGTCGATGCCCTGTCCATAGCGGATGAAGATCTCAGTCTCGTGACCTTGCTTACCATCAAGCTTGTTCTTGATGACACGGACGTTGGTCTTGTTGCCGTAGGGGAAGGACCGGGACTTGCGCGTGGCAGGGTCCTTGCGCTTGACATACTCATGTCCCTTGCTGGTCGTACGCAATCGAACGGCACAGTAGAACTTGAGGGCCTTACCGCCTGATGTGTTTTTGTTGGCGCCCTTGGCCTGCTGACCGTCGATGGCCGAGCGCTCCTGGTTGACCCAGATAAGGGAGGTACCCCTCCCAGGCGCGTCGTGGAGCCACTTCTGAATCAGGGGCAGGAAGCGACTCATCTGGCGAGCCTGAGCACCGATGGTCTCTGCCTGGTCGACCTTCTTGCCCAAGCTCGATGCAGGGATCATGGCAGACACACTGTCCACCACGATCAGGTCGGCCCCCGCCATGATCGAGATGTAGATGTCCTTGACCCCATCCTCCAACGTGTTGGGTTGGTAGATGAGGAGATTACTCTGATCGAAGTTGACCCCTAGATTCTGGGCATACCCATGTTGGAGGGCATGCTCAAAGTCGAGAAACACCGCCACGCCGCCTTCCTGTTGGGCACTAGCGACGGCCTCCAACGACATGGTGGTCTTCCCGCTCGACTCTGGACCGTACAGCTCGACCATGTAGCGGCGGGGGTACCCCGGACAGACGAGAGTCTTCCCATCAGTTGCCAGAGTGCCACCGATCAAGGTATCCACCAAGAGACTACCTGACGGTACCACATCGAGCCCACTCAAGTTCTTTGAGACAGGATCAGCGCCCATGTTCTTCTTGATGTTGGCGCGGATAAGGCCAGCTACGTCCTTCTTGGACCCTGCCTTCTTCGTGACTGCCGCCTTCTTGACGGGAGCCTTCTTCGCCGCCTTCTTGACGGGAGCCTTCTTCGCCGGGGTAGTGATGGTTTTCTTCGTAGCAGCCATGTTCAGGTCTCCACATCCACATCCTCCGGAGCCAACTGACTGAACCGGAAGTATCGACTGTTCTCTTTGAAAGCGAGCCCCGCCCTCGTAGTCTTGCCCGCGTTGCGCCCGCGTGTGTAGGTGTGAATGCGCGCGTAAGAGTTGCGCTCCGAAGGGGTCAGCTCATCCTCACTAATCTTGCCGTTCACGAAATTCCAGAAGCGCGCGGCCTGGCGAGCAACGATGAAGGCGTCAGCCTCGTTGTGATTCCAGCGCTGGATACCAGTATCCCCCCTGGCAGCGTCCACCATGTCAGCTTTCTCCATTCGACCACGCCGAACCTTGGGATCCATCCGCGCCAACGACTTGAGGCTCGTTGGGTCGAAGTAGACAACATCCTTACGGGACAAGTATGCTGCTTCGTTGACCTGGACAAACAGGCCATACATCCCTTCGGAAAACTCTTCTCCATACAATGGGGACTCGACCCCCATGGCCTCGACAGGATACCGTTCCAGCAACTCACACGTCCTCTCACGCAAGTAGATGTAGCGCTTCACAAACACCCACTTGGAGGGGGTCGAGAAAACGCCCTTGGCCCGGACCCTAGCCTCACCGCCGACTGAGTTGTCATGGACACACCAGCCGAACCCCGTAAGACTAGGGTCGAGGCCGAGCGTGATCACACGTTGTCGATGACGTCGTTGTAATCGCCCGTATCGTCGTCCATGTCGCTGCCGCCAGCACCATCGTCGATCCCCAGCTTGATCTTGAGATCAGCCGTGGAAAGCGAACGGAACGGATCCAGCTTCTCGTAAAGCTTGACAGCCCTCTCCAAAACCATGGCCCTGAACTTGTCATTCCGGCGCCACGTGGCGGGGCCGTTGGCGTTGACATCGAAGTTCTGGAACCCCGAGTTGGTGCAGTCGAGCTTCACGTCCTGATGCGCGATGTCGGTACTGTTCTTCTTCAAACTCGCGTTGAGCTTGTGAACCGCCTCGTAGCTCTTTGACGACAGACGCCATGGCTTGAGTCGCCAGTGCTTAGCCAATCGATCTTTGTCGATAGTCAGCTCCCCGTCCTCTTCCACCGTCGGGTAGATGAGCAACAAGGTGCCGAAGTAATTGCGTATGTCGCCGAGCTGCTTCCACACAGCATCGGCATCCTCGCCATCTTTGCCCATTCTGGTATACACATAGCCAATACCTTCTTTGTAGTGGGCTTCCCACTTTTTGAACTTGGCGACGTTGATGTCGAGCTTCTCCGCTTCCGTTAAAGCGTCAACATCCTTGCCCAGCTTCTCAGCAACCTTGGCCAAGGCTCGGTTTCCGACTTCGACCATCTGCTCTCGAGTAGCCGTCTGCCCTTCCTTGGCCAACTTCCTCTTGAGGGCCAAGGCCGCCGCGATGGCGATGGGGTGGAAGTAGACAAAAGCCACGAGATGACTGCGGCCCTTCTCAGACTTGAACCAGTCCTGCCGGTTGCCGGTTGCGTGCTTCTTGTCCTCGGGTTCTACGCCAATGTCTTCCTCATAAGCGTCGAGGTCATCAAACGGATCACTCATGATTCAATCTCCTAACGGTCGCCTAGTGCCCACGGTGCGTTTTCTCTGGCTTGCTTGCGGGTGGACCCAGAACGAACAACTGACTCTACACCACGGAATGGTCAGAGGTCCTCAAAAAGATCGGAATAGTCCTCTCCTTCTCCATCAAGGAATGCATCCACATCGTCATCCTCGGTGTCGCCCGTATTGTGGCCCTCACCCCCGCCCTCCCCATCATCCTGGGCTTCCTCTTCCTCGACAGGGCCTTCGCCTTCGCCCTCACCCCCGCCCTCCCCATCATCCTGGGCTTCCTCTTCCTCGACAGGGCCTTCGCCTTCGCCCTCTCTCCCATCCTCTTCCTCAACAGGCTCTTCACCGGGGCCTTCACCCTCTCCCTCGTCGCCGGTCTCGTCGGACAACAGGCTATCAACATCGATACCATCATCCCTGGAAGACCCTTCAGCGAGCTCAGGCTCAGCGAGCTCGACCTTCTTGGCTGGCGGCGGTTTCTCCGGCTCTTCCGACTTGCCTTCACCCTCGACTCCTTTGAGGATATTCTCGTCGAAAATGACGGATAGCTCGTCCTCGTCGGGGACCCCGACCTTCCCTCGACCCTCGCCCGTTTCGTCGCCGTACTGCCCCCCTGCCTCGACCTCGACTTGGAGGAGCGATCGTTGAAGACGAATGGCACTCATTGTCTCTTGAAGTTCCTGGTGCCGCATCTTGACGGCCTTTTCAACGAAGTCCACGTCAGCAATGGTATGCTTGATCTTCTCGATCTTCTGGTACTCATCCCTTTGGAGCATAGCGATCATGGCGCGGCGATCTTCGATCGCTGGAAGACGACTGACTCGGTTGTCACTAACCAGCAGGTTCTGGGCGCCAATGTCGTAAGCCGTTTGAAGCTCGCTCAACTGCATCGTCAACATGTGCTTTTGACGACTGAGCTTGGACCGCAGGACCCCCGCAGCGTTGAGAAAACCACGAGTCTTGCTGATTATCCCCATCAGGTACTCAGTACCTCTGGCAGCGGGATTAGGATCAAGCTCAATGACGTAGGTGTCAATCTGGTCGTAGATCTTTTGGGCTTGCTCGGGGGTCATGAGTCTGGATTCTCCTGCTTTTCCAACAGCTTCTTGATGCGAACGTCGTATCGCTCGCAGGCAGCCTTCAGCTCACCACTCGCCGTTTGCTTTGAGACCATCCGCCGGACTACTGCATCCAAGTAGACCTGGGTCACGATCCTCTTGCTGACGAGGCACGCTACGACCTCAGCTTCCTCGGGAGCCCACCCCTCTCGGTTTTCCCGCTGAGCCGTAGCCGACACCATGCTCCACCGCTTCTGACCGTTGGCGTCTCGGTCCTCGATGGAGAAACCAATTGTCACTCGACCGAAGCGGATCTCACTCTCCAGCTGATTGAGCCGCTCCTGTGGTGTCTGTGGTGTCTTTGGCATCACCCCTCTTTACACCAATGAGGGCATCCGTGACCGCTTTCCCGAGCACGGAATTGCGAGATCGGACCTTGTTGTTCTCAATGGCCCGCTGGATGGCACGTTCTTCACCCAGAAGCCAAACCTGGCGTCGGGCGCGCGTCACACCCGTGTAAAGCAGGTTGCGCTGGAGCATCCAGCCCTGGCTGTTCACAATCGGCATGATCACCACATCGAACTCCGACCCTTGACTTTTGTGCACGGTGATCGCGTAGGCCAGCTGGAGCTTGTCAGGGGCTTCGCTGAAGGGGAAGGAAACGACGGCATCCCCACCGTGCTCCCCTGCCCCGTGTACGCGCAGGATCAACTGCTCCTTCACATAGTCGATGCCGTGCAGTTTGGCCATGTCACCGTTGTAGACCTCCCGCTGATAGTCGTTGCGGATGACCATCACACGGTCGCCTACCCGAAAAAGCATCTCCTCCTTAGTACCGGGTTTGCGGTACCGCCACTCCAAAGGTCCCGGGGGGTTGAGCCGTTCACGAAGAGCTTCATTGAGACTGTTTACCCCCACAGCACCTTGGTACTTCGGACTCAGCACCTGGAAGTTGGCATCGCGCTCCTTGAGACGAGCAGCCATGTTCACAATGACGGCACGGACCTTCTCTTCGTCGGGGATCCTTACGAATTTCAGCTCGCTCTCACCCTTAGGTTCACCCAATTCCGGCATCTCACCTCGATTGATGGCGTGACTGCCTCGAACAATAGCGCTCCGATGACTCTGCCGGAAGATCTGAGTCAGCCGCACTCGGGGAATGGCCTCACAGCTCACCAACTCCTTGAGTACGTTGCCCGCCCCCACACTCGGCAGCTGGGCATCGTCCCCCACCAAAACGACCATGGTGTCGGGTTGAAGCGCCGACAGCAGACGGTAGAGCAGTTCCTGGTCCACCATGCTGACCTCGTCAACGATCACGGCATCACACTCAGTCAAGCGGTTATCAGCATTGTGCCCCCACTCCGAACTGTTGTACCGAAGCTTGCGATGGATCGTGAAGGCATCGTGCCCCACCACAGCGCCTAAGCGCTTAGCTGCGATGCCTGTGGGAGCCAGCAGCTCGAACCTCAGGTGAAAGGACTCCAGGAGGCGGACCAGGGCGCGCACGACCGTGGTCTTCCCCGTTCCAGGAAGCCCTGTCAGAACGAGAACTCGCTTGTCGGCAAGTTGCGAAACAGCTTCTCGTTGACTCTCAGACAGCTCGATGCGGTTGGATCGCTCGTAGTCCTCGATGAAGGGTTCGAGGTCAACCGTGATCTCAGAGGGGAGGATCATGCGAGCCAAGATCTTCGCAGAATCACGCTCGTACCGGTACAAGGCCGGAGCGTAGATGCCCGTCCCGCGCTCCAAAATCACAGCCCTTCGGTCCACCAGATCCTGGACCACATCACTGAAGTCGTGGTTCTCGAACGACCGGGTACGCTCACGGGTCGTTATGTCTACGATGTGCCCCGTCAGCTCCCCCCGCCTCAGGAACAAGTGACCTTGGGTCGTAGCCTGCCACAGCGCCCACAGCACTGCGCCCTCTCGACGACGAGGGTCGTCGGTTCCGATGTTGAGTTTCTGCCCCAGCTTGTCGACGGCCTCGAAGGTGAAGCCCTGGACTTCCAGAAGTCGATAGGGGTTCTGCTGAATGACAACGGGCGCGTCAGACCCAAAGTGCCCGATCACGGCGTCCACCATGTCGGCTCGAAGCCCAGCTTGCTGCATCAACAGAGCCGTACCCTTGGCCGCCAACATCTGAAGCCAGCCGATGACCGCGGCTTCCACCTGCTCAGGGGAAAACCCTGGGACGGGAACCTGTCGAACTAAGTCAGGGTCGTTCAGGGCCTCGAACACGTCGCCGTCATGTACCTCGACCCACTTGCGGCAAAACACTGAATCATGGCAGCCCTGCACACAGACATGAAGAAAGTGGGCTTGGTCTGATGGTCCGGATGCCCAGGGAGCCCAGCTGGTCACCGCGAGCTGGGACCCGTACTTGGGGTGCTTCTTCCACTCCCCCACCAGCTCCAAAGAGAGATCGGGCTCCAACCGAGAGACACCGTGAAGATTCCCTCGAAAGGTGACGCGCCTGGGCACCGTCCCGGCATCATCGGTGCCCCTTGCATCAACATCGATCTGCCCAATCACGAATGCGCCCTCCTGGTACCGAACATCGACGATCCGCCCTCTCAACTTCATTGCAAAGTCTCCAACAAAGGGTAGTGCTTGACTGTGATGGCCCGGACTGAACGCACGCGGGACCCGAGAACCGCAAACCACCCGTGTGGCCTCATCAACCAAAACTGCTCCCCCCATCGAGGATACTGAGAAGCCATGACATTCCAAAAGCCGAACCGAGGGTCATCCTCGAACAGGACCAGGGGCACAAGCGTCAAGTAGTCCTCCCCCCAGGCTGCAAACAAAGCGGACCCTTCGATCCGTCGCATGGGTGGGCTACCCATCTGCATGGCGGATTGGGCATTCCTGTACACTGGAACGTCGTAGTAGGGCCCGACGTTGACCAAGGGGCACCGCGCCCGCAGGTCATCCCGCAAGTCACGTAGCTGATGAGTCACCTGGCTTTCAACCACCAACCAACTCCAGGAACTCGCGCTCACCAATGCACTTGGTACCGTAGGAACGGGCCTTCTTGGCCTTGCTTGTCATAGAGTTGGGGTTCGCCATCACGAGGTACGTCAGCCCCCTGGTCACCCCACTCTTGACAGAGGCACCCGCCTCGGATGCCAAATTCTCCAAGAGATCGCGCTTGTTCTCCATTGTGCCCGTGAAGCATACTGATTGCCCCGTCAGCGCGCCTTTGGGCCGGGGACGGATCCCAACCCCTGCCGCCAAAAGCCGCTCGATGAAACCACTGTGGCGCCGTAGCCAGCCGTACAGCGACTGAGCCCGAACGGGCCCTATTCCCGGAATGGCACTAAATTGGTCCAAGCCAGCCGCCTGCACCTTCTCCAGAGTGTCGTAGCCCGCGTTCACGACCAGCTCGATGGTGCTGACCGAGCACAGGGGGATGGCGAGGCATCCCAGCCACTTCTCCAGGGGAAGGGGCACGACAGCTCGCAAATTACCGTAGACCGTCTGGGCACTCTTTTCACCCATCCGGTCAAGGGCCGCCAAATCCGCCACGGAAAGGCCGTAAAGGGCGGGGACATCCCTAGCCAGGCCCTGCTGTACCAGCTTGTGAATGAGGGCCTCTCCGACCTCCAGGATGTTGAGCTTCCCGATCCAGTTCCTCAAACGTCCCTCAGCTTGAGCAGGACATTCCCCGAGGTTCGGGCAGATCAGATGCTCCCCCTTGAACTCCAAAAGACCTCCGCACTCAGGGCACTTCTCGGGCACGGGGGCTGTGGTTCCGGTCCCACGCACCACAGCCGCGATGCGAGGAATCACATCGTTGGCGCGCACCACGGCGACAACAGCCCCAACGTCAATACCCAGCCGTTGAATGTACTTCCAGTTGTAGAGGCTGGCTCGCTCAACACGGGTCCCTAGCAAACGCACCGGCTCCAGGATGGCAACGGGGGTAGCCAGCCCCTGTCCCCCGATTTGAACAATGATCTGCTTGAGCGAGGTATCTCGCCGCACGGGCGGGAACTTGAACGCCACCGCGCCCACGGGGTTGAGCCCATCAAATCCCAACTCTTCCTGATAGCCCAAGTCATCGAACTCGACCACCAACCCGTCAATGTCGTAGGGAAGCCCTTCCCGAATTGTCTGCTGGTAGTCGACCCAGATGTCATGAGGGCTCTTGATGCCCGGACGGAAAGCCGTGAGGTAGGCGCTGGGGGTCTCCATGCCTAGGACCTCCCGGATGTACAAGACCTGTCGGTACCGAGAAGAGTAGTCCCAGTCGGGGGTCTCCAGACCGTCGATCTGGTAAAATAGGACGGTCAGGTGCTTACACCCCTTCCCATCGTACCGACGGGCGATGCCAGACGCGCCATTGCGGGTGTTAGCGTAGTCGTCCTGGAAGTGCTCCCGGAAGTCGGCCTTCAAGATCACGATCTCGCCGCGTAAGGTGATCGTCATGGGGGTGTCCAACTCTTGCCGGACCCCCTTCATACGAGCCACGTTGGGCGTGATGTCCTCCCCTTCAAGTCCATCCCCTCGGGCCACCGCGCGCACCAGCTTCCCGTCCTCGTAGTCCACCGAGACGCTGATCCCGTCCAGCTTGTCGGTGACACAGAGCTTGTTGAGAGGCTCCTGGGGGTCCTGGGCAGGGTCCTGGGGGTCGGGGCGGGAGTGCTTGCGGATCCAAGCCGTCATCATCTCCTGCGACGACACCTTGCTCAAGGACCCCATGGGGATGTGGTGCCGAACCTTAGGCCACTCGCTCATGGCGGGAGCCCCCACCGCGGCTAGCTGAGGGCTGTCGGAACGAATCTCAGACAGCTCGTCGACCATCCCGTCGTACTCCTCGTCCGACATGATGGCCACGCCATTGTAGTAAGCTTCCCGGGCTTCCTGGATGCGCTCTTCTAACTCGTCGGCACGAGCAGCCTGTACCTCGTCCAGGATGTCCATCGCCGGACTATACACCGACTAGGAGGCTGGGTCCCTTCCAGGATCACCTGATGGGGCAAGCGCCGCCCTGGCACTCTTCGATCTCGATATCACCGCCTTTGACGAGAGGATGCCAATGCTCGATTCCATCGTACCGCTGCCAGTACTCTTCCTCAGAAATCGCTTCGTAAGGCGGCTGCTCATAGCCATGCGTTGAAGGCAAACAGGAAGTGCTCTTGAGTTGAGGAACATATTCCTTCAAGCAGGACGCCAGCTCTTCACGATCAGTCTTGGGGTTAAAATTTAGCGTGGCTGAGACCGCATTGTCGGCCCACCACCTCTGAATGGTGGCCTGGCGCTCGAACTGCCCACGGATAGTCTCGTTTTCCTTGGTAGTCTGCCCGTTGGGTGCGCGCATGGGGAACGAGAAGACCCAGGTGTGTCCGGTTTGGTCGTAGACATCCTCTTCATACGGAACGCCAGCTTCCATCATAGCACCCGCCATGGGGTCGTTCTTGGCGATTCGCGTGCGACGAACATAGAACGGCGAATGGGGGGCGTGGATACCGGGGCTGGACCCATTCAAAAGGCTAATGGTTCCGCTAGGTTTGACTGTCGTCACCGTGATGGGCTTGTTCACTTGTAGCTCAGCGGCATACTCATCGGCTTCACGCCGACACGTGCCGTACCATTCAGCAAGCTGCTCGGGAGTCCACGAGAAGTCGCAGATGCCACCCAAACCAACGCCGACCCGCATATTGGTGCGACCCACAGCGTTGCTCTTGGGGTCGAGCAGGGGAGTCACTCGTTGGCGCATCGTGTAGCGAGTCACCAGACGGAAGACCACAACGGGGTCGACTCCCTTTTCGAACTTCGCAGGGAAGACCTCCGCGAGGTTACAGCTCTCCCGGTCATGAAGGGCTTGCTCCCCACACGGGTTGACCCCCATTGCACTGGGGTCCGTCTGACGCACGAGTGGCAGATTGAGGAGCCCCGGCTCCCCGTACTCAATGTTGTCGTTGACCAAGGACATCCAATCGAAGTCCTTGATCTCATCCCAGTCCTGGAATGAGATCGAGTTGTTGCTCGTGTGTCGATGGGAAGCGACGGCCGCGTAGTCCTTCTTCGCATCGCGGAACTCCTGGTCATCCGAACGCCCCAGCGTGATGAGTGCCGACCGTCGGACGTTGCCACTCTTGATGCACAGTCCGATGTGGTTGGTGATGTCCAAGCATTCGACGCTGTTGAGCTGCCGACCCTGGGCACCCCTGACGATAGACCAGACGGCGCGCAAAAGGTTCGTAAGAGGGCCGGGGCCGCACGCAATGCCGCCGAACGTCTTGATCAGGGCCCCGCGGGGGCGGATGTTGCTGACATCGACCACGACGTCTTCCCCGTTGAAAGCGGCATTGAGGACTCGGCGCAGAGACTCTACCCAACCCGACCGTGAATCGGCAGCATGGTAGACGGGAGTCGAGCCGTTGAGGAACTCCGGACCCTCAGGCTTCACCTCACCAACGTTCTCGTGCTGATCGCTGCACCACACGGCCATGCGAGCCCCAGAAACCTTGGCCGTTGGCAAGCTTTCGATGCTGGTCAAACCCACCCCCACTCCCCCTCCGAGCATGAGCTGGTTCGCGGTCCAGCACCAGTCCTCTAGCTCGTAGAGCGTCGAATACCAGCAGTTGAATCGAGCGTCGGCCGGGATACCCTCAACCCCTCCGACCCACAAGCTTCGTCCTGGTGGCAACGCCTGCATTGTCCAGAACAAGTGGAACAGCAGCTCAGCCTCGCTACGAGTCACCCCCAGCACGAGATTAACGTTACCCTCTACCACCCGCCGAATTGTGTCGGTCCAGGTCTCCCCTTCCCGACTGTACTTCGTCAGGTAGGTGGACCTCGCCAGCAAAGAGTCGAATGGGTCACGACGCTTGCGGTAAGGAGCAAGGAAATCCTCGCTGAAACGGAACTCGGTGGTGGTGGTAGTAGGCTGCTGTGTAATCAACATCGACTGGGGTCCTTCAGGTGGCGATGGCGAGCACGGCAAGCTCAACCTGAGTTCGCTTGGAAGGGGCCGTGCTTTTGACCAGGGCGTCCAATCTACATAGATGCTGCATCTGCCCCAGCATCGCTTGAAGCGAGTGCTTTTGGGCTTGGGGGATCAGAGTTTTCTCGCATCGGAAACGATGCATCTCAAGCCGGTCGGCGATAGCTTGTGACCCGTCCCCACGGTCCAGCATCTGCCTGACGATGACCAACTTGGAAAGTGTGCGCATGAGCGCTGTGGTGATAATCACGGAAGCGCCATCACCCTTGTCCCCATAGAGCATAGCAACCTTGTTCATCGCCCTTACAGGCTGCTTCGAGTAGGCGTCTTCGACGATCTCGTAGCCCTCGGCAGAGGGCTGGGAAGCCACCACCAACTTCAACTGCTTCTCGGTGGCCATGCCTCCCTCCGCCAAGAGGGCCAGCTTGGACAGCTCGTTGTGGATGCACCCAAGGTCATAGCCAACGTGGCGGATCAACATGGCAGCCAACATCTTGTCGATCTTAACCCCCACATACTTGGCCTCACGCATGATCACTTCGACCTGCTTCTCGTCCTCCCATGGCTTCGGCTGCTGGTGCTCGTACACCCGCCCCTTGGCAGTGGCTTCCTGCCACACCTTCGGCACCGAATCGCGCCGAAGTATTGCCACCAATACGACCGAATCGTCCGAAGGGTCACGCTCCTTGAGGTATTGCTTCAGGTATGGACCATCGACCTTATGGGCGTTGTCGAGGATGATGACCCGCTCCGTCATGTCAAACGACATTGTCTCGCACTCGTCGACCAGCTCAGCATCAGACACCTTCGTCCCATCGAGCTGACTGACTTGACGGTCTTTCCAACTACGTGCCGTCCGAATGACGCGATCGAGCAAGAACTCTTCAGTCCCGAAAGCAACGACGAAGGGCACCTTCTTCGCCATGCATCACCCCATCAAGGCGCTCGCAAGCGCCGCCTTGAAGTGAAAGGAAAGAAGCGCTGTCTTGGGCAACGTGCCCAAGGCGCGAAGATGGGCTCGAACCTTGACCAGCTTCTCCAAGCCAAGCTTGTGCCGAAGCTCCCGGATGTCGCTCATCAGATCGAGGTTGGTCAACGACGCAGGCTCATAATCAACCAGGAAGAGGTCCTTGATGATGTGGTCGAGGAAGGCCAACCCTTCAGGTAGGTCGTCTGACTTCTTCTTCGAGTCAGCTTGAAGGGCGTCCGTCGTGTGAAAAGCGGTGACCAGATCACGATTTGCCGCCGCCCGCAGGATGGTCACCATGCGGTCGCGCACCTGAATTCGAGAAGAAGCCCACAATCTGAAGGCTCGCCCCAGAGACCCGTCGGACAAGCGCGCACAGACCAGAGCCGCGTCAGCATCACTCCCTCGCTCACACAGCTTGCTGACGATGAATGCCTCACTGAGCCGGTTGTAGCGCACCAGCCCACAACGAGAGCGAATGGGCGGGAGAACATCAGCAAGGCGTTCCGCAAGCAAGAAGAACCGTGTTGCGGGCGGGGGCTCCTCCAGAGTCTTGAGTAGGGCGTTGTCAGCCCCAGCCGACATCTGATCAGCTCCGTCGATGATGATGTAACGGTCCCGGGAAAGAGTGGGGTACATCTTGGCCTGGGCCAGGACCTCCCGAACCTCCTTGACCTTGAGGTCCTTGCCAGGCTCGTCGGGTTCGAGCAGTGCCAGGTCAGGATGGGTGCCAAGGCCCCCACCAGCGCCGATCATCACGGCGCTGGGCCCGAACGATTGTTTAGCGGCTTGCAGAACAGAGAAGCGGCGGCCGACCCCCGAAGTGCCCACGAGTAGCAAGGGGTCCTTCACCTTCCCCTCGATCACGCATTGGAGGGTGCGTAGACCCTCTTCCTGCTCATGTACTTCGCTCAGCACTGCTCACCCAAAATAGGGGTCCTAGTGTCGGCTTCCACCGGCACCAACTGCATCACCACCAAGTAGTGTTGACCACACCCCTGGCACACGACCCGGTGTGGCTCGCGCCCACTGCTCTGACAGACACTCTTACACCGAAGGCAGCGCATCAGGGAGGCTGAGTTGTCAGATTTCGTGGCGTCCATGTCAAAGCTGTCCGACGTACCGGGCAATCAGGATCGGGCTGCAAGAAGGACGTGCCGATAAAGGAACTCGTGGACCTGGGCGTACGGCTTTTCGTCTTGTAGCCCGTTGTCCGAAACGCGAACTACGACACCTTTCAAGGCGTTACGGATCGGGGCCGCGCGCCACGCCATGAGGAAGTAATTGGAGCCAGTGAACTGGCGCTCAAAATAGGCCAACGAGTCAGGAGAGGGCGGCCGACCTGACAGCCACATTCTCACCGCGATCGACATCGCATATCCGCGCTTTTCCCAGTGCACTCGTCCGGGAGCGGGCCAGGGCGCAACGAGCGCGAGCCCCCCGACGAGCACGAGAGTTTCCCAGCCCGTGAGCAAGAAGCTGGTGACGATTGTTGCAGCCAGAGCGCTGGTGATGATGGCGATGAACGCAGCCATTGACCTCTGTACAACCGCGCACCCCAACACGTAGCCCAGAATTGGCACGAGCATCAGCCACGAATGCCACCCCGCTAGCCATGCATACACCAGCAACGGTAAGGCCACGAGGATCTGAGGGAACATATAGGACACCTGAAACCACCCGGGGAACCGCCGACTGTCGTACAGATGGACATACTCGTGCGCCAATACCGTGAAGCTCGCTTCAGGATCCTTCGAATAGTACCCAAAGTTCGGAAACCAAATGGTCTTCCCCAGCGTCGTGACATATTGGTCCATGAAGCCGGGGTTGAAGGGCCACACCAGAAACCCAAGGGTCAGCATGAACCAAGATTCGTTTTTGAAACAGACCTTGAAGCCTGGCACCCATCTGTTGATGTCTGCCTCGAACTTCCGCAGTATATTGATGTCCACGTTTCACCCTACAAATTAACCGAGCCGCCTGTGTTGACTCCCCAAGAGTGGCCGCACTTGGTGCAGCGGTACAGTCGCTGACCCCCTGCATTTTGGAGATGTACCTCCTGCGCCGTGATCGAGTCACACTTGGGATTGCGACACTTGAGCTGAACTGGTACGGGCTCTTCTTTTGCGCGCTTGGATAGGCCGGGAGTTGTCCCCGCCGGATCTACTTCTGTCATGATGTCCCTTCTGACATGGCTGGACCTCGACAAGTCGGGGCCACTTACAATGACGACGTTGGGTAGTCGTCAGTGAACAGACTCTGCAAGATGCCAAGCACCCGAGCATAGAAGGTGCGGTCCCGGGCGTCGAGAGTCCCAGGGGCGAAATGCACCTCGGGGTCTCGAACGGTCGGGGTGGCGGCAGGGACAATTTGGGGATGGAACGTGTCTGTCTCCACGTAGGGTAGAATCTTCTCCCAATCCTCGTGGCGAATAACTACGTTCACCGTCAAACCATGTAGGCGCACGTAGCTGATCCCCCGACCTTGGTTCGCATCCACACGCACTTTTCCACGCGCATAGGCTACGATGGCCACGGCTACTTCGGGGAGGTCACTCTTTAGCAGTCGAACGGGTCGCCGCCCGGAGATGCGTAACAAAGTGCCGTCCACATCAGGGGCAAGGCCACAAGTGAATCCATCACATCACGGTGGCATCCCCGGCGCGGCCGGGGTCTTCTCGGGCTTGCGAACGAGTGTCTCCGTTGTGAGCATGGTTGAAGCAATCGACACCGCATTGGTCAGCGCGTTACGTACGACCTTCAAGGGGTCGACGATGCCAGCTTCGACAAGGTTGACCAGTTCCATCGAGCGTGCATCAACACCAACGAATCGATCCTTCGACGCGAGTACACGCTCGACCCACACCGCACCGTTCCGGTGGGCGTTCGAGACGATTGTCTCCAGGGGCTTGCGGCAAGCCAACATCACCAGCTCGTAGCCCGTCTCCCAGTCGTCATCCACACCCACGAGCTTGTCCTGCCCTACCTCCTGCGAGGCGCGCAAGAGCGCGAGGCCGCCACCCGGGACAATACCTTCATCAATGCTCGCCTGGGTGGCGTATAAGGCATCCTCCATTCGGGCCTTACACTCCTTCATCGCGACCTCCGTCGCGGCCCCAACCTTGATCACACAGACGCCGCCCTGGAGCTTGCCTAGGCGCTCTCGAATCTTGTCGGCGTCGTAGGTACTGGCCGTGCGATCAGCCTGGTGCTTGAGTTGCGCGATGCGAGCTTCCAGGGCTTCTTCGGTCCCCGCACCATCCATAATAACGGTTCCTCGCGCTGTCACCTTGACTCGGCTCGCCGATCCCAAAGGTGCCAGAGGGTCAACATTGTCCCCATGGAAGGTGCTGTTGAAGGTCATCCCCTTCGAGTCACTGATGCACTCAGCGCCGGTCAAAGTGGCGATGTCCTCCAGCATGTCCTTCTGACGGTCACCGAACCCTGGAGCCTTGACCAGCATCGACCGCAGCTGCTGAAGGTTCTGAGCCATGAGCGGAATGCATGCACCCCCAAAATCAGGAGCGATGATGACCAACGGACGCTGCTCTCGAAGCACGGCTTCCAGCATCGGCACGAGATGCTCGGGGGCATTTACGTTGTGGTCGGTCACCATGATGTAGGGAGAGTCGATGATGGCCTCAACTTCCCCCAAAGCAAACACCGGGCTGACCCACCCTTGGTCGAATTGCATCCCCTCGACGGTCACGACCTCATGTTCGATACCGCGGCCTTCCTCGATATTGACCACACCGTCGCGGCCGACCTTGGCGACGGCCTCAGCCACCATCTTCCCAAGCCTCTCGTCGCCGTTGGCGCTGATGGTGGCGACGGCTTCGACATCAGCCTGGACTTTGATGGGCAAGCTCATCCCCACCAAGGCTTCCACGATATCTGCACAAGCCGCATCCATACCTCGCTTAAGAGCAATGGGGACAGCACCTGCCTCAACCTGCTTCAACCCCTCCGTGAACAAGTGCTGAGCCAGCACCGTCGCTGTTGTGGTCCCATCGCCAGCATCGTCGCTGGTCTTGCTGGCGACTTCCCGCACGAGCAACACCCCCATGTTCTCCCACGGGTCCTCGACCTCGATCTCCTTGGCGACGGACACTCCGTCCTTCGTCACCAAGGGGTCACCGAATGCCTTCTCCAGGCACACGTTACGCCCCCGGGGGCCAAGGGTAACCTTCACGGTGTCGGCTAGCTTGTTGACACCGTCCAACAACTTCCTACGGGCCTCAGTTCCAAACTCGACTGGCATCACTTCTCCTGAGTACGGGATTGAGCACCATACACCGCACGCACTTCATTCGGATCCAAATCTTCCGGATCCGGAACGGTCACGCCACATAGCGACACCTGACCCCTCACAACGCGAGGGTCCAGCTCCTGGCGACGACGCCAGAGAGGGTCCTTCGGCTGCTGACGATGTGTGTACAGCCAGCCGTACGCGTTGAGCAGAAGCAGGCGAACATCGGCTTGCGAGTCCGCCCACTCCTGGCCTCCCTCAGCGTCGGCTACAATGCCGTACCACCAGCCATCCTCCGGCCTGACATTGAAGGTCCAGCCGGGTTCTAGCAGACTGTGGATCTGAGCGTCCAACTCATCGTTGGACCAAGCGGACACCTCTTCGAGTGTGGTCACGACCTGGCAGCATACACCAAGTCAGCCCGTGGTGTTACCAGCCCTGACGGCTCTTTGAAAGCGAAGGCTTCTCGGCGACGAGCTGTGGCGATGGGCTCTCCGCAGGCGCGGCCCACTGAACCCCGTCCCCGAAGCTCGGTGTCTCTGCCGAAGCATTGAGAGGAGACTGCTCAGGAACGTAGAGGATGCCGCTGCCGCTGCCGCTGCCGCTGCCGCTGCCGCTGCCATTCCCCACGAACGAAGAAACCGTTGCATCACGCGCCGCATTGCTGAGCTGCACGCTTCCCAAGTTCTGAAAGTCGGCCAGGGCCTGGAAATCAGCACAGACCAAACCCATGCCCCGAGAAGCAAAGTGCCGTGCTGAGTTCCGATAGCCCGCGCCCACACTGTAGGCCGCCCCCGACACATAGTTCTGCCTCAGGTTGGTTGCCATAGCAGCCAGACCATCGTGACCTGCTACCTGATCAGAGACTTCGCGCAGAAGCTCTGATGCCGTGTCGAAGTTACCTCGGGAGGCTTCCTCTTCAGCCTTGCCTTGCGCCCGCACGATCTTGGCAAGCCCCACGATCTCTTGCAGGTCCGCGGGGATCTCCTTGGCCACCTCGTCAGGCTTAACGAACCGCACCTGGCACGTGGCCTCAACGTTGTGAGTGCTGGTTGTGCCGTGCTGATCCAGCATCGCGTAGGTTGTGACCACCTTAAAGGCGTTGACGTCACGAGGGAATGCCTGCTTCTGCTCTTTCAGCTCGATCTCCAGCACGAGATGACGGTTCTCCTCCGCCAACATCTCGGGGATCTTGAGAGTGACCTGTCCGATCTCATCCTCGACGTCGACATCGCTCAGCACGTCCCGAATGCGATGCCCATTCAAGGGCTCGATCGAGACCTCGATGCTCGTCGCGTAAGTCGAGAGGAGTCCACCCAACTCGGCGCCGAACGCTGCCAGCGCGGCGTCAGGCTCCTGAACGTAGGCATAGTTCCCTTTTCCCGTGCGTGCAAACTCGGTCAGGAAGTCTTGGTCACATCCGGTCCAGGCATCGTTGCCCGCACCATAGCCAAACGCGCTCACCGTCACGTTGCCACGTTGCTCGGACAACATCCGGAGGATAGCAAGGCTATCCTTGACACCCACCGTCGGCTGCCCGTCAGTGAACATGATGACGCGAGACCGGTAGCTTGGTGGCAAGTCGAGCTGAGTCACCAACGCCAAGCTCCGAACCATACCTTCACAGAAGTTGGTGCCACCCATTGGTGCCAACTGGTTGATGGCCTTGACCAGCTGATCCCGAATCTGGCTCAAAGGCCCGGGTTCGACCCGAACATGGACATTGTTCTCGAAGACAATGAGCCCGGACACATCGTCGTCTTTCAGGTGCTCGACGAGCTTGAGGGCACTCTTCTTGGCGTACTCCAGCTTAGCTCCCCGCATCGAACCAGACACGTCGATGACGGGCAGAACTGCGAGAAGGGGGCGGGTCTCGACCCAATCGACCTCGGGAGCGCTGAGGGTAAGGACGAGGTGGTCTACATTGGACTGGGTATGATCAAAATTGGGGGATGCGCAACGCGCCTGAATCTGCATGATAAATCTCCGTGCAAACAATCGAGTGGTCGCCTTCGACGCGGGCTTGGACAGAGCCCCAGAATCTCTGGCAAAACAGTTCGAGTGTCCTTACGGCCACCCCAAAACCTTGCGGCGCGGGCAACCGCGACAGAGAGCCAATCCTTCAGGGACGCAATGCCCTCCGCGTTCCGTACTACACCAACTATCCGGCCAAAGCCACGAAATTCGTTCGATGCCCTGTCTCAAGTCATGGGCACGCAACGTCGCCATTCATCGCAACGCCTGCGCATCCGCAGTTCAACACCACCGCCGAAACGCGACACGCTGATCCCCTGCCCAGCGTGCGGCTCCAAGGGGGAGCAAATCTACGAGGACCACCGCGGAAGGTACCGCCATCGCGAATGCCCCTGGTGCGACGGCAAAGGTTTCACCGACTTTCAGACCATCTCGATGTTCTGCCGTTGGCAGCGCATCCTCCAGCACAACTGGGCAACGGGAAGGTGTGGCATCAAGAAGAGGACGCCTCTACCACGACCCCCACCGCCGAAGAAATGACCGTGCATCGCGCGTGGACAACCCCACCGCCCCGGGTCAGGTTGAACTTGAACCCTGGTGTGAGTAAGTATGCTGGGCGTTGACTGAGCCATTCCACATAGCCCTCCACTTCCCCATTCGGATCTGGGTCACCCAGAAGCTCCCCCAGCATCGTCCAGTACTGGAACTCCTCAGGCAACAGGTCCCCCGTCGCCGGCATAGCTAACCGACGATTGGGGAAGTTGCAGGGGTTGAGGCGAGAGTGCTCGGTGACGAATCGGAAGCGGGCACGGGCGCGAGAGTCCATGCCCTTAACTTACACCACCACCAGCACTTAGCTACCCGGCTTGGAGGAAGGGTCTCCACTCGTCGGGTGCCTTTTCGAGATCGATGTGAGGCGAATGCATCGGCAAGATCGCAGGTCGGACCGGCACCCTCAGAAGCTCCATTCCCGCCTGTTCTGGCGTGCGATTGTCCTTGCGAGAGTTGCAGGGATAGCATGCCATCACGATGTTCTCCCACACGGTCTTCCCGCCTTGCGACCGAGGGAGTACGTGGTCGTAGTTAAGCTGACTCAAGGGTAACTTCTCACCGCAGTAGCAGCACCTGAAGCCATCCCGAAGAGCCACGTTAATCTTCGAGAACTTGACCCCTGATTTGGTCATGCTCACCGGGCGTCGCAGAACAGCAACGGCGGGTGCCTTGATGGTCAAACTCTCGGTGTCCGTTCCAACAACTTGACGAAGGGCGCGTCGCAGCTCTGGAAAGCTCGATAGCGTCTGGCGCCCGATGACAGCCAACACCTCATCATACTGAGCCAGCACTTCGATGGACCCCTTGAACATGGCGGCAACAGCGTCCTGCCACGTGATGATGTCATGGGGCTTCCAGGCTTGGTTCAAAACGAGTGTACGGTACATGATGCTATTCTCCTATCTCTAACAGCTTGACAGGGCAAATTCTTCTTGTGGTCCCGGGGGTTATGCTTGAGGACTGGATTGCCGAAAACCTCGGAAAGGCCCTGCTGATAGGTATGGGAGCCACGATCCTGATAGCCATCCTGGCCTTCTACCTAGCACCATCATCACCATCGTAGGCGGGGGCCTGGCGCTGGCCCTCGGCATGGTTTTCTACCGAGCTTTGGCCATCAGCTGGGGAGTGGTCAAGGGCCATCACACACCGGTAGATAAGGGCCATCACACGGAAGAGGACCATCCAGGCGACGACTTTCTGACCGGCATCGATGCCTACCTCAACGGGATACTGCTGACGCCAACCTCACCGAGGCAGAAGGCGCCCACACCTTTACACCACAGAACCCAGAAGCACACATCGTACACATGAACGTGGACAAAAAGGGTACCGACTGGGAGGTCGAATCTCCGCGGCCGACCCACCAGTCATCGCCGACGAGCTGGGAGCGGCTACGCGAAGACGACTGAAAGAGGTGGTAATTCTTGGGGTGTGGGCGTGAAACTACTTTTCGGCCTGCCTAGACGAGCCCCATGAGAATCCTGATCGTCGAGGATAACCCCCAAGAGCGCGAACTGTTGCGCTATTTGCTGGAAGATCGCTTCCAGAATGAGGCGAAATTCCGAGAAGCCGCCAACTTGGAGCTTGCTCTCAAGTACCTGGCGTCGGACACCATCGACGTTGTTGTGCTGGACCTCTCGCTACCCGACAGCGCCGGGCGCGAAACCTTCAACAAGCTGCATGAGGCACACCCCACCATCCCCATCGTGGTGATGACAAACAACAAAGATCGCACACTCGCGATCGACATGATCCAGCACGGGGCAGCCGACTACATAGTCAAGAACTTCACCGACGAAGAGGAGCTGTTCCGGAGGATCTTGTTTGCCGTCGAAAAGCACCAGACCACAATCCGAACTACCTCCAAGCGGGCAAACAGCATCCACGCCTTGGACCGGGCCCGCGCCAAAATGCAACGAGCTCACCAAAGTGGTCAACACCAACTTGCTCTAGATGGGACCGTCGAGACCTCACAGGCGGTGGCAGCCCTTGCCCGTTCAATATTTGAGGGAATGCAGGATGTCACCCAGAGTGTCCAAAAGCTCTCATTGCAATCCGAGGCCATGGGCAAGACTGTCGACACCCTCGACCAGGAACTCCTCCGTGGATACTCGGGGCGCCCCTCGATGCGGTCCCAGGTCGACGTCATCGACACGCGGCTGACCAACCTCGAAGAGGAAGTTGGCGACGTCAAGAACTCAGTTGAAAACGACCGGCAGAGCGCCGTCGAGATCCAGCGGTTTCAGATTCAAGAAAAGCTGAGCGCACGGACCAAGGTCATCCTGGCCATCATCGGTGTAGTCGGCACCATCGCGACAGGGGTAGTTACTTGGGCAGTGACAGTCGCTTCCGGGGGGACAGCCACAACAATTGAGGGGAAGTAGGACAATGACATGCACAAGCCTTGCTCGAGTACCACTGCCTACTATCTCTGCCAGCCTGCCTTTCACAACTCTCCCATAGGCCAGGCCGTCCTCAACATCGATGGGTCCTTCGTCGAGGTCAACCAAGCATTCTGTACCCTCCTTAGGCGAACCCGAGAAAACGTCATCGCTCGAGGGCATGACGAGCTGCTGCACCCCGACGAGACCCTGACCCTCGGTAAGGTAGCTGACCGCATTCGGATGCGACGCTCCTGTCAGACCGAAGCGCGCTATGCCCGCGGTGATGCAAACATCATGCATGCGCTGCTCAGCGTATCGGGGATCTTCCAGGCCAACCTGCTTCAGCACATCGTCATCCAGCTGCAAGACATCACTGAGCTGAAGCGCCTTCAAGAAGACCTCCAGCAGAACGCCGCCGACCTGGAGCAGTTCGCGTACATTGCCTCCCACGACCTTCGCGAGCCCCTTGTCACCATGGCCGGGTTTGCCTCCCTCCTCCAGAAGAAGTGCAGTGGTGAACTCGAAGAGAAGGGTCGGCACTGGGTCGAAGAGATCCTCAACGGTACCAAGCAGATGGAACGGAAGATCGACGATCTGCTCGCCTTCAGCCGAGCCAGTCGAATCGATCCCCAAGGTGAGTTCCCCCTGGGCGCCGCCGTCGAGGAAGCACGGCGTGCACTGGTAGGAGCCATCACTCGAACCAACGCCAGCATCATCCTCGACCACCAGCTCCCCCTCGTGCAAGGTGACCGGTCGATGGTGGCCCAGGTGTTCCAAAATCTATTCTCGAATTCCATCAAGTACAAAAGCTCCAAGGAGCCAGTGATCCATGTGTCAGCCAAACGATGCAGCGAAGGCTGGGTCGTGTCGGTATCTGACAACGGCATTGGGTTCGACATGAGGCATGCCAACCGCATTTTCGGAGTCTTTCAGCGCCTCTACACAATCGACCAATACCCCGGGACAGGAATCGGTCTCGCCATCACCAAGAAGATCATCGAGCGCCATGGGGGTCGCATCTGGCCCGAAAGCGAACCTGACAAGGGAACCACCTTCCACTTCATCCTGCGAGCCTCACAATGAGTCGTTGCCTCAACATCCTGCTAGCCGAAGACAACAGGCACGATGCCGAACTGATCACGGAGGCTTTCGCTGATAGCGAAATCTGCCACAACATCCAGGTTGTAGCCGACGGCGAGGCGGCTCTCATCCACCTCAGGAACCGAACCCCTGACCTGCTGTTCCTTGACCTAAACCTCCCCAAGATGGGGGGTCTCGACGTTCTGCGCTCCGTGCGCAGAACCCCCAACCTTGAACACGTCCTGGTTCTCATTCTCACGAACTCGACTTCTGACGATGATGTGTATGCCGCATATCGAGCAGGCGCCAACGCCTACATCCGCAAGCCTCTTGGCTTCGACAGCCTCCTGACCGTCGTCAAAAGCACGACCGCCTTCTGGTTCCGGGTCGCCGTCATCCCGGGAAGGCCGGCTCCTCGCATCGATTCTGGGCCGCCCTCGGCGGTCTAGCCCCCTTGGTTCAGAAGACCCTGCCGCTATGCGAATCGCTAAGCCCTCATAATCCTTTTCTGTAACGGATTTGGCATGGGCACCACCACCAAGAAAGTTGCCGCGCGTTTCAAGGAGCGCATGGCCAGTGCCTCAGGCGACCGTCTGATGCGCCCCCTTTCAGATGCCATCGACGATCTGGTGGAAGCCAAAAAGAAAGCCGAAAAGGCACTTCAAGCCCTGCGTCGCCACACAGAGAGTGTCGTCAAGAGCGAAGACTTCCAAGCTCGTGTCAAAGGGCTCGACCGGGAGGCCCCCCAGCAAATGATCGGCTACATGAGGGAGCACCTGGAAACTGCCAAAAAAGGGATCGAGAGCTTGGCCTCCGAGTATGACGATGCCGCCATCCGCCTCAAGCGCATGGGAATCTGATGGATCCAGTTGCTCGACGAGTTGCCAAACGCTTCCGAGACCAACGGGGCCCCAGCAAAGGCACGTTGATAGATCGCATCGTGGTATACGTGCGTGAGACCACCGGGCTCAGTCGGGGCATCGCAGAAGGCATCGCCAAAACTCTAGTTCGGAGCGGACGGAACATCGACCAACTCGCCGTGCAGAAGGGGTGGCCCCTTGATGGAGGCCAGCTCATGGGACCGCGGGGCGCCGTCACGTTGGACGAACTACGAGCCCTAGTCTGATCTGGCCGGCTTTCTCTGTCACTGCTCTGGGGCCACTCTAGTACTGCACTACCCTGACCGCGCGACCACACCCATCACAGACAACTTTCACCTGGGTACCCGGGACAATGACCAACCAGCCCAGCGCGTCAGTGATAGTCGTACTTGACCTTCAAATTGTCCCAAACCTTACGCAGTTCGAGGATGCTCATCCCGTTGACCTTGGACAGGTTCTCCTGAAGCCATATGTTGAACAACTTGGCACCCTTGGCCACTTCTCGCTTACCGCCAGCTGGTGTGTAAAGGGTGTCCTGAGTGAAGCTTCCTCCGTCAGGCCTCCCCATGATGGCCACGCTCTTGACGCCCCAATCCGTAGGTTTGGACTCGATGACCATGTAGTCCCCGTTGTCGTTGGGACGAGTCTTGAGGGTGATCTTGGTGAGCCCCCCTGGCTCGACATCGACCCCTCGCGCCTGTGAACGGTTGACCTCGATCTCGCCAGGATAGCTCGCAAGCAGGTCCCGGAAGAAAGCCATCACTTGGTCAAAGGTCCGGTAATGAACCAACGCCTGTGACGTGCTGTCAAACCACTGGTCCCAGTCACCCTTGTAGGCGTAACTCGGACTGACGGTGGCTTCATCGACCTTCTTGCCCCGCTTGCCCGCGTTCGTCAGGTCCGTGACCCGAAAGTGGTCTCGGTACCGATGAACACGAACGTTCCCCATCTCGACGGTGCGGCCCACGCCGATGCCTGCAAGGGCTTCCTTGTAGCGACGGGCAACTCTGGTCGCCATGGACCTGTGGGCGGCAATACGGGCTTTGATGCTCATGCGTAGGCTGGCCCACAAGTAGAACTTCAGGCCCCCATGACGTAGCGAAAGATCTCGGTACCGCTCATCACTTCTTCCGACTTGACTTCTAGTTCAGGCTCAATGACCTGGGGCTCACTTGAGAAGATGAGGACCGGCTTAGGGAGCAAGACCTTGCCACTGCGAAGATCAAGGATGAGCTGGCGACGACCTTGGAAAGTAGCGAGCTGTCCCCGGAAGGCTCGCAAGGGAGCCTGGGAGCCCCTTGTAGCTGCCCGCACCAGCGCCCGAGGACACAACCACCTCCGCGTGGGACCCCTTGTATCAGCCTCTGTAAAGCCCAGTATCGCCCCATCCACACTATCCCGCGGGATGATCATCGCGCCCGGCTCCACCTTGGCATCTTGTACCGCCTTGAGCCAGGCATGTGGATCCTCGAAAGTGAGCACATTTCCAGGCATTCCAAGCTCACTTTACACCACGATCCAGGGCTCGTCAGGCCAACCGCTCCCAGAGCGTCGGGATCGAGGCCCGTTTCCGGTTCGCAGCTTCCTTGATCCGTTTCCGGTTCGCAGCTTCCTCGATCAGCCCCTCGATGAACTCGTTACGGGCCGCCTGACCCCGGAAGGTGTTCCGAACGGTCACGTCACGGTGGTGGGCAAAAACCTCGATCTGGACCTTGATCGTGACCCGAGCCACATCACCACTGTTGTGGAAAATATAGGTGATCTCGCGACGAGAGATGTTGTCACTGGGGGTCATCTTTTCGTAGCCCAGCGAAATGGCAGCAATCATGGCCTCGGAGAACTCGTCGACCGACGTGGCCGTGAACTCCCTGTGAAGGGTTAGAGGCATCGGAGGCGCTCCCACACGTTGGGTTGTTTTTCAGCCATCTCCCGACGGCGACGTTGAATGTCGTTGGCCTGAACCTGCAAGCTCTCCAGGAGACCTACACTCGAATGAATCCGCGCCGGGCTCCTAAGCAGAACTTCCATTGGAAGCAAAACGTGGAAGAAGTGGTTCGATCGCCTTGTGTCCCAAAGTGTGTACCGAATCGCCCGCAGACGTTGATCGTCAGAAGGTACCACCTGGTACCCCTCCAGAGCAAGAGCGAGAATCATGACGTCTCGAAAGTCAGCCATGCTGCCCGCCTTAAAGGTTTCATCACAGCAGGCCCGGAGCTTATACTCGTGCTTGAAGTCCTCTCGGGTCAGCATGTCTGTTGGAGTCCCCCCGTACTCTACACCAATCAACCAGTACAGTCGTAGAGAGCAGCCGGTGGTGGCCGCCGCATCTTGTGCATCGGCACCCTTGAACCTTGAACCCGGGCATCAGGGGAGAGCAGCCGCTACTCGATTTGGGAGGCCAGCCGCCGCAAGTGGGCGGCTAGATCCTGGCGCGAAGGTCGCTCGGGTCCTTGGCACGAAGCCAAAATATGGCCCAGCTCCTCCCGAAGCTCGTGGGGGTTCGTGATGCGAGCCGCCTTCGACCTCATGTACCGGTCCAGTTGTCGTTTCAGGCTCTTCTCAGCGCTCATCCGATCTCGGATGTTGGCCATCATCTCGGCGGAGGGCGGCCCCTCTTCACGACGTTGGTGGTCCGCGATGTTGGCGTGGAAGTGGAGCCAGTTCTTGGCGAGCATCAGCACTCCGTAGAGTCCAGGATCCCCCTCACGTTGCTTCTGATTCGCGATCTTCCCCATGGCCTCCTTGACGGCCATGATTGAGGTGAGGTCGGTCCCGATGGTGCGGGACATCTCTTCCAGAGCGATGTTGGCCCCCCGGCTGAGGGCCGTGCCCAGGAACTTTTCGGCTACCTGTACGGCGTTCATAGTCGAGGGTGCTCATAAGCAGATTCTGGTGAGCTGCGGTCTGATCGTGTACACTAAAGCCCTGTGCCCGTGAAGCCCCCAGCAGCCCCCGTGAAGACACCCAAGCCGGTGACGCCGGCAAGGAGGTCTTCGCGATGCATTACAAGCGCAGGCGCCGCCGTAGGGGCGGCATCAAGGGCTGCTGCCTCATATGCAGCTTGGCGACCACGGACGGTCGCCGTAACGGCCGCAAGCTGACTCTGCAAGAGGAGCGTTCGCTCCAAGACATGGTGGAGCAGCTCGAAGGCGTCGAGGTCGTGTGTCAGCCTCGAACCTCATAGAGCGACTCATGTGAGCACTCTACGTCGGTTCTGGCGGAAGGTGGAGGAGTCGAACCCCTGCGCCTCTCGACACACCCCGGTGTTCGAGACCGGTTGCCCACCACTGAGCGGCACCTTCCAAGGGGAAAGACAGGACAGATTCTCTGGAGTGGAAATTGGAGCCTCCGCGCGGAATCGAACCGCGACTAGCTGAGTACGAAACAGCCGTCTGACCATTCAGCAGAGGCAAGGGTCCCCACCGGAGGAGTCGAACCTCGTCAACGGCCTTCGGAGGGCCGTGCTCGGAATCCGCCGAGGCGGTGGGGTTATAAACTGTCCTTCCAAAGAGGAGCTGGATACCCCGGGTAGAGGCAGCTGGAGCGGTGTGGTACCCCCGTGAGGATTCGAACCCCTTGCACCGGACTAGAAAACCGGCTCCCCTTCCATCGGGTAACGGAGGCAAACGGAGGAAGGTAGAGGACTCGAACCCCTGCGCTTTCACGCACCCCGGCTTTCAAAGCCAGTTCGCCGCCTTGGCGGTACCTTCCAGGTTGGCGGAAGACGGAGGAATCGAACCCCTCACCCTTGCGGGTGCAGCCGCTTTCCAGGCGGACCAGGCGCCTTGCCTGTTCATCTTCCAGATGGTCTGGGTGAGAGGACTTGAACCTCCAACAACCGGCACCCAAAGCCGGTCCTCTACCAGGTTGAGGTACACCCAGATGTGGCTCCCCAGGCAGGACTCGAACCTGCAACCAGTCGGTTAACAGCCGACCGCTCTGCCAAATTGAGCTACCGGGGAATGAATTGGCCTCCCGCCGGGACTTGAACCCGGTAACGGAGCCCGTTCGAGCTGACTCGGGGCCGCACCGTGGGCCCACGGTACAGCCTAACCCTTACCCTCTCGAATGGCGTCCCCGTCAGAGCCGGCTCTTGTGAGCTGCCATGGCAGGGTAGTAGGGGCCGGGGGAATCGAACCCACCCTTCGTCTGCTTGTAAAACAGCTGCCGTCACCAGACAGCACGACCCCCAGAGGCTAGTAGCCCCCGAAGTGCAGCCCGATCAACACGACCGTCACGATGAACGGGATGAGTGAGAAACCGGCAATGAAGCCTTGCAGCCTGAGGTGGTAGTCCATGCCTCAAGAGTAAAGGATTCGAGCGTCTGTGACAAGGGTGTGACAGGCTATTTACGGCTGGGTGTCAGTGACCGAACCGTCGATCCGCAAGCGCCGAGAAGTGTAGGGGAAACGTCGCCGATCTCGACAGTAGTGCGGTCGTTGTAGACCCGCTCGAAGGTGTCCTTGTCGGCCTCGGTCAAGAGTTCCAAGAGGTCCACGTTGGCGGAGCCCAACTCGCCCTCTTGTACAGCAAGGTCCGCATAAACCTTGACGTTGCCGTTGCCTACCTCGTACCTGATGTCGGCTGTCCACCCCTTGGCCTCGATCTCGACTCGGGCAGGCCCGAGTCGCCCACTTCTCACGGGGCGGGCCTTGATGTTGAAGCGGCCCCACCCGCCGCTGGCGCGTGACCAGTACTGCGCCGTCGCCTCAGCAACCTCGTCCAGCCACAGAGTCTGGGCCTGCGCCAGGTTCGGGAGCGACCCCGCCGTCTTCCGGATCTGGTACTGCTGGACAACGCGCTGCTCAGTGGTCATGTCATAGTCAGCGCACAAGAAGAAGAAGAAGAAGAAGAAGAAGAAGTGTCGGTGCTGGCGAGTGGACTCGAACCACAGCCGCAGGACATATGAAATCCCCGTACCGCCTTGGTACACCAGCAAAATGGTGACCTCACTTGGTGTGAGGTCCAGTGTGAATTACTGGGATCGTATCAACCACCCCATGGGCGCACTTGGCGACTACGGTACCGTCAATACCGAGAGTATGACCTCGCAGATCAATACCGACAGCAGATTGAGTACTGGCAATCTGCGGGCACCCACTGGTACACTAGTTCGTTCTATTTGCCCGAAAAATGGTGACCCTGGGGGGAGTTGAACCCACCTCTTCCCGGGTGAAAACCGGGGCGCCTAACCGTTAGCAGACAGGGCCGTTGGAGCCAGCGGGGGGAGTCGAACCCGCCGTCGTCACCCATACCAAGGGTGCGCCTCGCCGTGAGTCGCTGGCAAACGGTGTACAAGGTTTGAAGATCCGAAGCTGCACCAAGGCTGGAACCCTGACATCCTAGTGACCCCACCGGGACTTGAACCCGGATTTCCTGAGTGAGAGTCAGGTTGCCTCGCCAGTTAGCAGATGGGGCCAGTTTGCGACGCCCGAGCAAGCTCGGGGCCGCCCACACCCCCTGGTGATCAAGCAGGGGGCTTGTGTGACGCAGACCATTTGGTTTACTCCCGTCTGCGAGGGGTGGAGCGAGTGACGGGAATCGAACCCGCCAGGACTGCGTTGGCAACGCAGTTCTCCACCTTGGAGAATCACTCGCAGAAGTTCTCGGCAGCCGTTACTGCTACCACGGTCGCCTGTTCGAATTCTTTTAAATCATGCTGTCGGGTCGGAGGGTAGACGAGCCGCTTCCGATTCCAAGCCCACCGCCAACAAGCTCAGCGCGTCGCGCAGGGCCCTATCCAGACGGTCGTCGTAGGTGATTTCCCAGGTGCCCTCTTGAGTCAAAATCTCGATGTGACTCATCGTGGACCGGTTCGACACGCGAAAGGTGTTGCCCCGAAAGGTGCAGTAGCCATACATGAGAAACTATACACCGTTGGGGTGTCGCGGGGAATCGAACCCCTCAACTCGGGTCACAGCCGAGTTCGCTCCCAGAGCTACGACACCATTCGCACCAGCCGGTAGACGTGTTCTCGACGAATCGAGAATCGCTCAGCGGAAGGCGAGGGAATCGAACCCCTTAGCCCTTACGGACTACACTGGGTAGCGACCAGCTCCAGCACCATGCTGGATCACCTTCCAAGAGTCATTTGCTGTCTAACGGTGTAAAAAACTCCATGGCACTCAGTAACAAGAGGCGACAACACGCCCTGCTGTCAGGCGAAGCATGGGCCAAGGGAATGCTCAAGATCTTCATCGAGGACCCGAGTTACTTCCCGAAAGGTGCCGAGTCACTCTACGACTTTGTACCCAGAGCGGCTCGATCACACCTAGCCATGAATTGCACCCACAAACCCAGTCAAGAAGAAGAAGACCTGGCTCAAAAAGGTGCAGCCGATCTGATCCGGCTGGCTCTCGACTTCGCCGAAAAGGTGCCGGAGAATCCTTGAGCAGAGAGCAGGGGTCTCGATCCCCAGGGCTTCTCGACCCCGAATCGCTTTCCAAGCGGACCCGGCACGATGATGTCTCACGTGAAATATCGGCCCCCACCGGAGGAGTCGAACCTCGTCAGCCGGTTTAGGAAACCAGCGCCCGGAATCCGCCGAGGCGGTGGGGGAGTTGCGGAAGGCGGAGGAATCGAACCCCATGGCCGTAAGACCACTTCGGGTAGCAGCCGAGCCCAGCACCTTGCTGGTTCGCCTTCCAAGGGTTTCGGACGGGCCCGAAACCAAGAATCTGCTTGTGCCCTCGCTGAGGCACCATGTACTCCTACGATCGACGTACCGCCTCCCGTCACGGCCCCGTGGGGGAGATTCTGATGAAGCGCTGGAACATTCTCCACGACCTCGACCGCGAGCTGCAAGACGCGAGTCAGGAGTATGACGTGGCGGCCTCCTACAAGGGCAAGCCGGGGGAGAAGGGCGCCGAAAAGGTGATGGAAGCCATCAAGAAGGTCCGTGAGGCCATCTCCAACCTCGCCGACAGTGGCAAGGACTTCGACAAACTCCTCGAAGCCGAGACCAAGTTCGTCAAACAGCATGGCTCACCTGGCGACTACGCTCAGGCCCAGCGCGACGCGATCTACCCGCTGTAGTGGAATCGGGGGGACTCGAACCCCCATCTCTGGCTTGCGACACCAGCGTCTTCCCGTTGGACGACGACCCCTTAGAGCCGGCGAGCGGAATCGAACCGCAACCCTGAGGTTTACAAAACCCCCGCTCCTCCTTGGAGCTGCACCGGCATTCTCCCGGACCACCCAGAGCCTGCAATGGGGACCGGGGCGACGTCTCGTGCCAGACGCCCTCCTGTATGCAGGAAGGAGGGTCCGAAAGGTCACGTACATGGTCGCACGCCTTGAAGTAATCAGGTCCCAGGCAGCTACCCCCGGGTTGATAGCTCATGGCGTGGTACGGGGCGTGGGGATCGAACCCACCAGGAACCTGCTTGTCGAGCAGGTGTGTTCACCAGCTCACTCGCCCCGCATCTAGACACATTTCACGTGAAACGTTCAGTTGCGTGGTTCAGACAACCTACCGAAGGCCAACCTGAACCCGTGGTGGAACTGCCGGGTAACGCTCCCGGTTACCCTGGTTGCGACCCAGGGTCCCTGCCTTCAGGACAGCCCCGAAGAACGCCTTCCCAAGGATGAGGGTTGTAGTCAGGATGGCCGGAATCGAACCGGCGGTCTCCGCACCCCCAGTGCGGCGCTCTAGCCAAACTGAGCCACACCCTGAATCTTGTGCCAAGCCTCCAAAGTTGAAGGCTTGAATGAAACGTACCTGCCGTTGCTGCCGATGTCCTCCCAGGTGAAGACGTGTACCTCGTCCAGCAACAGGTCGTAGCCGACTAGTAGGTCAAAGTCGGAAGGCTCGTAGTGGCGGCGACCTTGGCGCTTACTGGATGGGGGGCCCCTGCCTATGACGGGCAGCCCACTTTACCTGGAGCCTGACTACGCGCGCATCTTCTAGCTCGATGAGCCAGTCGCTGCGGCTCCCCTCGAACACTGAGCGTAAGGGAGTGTACCCTAAGACCACCAGCCGAAACAACACCGCCGCCTCCGCGATGCGACCCTTGTGTTCGGAAGTCAACCCGCCCGCCATCAGGTAGTACTTGGAAGGGCTGATTACCCGGGACGGTTTTGGCTTGTTAGTTGCCTGTCGAGACCTCAACTCGCTAGCCGTCAGAGGGTACTCCTTGAGCCAGAGGGACAGCGAGCCTTTTGCGGCTCCTGTAAGGTCGTGAATCTCGCGCAAGGAGCGTCGCTCCTCGACTCTCAACCGCACACATTCAGCCCTCAACCCGTCGTTACGCTTTGTCATAGGTTCATTGAACCATATCTGGGTTCGTAGAGCTGGTCGGAGACCCGGGGATCGAACCCGGCGAGTCTTGGTCCCGAACCAAGCGGCACACCCTGCGCCTTGTCTCCGTTGGACCCCACCGGAGGAGTCGAACCTCGACAACGGGTTTCGTAGACCCGTGCCCGGTAATCCGCCGGGTCAGTGGGGATGGACTTCAGTTGGAGTTGTAGGCCGCGTGAGAATCGAACTCCAAGCCAAAACGCTCATAAGACGCCCGGATGCGACCAGCACCCTGAAGGACGCGGCCCAGATCAGTACTCGGGAGAGGAGTCGAACCTCCACTGGTCGGCTTCTAAAACCGATGTCTCTGCCGTTGGACTACCCGAGCGTGGTAGGGGCGGAGGGAGTCGAACCCTCACTGGCCGCGTTTTAAGGGCGGTGTCTCTGCCGTTGGACTACACCCCCGCACCCCAAGAAGGAATCGAACCCTCATCCTCGGTTCCGAAGACCGATGCTCTATCCGTTGAGCTACTGGGGCAAGGTTTTGGTGCTCGCAGCAGGACTTGAACCTGCACGTCCACAAGGAACACTGGAGTTTGAAACCAGGATGTCTGCCAATTCCATCATGCGAGCATGGTGCCGAGGACAGGAGTCGAACCTGCACGCCCCTTCAAAGAGCACCTGGACCTGAACCAGGCGTGGCTGCCATTTACACCACCTCGGCAAGTAGCGTCACACTGTCCCTGGACGACTGCTGGACCATTCCAACGACACCGCCGCGTGACGCAGTGCTAGGAGCGGGACTTGAACCCGCACGCCCACAAGGAGCACAGCTTCTCAAGCTGCCGTGTATGCCATTCCACCACCCTAGCAAAGCTCAGTTGCAGGGAATCGAACCACCCGGGCACCGACGTCGCTTGCCATTACGCCAAACTGAGCGGTGGAATCGGAGGGAATCGAACCCTCATTACAGGTCTGCCAGACCCGTGTCTTCCCGTTAGACGACGACCCCAAGTTGAAGGCGGCGCTACCCTCGCTCTTACATAACCACCGTACAGATGGCGTAGCCTTCACCAGCTCCGGGCCTAGGGATCGAACCTAGCTCAATGGGGTCAAAGCCCACCGTCCTCACCAGAAGACCAACCCGGAATAGTACCCCCTGTACGGGGGTGTAATCTTGAATTTTCTCAGTGCATCCTCGTGTGATCCTTGGGACTCGACACAACATCCTGAGCACTACACCTTGGGAGCATGTACATTCACAGAAAGACCCCCCTCGAACGCTTCATCACCTACGACGCGGCCCGCACCGGCTGCACCTACGACGCGGCCAGGCAGCGCCTTGAGCAAGCTGGGTTTGACCTCAACCGAAGAAGCTGGGAGATGGTCTTGAAGTACTATCTCCCCCTTCTCCAAGAAGACCCCTCGCTGCTGGAGGAGTTCGTCTACCGCCCGCCGACCTTCGCGCGGCTTCGAGAACTACGAGTCAGGCTGGCAGCATGAACCGCGGGAGTGCCTCCGGTTGACTAGACCGTTGGCTGTGCCGGGCAGCCACCCCCAGCACCTCCCTGGTGCGAGCAGCGGGAATCGAACCCGCGTCTGCGGCTTGGGAAGCCGCCGTCCTGGCCAACTGAACGACGCTCGCGTCATCCTCGGTCCACCACTTGACGGGCCCGGCGAATCGCCGCCGGGACCGTACGCGTGGGGTCGAACTCGTCATCGGCAAAGTCGGCCACATCCTGACTCACCGATTCGTTGATGAGATTCAAGCCGTACCGGTGACGTCGAACGCCCTTATGCCGCATCGACCCCAGATGCTCGCCCACCCAGCCGTAGAGGAAGCCCCAGGAGGGCTCCCTGAGCTTGACCCAGGCACCCAATCGGAGCCGCCGCTTCTCGGGCTCTGGGGGCTCGTACAGCTCGGGAGCGGGCACCGACTCCTCGACGAGGACAGGGACGTGGGTGAAGCCCAAGTCCTTGCTTGCATTGTATCGGTGGATTCCATCCACAATGTCGAACTTGCCGCCCTTGTCCACCACATCGAGGGGGTCAAGAGGAGTCCCACGCTCGATGTGGCGCCGTACCTCTTCGTAACGCCCCGGGTTCCAGACCGGCTTGGGAATGATGAGGCGGATGGGCACCAGCAGAAGTCGTGCCTTGGTGTAGACGCCCAGCTCTCGAGCCTCATCGCGCTGGGTCTCAGGATCGTTCTTCGCGTCCAGACTCCGGCGATCCACCTTGTAGTGGCTCCTCGCGCGGGCGATGCGGCGGTCATAGTGATACGCCATGTTTCCAACAGGCTCAGTCTTGGTCAGCGTAGATGTTGGCTTGTTCCCAGATGTACGCCGCGATCTGCTGTGGCACATTTGCCTTCAGGCTCAACTTCGCTGGCCGAGAATCGTTGAGTAGGCCCTCCGAGCCTCTTCCACCATATTGGAAAGAGTCTTGGCACCCGCTGCCATTCGATAGTCATAGTGCGTCATGCTACCGATCGATCACAAGAAGAATCTCTGGAGAGCCGAGTGGGGGTCGAACCCACCCTCGAAGGGTTGCAATCTTCGTCGTCCCCGGGACGCCGGCTCAAGTAGTGGGGCGCCAGGGAGTCGAACCCTGCGCAGGAAGTTTATCGGACTTCCCCGGTCATACCGGGCCGCACGCCCCAAGTAGTGCACTCCGAAGAGCGCGCTACCTGCCCCCGCTGTAGTGCAGGGGCTTTGTAGCGAGGGTGGGATTTGAACCCACGATCTCCGGGTTATGAGCCCGACGAGCTGCCAAACTGCTCCACCTCGCAGTGGGTCGTCGAGGAATCGAACCTCGTTCTCCCGCTCTTCAGGCGGGCGCTGAATCACCAGACTAGCTCACGACCCTTGTAGTCTTCTACAACCTTCAGAAGAAGCTTATCGCGCGAGCTATGCTCTATACGATGGCAGTTCGAGCACAGAAGCTCGCACTTGCTCAGCTCCTTCTAGATGACATCCCACGACCGGTTGGCAACGTTCCCGATCGTGAACTCCTTCTGACCTTCTCGGTGGTGAAACTCGAAGGCTGCGATCGACCCCTTCCAACCGCACCTCTGGCACCTACCTCCAAGGTGGGCAACGGCTGCCTTCTTGGCCCTCAACCTCCGAATCTTGGTGTTGCATGACCCGCACCGCTTGCGCCTCCCACTCGTCATCAGGCGAGAGCACAGAGGGCATGGGTAGGGGTCTTTCTTGGGCCGCATACAACTGGTGTGACATAAGATGTTTCACCATCTGGATCCAGGGGAGGGGATCGAACCCCCAAAAATCTCGGTTAGCAGTCGGGCACCGGAACTTCTGGGGGATAAACTGCTCCCAAGGGCCGACGCCGCCCTTGTCTACTACCCAACCAGAGCTTGTGCCTTCATGGCGGCCCTCTGGGCTGATCCTGAACTTCCCCAGCGGTGTCGTCGCGATGTACGACTGGTACGTGACGCCGCGCTGGGTGACCTCGACCATCCCACTTCCAGGGAGTGCCGAGCTTCTTGGACCCCTTCTGCTTGATGACGGGGCGAGCCCACTCGACGCCATCCCGACAGAGCTTGATGGCCTCCTTGACCGCAGGGCGAAGGGCTCGGTCTATCGACTGCCGACGCGCTCGACGAGCGCGGCAGCTGCATCAGTCGGGGAGCCTTCGAGTCCCGCAAGGTAGTCATCATTGTAGGGTGGAGAATGGTAAGGGCCTTGATGCCTTTCATGGCGGCTTCGGCGCGGCTCGCCCAGCCCTCGATGCCCGTGAAGAGGTCGTCGATCTGATTGTCGATCACGAAGAAGGCGTCATCGAGAGCTTGGGCAGACTTCTCGTTCGGGCTCCGTTGAACTTCTGCCAGAGCGGCCTCCAAGGACGAGACGTGACCATTGACTCGCTGCACCGTCGCGGCCACGCGATTCCCCACACCTTGGTTCATCTCCTGGATGGCGAGCTTTCGCAGCGCACCAGCCAGCTCACTTGCCTTGGCCTCGGCCTCCTTGAGAGGGTTGGGGGAGGCAGCGGTTCGGTCTCGGTAGTCGTACCTCGTCATCGTGAAAGAACAGAGCCATCAACAGAATATGGGGTGGCCGCTCCGCGACTCTTCCCGACTCGTCGGACCACCTGTGTCAAGAAGCGGCAGACCCTTTCAGCTCCAGGGGAGGGAATCGAACCCCCAAAAATCTCGGGTAACAACCGAGCGCCTTACCATTCAGCTCCACCCTGGAATGACAATCACATCACGGGACTCGAACCCGTCCCTCCGGCTTTAACTCGCTTCCGCTTTCCGGCGTGCTACCGACACACCCTCATGTGACTGCGTTCAACAGCCCTACTCGAGCGCCGTACTCCAGCCACCTACTCACCCCAGACCCCTGTCCGGCGCTGCCCCGGCTCGGCGTTTTTATAGCGTAAAAGCGAGTGTTAGGTCTGACTTTTCTGTGGATGTTCCCGACGCCTTTTCAAGGCTGTCTAGTCGGAGACCCGGGGATCGAACCCGGCGAGTCTTGGCCCCGAACCAAGCGGCACACCCTGCGCCTTGTCTCCGTTGTTGAGCGCTATGGATGACCCCCTTTGGACGTTGGAGCGAGAGACGGGAATTGAACCCGCCAAATCCGGCTTGGAAGGCCAGCATCACGCCATTGTGATTTCTCTCGCAAGTGCCCCTGGGGCCAGTGTCCCGACCGAGACCGAGCAGGGGCAAGACGGCGTTGCCGCAGCAGGCCTGTAAGGAGTCGAACCCTATCGACAGTGGACTTGGAAACCACCCGGCTACCTCAGCCTCAGACCCATTGAAATCTTGTACATCAACTGATCAAGTCCATCCATCTTTGACCAAAAGTCATCAGCTCCACATATCCCGGCTTGTATTTCCAAGTCCTCAGAAGGTATTCCCGAAATCAACCATATCGGGGAAGAGGATACTTGGCGAATGAAACCTACTGCTCGTGGCCCTGGCACCTCAGGAAGGTGAACATCCAACAAGATCAAATCTGGTCCTCTAGCCCGAATCTCGGTGAGGGTCCCCCCAACCGACCTCTTCCAAAAGAGTCGATGCCCTCGTTTTTCAAAAACCGGAAATACTAACTGACCAAACAGGAAGTCGTCATCGATCAAAAACACCAGCATATGCACGAGATGCGCATAACTTTTTTTGGCGGATGTGTAAAAGGAACACCAAGTGGACCCAGGGGGAATCGCACCCCCGCGAGTCTGCTTGCAAGGCAGACCGGTTGCCTTCAACTTGAGCCCATTTCGTAGCGAGAGTCGGACTCGAACCGACGACCTCCGGCTTATGGGGCCGGCGAGCACTCCAGACTGCTCTATCTCGCAGCGCCCCTGACGTGGATCGAACACGCCTCGACCGGTCGACAGCCGGTCCGCCTCACCAGATGCGTACAGGGGCAAATGAAGGGTGGCACGTTGGCACATACCACCCCAGGAGAAGCAACCGATCACCCGAAGGTGCTCGGTCCTATTGTCCTGTCAAGTTGTCAGAGAACGAGGGTGGTGCAACGCCACCTCTTTGCTCAGCTCCGGGCCAAGGGATCGAACCTTGCTAGGCGGTGTCAGAGACCGCTGCCTTCACCAGATGGCTAGCCCGGAATGTCAAAATGTCTGCCCTGCTCGTGGCAGGTGGTAGGCCAGGTGGGAGTTGAACCCACAGTCATAGATTAAGAGTCTACTGGTTTTGCCGTTAACCGACTGGCCCAGATTTTACCCAGCGGCACTTTCGAGAGCAGAACCGCTGCTTGGCACTAACATGTGACTTGAAAGACACCTCAACCCAACCTCTTGTTGGGGGTACTCATTGATGTTTACTGACGGGCATAGCACTTGTATAACCTCAGTGCTTTAGCCGCCCTGGTAGGCCGAGAGGGATTCGAACCCTCAGTCACGGGGTAAAAACCCGCTGGTTTGCGCATTAACCGACCGGCCTTCAAAGGCGAATGGTCGGCACCTGTTTATCCTTGCTCATTTTCGTTCCCGTAGAGGTTGTCAACCCGGTCTAGAGTCATCTTCAAAGAAGATTCGTGGCAGTAAAAGCAGGGGTGTGGTGGGGCGTGAGGGAATCGAACCCACTCGGATCTCGAAGGACTCCAGTTTTACAGACTGACCCGCCTGCCTTAGCGGTCTAACGCCCCATGGTCTATGTTGATGTTCTTAAAACGACTGAGGCCGCCTCAGGTCTTTCCTGGGCGGCCTCGCTCTCTACTCCTACTGAGTGTGAACTAGGCCGCCTAGGTATCCACCTCCGGCTTGGCGATCAGAATGCTGGAGGTGATGGGCAAATAGGCTGAATTCCCTGCAAATTCTCCCTGATGCCCACGCGCACACCACTGTGCCGACGCCATTCTGGCGACTGCGAGTGATTGGAGTTTGTGCGTTGTGGACATCGAAAGCAGAACCTCGTTACATCTACGTCTACACTCTCCCTTGAAGGGGTGCAAGCATAAAAGTGATCCTGATTTGTCCGACAAGGGTTAGACCCTTGTAATCACAAGGATTGTACGGTGTTGGAAATCTGAATCGACTCAATGCTACCGTTGAAGGAGTCAAAGGCCCCAAGCAAATTGGGAGGTTCCATCGTGATCAGATACTCCGGTCGGAAAGGAGTCCATGGGCTCGTGGGATCCACAGGCGACCAGTCGGCATCCGGCACGTCCACCCCATTGACCTGAAGCCGTATGTGCCGGGCTCCATGAACGGGTGTAGTACAATCCCATACGCAACGGATGTGCAGCTTTGTGTTGGACCCGTTGCCCGGGCCCGAAGGGGTCCCACGAGCAACGGCGTTGGCCCCCAGGTCCATCCACTCGATGTGAGGTCGGTTCGAAGTGTCGATGGCGATGTGCATAATCCGAGTCACCGGCATCCTGTCGGCAACAGAGAAGATTGAGCGGGTGGTCCCATTCGAACCAGAATCAATGACGAGATCGATCGAACCCTGCCTGCCCGATATCCGGGAACCGCGCGGAAAGCGTCCTGGCTCACTCAATGCCCACCGGCCTCGACCGGCCACGCTGAAGACCTGATCCGAAAAGGCCCGCGCGCTGATAGCAGGGGCCAGCATCGAGCTGCCAGCATCCCACAGAGGAGCCCCTCCTGTGGTGTTGGGGGTGGCCATCTGGTTGGTCACGAGAACGTTGGAGCCGTGGGCGTGCAGGTCTTGAGAGCGCTGGGCCATGCTGAAGCAATTCAAAAAGCTCTTTTTGAACGCCACAAGGGTGAAGTTCTCACCTGAAACCCAGAACCTGCTGACATCTGCCTCGGTCAAGGCCAAAGCCCGCACCGCCAACACAGGATTCCGCTGTCATCTGGGCATGGGGGACTATGACCGGTTCACCGAATACTGGGCCAACGTCGCGTACCAATTCGTGGCTCAAGTCTATGCGGGCTACGACGTCGAGCCCCTGCGCGAGATCGGCGCCGTGGATGATGCTGACCACACGAGTGGGGCCAATGCCAGCTTCCAGCCCAGCTCAGGCAAGATCTGCCTCTGCCCTAGTTACGTCGCTGGGCGACCAGGGCGCGTCCTGGAGAAGCTCACCCATGAATTGACTCACGCCGCCCTTGATGGATTCCCCGCCGGTGACCCCTTTTATGAGGAAGGCTACACCGACTTCAGCGTCTGGGTCCTTGCCCACGCGCCGGTCTGGGGCGAGTACCGTCGCGCCATGATCGAGAGCGCGGAAGAGAACATCACCCTGCGTCGGGAGCGTGCCCTGCGTGACCTAAGCGACTACGACCGCAAACGGTGGGCAGGCGGAGTCTTCGCCGCAGAGATGCATGGGCCCATGCTGCCCATCAAGCTCCGGATGCGAAAACTCGAAGGGACCAGATATTGGTGATGGACCCCATCGCGATCCGCGTTGCCGCCCGCTACAAGGCCGCCTCCTATGATTCAGTCTCCTACGACGTGCTGAAGGAGGACTTGTCCCGGTTCCTACGCTACGTCAAGAAATTCGAACGACAGTCCAAGCTCTTACTTGAGTACCTCGAAAGCTGCAACCAGCTGCTTCGAAACCCGGAACTGGGGGAGCGGATCAAGACACTCCAAGAATGTCGACATAAGGCCACGCGCCTCCTAAGATCCCTCCCCTCTGCGATTGCCGAGGCCCACAACCCTCAGCGCACCCCCAACTGGCACGACTTCCTCTCCTTCTACCAGAGCGGGTTCTTCATCGCGAGCCAAACGGAGAACTGGGAGGGTCTTCTTGAAGAGGAACTCTGGGGGAGTCATGTTGCCCAGAGGATCTACAGCCGCATGAACGCGATACCACTGCATGATGCCGTCTCTGAGATCCATGATGATCTCAAGACCATCAAGGGAAAGTCCAACGACGAGTGGGGGTGGAGATGAGCAGTCGTGAACAGCTCCTGCAAAAGGAGATTCAGAGCCACCGAAGCACCATCAAGACGCTGGAAGGTATCGCGAAAAAGCTCAGGGACGTCGTGCGCGTTGTGCAGCCTGACGCTAATGCCAACGGCAGCCCCCAGCAGATGATTGAAGAGGCCAAGACCACAGCTACACACTTTGAGAGAATGATCGCGCTGCTGGAAAGTGGTAGCGATGGGGACATCGAGGAGCATCTCAGCCTCGCCGATGACGTCCCCTACAGCTTCCTGAGCGAGTACACCCTCATATTCGATGCCAGCCAGCTGCTGGTCGAACTAGGCCACCTCTACGAATCATCAACCAACGCCTTTGATCGAGCTGAGCGCCTCTATGACGCCCTCGTTCATGAGTGAGCCCGGCGCTCGCGGGTGAGCTTGGTCTTGTAGCGCCGACACGGGTCACGCTTGCTGAGCCACCGGATGGAAGCGGTGGATGCTGCTGTGGCAGTCTCGACAGAGCGCAATAGTCTCAGTGCCACCTTTTGATTTTGGAATCAGGTGGTGTTCGGTCCACTCGTGGACTCCGATCCGGCGGCAGATCGGGCAGGGTAGGATCGTGTAAAATGCGGTCAATTTGCTCTTTCTTCAGACGCCAGGTCGACCAGAGGTATAGCCCAGCACCCGCGACAATCAGCACGACATACCAGGGCCACAGGAAATGCTTGACCATGAATACAAGGCCCACGACGAAGCTAGTCTGAGCCAGAGCTTGAACGAGAACGACCAGGAAAGCTACTCGGTCTGATATCACTTCCACCCAGGTGGAGCCATCTCAGCGTACTGATCGATATACTGCTGATCTGTCTCAGACAGGGGTTGGGGGAAGTTCCGAGCCAGGTACTCTCTAAAAGTCCGACCCCGACGATACTCGACCTCCCCCACTGAAGAAGTCTCACCCGAAGCATCGTATGTCACCCCCAGCCCAAAGGTCTCGGACAACTGCTCCTCGATGCACCCCTGAGCCCACCCCTCGAAGGGGTTAGGACTGTGGCGGAAAGCCACCGTCGACCCTTTACTCTGAAGTGCCACAGCAAATCCCACTTCCTGGTCACACGACAACGGGCCTTCATCCCGATTCCACTCGCGCGTCCCCGGAATGCTCACGATCCACACAGGACCATCATCCTGGAAGTCAGTCCTGTGAACAACCATTCGGTCCTCGAAGACCTTCACAACGGCTTCCTTCAGAAGGTCCTCAAAATCGTCAGGGGTCAAGCGCTTGCTAGTGTCGAGGTAGATGTATCCGTAGTTTGCCATCACCCCAACTGTACACCGGCTACTCGTCCTCAAATAGCTCGCCACTCATGATCAGGTCGAAGGAATCCTGCTGTCCGTACAACTCCTTAGCCTCCTCCATCACGATTTCCAAGCGCTCGGTCGCGATCCTGTGATAGGGCTCATGCTTCTCGATGCCCAGGAAGTGCATCCGTTCAAGCACCGCCGCATGCAAGGTTGACCCCGACCCACAGTAGGGATCAAGCACCAAACCACCCTTGGGACAGACGAGCCTGACCAACCACCGCATGAGCTTGAGCGGTTTGCGCGTTGGGTGATCATTCTCGATACGCCCACCAAGGGTGGTCTCCTTTTTGGCAGCCTTGGCACAGTAAAAGAAGGGTGCGTCAGGGGGCTCCTGCCCCTCAAAGTTCGGGAAGAAGCGTGAGGGAGCGGTGTCCACCACGGTCTTCCCCGTGCTTTGCCCCTCCAGCTCCAGGATGGGGCAACCGTCAACACACTCGTAGACCGGAACTTCCTCATTGCCGTAGACCCGCGCGTTGGGGGCCTTGTCACCATTCTCCGCGCCCACGTTGGCGAACCCACCCGGACGGCGCCCGCCAGGGTCCCCCCGCTGGTCCCCTCGAATCGTACGCGTGCCGATCTGCCGACATTCCGGGTGGTGAGTCAGGGTCAGATTGGTGGGCCACCGACCACCCTCGTGCTGCTCCCGCTCGATGGCACCCGAACTGGTGGGATTCCACCGTTGGTCCCCCGCCGCATTGTGGAAAGGATCCGAAGAACTGATCGACAACTGCTCCCCGTTCGTCGAGATGCGCGTGCCGTCGATGTTGAACGCACCAGTCTCGTGCTCCAAGAGATTCTGCACGACGGTTCCATCAAAAGGCTTGCGGAAGACCATGATAGGCTCCCACGATGGCTTGAGCGCCGTGCCCCAGCCCTTCCACTTGATGGCCTCGGGATGCTTCTGCTTCTCCAGCTTGGCGCCCACGTTGAGGCTCTTGGGAAACCCTTGGGAGTGGACCCACTGGAGTACGTTGGACCCAAACTCGTCAGCAATGGTGTCACGGCACTCAAAACCCGCCGCGCGCAGGCCCATCGAGATGATGTCCCAGGTTCGAGTCCCGCCGAAACTCAGAAGATGCCCACCGGGCTTGAGCACCCGAAGACACTCCTGCCAGACGGCAATCGGCGGGATCTCCCACTTCGCCCCCATGAAGTCCCCCCCTGTGTCGAGGCGGACGCCTGCCAGGTAGGCAATGATCTCCTCAATAGTGGGCTCACGAGTCCCAAGCCCATAAGGAGGGTCCACCACAATGGCATCCACGCTGTTGTTGGGGATCTGCTTCAACCGATCGAGGCAGTCCCCCAGCAGGATGACATCATACAGTTCATTAACCGTTAGAAATCCGGACAAGGAACTTCCCTCCAGGCGGCACGAGAAGCCGCGTCAACCAATCCACCAGCTCGCCGTGACCTTGAAGCTGGGGAAAGAACCGAGAAGCGCCTCCCGAGTCCCCGCGCGCCGTGTGTGCACAGTCAATGGTACCAAAGAGCCCTCCCTTGTAGTTGGCGCGATGCTCCCCTCCACCACTCATCCCAGGCCGGTTACCACTCAAGATGTCGAGCATCACCGCTGAGCAGTTGGGTGCACACTCCCACAGCTGGAGGGTCTCCTTACCATCGTCATCAGCATAACCCACCCGCTGGAAGCCCGTCTTCGACGTGCTCTTCCACGACCGGGCCTTGGGCGGTTCGAGACTGTCCTTCGAACCCCCCACTTGAACCGCGCTCGCGCGCCGGCACTCAGGAGTGTGGACGATCAGGACGTTGGACGGCCAGCGTCCCAGCTCGCTGACCTCACTCGCCCCCGAAAGGTCAGAGGTGTTCTTCCACGAGTTGCCCAGCGATCCACCCTCGACCTTTAGTCGATCGACCATGGCCTTGTGCTTCTTGAAGTCAGCAGGGTCCGCATGCTCGACTCGCGTGGCGTCGATATTGAGCGCGCCCGCGCGGTGCCCCACGACGTTTTTGGTGATGGTCTGGTCAAGGGGCTTGCGGAACAAAAAGACTAACTGCCCACGAAAGTTTGGCATCACCAACCAGAGTGTGTCTCGCAGCTCCAGATGTTGCCGCCCCCAAAGGGCGTCATAAGGGCTCAGAATGGCCGCTATGTGGCCGCCAGGGGCCATCTCGGACACGAATCCCCAATCGGGCATGTCAATGATGGCCGCTGACAACACCTGGCTATACTACACCGCCGCTCGACGGTCGTAGCTCGCAACTTTCTGCATGGCCGCCGGGACTTTATCCCACCAGGGCAGTCGGTCTTGAGGGCCTGTCTCGAACTGAGCCAAGATCCACTGGGTCTCTTTGGAGGCAGGCCCATAGTTGATGGCGACGTTCATGACGCTTTGGAAGTTCGTGAGGACTCGATTCTTGGTATCCGCCGTGAAGGGCACTCTCTGCAAGACCGGCTGCTTCTCGGCCCACTTGAGCGCTGCCACGGCCTTACCTTTACTCTCAATCCACAAGTTGAGGCTGTAGCCCGACGGTTGAAGAATGACCTTGTAGCGCTCGTACCGGGCGCCCTCTTCGGTGTCGACGAGCCCCAGTTTGCCACCGAAAAACAGGACCCCAGGGGTCTCGATCATCTCGGATCCACCGCCTTCTGCCCGAACCAACCGCTGGACCATTCCCTTCGTGGCTGCCGTTCGACGATCGTAGGCTGTCTTCAAGGTTCCGCCGTAAGCTACGACTGCCTCGGCCATGGCATTCTTGAGTGGGCTCGGATCGAGAGCTTCATAAACGCGCGCCATCAGCTCCCCCACGGGGTACTTACGCGACCGGTGCAGGTTGAGGGGGCGTCGCCCCACGAACTCCCAGTAGGCATACCCAAACAGGCCGAACAAGACAAGGTTGCTCTTCAAGGCCCTCATCTCGCGATCGTTCAAGGTCCGACCCTTACCATTGACCAGCAGCTCGAAATTGTAGAGAGGCCAGGTGTCGTCACCCCGCTTCAGGGTCTCCTTGAGGCGGCGGTACTCGGCAAGAGGCTTCTGCTCGACCGACATCTGAACCGCAGGCTTGACAGACTTGCCCTTGCCGCCCGAGCCCATCAAACCCAAGCCACTCAGAGCCTCCTTGAGGCTGATGCCACCCTTGTAGAGCTTGGCGAGGGCCTCTGGACTGGGAGGCATCCTCCCATCGAGGACATGCCACTTGGCGCGAGGGCGCCAGCCGGGGGTGTGTTCCTCCATCCAAAGCTTGAGCGCCTTGGGGATGGCACGCTCGACTGCCCCCCGGATGGGGAAGATCTTGGTGTCCCACGTCTGCGTATAGGCGCGCTCGCTCGGCACCCCCACCGTACGGTCGTGCCGACGATGGACGATACCCATAATATAACCCTTGCCGTCCTTGATTCCGAACGCGATGCGTGGGTGAACGCGGATCTGGTACAAGATCCCAGCGTCGTCCTTGGTGTAGTTGCTGCTGTAGCCTGGGTCGCTAACAAGCTTCCACTCGACGCTGTCGCCTCGACTCATGGCCGACGAGTAGCTCGTGCCCTCGGGCTCGGGCGGTGGGATCTTGCCTTGGCGACTCTCTTCTTCGCGCTTCTGATTCCACTTCTCGCGCGCCCGAGCTTCGGCTTCTTCCGTCTTCCGACGCAGATCTTCCCACGAGCCGCCACCTCCCCCAGGTGCGCCCGAAGGGAGAGTCACATTCTGAGCGATTCCTTGATTGAGCAGAGTCTCGGCAGCCACATTGACCTGGGCCATGCCCTCAGTGGATCCGCCACGATCTGGGTGGAGCTGCCTCAGCAGCACCTTCCAACGAGCGCGAATGTCCTCAGGAGAGGCTCCCTTCTCCAAGCCCAAGATCCGGTATGCTTCACTGGGAGACATCTGCCGAGCCACGCGTACGACCGCGCGCCATGCCTCGAACTGGTCATCAGAAGCGGCTCGATTGTGATGGGCCTTGTAGGCTTCCCATGTGTAGGTCCACGGATCCATCATGACTCCAGGTAACGATCCACAGTTTGATTGGCCAGGGGAAGCCAGCGCTTGAAAAACTCATTAACGGTACCCAAACCCAGGCCCAATTGCTGAGAAATCTGCCGCTGAGAGTGCCCCTCGACGGCGAGGTTGACCAGCTCACCCAGGACTGACAAGTCCCCTTTGAAAACCCCCGTGCGCCGCGCGTCGGTGCGGAGGGCTTCCATGAACTTGGACCGCTCCACCCCCGGGAGTCGCAACACAGCTTGCTCCAAAGCTTCAGTATCATCAATCTCGACCTCGATATCACGCATTTGACCTTCATCATCGATCAAGCTGGTCTCCCGTTGCTCCTGACGAATCAACGAGCGGAAGGCGTCGATGATCGCGTTTTGGAGGATGACCCGCACGTACTTGGCAGCCTCCGCCCGAGAGGCGCCTTCCTTCACCGGGTGAGCTTGGAGCTTGACGAGAGCCTTCCCTACGGCTTCGGCAAATAGGCCGTCAATCGCCTGGGACGGAATCTTAACCACGCTTATCGCGTACTTGAAGGCCGTTCGGCGAATGGCGTCGGCTTCCTCACGGAAGTAGCGCCCCGAGATGAGCAGCGCAAGGCGATTGACGGCCCTGTTGAAGGTAGCGCCCTTGGAAAGCCGGTTCTTGTCAATGACCTCCCGAACCTTGTCCGAAAGAGGGGCTAGCTTCATGTCCACGACATCGCGCAACAAGAAGTGGGCGGCGACGAAGCGGCTGAACATCTCCCGATCGGAGATGGCTAGCTTCTGGAACACGGCAGCGACCCGCACGGAAAACGGCTGGCCGTTGAGAATGTGCAGCTGAAGAGATTGGGCCGCTGCGGCGAGGCGGGTCTGCAACATACCAGACCCGCCCAATAGAAGGACTATGCCTGCTGAGCGACCCGAACCCGCTGTCGCTGCCGAGTGCGCCGCGCCTTATCAGCCGCTTCCCGAATGCTACAGCACCCGCGCTCGACCTCAACCGAGATGTCGATGAGCGTGCGCTCGACCGCCGCCCCATCTGAAGCGCCCGAGACACGAGATAACTCAGATGGTGTTCCCAAGGCACGAGCCAGGTCGAACCGATCCTCAAACTCGACGAGAGGGTCTTCCTCGGTCAAACCAACCTCCCAGGCAGATCCATCCTCCAACGGGCTGAGGGTGTATTCCTTGACAAATCGACGATTCTTCTTGCGGCACCAATTCGAGAAGATGTTGTGAACTGTATGCTTCAGATACCCCACCAGGGCCTTTTGGTTGGAATCGACGGTTGACCCAGGGCCCAGCCTCCGCACGAACTTTTTGAGAACATCAGCGTGGCAGAGACACATCCACATCTCCTGCAACAGGTCCTCTGACTCATCCTTGATCTGGTTGTAGTTGAGCATCCACTTTGCAAGTAGGCGCCCATACTTCTTGTGGAGGATCGCCATGCTGCGAGGGATCCCCGCAGGCCATGAAGGCACTCCCAAGTGCTCGTGTAGAGCCTCATTGACCGCCTCCGCGCCATGACGAAGGGTGATACCCTTCTCTTGAACCAGGGTCAGGGCAACGTCACCGTCACCGTCTACCCCCAAAGCCTCGAACAGCTTCCAATGGCGCATGACAATACGCTCAGCCACCTCATGCTCAGAGGCGGTCGAGCTGTGGAGGTAGTCCCTGATGGCGGCCTCGACCTTTGTTGAACCATGGCGGAGGTCAACAAGCTGCCCCCGAATCAGAGCAAGAGCTACCTTGGTGGCATCAGGAACCAACTCAAACAGCTCCAGGTGGTGCTCGACAAGTATCTCGGCCCTTACCTCGTCAGGAGTCTTGTAACCCAACCCGAGGTACTGGCAAACCGCCTTCTTGATCGTCTCCGCACCATGGCGAAGATCGACACCACGCTGAGCCAAGACGAGTGCCACCTTGTAGCGCGCAAGAGCCTCCACCCCCAGAAGCTCGAACACAGCACGATGCTTCACAACGAGGGCTTCGGCCCTCATCTGCATCTTCCAGCTGGCCGCCATATGGGCACGAAGGATCCTGCTGACAGTGGCTGACCCGTGGCGAAGATCGACCTTCTTGGCCTGAACCAGCTCTAAAGCCACTCGTGCCGGATCATCTACCTTCATTTCCAAAAATAGACGCCAATGGCGTTGAAGTAAATGACCCGCAGTGTCCTCTTGCTTTTTACCCATATACCCCCCTACATCGTGAGGTCGTAAAACGTTCAGATCTATAACGGCCCGTCAAGAGCACCCGCTCAGGTGTATACTCTGGTTAAACTGGACCTGATGGATTCTGCCATACATGAAGCTCAAACCATCGCTCGGGCAATGAAGCTCGTGGTGTTGGCCGGTGAGAGCAGCCTGGCGCCGGAAGATGCCAGGAATGCTGTGCGTGAGGCAGCTCCCTACCTGGAAGGGTTGAGTCGTACAGCGGCCGCTATCGTGCTTGGAGAGCTCGGCGCCGAGCTCCCGGTGCTCCCTCGCAGGACCGCAGGCGAGCGCCTGCTCGATACCATCGCCCACGTTTGGTGGGGTTGGATTAACCAACGCCATCGAGAAGTTTCGTGGCGGGCTCATGCCGCTCAAGGGCTTGCTCTCGCCCTGGATGAAGCCAAGAAGGAGGGTGAGGGATTGATTCAAGTGATGACCCTCCGTCTCGTTGCCGAAGCATTAGGACACCTGCTCCAGAACGAGCTAGACCTGGGTAAGCGGCGATGGCAACAAGCCTTGGAGCTTGGTGCCCACCATGGCATCGAGTCGCAGCTCGACCTGAACTGGATGTTCGCAGCGACCCTCATTATGGCTCGACAAACTGGTTGATAGCTCCCCCTTCCTCTGTGGAGAGGTCAGAGTGCTGTTCCCTAAAAAATGACTGTGGTGTCGCTGAGAGGTTCTCCTCAACGCCCCGAAGGTCCTGCCTCTTCCGAGGCTTCATGGTACCGCCTTCCGAACCTTGAACAGTCCCAGCTCTTTCCCACAGGCTACCGTACTCATCCTGCTCTCTCCAGTTCCTTCTCCAAGAGCTAGGTCAAACTATGACCAACTTCCTTCTTTGGCTTGATGACCTTGGCAAAAAGCAGTCCCCGTTGTTCTGCCTTTCCTGAGAGGCTCTGGAGCCTCCCGAAGCTCCAAGAGGAGCCACTTCGACCCTGACGGGTTCCGGGAATGATGTCGTTCTCAACCCTGTTCCTTGCGATCACGCTAGAGCTTTCACCCTTGCTGTCGTTTCTGGAGGAGTCGTGAAGAGGACACCTTGCTGCTGCATCTTCGATGCTCGCAACATTGCTACCTTCTAGGTTGCTGCTGGCATTTACGGATAGGACTTCAGATACGTATTTGGTGTGTGTATTTAGGATCTTAGAGATGATCCTACCGATCACACCAAGTCCCCGAAGCCGGGATTGGCTGGGGGTACTGCTCCTACTTGTCTCGTGCTGAATCACTCTGAAAAATTCCCTCAGGGATCAGTTCCCGAAGTGCCTCTTGGGTTCATCGGAAGAGACTGCTCGATTGCTCCTACCAGTGGTCTTCTTGGTTTGGGTCCGAAGACTCAGGGGGAGACTATCAACCCCCTTGGACGCTTCGTTCGATAAGCGTCCCTCCTTGGTACGGCTCGCGAAGGGACCTGTCCAGGAAAATCGTCAAGGCTTCCCCGACGGGATCGGGAAGTGATTAGAATCACGAACAAAGGGGGTCGATGTTCGGCCAGTCAACTGGTACGCTTTGGCTTCATGGGGTTGATGGTGCCGATGAGTGTGGTGGAGCTGAGCGACGTGACAGGAAGGCCCAAAGTCCTTCAGGAGCTACCTCAGCTCCGGGTAGGTGACCCAGTGGCTCTTCGCTTCAAGCTGAAGCGCACGAACGATTCTGGGCGAGACGAGGAGCTGATGGTGGATCACCGCTTCCGGGTCGAGGCCGTTGGCTACGACGCCTCAGGGCCCCACAGGCAGCTCCTCGTGGTCTCGATGGCCTCTGGGAAGGCTCCCACCTGGAGGAGCGTGAAACGGTCTCCTGGACGCCGTCTCGGGCCAGCACGGCATCCCCGAACGAGCATTTAGGCTTCCCAAAGCGGGAACTCGGACTTCTCGGTGTAGAGTGGGGCATGGCGACTCTGCTCATAGCCAACCACGCCTTCACCACGATCCAGGGGCCGCTCACGGACGTAAAGCACGGTCAATACTCGTCATCGTCGCGCTTCATGCGCTTCAGCTCTTGCTCGAACCAACACAGCTGGTTGACAGAGTGAACATGCTTGGCCCAGCGCGCTCGGAGCCGCCGCATTTCAGCCAAGTTGTCTGTCGTGCGGTCGGTCCAGATGTCCCACAGGGCCACGTCCCACCGTGCCTTCTTCGGGGGCTTGTACTCAAACACGTCCGCGGTGATGACCTTGAGCTTGTCGGCCGCCACCGGACTGATGTTTTCGTCAACCCACGTCCGGAGCGGGAACTCGACCAACATTCGCACCGCCGGATGCTTCTCTAGGACGGTCACTTCTGTCACTCGGTCAAGTGATAAGATGGGGGGTAGGATCATACCCAACCCCAGACCACCGATGATGGCACGTCCACGCGCTTCATCAACGAAGTAAGCACATGTCTCGCGCTCCATCCAGGTATCACTCATCACGACGTCACACCCTTGGTGGACCAGACGAGCATACTTCCCAGGAGGGACAGCCCCCCATTCATCTCGAGCAAAGAGCGCCTTGGTAGCCGTCTTCTCTGACTCTTTTGTGTCGATCTCGAAGTGCTCGACGGCCCAACCGTCAATTTGGCCTTCGGGGACTATTTCACGAACGGAAGGGAAGTTAGCCCCTTTGAATACACGTCTCATGACTTCTCGGTACAGGTAGTCGTTGCCAGCTGGCGGCACAAGTCAACGTCTCGGATCCCACTTCTTGAAGGTGATTCCCTTCCGAATCGTGTCGAGCGCCTCATCGAGAACATCCTTCGGAACTTCGGGCTCCTCCTGGAGACGGCAATGATCCTGCCGTGCGTAGGTTTGTACGACATCCTTCTCGGCAATGCGCCCCCGCTTGTTTGCAGCCCGCTCATACCGAACGTAGCCTTCAAGGTAAATGGCGGCGACTCCCCCTCTTTCCAGGAAGATAAACCTCCACACTTGGCGAACCCTTGTCTCTCCGGGAGTGGAGGTGTCTCGTTGGACTTTGAATAGTTGCATGATCCCACTTACGAAGGCAGTTCCCAGAACGTTCGGTAAACCGACCAACCTGGTGTAAAGTAGGCCACCAAGCCAGGGATGCCAGAGACTATCATCCGCTATGGGGACCTTGCCCAGCTCAGTAGGCATTACGATTTGCTGTCGAGGTGTGCCCTTGTCCGGTACGTCGAGATTCAAGACGTCGCCGATCGAGATATCCTTGCCCTGAGGATTGTGTACCGGGCCTGTGCTGAGGTGCGGGTGGAGTTGGACCACTTCGCCCAAGAAGCCAGTGGCACTATCACCCGTCTCACACGCGAACGGATCACCATGAGTATCCTTCAAACCCAGGAAGGGCGGTCCCGCCTGGCGAGCCTGGCGGAATCATTTCGACAACAATTGGACTACGCGGGGATAGCCCGCCGTGCCCTTGTTGTCGACCCTTTGCCTGAAGGCGCGGTCCCCGTCTTCGAAGGTGATCTTGATGTTGCTCAACATGTTCTGGCAGAAGAGCACGTCTATGCCTACACCGAAGCTGAGCACGTGAACCGTCCAGCTCCTCACCGCAACACGTTGGGCAAGTATGCCGACCTCATCACGACCGTCTTCGCGCCCGATGATCGCAACCTCTTACCCAGGAACCCCTTCGACTGGGGTTGGTGGGAAGGTGGTTGGTGGGGCGATGACGTTCACCCAGCAGGGTATTGGGTCTACTCAGATCCCTGGTGGTATCTGTGGCGCCGACAGATTCAACAATCCGTTCTGACAGACCGAAGGATGGACAAGAGCATTCGACAAGTCACGGTGCCAATGTTCGAGATCGAATCGAGCCCCACTATAGCCATTGCGGATGTTCGAGAGCACCGCTTCAACCTCATTGAACGGCCTCAGTCGCTGACTCAGTCGCTGACTCAAACCGAGGTGGTGGGTAGGGGGGGCTACTCCAAGTCTATGGACCAGTGGCGCCCCAAGGACCGTCACTTGAAGCACTTCATGCCCATGGACCAGGAATGGCCCGAATGGGTCCAGCCAGGAGCCCATGTGCGCTCAACCTGCCCTGGTATGGGAGTGGCCACGGTCGTCGAGGTTCATAACCTCTACCTCACCCTCAACTGGAAAGGGTCCACCCAGCGGTGGTCTAAACATACCGGGTGGTTCCACGACCACTGGCAGTATGAGGAGGCACCCCCAACCCTTTGGGAGCGTCTCAGCGCGGCTTGACCGTGGTCACACGACGGGCGTTGTAGGGAGTTGCCGTGACCGTCGTGGTGTTCATGGTGTCCCAAGCCCACGCATAGATGGTGCTTCCAGAGGTGTTCGTTGTGGCCGTGGGGTAGCCCTGGTGGCGGAACCGGATGGCTACTGGTATTGGGAAAGGGCCCACCGAGTAGGTGACGACTTGCTGAACCTGAGGGCGAGGTCGAAGCTTCAGCTCTTGGAGCTTGGAGGAGGGGCATCGACCGTAAGCCGCAGACGACCTGAGGGGTGAACCCCAGCTCGTCCAGAACTTGCTGTTGGGTCAGAGGCATCGTGCTCGATAGCGCGTGGCTACCTTCTTGGCGGTTTCGGCAGGCAGCTTCCAAATCTTGAAGAGACCCATCGTCTTGTCCTGTTTGCGACCCTTGGGGACGGGCTCGATGGTTACCGTGGGATTGCCCTTGGCATCGGCCCCGAACTCCTTGATCTTGCCCTTCTTGTTCTTGTACTTCCCATACAGGATGATGTCACCCACGTTGAATGAATATGCCTTCTTGTAGAACTTGTGAGTGAACTCCCCGCAGCCAGGGCCGAGATCCTTGCGCGGATGCTTCTTTCCTTCGTTGTCGACCTCGAAGACCATTCCCCCGTGGTAGACAAATTCCCCGGGTTTGAAGCCCTCCCCCTTGGCATCACCCTTCCCTTCATTCTTGGCAGCCAGGCGAGAAGGGCCACCCTGTTGCTTGTACTCTCGCAGCACGTCGCTGATGAACCGCGGCCACTTAGGCTCGGTCTCATCTTCCCAGTCCAGGATGCGCTGAAGCGCCTCCGTGAAGTAGGTACCGCCCTTGTGCATCCCTTGGGTGTAGCGGTCATCGAAGTCGTCAGCCAACGTGTTCGATACACCCTTTCGAGTCGGCTCAGTCTCCCACTTGCGGCAAATGCTCACCGCATGGCTGATTAGAGACTTGCGGTCGGGGAAGAGGGGGTTCGCCACAAGGTTCCTTTCAGCGGAAAGAGGTGCCCAAGGTCGGTACCCAGAAGTCTGTCGATTGTTTCCAGCTCAGGTACTCAGGCGCCATGACACAGAAGCCGTCTTCGCCCCAGCCGGGGCCCCACGAGTTCTTGATGAGAAAGCCATCAGGCACGTAGCCGATGATCATCATTGCGTGACCACCCGCGAACACATTCCCCTTGGGGCGCGGTACAGGGCCTCGCGATCGGAGCTTCATGAACTCCTTGGTCACCTGCGTACCGAAGACCACCGGGTGGTGCGACCGAAGTGCGTCGATAATCAGGTCGAGCCGGGTGTTGCCGGTTGAGGTGATGCGGTAATAGCTGTGGATGCGGTGGCCCGTGGCCTCGCGCATTGCTTTCAAGGAAGGCAGGCGGTAAAGCCGCCTCAGGTCGTAGGGCCAGATCTCCTCGGTGCAGATGCCAAACCGCTGGAGCACACAGAAGGCCAGACGAACCCATGTCCCCTCGTCGTGGTCGATGTCCCCCTTACCGTCTCTGTCGAGGTCTTGAAGGGCCCGACACATCGAGTAGACGAAGAGGCGACTCAGCTCGACGCGCGGGCGTCCCTCGATGGCATTGACGACTTCAACGGCATCCGCTGTGGCATTGCCGACACACGAGCTGGCTCGCAGCTGGTTGGTGTCGGTCGTGAAATCGCTCAAATCGACGTAGGTGCTGTTACCCGCTCGGGTCTTGAGCAAAGCGTTGTTGAACTTGCGGTCGGGCTTTTCCCCACGTAGCTTGGGCGGGTCGGGTACGTAGCCAAATCGTTTGCCAAGTTTGCGGGCGCTGAAGTTTGGGTGCTGGGTGAGTTGTGACATGGTCCCTCCAGGAACCCCGGCCCACAAGAAGATTCTTTCGATGCCCCCCTACCAACATGACCCCAACCATTCGCTTCGTGCCGCTACTCGTCGTGCCGCTGCTACTCACGGCGTGCCCGAAGACTGATCCCACCAAACCTCCAGTGCCGCCGCCGCTCGATCCGACAGGTACCGAGTTCTGTGCCGAGATGTGCAAGCGCATCGGGCCCGCGGGTCTCAAGTGTGAAGAGGGCGAGGACGTCTACAACTCCGACCTAGAAGGCGAAGAGGGCGTGCCTAACCAGAGCTGCACTGACTGGTGTGAAGAGCAACAGGAACGCGGTTTCTACATCAACCCCAAGTGTGTCCGACTTGTCGAGTCCTGCAAGGAAATCGAGGACGCTCGTCAAAAGGACGAAGCCGAGTGCCCCTGATCCCGGTGTATCACTGGACATGGCAAGCTATGGCAAGTACCGTGAAGAGGGCTCCATCATTCTCGTCGAGATCCTGTCAGACAAGACCAACGACAATGGTCGAGAGGTCGAACTCAAGTGTCTCCAGGTCATTCGGCCCGTGAGAGGCGGGGTGCCACTCCCCAACCCTGACCCCATCGTCGGACAGGTGTGGAGCGTTTGGGCAGGTCCTGGGTCCGGACCCTATTGTGGGTGGAGCCTGGAAGTTCTCGAAGCTGGCGCCCCCGAATTAAAAGGTCTACCCAAGGCCGGCTAGACTGAAGTTATAGTGCTCAACTCCACCCGCCCCATCATGATCGTCCACGAAGGGCAGAACCGACTCACCCGTCACCGATGGGTGTTCGAGCTGGAAAGCAGCCGACTCGTGTTAGTGCGCTACCACTACGAGATCCGGCGCAAGATCGAGAGTCCCTGGGGTCTACGCAAGTTCTACGAAGCCAACCCCACGGGAGCCTACGGGGACTGGGAGTGGCTCAAGATCGACGACGTGCCTTGGCCCTCCGAATTGGAGCAAGAAGCCAAGGAGAAAATCTTGGAGGGGCTGGTCGTTTTACGACAAGTCGCTTGACGCTTGACGGTGTAGAGTGAAGAGAGCCCGCCGCCCCGATGCACTCCCCCCTCGGTGCACGGCAAGAGCGGCGGTGCTCATCTTACTGCCAGGCTACCTCGACACAGACTTCGAGGGGCTCGGGCTGGGGTAGTGACTTACCTGAAATGCGGCTCAGCATTTGCACAAACTGCGGGTTTGACAGCGGCTTGTAGCCATCCTCACCCCAGCGTCTTGTGCGGCGAATCAGCTCGATGGCGGCCCGCCCCGATAACCCTTTGTGCATGATGAGCGTAACGGCCGTCACGAGGCCACTGCGGTTCATTCCCGCCGCGCAGGTGACCATGACTCTCTTCCCCTCCGAAAGCGCGTTAGCGGCCCGCCTGGCGGCCCCCACGACCCAATGGAGCCCTTGGCGATCGAGGGGCTTCTCCCCGGGCAGGTCATCAATGGGAGCCCGCACGACTTCAACATCGGGATAATAGACGCTTGCCGGCTGAATCTCACGCGCCGCCAGGATCAGCATGTCTATGCCCAACTCACTCAGGGCAGTGCCATAGGGAGGCTTGCTTCCCTGATAGAGGCCAGGGATGATCTTGTCGTAGGTCCAGGGGTGATCCGCGATGATGAGCACGCCTCTGATGGCCCACAAGAAGAATCACTAGTACCGGAGTACCAGAAGTAGCCACGCCCCCCGCGGGGACCATACCCACCTTTGAACCAGACATCCTAACTGCGAGTCAGTTCACCAATCACGTGCGAAATCTCCAGGCCCGTCATATCGCCTTTGAGCCTCTTCCGAAGCACGGCTATCGGGATGCCAGGGTTGTCACGAATGACCTCGTAGACCGCTCGCTGGTGAAGGTTCATGCGGCTTCGTCCCAATCGTAGCGAATCTTTTTCATTTGAGGTCCCTCCACACCTTCTTTCGGGCATTGTCCCCTGGAAGAAGAACAAGAGCGTCCGAGGGTCGATGTTCAACACACACTCGGCGCCGTCCCTTACTATTCAGGCGAAACCAACCAGGCTCTGAACACCCTTCGGTGCTGCACCGGGGGGTTTGCTTCTGCCTCGCCCGAATTTTGGTCCACATGAGCAGGAGTGATGAGGTTGCAACGCAGACCTCTAGCCCTCTACGACCCGCCACCCAAACTCGACCCTGACCCAAGTCGATCTTGGTGATGACTCCTTCGGAGCCTTGAAGGGCCCACACGTCGCCCACCTTCAGACTTGTCGGCTCGACTGGATTGATCACGCCCCGAGATACACCACGGTGTAACATAAAGCTGTGAACAAGCCAGCCTTCCCAGCCCTGTGGTATGTCAGCTCCCCTTCGCAGGAGCTTATCGCTCTGACCAACGGTGAGTGGCTTTGAAGGTACTGGTTACCGGCAGTCGGAGCTGGGTCAGCCCGGTACCGATCCGTGAAGAGTTGGAGAAGCTCCCCCCAGGGACCATCCTCGTCCACGGCGCTTGTCGAGGTGCCGACAACATCGCCGCTGATGAAGCTCGCAAGCTGGGGTTCGAGGTCCGTGCCTACCCAGTGTCTGATGAGGAGTGGAATTCCAAGGGTGGGGGCGCCGGCCACGCCCGCAACCAGCAGATGCTCGATGAGGAGCACCCTGATCAGGACGACGTGTACATCGACCTCGTGCTTGCCTTTCACCGGGATTCCGGGTTAGGCCGTGGGACCCGTGACATGATGGCGCGCGTGGCCGTCGCAGACCCGCCCATTGAGCAAAAGGTCGTCGTCCACAGAAAGGGTTGACAGGTTTGGGCATCGGGTCCATCATGCCTGTCACCGTCTTCGATTTCCGTCTTCGCAGGCTTCCCATCATGTCCAAATCGTAGACCTACAGCCGTTCGAGGTCGCCTCCAAGGTGCGCAGTTGGTACATAACCCCACTGCAACCCTTGGAGATCCAAAGTGAAAGAGCCCTCGACACCAATATCTAGACTGCGAACAGTCATTCGCGAACTGGCCAGCGCTGGCCACAACCATCGCCGACACCAGCAAGAACTGCGGCGCACCCCTGGTACGGGCCCGGTGCGGCAGGCCCTGCGGGAAGACTACCTGATCACGACGCGAGCTCAGGCCCGACACGCCTTGCTGGCCTACGCCATGATTAGAGGTCGGAAGTACGCCGATATCGAGCCCCGATCCAATGAGGCCCCTTCCGAGCGCTGGCTGATGGCCAACCTCTTGAAGGCTGAGCCTGAGGTCACTCCTACGCCGGCTGATCTTAAGGCGTGGATTGCAGGAGAGGAGTGCCCCTTCCAAGTGAACCTCAACGACCGGTGGGAGACCCGCCGCGCCTTGAGGAAAGCCGCCGCACTGAAAGCTTCCCCCGTACTGGAGGCCACGGGATGATCGAAGTCAGAACCGTAAGCACCAAGCTCTTCCAGTTCCGAGAAGGTGCTGAGGAACGGATGGCTGACGCCTGCGACTACGACAATGACTGACCGACTCCGCATTGTGACCCGCGCTGATCTCGCGCATGGCTCCCGCGCCGTGCAGGCTGTCCACGCCATGCGCGAGTGGGTCGACCAGTATCCGATCCTCGACCAGGAGTGGTACGAAAAGAGCAACACGATTGCCTTGCTTGAGGTTCCGAATGAGTCTAAACTGCGCGCCCTATTGGAGCGCGCAACAGAACGGGGAATCCCTGTTGCATCGTGCTCAGTCCTGGGCGTGATGCTCGGCGGCTGTGCTCATCCCTTCCCTTGGCTCTCAAGTTCGATGCCCCGGTAGCTCAGTTGGCAGAGCGGCTGGATTCTAACCCGGTGTGCGCAGGTTCAAGCCCTGCCTGGGGCGCTTTGGAGGTGTAGCTCAGTGGTAGAGCGCGGCCCTGTAAAAGGGGCTGATGTCGCGTGGTTCGATCCCACCCACCTCCACTCTTTGAAAAAGTCGCGGGCGTTTTTTGATCCGCGGTGTACAGTCCGAACTCAACACAACGTCGGCGAGCCAACGATCAACACCGAGATAATCAACACCGAGATACCAGGGGCTTCCAGGCCCCTAAGGATTTCAACAACATCAAGATGAGGATCCAATGTCGAAGCTGAGCCACGTTCTGGCAGTCGTCAACCAGGTCAAAACCAACGCGATGGAGCAGGTCACCGGGCTGTACCAGCAGCTTGATAAGGCCAAGTTGACGGTGGGCCTGACTCGAACCTACAAGCCTCTGACCGACGATGGTGAAACCCTTCCCGACGAGAATTCCATCGTTCAGATGCGAGTTGAGGATGTTCTTCGCGACGTAGTCAAGCACCTGACGCCCCTCTACGACGTATCCCTCCAGCGCGATGCTGCGAATTGCGAGGCCAAGGCTGATCTTGTCGTCGACGGTGAGACCCTGCTCAAGGACGTGCCCGCTACCTATCTGCTGTGGTTGGAGAAGCAGGTCAACCACATGCACACGATCATCTGCAAGCTGCCCACGCTGCCGGCGGAAGGTGAGTGGACCTTCGACCAGGGGTCCGCATGCTACAAAGACACTGTGTCCATGAGGGCACGCACCAAAAAGGTACCGAAGCCCATCACCCTGTGTGAAGCTACGAAGGAACACCCAGCCCAGGTTCAGCTTGCCCACGAGGACATCATTGTTGGCTACTGGCATCAAACCGCACTCTCCGGGGCCATCCCCCGTACGCGTGCACAAGAGCTGCGAGACAGGGTTGAAACCTTGTTGGCGGCCATCAAAACAGCGCGGGAAACCGCCAACCACGTCGAGGCCCCGAAGAAAGAAGCGGGTGCCGTGATCTTCCGCTACCTTTTCCGGAAGGAAAGCTAACCTGCCTCCGTGGTGGCAACCCCTTACCCAAGGAGGTTCATCTACATCCTGCTGCGACCCCAACAAGGGGTACCGGGGGGGCTTTTAGGCCCCTGAGGATTTCAACAAGACTACCTAAGCTGAAGCTAAGACTGAGACTGACGACCCTTGGAGTTAAGTGTTGGTTCGATCCCAGCCCCGCCGACCGAGTCCCGCGGGCTCCTTCCCCGGATTGAGTCCCGGGCTCTCACCCTCTCATCGGCGGGTAGCCCAATCTGGCAGAGGCACTCCGTAGCCGGGTCTACCTGATGCCTGAGACTTGGTAGAAAGCTGACCAAAAGCGGTGGTCTCGCTCATCGACCGTTACCTCGACAATCTTCGTGGATGTGGGTTCAAGTCCCTCCGGGCCAGCTCTGTCGAGTAGGGTCCGAACCACCCCCTCCCCCTTGGGTGGCTCCTTACTCGGCAGAGCTGGCCTGTAGCTCAATGGCAGAGCACACGAACTTTAGATCTGATCGAGGTCGACCCTGTGGAGCAGTAGTCTTCGGACTGAGACCAAACCGAACATCAATCCTAATACGACTGATCACAGAACCCGGGGAGCCGGCTATGCTCCTCGGGTTCGCCTATTTTGAGGACCGCGATGTTCAGGCTCGCCAAAAGTTGTTGACAGGGTGGGGAGTGGGGACTACAACAATCCCCACGTGACAGAGTTTGGAGAGCACGTTCGGGCTCGCCGTGAGGCGGCGGGGCTATCGGTACGTCAGTTGGCCAAGCAAGCAGGTCTCGACCACAGCTACTTGAGCCGACTGGAGCTGGCCAAGGTCGGGACCTACCCCCCTTCGGAGGGGAAGGTCCAGGAGTTGGCCAAGGTGCTGGGCGAAGACCCAGACGTCCTGCTTGCGATGACGGGTCGAGTTTCCCGGGAGCTACTCAAGGTGATCTTGAGCCGCCCCCGGGAGTTTGCTCAGCTTATCCGGCAGCTCAAAGACGCACCGGCCAACGCCATCCTCAGGGTGGTCCGAGAAGTGCGGGATGGAGAGTGGTAACATGCTGGAATTGCACAATGATGAGCTGGTTTATGCGGTCCGCCACTCGGGATCACTCCAGAGAGCATCAGGGCAACCCTTTCCAGTGACCAGGTGCAGGTGCTCAAGGAAAAGCGTAAGGGGACCGTTCGTGACGGAGCGTGGGGTTAGCCCTGCTGTAGCTGGATCGATGGCACTCATGGGACACCTAAGTGCCGCCACCCGCGGCTTCGAGACCTGGGTCACCGAGGTGGCCCAGTCCGCGGGGATTCCCTACCTCGAAGAAGGGGAGCACCCCTCTGACTATAAGGTCATGTCGATCTCTGACGTGATGCGCCTGGTCTCGAAGCCCAAGGGGATGTGGTCGGATAACTCCCAGCTGTGCTGGGTAATCCTCAACGGGGACGGACAAGCTCTGGGTATCCGGTCAATCGATCTATATCATAACCGAGAACGCGCCTATGAGCTGGTCCGGGTGCTGGAGCGCTCCGGTGTAGAGTGAGGTGTGGGGCCTTGTGCCCCGCGCCGTCCCCGTAGCTCAATCTGGCAGAGCACCCGCTTCTAGTTCGGGTTGTTGCAGGTTCAATTCCTGTCGGGGGCCCCCATGGCCACGTTTGAAGATCAAGTCGACGAGTTCATCGAGAATTGCACTGCCATCGACGTGGGGGTCAGACAGCTTCTTCAAGAGCAGGGGGTGGAGGCCAACACCCCCGAGAATGTCGAGATCATGGCTCAGATCAACGCCAAGCTCAGCGAGGTAGTTGATCTTGTGGGGGCGCTCGTCAGGTCTGCGGGTAGCTCTTGTTCCACTGGACCTGTCGAGGCATCAGCTCAGCCACCGCATCCTGCTGTTCATCGGTCCACTGACCCTGAGCCCTAGCGTACCAATTGACCACCAGCTTTTCCTTGCTGGGGGTGTTGCGGCTGTCCACATAGATCTCGCCCATATCACGGAACGAGATCCCTTGGTCCAGAAGGTCGGGCCGAGCATTAACCACTACGTTCTGAAGTGCTTGGAGAGCCTTCTCGGCAGAAACAAGGCTCCCAGTGAGGTGGTGAATGCGGCCGTAGCCCGTGACTGTCGTCCACACCTGGATCCCATACTGGTCCACCTCAGCATAGAGGCCATCGTGCTGACCAGACCCAACTCTCTGCTGGGCTTCTCGGGTTTTCCAATCCTTGGCGGTGATAGTCATGGATCCTCATACGATGGAAGCAACTCGTTCAGTCAAGAATGGGCCACAAATGAATCACCGGGCCGGTGTACGGTGGTTTCGTGCAGGACGAACAAGAACGCCTCAAACGCGAGCTGGCCGACCTGGAATCGAAGGCTGCCTTCGTTCGCCAGCGCCTTTGCGAGTTGAACGATGACATCGTGGGCCCCTTCGGGTCCCGTGCCAAGGGCAAGCAAGACGACATCTACACATGTCGAGGGTGCGGCTTGAGCAGCAAAAATGTCGAGTGTGCAGGCATCTACTACTGCCCCAATCCCCTTTGCACGTCGAGTGGGGCCGCACCCCACCGGGCCAAGATGAAGAGCTTCCAGGAGGACAAGAACGGCCGGCACACGGTGGACCCCGACGAGATGCTTCAGGTGGGGCTCAAGTTCCTGCACGAGCACCCACCTAGTGATCTCACCGCCGCCGTGCGACGGATGCTCCCCTACTGGGCCAAGCAAGGCACTTGGGGGGCCATCGAGGCGTGGATGGAGGCGACGGGCCAGACCCTGCCCGATCACTACGAGTCGGGCTGGGGTCCCGGTCCACACCCCTGCACCAACGGCTCAGAGAAGGGCGTGGAGCCCCTGCGATATGTTCACTTGACCTCCGCCTGCTTCTCGCCGTCGGGTGACACCCCGTAGCCCATCTTTTTCAGCTCCTTTGCCATGTCACATTCATCGCCGGGGAGCATCGATCGGGGCTCAGGCTCGGGCCCCTCATCCGATTTCATCAGCGCCTTGACGTGGGTATGTGCCGGGCTGCGGAACCGACTTACCTCGTCGGCCCCCTCGCGTTGAGCAGACCACACCACAATCGACGGAATATCACCAGGAGAAGTAGACTTCTCGATGTCAACCTGTCTCACGACGTATGAGACAGGTTGGTTCGTGACCATGCGTCGCCTGGCGTCTCTCACCGGGTTCGACATGAACACCACCATGCCAACCGTCAGCCGTTCGACAGGAAGGTGCACGACGGTGGAGGGGCCCACCGTGGTCTCGCTCTTCAAGTGGTTAGCGATCTCTCCAGGAAGAGGTGTGTTCCCCCGCTTCGTGCCCGGCTGGGTCGGCGTGATGAACGTTCGGGATAGGACCTGGGTTCCTTCCTGCGCTTTGACGTCTTCAGCCAGCCTTGCCTGCGATTGTTCCAGCGTGAAGGGCTGTACGCCCATGAGTTGCAGCTGCCCTCTCCAGAAGAGTCGGCGAACGCGCGAAAGGTCCGAGCCGGAGCCGGGGTCGTGGGCGCCCAATTGGTGAGCTTGGTGGAAGAATCCTGTACCCGGGATCCCCGTGTCGTGGTTAACCACAACTGCTGTGGTTAACGGGCGACCTCGGGTGTGGTCTTCCTCGGCAATCATCGCGAGGGCATCAGGAAGGCTGCACCCCTTGGGAGTGTCCTTCAGGGCGTCGGCGATGGCACCATAGGTGGTGAGCAGCTTGAGGTGGTGGGCGAAGTAGTGGACAATCCCTCGAACCTGGGCAGCGTAGACAGCTACCCGCACGTCATCGTGCAGACCTTCGATAGGCATGATGCCTCCTGATTGTGAGCGCCCGCCAGTTTGTGCGGGCCGACACGGGACCATCCCCGCGGCACTCAAAGCCAAAGCATCAAAGGATCCTCAGCGTAGAGTCCACCCACGCTACCCAATCGACGAGGCGGTAGAAGCGTTGACCCTCGATGTAGTCCAGCACGCGCCTGAGGCTCCACGGCTTCCAGTCTGGGTTGTCCCAACGCATGGGCTCGGAGTCATAGGCACGCCACTCGTTGAGTTTCCAGTTCCAGCCCACCTCGGGGCGGGGGGCACTGGAGTCAGCCCCTTTGCAGAAGACAATAGTCCTGAAGGTAGGCATCCTCGCCGGCAGCTCCATGTTCAGCGCTCGCCTCTTCAAAAGGTAGCGTGAGTAGCTGATGAGAAGCTCGATCTCTGCCGCGGTCGGCATTCGACTCCCCTGATCAAGGCAGATGAGCCAAGGGATGGACACCCGCGGTGGAGCCACTGCGATTCCCATCTCCCTCAGTCTCTGCTCTTGGGTTGGAGTCACCCCTTCAGTCTACACCACGGGCCGGAACGTGGGAGTCTGACAAATGGCGAGAACAACTCCTGCGTGCCTTCACGCCCACAGCATGGCAACGCCTGATGTAGGTGAGCCGCCATCACGAGGTGGGCCCGTGCGGCGGCTCAGCATTAGGCACATCCCTCCAAAGGAGTTTTGTCTTTCCCTCCAGAAGTCGTGTCTGGGACTATTCTACACCAGTCCCGACTTATCGGTCCATACAGAACGGCTTGCGAGCACAGTCGGGGCAAATGCGGCTCACCTGCTCCCGGGTGAGCAGGGGATCAGCTGAGGCTACCTTCTGCTTGACCATGCCTCTCCTGGACATCAAAACTTCTGCCACTCACCTACACTCACTTATATTTACCCACACTAATGGCAGATTCTTTGATGAACCACTCTGGGAAGACATGAGACCTCCAATTGCTTTGAACCAGCCACAGCTTCCCTACCGCGTCGTCCGGAAGCGGGTTCGTTTCAGCGATGGGACCACGAAGGTTTTTCCTGTCAAGGTCTACAAGTTCCCTCAGGACGGAGGCACCCCTCTCAAGGTGCTGCCCTCAGAGTACGGGTTGGGGGACGCTTTCAGCTTTTGATCGGTGTATGATCCGCCATGGCGGATCGTGGCGATTGGATGCAGACGACGAGTGGGCGTGCCTTCTGGCCCCTCGACCCAAGACCCGAAGACATTTGCATTCGAGATATCGCCATTGCGTTAAGCAAGCTTTGTCGTTTTGGAGGCCACACCCACGAGTTTATCTTTTACTCTGTTGCGGAACACTGCCTCTACGGCGCCCACAACGGCGCCTTCGATTTGGAGTTGCAGCACCTGTTCTTGCTGCACGATGCCTCCGAAGCCTACCTTCAGGATCTGATTCTGCCCCTCAAGCGCGTCCTAACGGATTACCGCAAGATCGAGGCACGTGTTGAACAGGTCATCTTCGAGAAGTTCGGACTCTGGGAAGCATTCCAACGACGTCGAGCCGAACTGAAGGCGATCGACGACCGGATGCTCGCCACGGAACTACGGGATTTGATGGCGGACCCTCCCTACCCTTGGGCCATCGTCGAGAACGTCAAACCTTACCCTCTCAAAATCGAACCTCGGAATGACACCCTAGCCGTAGTCGAGAGTTACCTACGATTACACCAAGACCTGTCAGAGAGGAGAGGGCTACATGCTAAATAGGGGCGAAGGGGTGGTCTACCCTCGGCGCACGTTCACCCTGAAAGCCGATGACCTCATCATTGGTCGGGTTGGAATTCGCTGTGCCGAGGAGCACGTGCGAGCGCTGCTGAAAGCGCTGCTCAAGGGCGGTTTCAAGGTTGAGCCTGGGCCGTCGGTGGATCCCTCCAAGTGTGCCGACTGCTCAGGCTACGTGCCGATGTACGTGGTGGGAGACGAGGTCTGGGCCAAAGCCATCGCCACGAAGCCTGCCCGATTCCTTTGCCTGAGTTGTCTGGAGCAACGTCTCGGGCGCCTACTACTGTTCCAGGACTTCCCTGAAGCTAACCCCACCAACCAAGCCATACACTACTTGAGGCCCCGGTGAAACGTCGTCTATTCCTCGAACGAGTCGACACCAAAGAAGTGCACATCGCCCACGTCACGGGTTCGGTGATGGTATGGGAAGAAGGCGACTGGAGACCACTCGGCAGTGGGGTGTCGAGGTTAGACACCACAGGTACTTATATTATCGCGCCCTTGGTCGAGATTCTTCCCCTCAAGCCCAGCTTGCGGGAAGCTCGGAAGTGGGAAGGGTATAACGACAAATGGCACGGCCTTCGCGCCCGCGCCGCGCTCTGGGACCAACAGAGGTATGACTACGTGACCTCCTGCATGGGCCTCTTGGCTCAGTCGTGGAACTTCGTCCTCTCTTGGAACCGCAAGCTCCCTCAAAGCATCGCTCTGGTTGCCATCCAACATGACGTCGTGGATTACCAAGACCCGGGGCACGCACCGAACTGGGTCGAGATGCTGCGGGATGAGTTCGCGAGGCAATCGAAGACCGTTCAGCCCCACCAGCTTTCCTTCTGGGAACGTATCGGCAAGGGCGAGTTCTGATGAACCGGGAAGCCGTTCGCATCCCACGGGCACACCGGGTTGCCTACTTCGAGAAACAGTTGCGCCTCCACCGCAACCATCCAGAATTCCGGCTCGCCGACGAGCCCTTGCGCCGCTTGATCGGCTTCTCCTGTACCTGTGGAGGATCCGAGACCTTGATTCAGATCAGCCTTGCCTCCGTCCGCGAGCTGATGCCCCAAGCGTTGCGGGCCTTCCAGAATGTCCGCAACCAGCACATGAACTACGGGTTGCGGCAAAAGAAGAGGCGAACTCGCGCCGATAAGAAAGCACGGGCCCTCCTATTCAGTCACCTCACCAAACAGCAGAAGTGGCACTATCGGGCCCACGGCTGCATCCGCTTCACAGGTGGTGACGGGCACGAGTACGAGATCGAGCTGAACGTCTGCAACAACGTCTACAAGCTCGAAGACGGCCATCGAAAGGTACGCTACTGCGTCGTCTTCAAGGGTCATAGAAGACTCCCCCTGTACGACCTGATGCTGGCCCAAATGGTCATACTCAAGGTAAACCCCGACTACTTCCACGAGATCGCCATCAAGTCAGAGATCAACGACTACCGTGACGTGGGAGCCCCTCTCCAAGGTCAGCAGCTAGAAGGTGCCGCCGAAGCCGCCGAGGTGGGTCATGAGGGCGTTGTCATCCGCCGAAACGTGCAAGGGCTGGTTGAGCGCCTTCAGCAACGACTCAATGAGTTCGAGCAGCAACGCTACACCCATCCTGAAGCCAACCTCCGCCAGCAACTTCAGGAAGTCGGGTTTGGGCGTCCCGAGATCCTGATGAACGACTTGATCTTCAGAAAGGAGCAGGGCAACGATCAGGCGATTGAGTACGACGTTCCCCTGGGCGGGGCCGCCTACTACTTGAACTGGGACGACAGCATTGTGGCCACGTGCGGGCCCCGCGTCATGGTGCCGCGCCTCAACCTCGATGACGTCGACTACGCAGTGGCCGTGATTGCCCTCTTGCAAGCCGCTGCGTGCTGCACCTACGACCACTACGACCAGGTGTTGGACCACTTCCGACAGTATGATCTCCAGTTTGCCCAGGTCCTCTTTCACCCGGATGACGAGCCCGTGTTCGTCGAGTGGATCGCGGGCGCTCGCTGGGTCCCCTACCTGACCACGGACGAGCGGGTCCCTCGGGGCAAAGCCCTTTGCCTGACCAACGCAGAGTTCCTGGGCATCATCACCCATTGGCATGCAAACGATGGCGAACCGGCAGGGATTGGGTTCTGCGTTCTTAACAACCGGGGCGTCGTCAAGCTTAGACTTCCCCCAGATGAGGATGACCGTGAAGACATTGATGAGGTTCAAGTGGGCCCCAGACGACCAGAGGGATGTGGTCCAGGTCCGAAAGATCTTTCAACACCACCGCTTTCAGGGCCGGAAGATCTTCAAGGTCGGAGAGGACGGAGAGATGGGAGACCCGATGGAGGTCTTCGATCCGAGCGAGGGGAGGATGGTCGTGTCGGAGCGGATGACGTCGTTCGAGAGGATCCGGGAGAGCTCGGAGAGCTCGGAGAGCCCGGAGAGTACCTCAGGAGATGGCTCTCCTCCGAACGGCGCCGAGGTACCCAGCACCGGCAAGAAGTCAATCTCGAAGGCACCGACCTCAAAGGCCTCACGGAAGACCAGCTCCGGGACCGCCTCGCGGAAACGTACCTCGAAGAAGGCCCCGAAGAAGGCGGGCACCAAAAAGGCCCCCACCAAGCGCGGTTTTCGGCAGACGGGCAATGATGCCCTGGGCAGTCAGACCAAGCCCAAGGCGGCCTCGAAGCGGGCACCTGTCAAGAAGACCACCCGGGTTCGCAAGACGACCCGCAAATGACCCCAAAATCGGAAAGGAATGAAGGATGAGCACAAAAAGGCCTGATCACGTGATGGCTGCGATGGGTGAAGAGGGTGACACCAAGTACAGCTGGGACCCCAGCGATCCTGAATCGGTGGCCGCCGCTCAGGAGACCTTCAACGGCTACATCTCCGATGGCTACCGTCCCTTCGCCCTGAGCGATGGTACTCAGGGCGAGCAGATGACGGAGTTCAATGCCAGCGCTGGCAACATCCTGATGGTTCCGCCCATGCAGGGCGGCTGAGTGCCGACCAAGCTCGACCATGGCTCCTACTACTCGACAAGCCCCTTCGACGTCGTTCAGCACCAGTACGCTGCGGGCGAATGGGGCTATGTCGAGCTACTAGAGGTCAAAGACACCCCCGAGGGCCACCTATCCTTCGTCCTCTTGCTGAACAATACCTCCGAGGGCCTCTACTTTTTTGACGAAGGGTACCACCTCTGGGAGCGCGCGACCCGAGCCGAGGCCGATCAGCTGTGGGAGTTGTTCTTCAGCAACCCCAAGAAAATGCGTGAAGCCACAACCCGAGAGACGTGGCTCCTCGACATTCCGCCGCGTGAAGACCTAGCCGCAGGAGGCTAGGCGCCACCCGGCGGGGCTCGGCTGGAAATTGATGTAGTCCGCGTACCCGTGCTGAATCGCAAGGCCCGCTTTGACGAGCTTTACACACCGCTGGTAGGCGGTCTCGTCTTTGCCTCGATAAAGATCACATGGCAGGCCCTTCAGCTGCTGGTACAGCTCGGGCGAGAGATCCTGGTTAACCTTAACCGTGTCCTTGATCTCCTCTTCAAGGAGATCCTGAACTTTGCCAATCTCCTCGGCCGTGTGGACCACGCCGCCAGTGTTCAGGTCAAGGTACCACTGGAGTACTTCAGCACGTGTCCCCAGGTCACTCACGTTCCAACGGATGCTGGGACCGTTGCGGCGAATGGGGGCGCTGAATTCACTGTACCTGTATCCAAATACCGGCACCTCGTCCTGGAGGAATCCCATGATCGCCCGCAGTCGCTGCTTCCCGTCGACGAGCACGTAGTCCGTAGTATCCCCCCGGTTCCACCCTGGACAGTTCAGGTAGACGTTGTTCCCGCTCTGGCCACCTCGAAGGCAGAATTCGAGGTAGGCTGTCTGCTTCTCGAGCGTCCAGACATGTGGACGCTGAAAGTCAGGGTCGATGTTGAGCCCGTCTTCCACGTGCTGTTCAAAGTATCGTATGAGCGAACTCCAAGGCACGTCGACACCATAAGGAGCGGTTCTTGTCATCGGAGGGATGGCCTGAAAGTCTGGCCGGCGGATCTTGATCATGGCTATCACCTAGAAAACCGAGGTTATTCCCAGCTCGAATGCCTGTCGAGGGGGCGGCAATCATCCCACTATACGATGGGTGCCCAGGGATCGTTCAGGGTAACCCTTCTTTTTTTGACGAGAAGTCTGAATCCTCGGTGTATAGTGTCAACATGGACTATTGGGACATCATGACACTAGTTGGGCTGAGGGGATAATGTCGAGCGGGCCCGCATGGTCGCGGTGAGCAAGCTCTGATGCCGCGCAACGATTTGGTTGAAATGGAGGGGGTGGTTGGCCGACAGCTCGGCGGGGGTCAATATCGCATCACCACGGGCGACGGGGAAGAGATCCGCGCCCAACTCAACGGCCGAATGCGCAGGAATCATATCCGCGTACTGCCTGGAGACCGCGTGAAAGTCGCGGTCTCCCCCTACGACAAGAGCCACGGGATGATCACCTACCGTTTCAAGTAGACCCGAAACAACATGAACACCATCGTCATCGGCGACATTCACGGCTGTCTGGACGAGTTTCAAGCACTCGTGGAGAAGGTCGCCCTCAAGCCCGAGGACCATGTGATCTGCCTGGGCGATTTCATGGACAAGGGGCCGGACCCTGCCGGTTGTGTGCGGTTCGCGCGTACGCATGGGTTCCAGTCTGTCCAAGGCAACCACGAGGACAAGCACCTCCGCTGGCGGCGTCACGAAGCCCGCAGGATCCTGGATCCCTCCTACACAACCCCATGACGTTGGATGTTGCCAAACAGCAAGACAATACCGCTCTGAGCGGCGACGACATCGACTGGCTCAGTAACCTGCCCCCATCGTCGAGGCTGATGGTTGGGTGGCCGTCCACGGCGGCTTTCTACCAGGCAAGACCCCACGGGAACAGGCCGCTGACCGCAAGATCCGCTCGACCATCGTACGCGTGAGGTGGCTCACCCCCGAAGGCGAGCACTGGGCCGAGTTATGGGACCAGCATTTCAACGTGGTCTACGGCCACGAGGCACACAGCCTCAGCCGCCCCTACGACGTCCAAGCCCCCAGCGGCGCCCGGACCGTGGGTATCGACACGGGCTGTGTCCACGGGGGCCACCTGACCGCCTTCGTGGTTGAAAACGACGGGGCCACCCACTTCGTCCAGGTGCCGGCGGCCAAGTGCTACCACCGACACCACGGGCTACGGGCTAGACGCTCCCACAGGGTGGGGGGCGGGAAGGGTGGCACCCCCACGGGAGTGTGGGGTTGCGGGGTAGACGTAGGTTGCAGGCATCACAGGTTGTCGAGCGAAACATAGACAGTTTGGCAATGATTGCAACGTTGAACGTCCACGACCTGGATACCCCCAACATCAATTCCGAGACTTCGCAGGGCGGTGAGGTTGACCAGCGACGGGTCCGAAAGAAGCAGCCCGTCCCGGCACCGCGAGCATTGTATGGGCGAGCGAGAGTCCTCTTCGGTAGGATATCGAATGAGGCTCTCAAGCCCTTGCACCTGGGCCACCTCGGGCGGCTCCAGAGAGCCCAGCTGGAGGCATGAGGGCTCGATTCCCACCAGACGCTCGAAAAGCGTTGGCAGAAACGGGGTTGGAGGGTCGAAGATAGGCTCGTGTTTGACCTCAGGTTCGGACTCCAGAGCCCGTTCGGCTTCACGCCAGGGAGCCACCCAGGAGTTAGCGCGGGTGGTGGTACCGTCGTTGCCACCATCCAAAAAAAGGTCACCATCTTGTGAGGAGATGGCCCCGCAGTGCGAGCACCAAACGATGTCAGTACCTTCAACGTAGCGAAGGTGGGCAGGATTGTGGAAGCACTCCGGCACGACTCCTGGGAAGATACACCAATTGGTGTACATCTAGGGCATGAATCCCAACGAGCTTCTCGGTGTTCATGGCACCACGGGGAAGGTGAGCCCGAGGAAGTCGAGGTCTACCGTTCCGACCGAAGAGGCAGGCCCAATTTCGATTCATCCTATATCGCACAGTGAGTTGGAACCGGTGTAGAGTTGATACCATTTGACGGCGAGGAGCACATCGTCGTCCAGGAAGATGGCGTTCTCGCTGTCATCAAGGAGTAGGTCAATGACTGAAGCTGAGCTTGCCACTGCGGCGGCCAAACAAAAGTTCGAGATTCTTGATCTGAAAGAGCTGGTGGCGTTGGCCATCGAAGAAGCCCTTCGCCGTACCGGTGGAAACATCATGAAGACGTGCCGTATTCTGAACATAGGCAAGGCGACCCTTTACCGCCGGCTTCAGGAACCTCGGTTCCAGAGAGTTCTTCAAGCAGCCCGAGCACCATCACAATGATCCCCATCCCCATTACGGTTCTGGTCGTTGTCCTGGCCATTGTGGCCCTGGTTGTCGGCTTCTCCGTGTGGTCTGCACGGATTTCCCGCTACCACTACAACATCCTGAACAAGAAGTGGGGGGTCCTCGTTCAACGTGAGGAGCACCTCAGCCGGTTCATCGCACTCGTACAGGAGGTTCAGGACCTGGCCTTTTTCGGGGCGCCCTTTCGTGTCGTGAGGGGGCGTTCCGACTTTCGAGACGACTCTCCGTCACGACCAGCGCTTGTCGCCGTCGCAATCAAAGAGCGGCTCTACCTAAAAATTGGATGCATCCCGCGGGGGGGAAGATCCCAAGGTGGGCATTAAGACCCAGGTCTATCTGGAGCAGAATCGCATCCACGCTGGTCAAAGCTACATCTTTGGCATCGACAACTTAATTCAGGAAGCTGAACTGGAAACCCTGAAAGTTCTAAAAGAGGAAGAGACCCTTTTACAGGACCGAACCGACCAAGGTGTCACCTTTGACCATCTTCGGTCACGCCTTGCGGTCAAACAGGGAGATGCCTCGACAGCTGGTGCTCAGGCGTCTACCTAGGCGGTCCTCACTGGAGCATCCTTGAAGCTTTGAAGGCGTCAACAACAAAGACCCCCACGCCGTTTAGTCGACCCGGTGTATCTTGAAATCATGACCTTCCCGTCTCAACCCACCCCGCCTTCCAAAATCACTATCCTCAACCATTCTACGGAACTCGACCCCTCGGGGTTCTTATACCACCTCAACATCTCGATCTTCAAAGTCCGCATCGAGGTCGTCAAACCCTCTCACTCCCATATAATAGACTGCCTGGCGTTCTGGCACGTCTACCTCCAGGGGTCGACTCTAGAACATTATCTTGCCTGGGGCAAGATCCGCATCGAGGACGCCGAGCCCGACAAGGCCGTCGGAGCTGCGTGCTTGGCAACGGCCGAAGCTCTTCAGAAGCTGTGCCAGGGTATCTTGGCCATCGGCAATGGGGACTTCAGGACCACCTATGCAACGGTTGGTCCGAAGAAGACCGATGGCTGATTTGCCAGAGGAATGGTTTGATAAGACATGGGACCACAACTAGGAACCACTGCCAATGCCCGTTGAGCACATCGAGATGTGGTGGGAGTGCAAGACCTGTGGAACCCTCAACGGAGGACTTGCCAAGGTCTGTGGAAAGCGGCCCGTCGAGGACGGGAAAGTCGTCTCGCCTCGTAGTGATGTCGGCTGTGGAAAGCCCATCGAGGACGAAGAATGGATCGATCCCGATGACGACAGTGTCAACCTCATCACAGACGCGGAGGGCATCCAGCAAGCTCAGGACGGCACCGACTGGATCTGCGGCTACTGCGGCTCATCTCAGAAGCGCGCCAATGGCCAGTGTGCCTCTTGCGGTGGGGACCCCAACTTCAACCACCGCCTGCGCGGGAGTGAAGAGACAGCCCCCGTTGGCGACCTCGATCCCTTTGGAGGTCAGCCTGAGCGGACCACCTACGGGTCATCATACCTGCCCAAAAGCGATCCTCCATTTCTCCGACGGCGCCGGTCCAAATTGCCCCTCATCATTGGGGGGGTGGCTTTGACTCTCATCGCTCTAACCGTTTTCATCTTCTGGCCGCGCTACGTCGACGCAGAGGTTGTTGGGTCCCACTGGACCTCCACGGTCACCATCGACCGCTACCAAAAGGTGCCCCACGAAGGCTGGGAGCCCCCTTATGATGCGGTGGATGAGATTGAGATGGGTAAGCGGAGTCACCCCACTAAGAAAGTCCAGGTCGGCACCAAGACCATCAAGGTAGACCCATCTGGGGGCTGCGGCCAGACGTGCAAACCGATTCCTAAGGTTTGCAAGAAGACCCCTAGGAATTGCACGGAGAACAAGAATGGAACCAAGACCTGCTCAGGAGGGGACATGAAGTGCACGGGCGGGGGTGAGACATGCAAGAAGAACAAGTGCACCGACAGTCAGAAAGTGCTCAAAGAGATCGCGATCTATGAGCCTGCGAAGTTGATGTGGTATTCTTGGAAGATTTGGGAATGGAAGTACGACCGCTCGGTTGTCCGCAAAGGTCAAGACCTCGATCCACAACCCCCCGAGAAGGCCAAGTACCGGCTCAACGTTGGCTGCATGGACGGCGAGAAGGAGCGGGCGTCGGCCCCCAACTGGAAGTACACCACGGTTTTCCGCGACGAGTCGGGGGAAACCCACAACTACCACCCATCAACTCACAACGAATACGTGAGCCTCAAGCAAGGCGTCCGCAAGCGACTCCGTGTTTCGGCCGCAGCCGTTGCCATCGTAGAGGACCGATGATCGACAGTCTGAAGCTGACCCCCAAGCAACGCGAAGTCTTGGGCCTGGCCCCTGACGCCCCCAGCGACGGCAAGATGTTCAAGGGCGGGCAGGCGAACACGGCCAACACTCTCGTAGCCAAGGGTCTCCTGTGCGTGGCTGGGTCAGGGCACACAGGGACCTTCTACGTGCGGACCGCCGCTGGGTACACCCACGCCCGCGACCTGGGACTAGCAACACCCTAGTGTGGAGCGTCTACATCGTCCAAAGTGAGCGAGATGGTTCACTTTATGTGGGGATCACGCTTGACGTTGAAGCTCGGGTGGCGGCTCACAACGCTGGCATGGGAGCCAAGCGTACGCGGGGGCGCGGCCCTTGGGTCTTGTGCTGGTCGAAGGCCGTCGGGGCCCGCGGGGAAGCCCAGCGGGAGGAAGCTCGAATCAAAAAGCTGCGGCGGGCCCAGAAGCTGGCCATTTTTTGGTGTACCTTGAGCTATGCCGGAAGAAGACCCCTGCTTCGGTCCCTGGACCGTGAAGACCACGAAGACCACTGAGGGGCAGAAGCCTCTCATCACCTACAAGCACAACTCTGGGCACGTGATCACGTTCGAGCGCACTTCTAGTGGCCTCCAACGTGCCATGACTTCAATTCAGGCCATGGGCGAAGTCCTCAAACTCGTAGACATCCCTGGCATGACCGACGCCGATGGGATGAGCCTGCTACGAGCTTTTCAAGCGACGGGCGTCCCTACCGGAGTGGGTCGTGCGGCTCCCAAAGTCATCGCCAGCATCGAGCGCATCATGGCACGCCCCCCATGTACGACATCGGAGATTATCCGATGTCTCGAGGACGAGGCTCCCGACCCAGGAGAGTGGCAGGAAGCCGTTCGGGAAGCTGTCGTCGAGGTCTACCAACAACGCCTCGAAGGGTACTGCGCCAAAGCTGCCGACTGCCAACTCGTTGTCGACACGTTGACTCCTGAACAACCCCCGGGAAGCAGTGCCTGAGCTGCTCAGGGGGGGGCAGCTTTCTATCCCGAGTTCGGTCGTTGTTCCCGTTTCATTCACACAGTACGCTAAGATCGTGAAGCGTGGCATGCCACGATCAAGCGCACCTCTGGCGGGCGGGAGCCTTTTTGCACCTTGGTGTCCCGTTCCAGACCAGCCTTTTCCCCCACCTTCGAGAGGAAGCCGACTTTCGAGTCGCCATGAGGGTACCTTAGCCCTCTGACAGGCGTTCCCACGCCGTTTTGACTGGGCCCGGGACTTCGGCCTGCTCCGGGGTCTGCACGGCCTCCAGAAGGGTGTGGCCGGCCTTTTGGACCCTCTCTCGCTTAGATCGTTCCTCCTGGACTTCTCGCTCAGCGCGCTGAGCCCTTCTCTGGCACGCTTGAAATTCGCGATTCAGGTCGTGCCCCACCTTTCGCAGACGTTCGATTTCGTTGCGGGACCACCTCAGCTCTTCCTGCTTGTGTATCTTCGTTTGGCGGTACCACCGGTACTGGAGCGCCAGGACAACGGCGATGGTAGTGGCACAGGTGACTTCGAGAATAGACACTTTTTTGGAAGTTACACCAGTGAGCCGGTGTAACTTGTATCATGGCTAACGCTGCCGCCCCATCCCCAGTATGACCTCTACAGTGACCGAGGTCAGCTGGGCATCCGCCAGCACAACGAATCAAGAGATCCAACAAGGATCCTCCGAAGCCGCTGAATGAACCTGTCTGAACTCCTTCCGGTCATTGCCTTCATGCTGGTCGTGGCTCTACTGTTCTACTCGATGGGCGTTCGGGACGCGAACCGTCGCTGGGCCAATGCGGCGAAGTATGACTTCCCCCGCAAGTGGCGGGGGGTAGACTTCAAGGTCCAATACAGGGATCCTGACCAGGTGATCGACGCGATCCTCGAAGGTTATGACGACGATTCGGAATAGGAAATCATGGCACAAGCAAAGGACTACTACTTCTACATTGGCGAGGACCTCGACGACCCCAGCATGGGCATGGTGGTTATCACCAGCGTCGAGTACTACAACAATGAAGGCTGCCTCGACGAAGATCTTCAAGAGGAAGAGCTACAGCAGGTCGAAGGCTGGCCCGGAGGCATCCTGGAAGACGTAGGGGGTGCCACCTTCATCTGGAACTTCGAGGACATGAGCCTCTCTGAGATGAAGGACCTGATGGAGCAGGCCGGATTCCAATACAACGAAGAGCTTTTGGACTGAACACGGAAGCTGCACAGACGGGCCGCATTGGTTTTCAGAAACTTCGCTGGCCAACAAAGAAACCGTTCCCACACAACACCACTAGCCTTTCCGCAACCGCTCCCACGCGGTCAAACGGACGGACTCGAGAGCCTTCTTCGGCGGGGGCTCGGGCCCTTCGGGAACCTCTGGTCGATTCGCCAGCTCCTGCTCGAGACAAGTCCTGAGCTCGGCGTACTGGATGCCCATGGATTGCAGGCTCGTGCGCAACTGAGCCTCGTTCTTCTTCAGTGCTGTGATCTCTGAACGGAGGCGGCCCCGCTCCTCTTGCCGCTTGAGGCACCAGCAGTACTGGATACTGATGATGAGCAGCTCGGCGATGACCACGGCTGTGAGGAGTTGGGTCAAGGTCATTTTTCTCCAAGGTACACCGTTGGGACCAGTGTACCCTAGGGCATGGCCAACCCCATCGCCCCCATGCTCCGGGACCACGTCCTACGCCTGATCAGTGCCGAGGGGCGCGAACGGGTCGAGGGGCTCATCCTGCCGCTCGCCCTGGCGCGCCACGACTACAGCTCTGAGCAGTCGGCTGTGCTGGCAGTTTCGAACTTCGTCACCCACCTGATGAACCCCTCACACGCCTTCATTCCCCGGTGGCACACGGTGATTCAGGAGCTGGTGCGAACCACTCCGGTCCCGGATCCCGAGCCCGAAGTTAGCTCCAATGCGCTCGCCAACATGTTTGGCAACGGATCCGTCTTTATCGATCTTTCCAGGGGCGAAGGCCAGGAATGGGGAAGTCTTAGCGATCTGCACCGAGTCAGTGGTGCAGGCAAGAGTCGCACGCCAAGCGACTGGCTGAGAACCAAACAGGCTCAACGTCTCATTATGGAGCAGTCTGGGAAATCACAGACTGCCTTAAATTCCGCTACATTTGACGTCGACGACTACAACGACGTGATTCAAGTGGTCAATGGCGGCACCCATCCAGGGACTCGAGCCCGTTGGGAACTCTTCACGGCTTTTGCCGAATGGCTGGCCCCAGCTTTCCACCTGCAAGTCATCCGGGACTGGCGGATCTATGTCACTGGTCAGGCCGCTCAAATGCCGGCCCAGGGCGCACTCGAGCAGGCCCTCGTCCGCCTCGTATCCAGCTTCGAACGGACGCTGGACACGTTTGCCAAGACCGCTGAGCGCCTCGCCTGCTGGGATGGACAACGCCTTCAGCAGGCATCGCCCGTGCCCGTGGCGCCCCCTGGGGGGCAGGCAGAGGCACGGGCCCAAGTCCGGATCATTGTCGAAGAGCATGCCAAGTTTTTGATAGCGCAGGGCATCCCTCACAGGGAAGCCTACGAGAGTGCCTATGGGTGGCTCTACACGTTCGCTGAAGGGCAGTGGGGGATCCGGGTACGGCGGCACAGCCAGAGCGAGACCAACCTCGAGTACATTGACAGCCAGGGGCTCTCCACGCGCCTGCTGGAGTTGGTCAAGCTGTTCTACCCGGACGCCTATGCTAGGTGCCAGCACCGCATCGAGTCGCCTATCCCGCGCCCGTCCCGCAAACGCAGGGTAGAGGTTGAGGGCGACAGCGATGATGACAGTGCCGACGACAACACTGGGTCGCCTTTTGTCCAGGAAGTTGTGGAAAACTACGTCGCCGAGCAGCTGTCATGACCCTGTACATCTCCATGCTCATCGTGGCAGCCGCGTTCTACTTTATGGGGGTCCGCGACACGAATCGACGGCCGCCGCGCGGTACAACTACCTTCACAAGTGGCGCGGCATTGACTTCCGGGTCCAATGCCAAGATCCTGAAGTACTTAACCAGCTCGAATCCTACGACGAGTAGAACCATTGACCATCCGTTTTGGCCCCAACCTTGTCTACCCCAGCGACCGCCAGGGGGGTCGGTACCAAGAGTTTCAAGGGACCGCTATTGAGGTCGATGAGTGGGAACCTCACGAGCCCGGAAGCCGGATTGCCAAAAGAGCCGTTCGAGTTGTAGTCAAAATCCCCGGCGAAGAGCAGACATACGCCGGGTATACCGAGGCCCCACCTCCAGTTGGTGCGACCGTGACCATTCGGGTCTATGACTGCGGTGGGGGCTGGTACCCCGATAGTCGTATCCAAGGGTGGTCATCACCCCGGCCACGAAAGACCTTTTGGGAACGTTTGAATGGTGCACAAAGTTTCTGAAATTAAGACGACCGAGCTGTCTTTCAAAGACGCCATGGCCCTCGGCCAGTTCACCCAGACGCTACAATGAAGCCTGCTTGGCAGGAGGTTCTTTGTGACGAGTGTCAGGGGCGTGCCCAGTGGCCTGGTAGCCGAGGCCTAGTTCAGTGTTGGAAGTGCTACGGAACCGGGATGCAAGTGCCCACCAGGACTCAGCTGGAGGCCGCTAGAGCGCGGCTGGAACTGTTCCAGCAGCTGATGACCACCATCGCCCGTCTCCAGAAAGCCTCCAAATGAGCGTAGGGCTGATTCAAGGGGCCACCCTCCCAGCAGCGGCCCCTTCAGGTGACTTCCGAGGGAGAAGTCGTGCGCGACGACACGGTCGGGTGCGCGCCTCAGCAAGCTGCTGGCCGGGAGCAGATTGGTGTAGAATAGGCCCGTGATGCCGGTCTACTTTAGCATTTGGGGCGATCCTTCAGGGCCCAGGAGGCTAACCTACGCCCGCGGGACACTCGGACCTATGAAGTCCCTTCTGGGTCAGTCGAGCTTCAGCACTTTCTGGTTCTGCTTCTGCTTCTGCTTCTGCTTGACCAAGGTTTTCAGCTTAGCAACAGTATCTTCCGGCAACTGGCCGCCCTGGACATTCAACGCACACAGCCGTCCCGGGCGGTCGGGTTGGCTTTGATACACCAACCACCACACGCGCGGAACCTCAGCCGCGAGCTGGTTGCGGAGGATCTTCAGATTCTCAACAGCGCCCTGAGCTAGTTCAGTTTCCATGACTCGAACATACACCAAGCTCCCCCGCCGGGTACGGCGGGTGTTCAAGACCATTCCGTGGAGGACTTTGGAGCAGCTGTACGCAGCCAACGGTTGGGTCTGCTCTACCTTTGATCCTGAAGATCCTGGAGGGGTCACGCTGCCCTCTGCACGGCGCATCATGCGCACGGCGGTACATCTCACGCTCGACGTCTTCAACAGCCCGGCGCAGATCCGGTGCATCCGGTCGATGCACCTTGTCGCATCCCGGCACGAGCTGCGTGTAGGCGATATGGTAGCCCTGCGCCGCTACTCGTTCTGATCGCCGTTCGGTGTAGGATGCCGCCATGGCTGATGGCACCAAGCTGGTCCAGATCATGCGCGACATCGCCAAACACGTGAGTCGCGTGGGTGGCATTCCCTACGACTGGACGCAGGTCCAGATCATGATTCACTTTCGGGAGTTTGGGGGACGTCCCCATCGATCCTATGGTGCTTCTATCGGGGACAACAGGGTAGAGGGTGCCACGAGCGAAAAGCAGGCACTCCTCGCCCTACAGGTTGATCTGAGGGGTCAGACCACGGGGTCTGGGGACCACGACTACCCCAGTGGGGCCACGTTCTTTCACAGGTGAATGGTGCCTGCTCTGACGAACTCACTGACTCTGGTGGCCGTCAAGGAAGACGATGCCGCGCCCAGGCTGCGGACCTGCGTCCCTCCCCCGCAACCACGAACCATCTGGCAGCTCATCGGGGGGATCGTCGAGAACCCCAATCGGTACCGGTACAAGAATCCGCTGCCGGAGAACCCCGACCGCGCTGTAGCGGTTATCCACAACGGTGTGATCGTGATGTGGTTGGGCCACATCGGATCCGACATGGAGTATCTCTACGAGTGTGGCGGGCTCGACGATGAACTGGGGCAGACCCAGCCGGACCTCGGCCCTACCGATTCGGGGGTATACGTCTGGGAAGGGGTCATCCGGTGGGAGGTCTACCGCGATTACTGGGGAGAGTACGACGGCGAGGAGCACGAGTGGGTCGGAGCCTGGCGCCCCGTCACGACAGAAGAAGCTAAAGCCACTGCTCGGGGGGATTCAGTCTGGGACCCTGACTTGTGGCACGAGCCCGAGACGGTCCCCGAATCGGTGTAGTGGAGCGCCCGCGCCAAGCAAAGCTTGCAAAATCCTCGAAGGTTGCGCTGACCAATTGCGAGCGGTGTAATGGTCTCTATAACCCCCGTACCTCTCGCAAGCATTACTGGTGCCTCTATGGCTCCACAAGGGGGTCCTGACCTTTGACAATTTGGTCAGTTCTAGAGGACCTCTCGCCAACCAACCTCTAAGAACTTGAAGGTCCTTACTTTTTCGAAAGTGGGGTACCAGGGGCTTCTAGGCCCCTGAGGATTTCAACCTCTCGACTTGCCTCACTCAGAGCAGCCAGGGAAGGGGGTACCAGGGGCTTCTAGGCCCCTGAGGATTTCAACTTCGACTACATCGTCGTTGCGGTAGAGGGTGATACGAGGTACCAGGGGCTTCTAGGCCCCTGAGGATTTCAACCCGTTCTTCATCCTTCGCACCACCTCACCCGCCCCCGGGTACCAGGGGCTTCTAGACCCCTGAGGATTTAAACAGAAGCAAGAAGGCGCCTGAGCCAACTGCGGCGCGGTACCAGGGGCTTCTAGACCCCTGAGGATTTCAACACGCACGTCAATGCGCCAATCGCAAGCGACCCGAAGAGGTACCAGGGGCTTCTAGACCCCTGAGGATTTCAACATCGCCAAGCTACGGGAAGAGCTCAAGCGCGCCGAGGGTACCAGGGTCTTCTAGACCCCTGAGGATTTCCTCGGGCTCTTCTTCTTTCCGGACGTCACCGACGGTACCAGGGGCTTCTAGGTCCCTGAGGATTTCAACTGCCTCGGTACCAGGGGCTTCTAGACCCCTGAGGATTTCAACTAGGCGATCAGGAAGTCGTCGCCGACGCGCATGAAAAGAGTACCAGGGGCTTCTAGACCCCTGAGGATTTCAACAGGATGGAGGAGAACTAGGGGCTTATAGACCCCTGAGGATTTCAACACTCTTGAGTGCCTCAAGCACTGCCGCGTTCGACGGTACCGCGTTCGACGGTACCAGGGGCTTCTAGACCCCTGAGGATTTCAACGCCTTCCGAGCATCGAGCAGAACTTCGCGATGGTACCAGGGGCTTTCTAGGCCCCTGAGGATTTCAACGATCAGGCGCTGGGACAAGCAGGGATGCCCCTCGGTGGGGTACCAGGGGCTCCAGGCCCCTGAGGATTTCAACAGCGTGTTCAAGAAGACGTAGGGAACCCCTTGGTGGGTACCAGGGGCTTCCAGGCCCCTGAGGATTTCAACCTGCTGCTAATAGGTCAAAAGGGTCCAGTATCTCCGCAGATATCAGGGTCTTCTAGACCCCTGAGGATTTCAACGAGTATTGAAACGCACTTGGCCACTGGCTCCTTCTAGGGTACCAGGGTCTTCTAGACCCCTGAGGATTTCAACCTGTCGTGGCCGGCGGCCGTTGCGAGTTCGCCGGGTGGTACCAGGGGTTTCTAGACCCCTGAGGATTTCAACGTCAGTGTCCAGGGCCGACATGAGCCCCTTGGGTACCAGGGGCTTCTAGACCCCTGAGGATTTCAACGACTTCCTCGCCGAACTGCGAGAGGCGGTAGAGTAGGTACCAGGGGCTTCCAGGCCCCTGAGGATTTCAATGGGAGGACGCCAGTCTTCTTGAGTGCCTTTTTCGACGCAGTACCAGGGGCTTCTAGACCCCTGAGGATTTCAACGGATACACGACCCCCTGTGGGCCGAAATCGACAAGCTCGGTGGCACCAGGGGCTTCTAGGCCCCTGAGGATTTCAACAAGAAGCTCCAGGGCGATCCCGTGCCGGGCAGCACGGTAAGGGGCTTCTAGGCCCCTGAGGATTTCAACGAGTAGCCTCGGACAGGCTCAATCCCCATCAACGAGGGTATCAGGGGCTCCTAGACCCCTGAGGATTTCAACCCACATGGGGCGTCGAGCCCGAGCGAGCGCCAGGTGGCACCAGGGCACGGCAAGGGGTCGGAACCGGGCTTCCAGGGGCTTCCACGACCGCTTTGACAGTCGAGGGGTACCAGGGGCACACAAGCCCCTGAGGATTCCAAGATACAACAGGACCGTTCCTTAATAAAAACGGTAGTTTAAGGGCACCTTCGGATTTCCTTCCGAAGGTGCCCTTTTCTTTTTTGGGAAAGGCTTGAACGTTCCTGGTGTATAAAGTTTCATGTACCCCACAACTGCAACGTTCGTCGTTGGGATCGACGGCGAGAGAGCTTGCTACTCCAACCCGGCGTTTCGCTCAGAACGCTACACATACCCCGTGATCACCCCACCGGCAGCGGCTGGCATCATGGACAACACTTGGTGGCGGCCGGGAGTACGGTGGGTCGTCGAACGAATCGACGTCTTGAAGCCGATCCAAACCTATACACAAACTGTCAACGAGATCAAGGTCTGCCCTCAGACCTTGGAATCGGCTCTGAAATATCGGGTAGCAAAACTGCTACCGAGCTCTGAAGCAGTTCAGGTTCAAGGAGGGGTTAACATTGAAACCAATCGCACCTTGAGGCGCACCACGATGTTGTACGACGTATCATACAACATCTGGATGCGGGCTGTATGTGCCGACTGGAGGCTCGCCAAGAAAGCCGAAGCGAGCACCTGCCGCTTCCTTCTTTCCGGTCGTAGCTTCCGACCTCGATGCCTTGGGATGAGAGAGTTGGATGCCAAGGTACGGCTGGTCACTATGCTCGACCACGATGGGGTGGCCCACACTGACCTCCCTCGCCCCATCCCACTGACTCAGGACCTTGGGTGGATGGTACACAGCTACGTCTGGGAAAACGGCGTCCGCAAACAGGTCGGGTTGTTCCATGCCTACCTGAACGCTGGCACGCTACTCGTGCCCCCAGAACCAATGAGGATGGTGTCATGATCCTAGAGACCTTGTATGAATTTGCCAAGCTGCATGGACTCGTGCCCAGCGTGCTTCGGAAACGACACGCCAATTACACTTTCCACCTCGATCCGAAGGGGTGTTTGCGTGAGTTCTCTGACGAGCGACAAGTGATGGCAGACGCGAAGGCCAAACGGTCCAGCAATATCCAACCCAACTTGCTCGACAATGTGGGGTACACATTCGGTTTGGGCAAGCATGGACCCAAACGACAGGAAGCCTGGTTGGAGGCCCTACGCGCCTTCAAGTCCATGGCGCCGGTTGCAACCTTCGCTCAAAAGCCTCTACCTGATGGCATCCTCAAGATTCTTGCCAAAAACTCGTCCAAGGTTGTGGCCTTCACCGTGGGAGGGGAGTCCCCCTATGAACACCCTGACATCGTTGAGCACCTGAACGCTCAAGAGGAAGGTGACTACATCTGCCGCATCACTGGACGGAGCTGTAGTCCAGGATTCGTCCCCAACATCAGCAACCTACCCCCCAACGGAAGCTTGCAGAACTTCGTGGGGTTCAATGCGTCCGCTACACAGTTCGATGGGCGTGAAAACAAATGCTGCTTTGTCATGCATCGCGAAGTTCGCGAAGGCATCATTGCAGCCATTGACCATCTCGCGCGCTATGAGAACAAGGAGCGCCCGTCGGCCATCGTTGCAACGAAGCGCTTTCACTCCAAGAGTGAGGTAAACTCTGCTCGGAGTGGGCCCGTCCCCACGACTCTGCTCTTCTCCCTGGAACCAGAGTTCGACGTTAGCCCTCTGATGGTCCTGCTTAGGGGGTTGAGGTCAGAAGGGGAAACCCCAGAGGAACGACTGGAGGAAGGTCGACAAGCTCATAAGGCTGCCCTGGAAACCCTGGTCTCATGGACGGGCTACTCTGGGGATCTCTATGCTCTGACCCTTTGCGCTGACGGGGCCTGCCGACGGACGGCTGTACTGGACTTCACTACCATCCCTCTAGCAGAGATCCCGGCTCGGATGGAGTCGTTCACTCATGCATCTGGCCCGTACCCCCTACGCTGGCGGCTGGCCGAAATGCCCAACTACACGCTCGCGTGGCGCTTCATGCGGGCTGTCTTGGCCGGTGACCCTCTACCTCCCGCAATCCTGGCACACGCACTTCGGCAGCCGCTCAAGAACGAGCAGCTGTTGACCACTCTCACAGCTTTTCAAAGCCTTTAGCCAAAGAGGACCTAATGCCTGAAACCACCCCTGAAACCACCCCTGAAACCCCAACCACTCCGACCAATGGTCACAGGATTTCAGAAAAAAGGCTGGCCCAGCTAAGACACCCCAACCCGACCTTTCACCTGGGCCGTGCCATGGCTCGTGCTGTGGTCATCTACAGGTACGCGCAAGGCAGTGCCGCAGCAGCATCCCTGGAGAATAAGGTCGTGTCCGCGGGGTCTCGCCCCTTGGAAATCGTTACCCAGATTCTCAACCGGACTCAACGAGCCATCGCGTACTTGAGTCGTGGGGAGGCCCGCCAAGGGGCGGCAATCGACATCCATAACTATGAAGAAGCAGTGGAGTTGATCGATGCCCAAGCGCTGCCCCGCACGTTCCAGGCGCAGGACCAGGTCCTGTTCTGGAACGGGTACAACAGCGAGAAGAATTGCATCCGCGCCCGACAACGTATTCAGGCTGCGGAATCGGCAAACAAAGGGGGCTAACTCTCCCTGCGGATTGACTCTCACCATCAGGGGCGACCCTGCGGATTGACCCAAATGTAAATGTGGAGAAAAATGACTAAGACAACTACGACTAAGGCAACTACTCTTCCCGCCCTCGATGGACTTTTGGTAATCGAGGCCCACAACGACGCCCTCAATATCGACCCCGATGTCGGAGTGCCCCGCACCAACCCCATCTCGGGAAAGGGGGAGGTTAGCGCTGAATGCATAAAGGCCAAAATCCGGCGGTCCGCTATGCGGCTCAACCCGACTTTGGTGCCGTTCTACCACCGTGGCGCCGTCCACCAGGACCACATCGAGCAGGCATACGAAGCTGCCGGCGCCATCGTCAAGACTGCGAAGAAGGCGTCCAAGAAGACTGCGAAGGCTGAGGCCCCCGACATCGAGGATACTGAGGCCCCCGACACCGAGGATGCCGAGGATAACACCATCACGATCGACACCATCAAAGGCAACGCCGAGCTGTGCCGCATCTTCTTCGACGTCTCTTGGTTTGGACTGGTGGTCACCAAGCCGGGTCGCGGTCAGATCCGGGGACCATTCTCATTCGGGATTGGCGAGACCGTCTATCCTGTGAATCTGGATGAGCGCCTCCTGACCCGCCAGACGGTCACCAACCGAGAACGGTCAGACAAGCAGAAGGGTGCCAACCAGGAGTTCGGACGCAAGACCGTTGTGACCCATGGGGTCTACCTCGTACACTGGCACTTCGACCCCTTCTGCGCCGACCAGAACGGGCTCACGGAGCAGGACCTGGCGGAGTTCATCGAGGCCATGCTCCACATGTTCCGCAACGACCAGTCGTCAGCACGGAACAACGTGACACTGCGGAAGGCTTATGTCTTCGAGCACGCGAGTCCCTTCCGGGACGCCGAACCGGTCGAGCTTTTAGAGCAAATCAAGGTCACGGCCGAGAACCCCGACACCGCGGTCTCTTGGGACGCCTACACAGTCGAGGTCCCGGCAGACTTGCCTGAGACGATCAAGCTCCACGTCCTCAAGGACGGCCTCACCATCAACAATCCCTGGGTCAAGGCATCCGCTGCCGAATAATAGCCCGCTACCATGCCAGGGAGGGGGGTTTTTGACCCCCCTCCCTGGTGTAGTTTTTGGGAACGTTCATGAGATTCCGACACTATCAGATTCACGGATTCAGCGCGGCGACGAGTCGTCGTTGGCGTTTCATCTACCTATGCTGGGCTGTAGCTTCCGGTAAGACAGCGTTCACCCATGCCTACCTGGCCGAAGTTTTCCGCAACGGCTGGCACTCGCACGCAGTCATTGTGGGGCCCTACGAGCCCATCCGCAACGGGTTCGACACCAGCAAACTGGGTGACGATAAGCGCGAGTTCTGCATGGGGGGTGTCACTGTCCGGGCTTGGGCAGGGATGGTTCGAGAGTTGAAGAGAGGGTCCTCCCAAGCCGGCCAAGCCGGCCGCATTGAGTCGACCGTTCGGGAGTTGGTCAGCTACTTGCTGAACCCTCGCCCCACGGATGAAGCCACGGGAAGGCCTTACGCTGTCAGCGTGTGTACGCAGACAGCTCTTCAGTTAATCCTTCATATGGACCAGCTACCGGCTGACATGAGTCACGTGCTGTTCGTCATCGACGAAGCTCAGGGTATCGGTGCTGACTGTACCAACCGTGTCGTGAACACCCTGATTTCTCGGGGAACTCGCTTCATCCTTGCATCGGGGTCACCGTACCGGGACGACAACCGAAATGTCCTCCCCGACCCCAATGACCCAGATGTTCTCATTCTCTCCCGGTCTCTGGCAGAGCAGATTCACGAGGGGTATGCCCCTCGTGTTAAGTTCGAGGTCGAGGTCGTTGACTGCGATGGGGACACCTATGAGTCCCGTCAGCAGCAGATGATCGACCATGTGGTGGCCGACTTCCAACCTGGCCAGAAGAAAGTCATCCGTGCTGTCCCTGCGCGGGGTGCCATGTACGACAGGGACGGTGAGGATGCCGATGCCGATGACTTCTCGGAGAACGTCGATGACGTGAGAGTAGGGGTGCGACTCCGGGACCTGGCGCTCAGGGCTTTTACTGAAAGGGGTTTACGATTTCGGGATGCCACGAGCTACCCAGGCAACCACGGCGACGACTGGCTGGAGTCCGAGCGTCGGGTTCGCGACTTCAATGATTCGGAAGTTGATGTGGTGTGGGGGATCAACCGCATCTACTGCGGCATGGATTGGGCTCTGGCGAACACAGTGTGCTGCCTAGACTTCCCCACGACTTTACCCTTGATCGTCCAGCTCCTCGGGCGTGGCATGAGGTACAAGGGCGGCCGGCACGGAGGTGGGTATGCCAACTACCCGGAGCAGTACCTCGAACGGACGCTTCTCAAAATCTACGTTCCCGGCCGACGTGACGGAAGTGAGCGCTTCTTTCGGCACGACATGGCCCAGGTAGCTGTCAAGATCGGAGCTGTCCTCGCCACAGTAGCTCTCCCGGACGGCTTGACCGCCAAGCTGGATATGCACCGAGCTTTGAGGTCCCCTCTCAGCGACGCTTCGGTCGTCGAAGGCACTGGTAGGGGGAGTGCCAACGAAAGCGAGATCGCCGAAGCCGCTAGTCAACACTTCATGATCCACTACGGACGGCGGGAGTGCACCGTTGGTGAAGCTCGTGATCAGCTCATGCGTGCATACCGCATTCGTCGCCAAAGGCAGGGTCTCGAGGTGTCGGATGAAGACGTGGAGGCAATCAACCTCTTACTCCACCGTTTCATCAGCGAACGCAACGAACGAAACCCGTTGGATCGTGAAAGCCAGCGACGCATGGGAGAAGCCCATGACCGCGCCGTTGAAGCCGCTGCTCGACGCCATCCCCACAACCCGAGACGGTTGGTACAGGAAGCCTATCGCCGCGTGATTGACGAGTACAGCGAGATGCGGATCGTAACCGCTGAATCACCTCTTCTCAGCACCATTGTGCGATTCGTGATCGACCTCGACGATGGGACAGCAGGCGGCATTGCACAAAGGTTGGAACAAGAGTCTCGACCTCTACATGAGCAAGCTGTGCGCCACTGGGCTATGGCCTACTGGACCAACAACGGAGCCTTCCCTGACACCGACAGTGGCCCCGTCCAGGAAGACCCTCGCGAAGATTGGTCTCGCGTCATTGCCGCTTTACAAGGGGGTTATCGAGGACTACCCTCACACCCTTCTGTGGAAGACCTGGTGCGTTCCCATCAGATGAGTGATGGCGACGTGTTGCATCTATTCAGGCTCTGCCCCGACTTATTGCCATCGGACTTGACGGTGGGGTGGACGTCAGACGTGAGTCTGCAATTCTACTACGATCGGTACCGAGACATGAGGCGCACCGCCGAGGCGTTACCTCCACACACTTGGAATAGGCTCGTTGACTACTTGCTCCAGCAATCAACCATTCGGCTGGGCTCCCTGTTGAACCTATTTCGAGAAACTCCAGTGACAGTTGACCTTCGGGCCCGACGGCCCTGGTATCTGTTCTGGCACTCCGTGAGCCGCGCTTCTTCGGAAGGTAGGGACCTCGACCTGCGGACATTGCGAACCTGGATTCGACGGGTTCGCAATGGAGCTGTCTCTATTGGCCAGGTCTACGACGACGACAGTTCAGCTACCACCGTAGTGGTGTAAGGTAGCGAGGGGTTCGGTGATACCGAAACCCCCAACACCTCTCGCAGCCCAAATTTTCAAGGGGGTTCCCACCCCCTTGGTCTTTGACAGCACATAACCGCTCGCATCCCAATTCTTGCCCTTGAGGATTCCAACAGCTCCTCCAGAACACCCGGGGCGAGTCGGCCGTACAGGAACAAGGGCAATTCTTGCCCTTGAGGATTCCAACCACAACTTCGAGTTGGTTCACTACGGGGAGGGGCAAGGGCAATTCTTGCCCTTGAGGATTCCAACCATGGTTCGGCGAACGAACTTGCATTTCTCGTACTGCGGGACAAGGGCAATTCTTGCCCTTGAGGATTCCAATGATCTGCTGTGAGACAAAGCTAAAATGCCCTCTCTGAAACAAGGGCAGTTGCCCTTGAGGATTCCAACATCGCCCACGAGACCAAGGCAGACTTCGACGAATGGCAAGACAAGGGCAGTCCATGCCCTGAGGATTCCAACGTGGCTCCCGCGACCCGGTCGAACACCTCGAGGAAGGAGACAGTCTTGGCCCTTGAGGATTCCAACCTGCGGTAATGGCACAAGCAGACGTTTTACCGTCGTGAGACAAGGGCCTTGCCCTTGAGGATTCCAACATCCAAAACCACTCTGGGAGCTACGGCTACATCGTATGTGTCTTTGCCCTTGAGGATTCATGAGGGAGAATCCCGCGACCGGTGTATAGTTCTGCTCAGGCCATGCTGACGTTGGCCTGCACCCCTGAGCCCGGCACCCCACGGCGGGCTCCCTCAACGGGGCGAAGAGGGTCCGAAACGCTCTCACTGCCGGTGTTGGTGATTCCATTCCCGAGTGGAGTCCGGCGTGGGGGCGGGTGCCACTCGGTCGAAGTGGAGTCCACAACATGACCAACTCTCGCAAGCAGCGGGCCAAGAAGCTCGCGAAGAAGCTCCGCATTTCCCACCAGGGCGCCACCAACCTCATGCGCCAGCAGCAGGACCAAGACCTCCGGGACGCGCCCCCGTGGTACCTTCGCACATTCGAGGTTCGCGAAAACGGTCAACTGCTTCCACTTCCGCCCACATCCTACAGCGAGATGCTGGAGCAGATCCGCGTCTTCATGGTTGCTAACTCCGATTACCAGCTGTCCCTTGCGGACGAGCCCCTCGGCTTGCGAGAGGTTCTACGCCGCAGCGCCCTGGCCACGAGTCGTTTCAACAAGGGCCTGATCTTCGAGGTCGAGGGCTCGCAGCTCCTAGCCGAGCCCGCAGGAGAGTGGTCCGATCAAAAAGCTCCCCACACCAAGCTTCAAGACAAGATCGAAGCCGCTCTCAAGGACGTCAACGTTTTTGCAACGCCAACCTACACGGAGATTCGGTTCGAGAACGCCGACGGTAGTCTCTGGGGATCCACGTCCGAGTGGGCACCTGAGGTCACGGCCAAAACGGACACCCTGCTCCAACGCAAGATGTGGGTCATCCGGCGGGCGTGGACCATATACCGTAACCAGGTCTCACGCCACGAGGCTCCGGAAGACCGCCGCTACGACCAACCCGATCCCGAAGATCGAAAGGAGCGGGAGACCCTCTGGGAGGCTCGCAGTACCTGGTACAGGGAGGGGGTGTTCGAGCGCTTTGGGCACCCCGCACGCATCGTGCTTCAGCCGAGCACCCTTTAGACAATCCCCAAGCCGTTGCCAACGAACTCGTGTCCCGGACCCACCGGATCCGAAACCTTACTGTTGATGAGCTTCAGCGAGACGCCTGGAGCCCGTACCGGGTCCAAGGCCCCAATGGCTGGATGGGGTGGGCCGCACCCGACGGGCACTGCCACGTCAGCGAGGATCGCACCTCCGTGTGTGTCTACTGGTGCCCAGCCTGCCGCGCGGACCAACCCCAATGAATGACCCCTGTCCCCTGTGCCGACGGGGGGGCAGGGTCCCCGGTCCGCGCCTACAAGACCAAGATGTACAGGATGTGTCCCCGTGTGCTCCTCAAGTGCACCAGCTGTGGCTATGAGTGGTTCGGGTACGCCAAGAAGCGAATCCGTTAAGGCGAAGGGGGCAGCCGCCAGGTTGACTCCAGAACTACTAGAGTACTCAGTTTGGATCAACCCTTTACTCCATGACTTTTGAGTTTCCGACCTCCGCGGCGTACAGTGGTGCATGAGGTCACGAATGACTGAACGTTTCCAAGGATCACATCGTATGGGGGAGTATCATGGCAACTCTCACTGAGATGAACGCTGAACACAACCTCTTGACCAAGGCTTTTGATCTGGTCAAGCCCTCGACGCACTGGAAGGACGTTATCAGTGCCTATGTCCCGGCCCACGCTCTGGTCGAGGCTGGGGTCACCATCGAAGACGTCGCCCGTGCGGTGATCCACTTCACTGCGACCGAGGCTGATGTCAATCCCTTGAGCATGGGCGCTTTCTTCGTCCAGGCCAAGGGTTACCGCGCCGGGCCGGCGGGAGACCACTGAAGTGCAGATCAAGTTCACTGTTCACCGGGACGGTCACATTTCCAGAGAGGTCGTCGAACGGCCCTTCACGTTGGCGCTTGATGTCTTGCGCATCACTCGCCCCACGGATGACCGCATCAAAATGGTCTCTCCGGCGCCACAGCCTACTCCCACCCCGGCGCCCAAGCCCACCCTCCGGGCTGTCTCCTACCATGGGGTCCCTTTGGGGTACATAGACGACTTTCCAATTGAGGTTCAGCACGCTTTGGATGCCCTTGAGGTTGATGGTGACCATCAAAACTGCTGGTGACCTGGTTATGGCCCTCGATCAGGGGGAGTTCAGCAGCATAGGGTCCTACCCCCTCTACTTCATCACCTCGAACGAGGATTGCCTGCACCCCAAGTGCGTGCGCGAACTTCTCGACCCCGACCAGACGGGCCTGGGCGTGCGCGAACTCCTCGATACCCGTGACCCTGCTGAGGCGACCACGGTCGACGAGTGGAAGATTATCTCGCACGGAATCAACTGGGGCATTCCCGACCTCTACTGCGCCCATTGTGGCGCGCGCATCGAATCTGCCTGTGAGGAGCAAGCCGATGATTCTTGAGCGAGCAGAAGCCTGGCATGTCCGGGATACTCACACCGACGCCCAATACCTCGTGCAGTTCTGGGACACCCATCAGGAACGGCATGGTCGACGTCGCATGGCCGTGGCTGTGTTCCGTCAGAATCCAACCTTCCCATCCAACTACCACCTCATCCAGCGCACTCGTGTCTGGCCCATCCCTTCGTTGTCGTGCGACGGCCCCGAAGTCGCCACCTACGTTGTCAGTGAAGTGACTTGGGAAATCCTCGACGACTACGTTCCCGAAAAGGACCTTGATGTCTCTCTTGAATCCGTCGAGAACCTTGGCGAGATCCACCTCACCCACAACCTGTTCAAAGCACCGTGAAATACCAACTTCATGAGAAGTGCCCCGCCTGTGAACGAACGCGTACGGACTCCGGCGTGTCCGTTGCTGAAACCGTGGCCATGCACAACCCCGACACCACGGACCTGAACGCCCGCGCCACGCTCCGGTGCCGCGCCTGCGGGCACACGTGGGAAGGTCACACCACGAGCCCATATACCCAGAGAATGCGCCGACGAGGGAGAATCCGATGAACACCAAGCTAATGCCTAGAGCGGAACAATCACAGCGGCTTACTCTCATCGCGCAGAAACTGCGAGGGGTGGACCGCCGGGATCCCGTCGTGGATGAGTTCGTCGATCTTCTGAGCCGCCACCTAGCCACTACTTGCGATCTCAGCATTAGAGACCGAACTCTGACCCTGGTGCTCTTGCCTCTCAGAGGCGCCCCCACGCCCCGGAAGCGAACCCCTCATGGGGTGAGCCACTCCATGGATCAGATCTTGATCGTCGATCCCGAGAGCTTTCGGGTCATCGAGGTCATCAAGGACTGTTTTGGCCGGACCAGACCGGGGGATCCCGTGTACCAGGGAGACTTTATTCGGCTGGGACGGGCGCGGCTGGCCGAGGAAGCTCGGCCTACCTTGTGGGAGCGGCTCGACGAGGAGTAGTGTACTCGGTCATCCCAAGGGCAACGTAGGCCCACTCGACAGCCGTCGAGAGAAAGTGCTCGGGGAATGGTAGCTCAGTGGCGGCGGCCATGAGGTTGAGGACCCCAAAAACGAAGGCGTCAGAGGGAGACTTGGGCTTGCTGATGGGAGGGTACTTCTCGGCGATGCGACCGAGTATATCCTGGGAGACTTTCAGGCTGTTTGGTGAAGATGAAATGCACTCCCACATCCTGGTGGCCCGCTGGTCCAGAGTGAGATGGGGTAGGACCTCGGCCATGAGATCCCGCACGGCAACGAGGACCTGCTCTTCATAGTCGAACTCGTCGGCCTCAACACGCCCATGAAAGCGGAGGACCGCCCTCTCGTACTGAGACCAAGTCCCTTGGTCAATTAGACCTTCTTTGATCGCCTGTTCAATAGGGCTGAAGCCCTGCTGGGCAGCCTTAAATCGCGCGAGTTTCTTGTAGAGTCCCATCAGGATCAGATTCTACACCAGATCGGCTGAACGTTTTCGAAACTCGCGGCGTATGGTTGGGTATGGCACTACCCGCATCCGCACTATTCGCCCGCCCCTCTGGCAAGCCCGCACCCGCCAAAGATTACTCTGGTGAGCAAGCAGCCCTGACCAGGGCTGGCGTTCCCGAGAGCAACGACGAGCACCCTGTTTTGAATCTCGTCGAGCGTCGTGACGCTTACAACGCGGTTGACTTCGATAAGAGCCGCGTGCCCACGGCGGTCCTACGCCAGCTCGCTCACGAAGCTCTGCTCACCCGGTGCTGGGCCCAGGCCCGCATCTACCTCGACGACCTCGGAAAACGGTCCAACAATACCGAGCCCCTCAACCGTGACGACTACTGTATCAGTGGACTATATTATGACATCATCGTTGACCGCATCAAGAGCGTCAACCTGAAGGTCAAGCCTACTCGTGGAGCCGAAGTGAGGATGGACGACCTCAAGAAGGGTGACCGCTTCGTCGATGTCCAGGGTAAGACTTGGGTCTACCAACGTCGGCACGGGACCAACCGCGGGGCCCACATCGTGGTTGACGATGTGGGCTTCTCTACGGTATTCGCTGGGTGTGCGACGGTGACAAAAGTCTAGCGGGCTCCACTCTCAAACGGCTTGGACCTAACCCACCTCCCCTATCAACACCCCTACTGCATCCGCCGCGCCGAGCTCTCGTTGGTTGTTCGTCGGCGGGTGGGGGTGAACGCTATCTGCCCCATGCCCCGCGGCGCGGTCGAGGTAGGTGGCGCGAACCAATTCGAGGTCGTGACGGGCGTGGTCCACGTGCAGTAGATATGCCCGCAACGCGGGGGTGGTAGCCTTTTCCGTGGCGGCTCGTGGGTAGTTCACCGGGAGCGTGTCAAGCAAAGCATCGGTGAGGCCGACGATGCGTGTTGCGGCACACTGGCCGCGCTCGCGCTGGGCTCGGGCTTCGTCGCGCTCAATGGTTTGCCGCCCCTCATTTAACACGACGCGCACCAGTGTTTTTACAGCGGCGTCGAACTCTCCTGAATCCGGCGTCCACTGCTCTAGGCGTCGCTCGATCTCGTTGACGGCCCGCTTCAGCTCGGGGAGCGGTAGGTTCCCAGCACCAGTATGGTGCATGTGCACGTCGAGGCACAGGCCGAGCAGGTTGTACTCGTCACGCTTGTAGATCCCGCAGTCATCAATCGCGCTCTGGCTTCGCCCGTGAAATTTGACACGCGGCATGCTCAGGTTTTCGGTATCGCTTCCCATTAGTATACTCCTATCTCCTATCATGTAAAACATGCTCAGAATGTGCACCAAACACTTCTGGGCTCAGATCCAGAAGCCGACGACGAAGGCACGGAGAGGCCCTCTAGCTGAGGTACTTGAAGTCGGGGTTCCGGCGGAACTGGTCACTGTCCTTGTCGTGCTCCAGAGCACCGATTTCGACGAGCTTGTGCACCAGCTCGGTCAGTAGCTCTCCCGCGGGGTTGGCTGACCAGAAGATGTTTGCGGCTCTGGTGAAGCACGACGTCTACCCAGGAGCCTTCGGGGAGCAGGTCGAGGCTTTGTGCGAGGCGTAACTGCACGAGATCGAAGTCGGCCCACTCGGCAAGGTGTTTAGCGAGGGCGTTCCGCGGCGCTGGGAGGGCACCGGGGCCCTCTAGGGTCGAGTGGTTGGGGCGCTGGGGCTCAATGGCACCAGTACCAGGGTAGCAGATGCGGCAGTTGCCAAGAGCAAGGTCGTGACGACAGGACATGGTAGACGGTACACCGACTTGGGGTAACTTTGACGGCATGAAGCGACCGCCGTTGGAAAAGCTTTCCTGACGTCCCTAGTCCTTGCTCATCAGCTCCCAAGACGTCGGGGGCGGGGCTGAGTAGCTCTTGGGTTTGACGTAGATGGGCGAGTCGGGGACCTTGTGTGGGTCCACGTTGGTGACTGAGGTGCACCGGGGAGTGGTGATTTTTGGATCGGATTGCGAGCCGTCTAACCACCACACTGCTCCCGGGACTGCCGTGACCGGTGTCGGGACCCGGCGTACTCGTACCCCTTCGGCGCGTCAATCGTGTCGATGCGAATCTGAGCGGGGTCCGAGCCCTGACACATCTCAACAAGATCCTGGGCCACGTTACCGGCGCGGTCCCAGTTGTCCCCAGGGGTGCCTTCAAGGGCGCGACCCTTCTCGTCGCAGAAGATGTAGAGGTAGATGAGGGACTGGATGCCCTCGGTTTCCCCGTCGCAAATAACGGGGGTGAGTGCCTTCATCTCGGGCCAGGGGCCTTCTCCTAGCACGTAGTAGGTTCGGCGTTCGTCATTGAACAATTTGAAGATGTCCATGTCGACCCTTTACACCAATGTGACGACAGGGGCTCATCGACAACCCACGGCTTGATCGAAGGCTGTGGGTTGTCTAGCTAGTAGCCGTTCCCGACGCCGCCCCCAGCCGGGTCGCTGTACCACACGTCGTCTTCGCTGTATTCCCCTTGGACGTGGCTTATCTCAGGCACTAAGGGCACGACCCGCAACAGGACTTGCATGGCCGCGCTGGGTCTCACGTAGTACAGCTCGCCCCAGACCCAGAACTTGGGGTACGGGATCATCCGTGCGGCGTCCGCTAGCGTCTTTGGTTTTGACCGTGCATCCTTCACGTCTCGTCTCAGGTATCAATGCTTCTTCGCTCGGGAACGGCTTAGGTATTCGGCTTCTTCTTGTAGTCCTCAGGGTTGATACCACTGATGACCTTTTTCACGGCATCACTAAGGTCAAACTCCGAATTTACCAGGCCGTGGGAGAGTTGAGAAGCTCTCTGCTGGCCCGGTCGAACCCAGCGAACGACGATACCACGGTCTTCGATGTCGGGTATCTTGGGCTTGGACGTGCCTAGGTCACAAACGAGGGTGACCTCGACCTCGGTACCATCTTCGCGGGCGTAGATGTTGGTATGGGGGCCCCAGGTAGCAGAGTACCAAGCTTGCTTTTTGGAATCTAAAAATGACATGGGTAGGGTCCTTCAGTTGGGTTGGTGTTGGTTGTTGAGTCGCTGGGCCATCAGATTGCCGGTCCGGTCCACGGCTCCCAGACGCGCTCGTCGCGGGGGAGCATGAACATGAGGCACTTTTGCACCTCCAACGCGCCCGTGTCCGTGGCCCCATCCTCGACATCGCCCCACGGCAACGGTCGGCCATCCTTGTAGTGGATCGTCATCCGTCCCGCGGGCGTCCAGGGGTCACGGCGCACCTGGGGAAGCCGCTGCTCGAACACCTCTTGCAGGGTCAGGAGGGCGCTCATTCCAGCCCCAGCGCCCGCTTCTCATTGTCGTCGAGCTTGCTCAGCGCCCGCTTCCGGATCTCTTCGACGTCGAGCGTCGAGGGCCCGTCGAGGTCGATGGGCTTTTCGTCCTGGAGCAAGTAGACCTTGCCGTTGACCATAACGGCCCAGCGCGCCTTGATGTTGTGGTAGTGGTGACCCAGACGCCCGGTGACCTTTTGGGCGCCGGCTTCCGTCGAACGGAAGGCAAGGGTCCCGCGGTGCACGCCCCTACCCCCGTCATCGGTCTGGTAGGCTTCGTAGACCTGTAAAGGTTCGCGATTACGACAGGGGACCGAGTCGTCGAAGGGGCTAGGCACGTCGCAGGGCTCGTTGTGGTGGTCATAAGGCATGTCCCACTTTACACCAAGCAGCTCGAATGCTTTTAGACCGGAGTGGTGTACCTTTTAGACATGATCGAAGCCTACGTTGCGCGACTCGACGGCAAGCTTGTCGGTTGGGTCCCCGTCGCTCAGCACGAGCGGTTCTATGGACCGGGCCCGGAGTTCGTCGTGAAAGTCGCTGCCCTCGAACCTGACGAGGTTTCGGATGTTGAGCTGGCTATGGCTCAAGACGCCCTTGAAGCGGCCCAGAGGACCCATGCAATGGCCGCTCTCGAAGCCCAGCTGGAGCCCCTCTCCGAAACCGTCTACGCCCTCCAGGTGAATGCCAACCGGTTTTGGCTCGATCAAGCCCCGCTTCGAATGGCCAAGTACCTCGAAACCTGGACCGAGGTTTGCCGTCTTGGCTACGAACTGATGTGGGTCCGACACCGTCGAGAGGTCGGGTGGAGAGTCATCACCTGGCTCACCTTCCTTGACCTTCAAAATGCGCCCTCCCCGCCCGCCAAGTGGGCACACGTGGTCCGGGAATCGCTTTTTGCCAACATCACACTACACATACCCGGGAAAGTGGTGACATGTCCCTGAAGCATCGCGACACCGTGGAGACCAGCTCCGAAGTCTTCACTCCCGGCTAAACCGTCTACGCCGCCCACGCGGATGAGGTTGAGCGTCTCGTCATCGTCGAGCAAGGGACCGGCGATTTCAACCTCAAATCCACTCCGGCCGACCCCTATGTCGTCTGGGACCCGGCCCACCCCGAAGAAGGGGGCGCCGTTTACAGCGGCCTACGTCTCTATGAAGACCCGCCGCAGCCGCTTCGGCAACTCTGGCCCTGGAACTCAACGAACCCTGAAAGTTCAGCCATTGGATTCTAGCCGCTCAAGGGTGGTCCGCCAAACGTCGAAGCTTTGTCTCCTGCGTCGCCAAGCCTGCCAGATAGAACGCCCGCGTTCGCTCATCTTCGACCGGAACGGGCCGGAACGCTTCGGGGTTGACGTTCAAGTACGTCGACGATCTTGAACTCGTCAGATAGGGTGGGTACGCACCCAGGTACTCCAAAAGATCGCCAACCACAGCATCGGCTCCAAACGCCGAGTCGTAATCCTTCTCGAGCTTGGCCCGGTAAGCGGCCAAGCAGGCCGCTTGCAAGAGCGCCAAGTGTGTCGCCGCCTGCTCTGGGATCCCCAATGGGCCCCATGGTCGCCGTACTATAGACATTGACCCCCCAACTCCTCACCGTCAAAAAGCCGTCGAGCGTCTTCCGCCGAAACCAGCTGGTCTAGGTGTGTCAAAACATTGGTCAAGAGTTGTGGCGGAATGTCTTCCCGAGTGATGTTTATCGCCAAGAGCTGGCCGCCGGGACTGATCTTCAACTGATGCGCACGGATTGCCGCGCTCACCGCGTCGTATTTACCGTTGAGAATGACCACCCCACGGCACCCCGCCTTGTCCGCGTAGGAGCAGTAGGTCATCTGCTTCGGAACCTCACTGATGCCCATACCCACTAGTACACCGGAATCTACGAAATGGGCCAACGAGCATGCTCAGGGGCCGGATCGAGGCTTATTTTCTGCCGAACTTGAGCGTCAAGCCAAGCATGGAGAACGCCACTGTCTGCAAAATCGGTCTGGAGAGGGACTCGGCCACAATTTGACCATACACGGTAGGGCTTGAGTTCGCCTTGAACGAGGTAGTTCTCATACCGAGGTGACACTTCGACTTTCGTGTTTGACCAAAGGCGAGCGTGGAGTGGGCCTCCTATGACCGTGACGAGCTTGACGTCCGAAGAGCCACGCCCAGCCTTCACCAGGTTGAGAAGGTCTCGGTGAAGTTGAGCGCGGAAGGCCGAGAGTGCTTGGTTGATGTACCGGGGTACGCCGGGAATGTCCGCACAAGGAGCCTGGCGAAGGTCCTTGAGGGCATACTGGAATGACCCGGAGAAGGGTTTTTGACGGACAAGCCCTGCGTTTCTGCCCGAAGTCCAGAGGTCACCGTTGAAGGTTCTACCCGTGAAGGACCCTCGGTCGATGATGAAGTGAGGTCGATCGAGAAGGGGCGGGGATCCCTCAGTCACGAGCAGAGGAGCGTCCTTCGGCAGCGAGACTGCTGCTGCCGTGATCCCGAGTAGCTGGAGGAAGACGCGGCGTTCCATGGGAGCCAGTATACACCGATGCTGAGGTGGGCACGGCGCGACTTGCGCGGTTATGTTACACCAGCTCTGCCAGCGGTCTACCCTCGTGGGTGAGTCGCTCCACGCCGAACTGGAAGTACGTTGAATCGATCTCGCAAGCGCACGCACGACGCCCCAACCTGATGGCCGCGATGGTCGCGGAGAACAACCCGCCGAAAGGTTCCCAGATCACGTCGCCGACGTCGGTCAATGATGCGCTCCATCAGGGCAAGTGGCTTCTGGTTCAGGTGAACAGCCCTGCATCCGTTCTGCACCGTGTAGTGGAGCCAGATCCCAAACGTTGGTGACACCGTGTGGGCAGTGAAACTTGGCGCGCGTTCCGGCCCACGCGAGAAGTAGGGTCTTCCCGCCGGCTTGCCATGCTGGTTGGCGTAGTCAGAGATCCAGTACGTCTTTGAGCCGCGGATCGACGGGATGCTTCTCAAGCAGTGGCTCTTGGCCGAGTGGAAGCGCACCGGGCTTCCTCTGCGGCTGGCGAACACTGCGTGTGGTGTTCGGAACGCCGCGACCAGGAAATACTTTGACCAGGGGCACGTCTGGTATTGGCCACCAGTCGAGATGTGTTGACGTTGCCAGCGACACCCTTATTCCAGATGTTCGCGTTCACATACCGAAAGCCGTGCCGCTCCAGTGTCGGGTGGGCCGCTGCCCAGCCGATCTCGCTGTTCCAGAACCACAGCGTCATACCGGGCTTGGCATATCTGACCCACTCTCGCGCATGGGGTTCGTACCAGGCCGGAACGCCGAGATGGTCTGACGTGTCCCCTTCGAACCCGAGAACACCGTAGGCACCATCCGAAACGATCGTGTCTGGGCGAGGCCACCTCGCGTAGTGATGTAAAGCGTCACCAAATGCCACCTCTGAGCCGTGAGCACGCCAGCGTTCTGTCGGTGGGGCGTTGCCCAGGCGAATAGCCTTCGCACGGCCCACTGTGCTCGGATATTCTCGATTGATCTGGGGACTGTTGTCGAGGAGTGACACACCACTGTCGCACCCACACCCACATTTGGCCAAGTTTGGGGATCCATGACCATGAGATTCTCGCGGCATGAGCCGCAGTCTACCTCAACCACATCAAGAAGTCCGAAGAGGTAAAACCTGCCGCCGCCAAGACTGCCCCCGCCAAGACTGCCCCCTGAGAGCCCCTTCGATCACTTGCAGGTAGCCGCCATCGACGTCGACGAAGCAGCTTCCCAAGGCGATCCAGCCTTGGCTAACTAGCCTGGGTGCGACGATGGGAAATAAGCTCGATCCCCCGCCCAAAGAGGGAGCGAGGGCTCGAAGACGCCTATGACCAAGGCGTATCCCGACGACTGGACCCTCTCAGCTTACTCGTGCAGGGTTCGCTGGCAACTTCTTTCAGCGGACCCGGTGCGTGGCTCGAGCCCGTAGCAGCGGTTTGAGGCCAGCGGCGGCCTTACTCAACGCGGCCCGCTCACCCGTGGTCAAATGCCCCCGGAACGCCTCTTCAGCCGCCTCGGCCACGTCAATGAGGCGGTCGAACACCTCGGCGAGCGCCTCATCCCGTTCGTCATCGTCCATGGACTCCAAGTCTTCGGGACGGTAGCCCAGGCTGCTGGGGTCGTAAGCTGCCTCGACCAAGGTGTAAGCAAGCTTGGGATTCGTGGTCGCTAGTTGGACAGCGCGGTGCGCGAGTCGATCCATGCCAGACCGTTCCGATGAGTCTTTCCGGTGTATCCTCACAAACGTCTCCCCCGGGGAAGCCGCACACTGATGGTCACCTACATTGAAGTCTCTCTCGGCACCAAGATCCCGTTCGATGAGTCTGCCTACGCCATGTGGTACGGCTGCCGGCAGCTCGACGTCGAGACGCGCACCTTCGACTTCTTGCAAGATGTCGAGCCCGACCCGGAACATGTTGTGCACGGCAAGGTCCGCACGGTGCTCCGAGCCCTGCGTCGACTCCAAGTGCCGCCGCCACCCCCGCTCGATGCCCCCGAGCCGCTCCTCCCCTTCTTCGGGCGCCGCATCTGGACCACGACACTGGGCGCCATCCGCGAACACAGGGGTCGAGTGTTCATCAAGCCCGCTGAGGACCAGAAAGCCTTCACCGGGTTCGTCGCTGACGATCCCGTGCAGACCATGGTCCGAACTGCACCCTTTCCCAACGATATGCCATTGCTCGCTTCCGAACCCGTCACCTTCGTCGCTGAGTACCGCATCATGGTCCACCACAGGCGCCTCATCGCCTGCCGCCACTACTCAGGGGACTTCACCACCTCCCCCGACTTCAGCGTCGCCTATGCCGCCGTGAGAGCCTTCACGGCCGCCCCCTGTGCCTACAGCCTCGACCTCGGCGTCACCAATGATGACCGAACGCTCATCGTCGAGGTCAACGACGCCTGGGCGCTAGGCTCCTACGGTACGCCGCCCATGCTCTATGCTCGGATGATTGCCGACCGCTGGCGTCAACTCGTGGGGCTCGAATGACTATCATCGCCTTCACCGTCGGCCGCACCACAAACTACGAACGTGGCCTGCACATGCGGAAGGTCGGTCGCACGGAGGACTATGACGGAGGCTGTGTCTTCCGCACCATACCCGAGGCTCAAGCCTTCATCGACCAACACGGGTACCCCTACAGCGTCTACCAGCTCGTGCTCCAAAGCGACGCTGACGTGGATTGGGCCCGCGAGGCCGAGCTGGGCTACGGCCTCCTGCTCGTTGATACTCCCATCACGGCCCTATGCCGCCCACAGACGTGAGGTAAGACGGGTGGCTCCAAAGTCTCCCTTCACTCAGGAAGAAGCAAACCGGGCCACGGACGATGGTGTACTGTGGTGATATCCGCCCCAGGCCCGGGAGAAAGGTAGAAGGTAGAAAGAAAAATGCATATTTACGAGGTCCAACTGGGACATCAGACGGCTAAAGTCACTTGGTCTGACGTCGACGACTGCTCCGACGAATTCAAAGAAACAGTATGGATCACCCAGGGGGGCGCTACGGCGATAGTCCGCGCAGAATCTTTTCCGGCCGCCATCGCAAGGGCTAAAGCGGTCGTGATAGAGGCAGGTGGCTTCGACCAGCTCAAATCGCCAAACGGTTCAGAGACGTCGCTCTTCCGGGTGCTCGTTGACCGCAATCGCCAAACTGCTCCGTTGGCCTGGAGCATCGTCTACACTAGTCATTCGGATGATCTTACCTAATATGAAACGTGAGGAACTACCCTCGAGCCGCCACCAACGGATCCGAGACCGAGGCCAGGCAAGCCAGATGATCTTCCCCATCCACGTGTGGCGCGACGCGTCTTCTACGCCAACTTCCCGGGCCAAACGCCAATCGCCACGGGTCAGTCCAAGGTCGAAGCCGCCAGGGCGCTCATGCTCGCCTGTGTAGGTCACGTGCAAGACGGGACACTGAACCCTGATGACCTCGATGCGACACCCGTCCAGCACGTGCTCAACACCCTCTCTAGCTGCCTCGAACGCCAGCTGCAACTGCGTGCGGCCGACTACCGCTCGGGTGCCACCTTGCAACTTGAGGATAGTACCATCAGCGACCTGGGTACGGCCATTGCCGCCGTGGCGCGCCTCAAGGAGTTCTAAGAAATGGTCGAACGTCTGCGGCCTGCAAGAACTCCCTTCACTCAGGAAGAAGCAAACCGGGCCACAGACGAATGGGGATTCAACTGCGGACCAGCAGCACTGGCCGCACTGCTCCAGAAGACCCCTGAGGAAGTCCGGCTGCTCCTGGGGGACTTCGAGGCTAAGCGGTACACAAGCCCCGCCATGATGCGGGCCGCCCTGAAACGGGTACCCAATGTTGAGTTCAAGGTCCGTGGGACTTTGCAAGCCGAGCCGCCTGGGCCCGCCTGGCCCCGGTTCGGCCTGGTCCGCATCCAGTGGGGTGGTCCCTGGTGTAGGCCCGAAGCCTCCGCACGGGCTCGCCACCGTAAGACACACTGGAGTGCTACCCAAATGTTGGGTGAGGAACGCCTCATCTTCGACGTGAACGGCTGTGCCTGGGGCCCCTTCTCCGGCTAGAAGACAATCCTTGTCCCATGGATCATCAAGAATGTCGTTCCAGGGGGCGATGGGACCTGGTGGCCCACTCATGCTTTCGAGGTGGCAATCGGGCAAGACAAGCCAGAGGTCGCCGGAGGCGTGCGTGAGGCCGCCTTGTGGGCCCGCCCTCCGGTGTAAAGTAAGGAAATGCTCACGTTTTTACCTCCAAAATGGCGTATCATCGACATGGGAAACCGACGGCAGGTTCGGGTAACCGAGTTGCTCGACCGACTCATGTCCAGGTACGGAGAGGCCTTCGTGGCGGACGCCTTCAGTGCAGCCGTCGAAGGTCGCTTGCTGGAGAGGCTCAGGTCACGCTTCGGCGAGTCAACGTCAGAGCCTCGAATCGCAACCCTGCTGGACTACCCTCGACGGCTTCTCTACACAGAGGAGAAGGGCCGTGTCGACTGGGAAAACCAGACTTTCCCCGGGGAGGATCACTCTGACGTCCGCGAAAAAGATGGCGAACGCACGTTCACAACCGAGCCCTACGGCATTAGCTGGGAGAATTTGGCTGGGATGGTCGACTACTGTCGGAAAAATGGCCTTCAAGCCGACGTGTCCACAGGGTCGCCGCACAACGCTACCAGTTGTGTCCTGGTCACCGTGCGCCGGGCTTCAAAGGAAACGCCGTGATGGAAATGGTCACTTCCCAAGAAGCGGGCCTGGTCCTGGTGCGGTTCGAGACATGCTGGCGCCCCCTGTGCCAGCATGTCGTTACTGAGTGGGGTATCGCCCACGAAGGGCGGGCATCCCTTGCCTACGAAATGTTCGAGCGGCTTGAAGGCCAAGACGTATTCGATTGGCCTATGTTGCTGGGCCTGCCGTCGCGGAGTCTCGACGAGTTGACCGAGATCGCGTTCCGACCACCGATAGACTCGGGGACGTTCTGGCAATGGTTGTTGTCCAAGTCCGACCAGCAAGACGCCTTGGGGTTGCTGTCCGCTGACCTGCGACGGGACCTCCTAGCCCCCAAGACCGATGATCTCGCAAAGCTGTACGAGTATCTGGGAACCTCTGACCCGTCGTTGTGGGAAGACCGTAAGCACGGATCGGAGTTGGCACAGTCCGCTGTCCTGTGCGCCTGGCTCGCGTTCAAAACGGGGTTCAAGGCAATCCCGATAAGCCCCGATGTATTCCTCAAGCTGGGTCGAGCCTACGCCCTGTTGCGAGGGCTCCAAGCCGATGAAGGAGTCAGGGATGACGTTGACGTGTCCCCTGTGGTCAAACAACTAGCCCCTATGCTGGATAGATTGGGGCTGGTACGGACGACATTCCCCTTCAAACCATACGATGAGGTGGAGCCCTTGGCCGACTACTTCCAACGACTGTCCACGTGCTGGAGTCAGATCGACAGAGACCTCCACGACGTGTATCGCAGCGTGACCCTTTCATTTCAAGTGAACGACCAGGGCGCTGACCTGTTCCAAGTGATAGGGTACTCTGGGTTGGCCGGCCTCCGTGTCGATATCACCGACGCTGCGGAGAAGTTCAACGTGGTGACCCAGGACCTGTTTCCAGAGGTGGAAAGTCGAGGGCTTTCGACTTGGGAACTTCTAGCCCTGACCAGCTGACGTCCAAACCATGCCGAACGTCTCACCACTTGCTCCCAGTGCCGAGACCTCGAGGTCACGGCCGTCACCCATCCAAACCATGAACGCCCTCGCCACGCTCCAATGCCGCGCCTGTGGCCACATGGGAAGGTCTGGTCACTAGTCGCGAACAGCGCCGCCAAGGCTTCTGCATCATGCCAACGCCACCCTGCGACGACCACGCCGCCATCCTGGCCTACCTAGGCACCATCCCCGAGCTCGAAGCAGACGCCATCACGCTGTACGTCCAGAACGGCATGGAGCCGGAGAACATCGCTGCCGTCATCGGGACCGACTTCGCGACCGCGCGCCGGGACCGAGAAGTCCAACAGCTCGCCCAGGACGCACGCCGCCCGTCCCTCTGGGAACGGCTCAGCCGCTTGTAGAGATGGGGTTCAGCGAACCGTCCGTCAGGCAGCGTTGACGGCCCAGTCCAGACTCTCCGCTCGCAACAGCCGCACCGCTTCCTGTACGCTCGAACGCGCTCCCAGCGCCTCCAGGACGGCTCCCAGCGCCGCTTCTGCCTCTCCCCGCGGGGGCGGCCTCCAACGCGCGTGAAAGCGCCGTGGCGGCCTTGTAGCGGACAGCCACAAAGCGACGGTCGACCATGCTCAAGCCGAGGTCACCTCGATGACTCCTTGCTTCGAAGCAATGACACCCAGGCACCCAATCTGTCGTTGCTCACTACCGACTCCTTGTCGCGGCAGCCACAAAGCGACGCCCAAACCGCTTCGCCAGCAAGACGGGAACGGCGTTCCCGACCTGCCGAGCGATAGAGTCAAGAGTTCCACAAAACTGGTAGTTTGGAGGGAATGTCTGCAAGAGAGCCGCCTCGCGCGGAGATGGCGCGGTCCTGAGTCGGATGCCCAAACCGACCATTGGACAAGCTGATGCATCGAGTAGTCATGGCAGTGGCAGGCTCCCCCAGACGAAGCCGCCCATAGACATCGGAGAATGAACTGGTGTCCTGCGTATGGTAGGACAGGAGAAGCTCGCGTGGCCAGTCCAGGCGAGAGCCCCCGACGGGCGTGGCACGGATTCTTGCAAGGTTTCGTGGGGAAAGGTTGGCGCTGCGGTGAATCGGGTCCTGTGCGTCGATCTGCCCAGCGACGAGTGGTGGCATAGCTCCTATCCAGTCGCTCACCGTGGACCATGGACGTGCCCGTCCAGGGCCATGCGTGAGATGGGGCCAACCGATTTTGCCGCGGCGACTAGCGGTGAGGACCCAGCGCGCTCGCCGCTGTGGAACGCCGTAGTCACGACAGTCAACGATGCCGTGGCGATATGCGTAGTTGAGACAGTGCAGCGCCTCGAGTAGGTCCCTCCCAGGACTCCCACTCGTGCCCTCCCAGTTTCGGGCTTCGGGAACGTTCTCACAGAAAATGAAGTCTGGCCGGAGGGCTTCAACGAATCGCAGGAACTCCAGGAGGAGGTAGGACCGGGGATCTTCTGTGGCTCGACCCCTTCGCTGCCTGGAGAAGGGCTGGCAGGGAGCTGCTACAACCTCGATGCCAGCCCGCCTCATGCCAGTGCTCGTCCCCCCAAGGCAATCTTCGGATGCCGCGTGGCGCTAGGGGCTACCACGCGACTCCTGGGTTTCACAGAACTCGGAAGCAAACGCATGGGTATTCGCCCGTCTCTCGTGCCAGCGCTTCATTTCCGGCGATGTTAGTCGTGTGGGCCATTGCGATCAATGCCCCCGAGTTGGTTCATTTGCCGTGGCTCTTGTACACTACCTGGCCTTTGGACACGTTCGCTCGTCCGCTGGGAGCCAGTGCGATACGTTGGGTGGGATCGCGCAGATCGTGTGTGCGGCGCTCACCCAGCTCGACGTTGCTCGGTGGAATGACAGCGGGAATTGACCATCGCCGGAGAAGTGCCGCGCCCCAACGCGCTCCGTAGGAGGCAGTGACGGCCCCCGGACGAGATATCCCGATTTGCCCGAAAAAGTGCCCGCACTAGAAATTCCGAAACTCGCGCTGAAAGCGCCTGGTTTCGAATGGGGGGCCCCTCCTTCCCGGGGCGGCCGAGGTTTTGCCCGAAACGGGCTACCTACGTGTGTTGGGGTGTGGGGACTGGATGGGCCCAAATCGGGGTCCTGGTCAACCCGAAAAAGATAATCGAGCGGTTTTTTACGGCGGTACCCGGCCCGGGTACCAGCCCCGACACGCGAGTGTCACTTAGGCCGAACGTTTCCGAAACTCGCGGCGTATCTTGAAGGAAACGATGAGTCATTTCGCCAAAGCCGCTGAGATCCTGAAACGTGCTGCCCAGGGGGAGATCCTGCCCCCTGATGATGGACACCGAGAATGTAGACCATCGATGCCGCCCCCGCGTAGGGTAGGCAATCCCGTCCGCCTGAAGGAGGCGTACCAGTCGCTCTGGCGCCTCACCCTGGACTACATCCGGTGCCCGAGCGACCAGGCTCGGGGTAAGGTCATCTATCAGCACCGGGTGATAGGGCTCTTAGAGCCCGAGTGTGCCCCTGTGGGATCTCCCTGGGTGCGGCCCCCCTTCGGCAAGGACGAGACCTCCTTCGCGCCACTGCGAGCGTTGGACACCAAGGTCATGTCCCTTCTGGACATGAATAGACGGGGTGTACGTTGGCAGCGCCTCGCTCGTGAGGTGCAGGAGACCATCGAGAAGCAGATGCCCAGCTCGAGCACCGCCCCACGTACGTAGGCCCGCCCCTGACCTACGCTTGGAGCGGGGACCCCGCCGGGGGATGGGGAGGGACTCGGCGGGTTTGAGAGGCGTCTGCCAGGGGCGGAAGAGGGCAGGAACATCCACCCATTGATCGCCGCCCGAGAAGGGTGGGGGACCGGTACAGATGCTCCCTGCCCTCTTAGGGCAACAAGAAGATTCTCCCCACCCTCCAGCACCCAGTCCACCATACGTCGGGGTCCACAAGATCGTTCGAAGAAAATTCACGTCTTAGGGGTGTCTCTTCCTCCGAACGTTTGAAACCTGAGCAGCGTATAATGGTTCGTGATGAACATCGACACCCTGCCCACAATCCCCTGTGCGCCGCCCGACGACTGCGTAGACAACGCTACGACCATTCCGGCACCGCCGCCGGTTCCTGCGGAGGACTCATGTTCCGCCGAGTAGAGCTGCTCCAGGCCGTGGTTGAGGCTCGCATGGAGTTCGAGGCCACGCGCATCCAACAAGGTCTCTGCCCCGCCTGCGGGCGCCCAGCGACCTTCCTGAGGCAAGCTTCATTCTCACATTGCCACATACGGCCTTCATCGCCGTACGGGAGGCAACCTTTGTTGGCGGTTTCTCCCACCTCGACGGGAGCGTCGAGACCGTGCCGCACGAATTATCCTGAACGATCTGGGCGGGCCCAGCGTAGGGGGGAGTACATCATCACTAAGAACCAGTACCGCGTTGTAACGGCTCTTGAGGCCGTCCAGGGCCACGGCGCCGCGCACGTCGAGGTGGGCCGTGCCGTCGTCAACGCTTTCAAGCATGCGGTCAAAGGTCCGCGACTCCTACGAGTACACTCTCACCCAGATGGTCGAAAAGGCTACTTTGCTCTGAACGTTTCCAAGGGTCGCATCGTATAGGGGAGTATCATGACCAAGGACCAGCGCAGAGATTCCGAGACCGGCTACGTGGTGACTATACACGCCATCATCGGGACCACGGCCCACGCTACCAGGCCGCCTATGCTGCCATCATCCGCTGTTTTCCCGAGGCCGAGGCCGGGCACCGCGCCTACGGTGAGATCGAGGTTCAGAGGGCGTTGCGCAGGTCGAGGAAATGGATCGACTTGCGGCAGCCCAGGCATCGCGGGAAGACGTCAATGCCTGACCCCGCCAGACTCTCGGGGGACAGACAGTCGCTTGAGGTCACCGGGGATGCCCTGGCCTGTCCTCATCGCCTGGGTTGCGGGTGGTTCTCGTATCGAAAACACCGCCCTCACGAAGGCTTGCGGCCAGAACACACGATCCACGACCCCGCGAAGTACCTGCCTGGCGTGGATATCAGGGCGGTGGAGACCCAAACGGTCTCTGTTGGACAACAACTCCGCAAGCCACCCGGCAAGTCGGAGTACCTTCGCGCGACGGGCTCCGTGATCGGCTATGATAAGGGAAAGAACGCCACATGGTCCTTTGCAGAGTGCAGTGGAGGTCCGAAGAGTCACGGTCGCCCGATGGCGTCAAGCAACCACAAGGTTCCTCAGAATGACCGAGAAGATTGAGCCCCGCGTCCGTTCGACTGAACTGGCGCTTCAAAGAGAGGGTGAGCACACCGTTTCTGGAAGGGCGTTCGTGAGCCCGGCCCTCGACCTGCCGGACGGGGAACTACAGTCGTGGTTTGATCGCGCGTTCATCGACGATGACGACATTGAGCGCCTACCTCTTCTCCGAGAAGCGTTGTCCGCCGGTCCTGTGGTCGTAGACACGTATCCCGATTGCGACTCGCGTGGCGAACTCCACGCCTATGTCTTGGCGCCTGCCGTGACGGAGGCTCCGTTGTTTGCTTGCGTGTTGGCGACGACGGAGGCAGTCAAGATGCTGCTGAGAGAGCCGCCACATGCGATTCTCGAAACTGCAACTTTTCAGGTGGTCGGCGACCGCTTCACCACCGACTCCGTCCCTGCCGCTTTGCAGAACTGGGCGAGCCGAGTATTCGGCTTGGATGGGGTCGAATTCACGCTGCACCCATGGACAGAGCACGCGGACGCCGGGCTTCCTGATGTGTCAGAGAAGCAGATGCCCAGCTCGGGCACCGTTTGCGTGGCTGAATGGCGGCAGAGCACCGCCGCTGGTCAGTTCGGCTGGTATAGAACTAACCTCGGCTACGAGTTGCACGAGTACCGTCACGACGACACCACGGGAAGCACCAGCTCCCGCGTGCTTACTGTGGTGTATAAACACGGGAACTGCTTTGTTGGTCCGTGCCAACGGTGCGGGTCCGAGCACACAAGCCCCGTCAGTCCGGTTGGGCCATGGTGCTGTGCCCACTGCGGGGAGGGAGTAGAGGAACCCAATGTGTAGCCACAAACATACGTTCGAAGCCCGTACTAGGGGCTTTACGGGACCGGTGAGCGATAGCGAGAACAAAGCAGCGCACGGCTGCGTGTGTATCACCGTTGAGTGCCGCGATTGCGGGGCTCGCCGCGAGGAGAATCGCAACTGGCTCCACGTGGAGCGCGGGCCATGGGGGCCGAGCCGAGACGAGCGGCGGGCCAAGGTCGAGCAGCTCCAGCGTCGGTTACCGCCGATCCCTCCCACCGTCACCCTGATCCGGGCAGACGGTGAGACGGCTACGCTGACTCCCGACGGCGAGGGGATGCTCTTCGTCTCCTCATCTGCTGAGGTCAGCCAGCGCGAGCATTGTTCGCTCGTGGGGCTCTACCCACACCTTGACGCACTCATTGCTCGACGGCGGGCAGTGATGGCGCTCCAGGCGGAGGAGCGCGCAATCTGAGAGTTCGGCGAGCGCAAACGCTATGCGACTGGGAGCGGGAGCACGCCGACCTTGCTGCCGCCGTCGCCGAGGTGCGGGCTCGAGTCGGGTTCGTGCCTTGTCAGCAGGGAGAACGACCGGTGGTATACTACGCAGTGTGCAACGCAAACGGGCCAATCAGCGTGGAGCTAGGCTCCACCTTAGACGACGCCCTAGCGGCGTGGGAGGCGCTCGACGGACGCCGCGTCATCGACGACGCGAAGGCGGATGTTGAAGACGCGCTCGGCATCGCCGGCGCGTGCATGTCCGAGACGGAGTTCGATGCAGCGATGGAGGATTCTGGTGCTGAGTTCGTGCGGGAGCTCGGCGAAGTGGACCAGCACGGCCGCACAATGGTCGGTGACTGGTACCTCTGGGTGGTAGAATTATGACCCACTACCTGCACCCGTCCGCAGACCTGGCTCTGCGGGCTATCAAGACCGCCCCGCCTGGAAATGTGAGAGCTCTCCTGTTGGAGGGCCCACCCGGATGCGGCAAGACGAGCTTCGCCGAGCACCTTGCTCGCGAGCTCGGCGCGCAACTGGTTTACCAGTTGCTCCACTCCTGGTCTGACGACCAGGAGCTATTCCGCGGCGTCAACGTTGTTGCCGCTGTAGCGGGCGATGCTGATAGCGTCGCACAGCCCGGGGTGCTGGCACTGGCTGCCAGCGCATCCCACGCGGGGATCGTCGTGGTGTGCCTCGACGAGCTGGATAAGGCTCCAGATCGAGTAGAGGCCCTACTCCTTGATGTCCTTCAGTCGGGGCGCGTGCCAATTGCGCCCGGAGTGCATGAGCAACTCTGCCTTGACGGCAGGCGTCAGCGTTCTGTCGGTCGCAGACAGACGAATGGCTCCGCCAACCAGACGCTCACTTGCAAGGGGTCGGCAGCGCCGAATCAATCCTTGCCGCGTTGAGGTTGCTATGACTCACTACCACCCAAGCGCGGCTCTGGCCCCGGTGCTGCTCGGACTAGACGAGAACATCGAGCGGCGCCTCTGTAAGTCGTGTGGGACAGAGGTGAAGGTGGGCATCTTTTTCGGGATTGAGTGGGCCCATTTCCGGTGTTGGGCTTCTGACTGGCGCGGACATGTCGTCATGCACCGTACGTCCATGCGGACACGGTTCCTGAGAACACGACCGAGTACCGTTTTGCCGGAAATCTCCCGGAGGTTGAGGCGGAAGATTCTCGCATCGCGTCGTTGCTCTAGACTGGAAGCGATCCAGGTGCTGGCGAGGACCTACCCTGACCTGCGACGAGGCTTTGCTGTACCGACCGTCCCACAGTCCACCATCGAAGCCGCCGGCTTCACCCCAGAAGCTCTCTTCGAGGAAGTCTGTGCAGTTTGCTACGATGCGATGGAGGTACAAGGCACATCCGCCAGACAAGGTAGCCAAAGCGCTTCAGGGGAGTTGATGCCTGACTTGTGCGAGTGGAACCCCGAGCACGGTGTCGCTGCCACCGAACGGCGCTTCGACAACGGTACCGTTGAGCGGGCAGGGTGCTCAAACCCTGCTCAACTGATAGTTGGGGCCAAAGGAAAGTGGCGACTTTGCCGAAGATGCGCATCACTGCCTTATTTTCGTCGCTATCGGGTCCGGATTGCCATCGGTGCGACTGCTGGGCGAAATGATTGAATACACAGAAACGGAACTGCGTGACCGAGAGCGTAGACTGCGCATGGATCTAGCGTTGGCCATGGTCACGCTGCGTTGGTGCAGGTCGCACCAACTTTCACGAGCCGCAAGGCATCTACTGGATTGCATTATTAGGATTCGCGAGGTTCTGCATGGCTGACGAGCTCCAGCGGTCGGTATTGTGGTAAGCCGCCATGATCCAGTACACTCCTCGAGACTACAAGACTCTACTCTGCCAGCCCGCGCCCGGCTGGTCTAATGCTTCAATTGTCGAGCTGGTAGAGTTGGCCTGTGCCAACTGGCTCGACCCCCAGCATCCAGCCTGTCAAGTGGCAGGCGATGCCCTTCAAGAGCTCGGTATCAGTTCAGTTCGTGAGGTCGAGTTGGTTCCCGGGGTCACAACACGGATGCGCTGGATCCCGCCTGGAAGGTTCCTGATGGGGTCGCCGAAGGATGAGGTTCGGCGACACGCCGACGAGCAGCAACACTGGGTGACATTGACGCGCGGATTCTGGTTGGGGGAGACGGCGGTCACGCAGCGCGAGTGGGAGGCGGTGATGGGGGAGAACCCCAGCCGTTTCAAGGGCGAACAGCACCCCGTGGATAGTGTGAGCTGGAACGACTGCGCAGAGTTCTTGAAGCGCGCCCCACTCGAACTGCGTCTCCCAACCGAAGCTGAATGGGAATACGCCTGTCGAGCGGGGACGCAAACGCCGTTCAGTTTTGGCGAGAACATCACCACTGACCAGGTGAACTACGACGGAAATTCCCCCTATCCTGGTGGTGCGAAAGGTGAGTACCGCAGGAAGACAGTTCCTGTGCGGTCACTCCCGCCCAATGAATGGGGCCTCTACGAGATGCATGGGAATACCTGGGAGTGGTGTAGCGACAGGTACGACAACTACCCAACGAAAGAGCAGCGTGACCCCGTCGGACCAGAAACAGGCATTTACCGTGTCCTGCGCGGCGGCAGCTGGCTCAACTGCGCCTGGTACTGCCGCTCCGCTCAGCGCCTCGGGACCTTGCCGAACTACCGCTGGAACGACCTGGGTTTCCGCTTGCTCGCAGAGGGGCATGTCCTAGTATGTCCAGAAGCTGAACCCGCCTATGCCCCCGCTGAGGTGCAGTCCACGTCCTAATATGTCCATGCTTGAGGGCCAGGAGCCCGCGGTGTACCGGCTGAGCCACATCCGGCAGCCTGAAGGCTCGAACCTGTGTGGCCAAGCCTGCGTCGCCATGCTCGCGGGCGTCACCCTGGCAGAAGCGATCCGAGCTACCGGGACCCGCGGGCGTACCTCGACACGGCACGTGACCCATGCGCTGAGAGCGCTCGGATGCCGTCCCTACTCGCTCCGGAGAGGCATACCACCTGAGCTGGGCACCGGTCTCTGCCGCCTCCGTGACGCCCAGGATCGTGCACGCTCAGAGTTCGACGCCTGGCTCGTGGGCATCGCTGGCCGCTTCACAAGCTATGTCCCCGTCGGGCTGCGGACTACGAGCTAGATCCAGATCTTTGCTCTCCCAAATAGACGAAAAGCGACCGTTTTACGGGCCGCTTTTCGCCTGCCTTCTCGGGCGGGACGGGTCATTCCTACCCTATGGCCAACCTACTCGTCAACCCCCAGGTGTGACCTAGCCCTGACTTCCTCCTAGTTCGGCCGCTCAGATGGGGGCATCCGTTCCCGCTGTATTCCTTGTGTGGTGACGGCCCGCCGGATGGAGTTATTTCCGGTCGGCGGGCCTCGTCCCTGCCTGATAACACGCTTGACGCCCGCCCCTTCGGCGCCCCGCCCACCCCCTGCCTATCGGCTAAAAGTTCCGCTGAATCATACCCTCAAAACGCCGCTATCTTCGAAAAGTTCCACTCTTTCTCTCTAATCATTTGGAATAAGGGCAAATTCTGCGATTCAGCAGCTTGCACAAGTATTGGCGAGCGTGGTGTAGAGTGGGAAGTGGCTTCGAAGCGTGAGGCATTGAGTGTGAAGGCATCGGGGCCTGTGGTGTTGTTGTTGCGAGCGATGGCGCGGCGGTACTCGTGGGTGACGCTGCACAAGCTGACGTTGGTGTGTATTCGTTTGGGGCTGAGGGCACTCGACCAGCGCCCGCATTTGCTGGAGAAGGAGCTACGGGCGATGCAGGTGGAGAGGCAAGAGCATGACCCACGGAAGGGTAAGAAGAAGCGTGCAGTACGGCGGAAGGCAGCGGGGCCACCTCGGAAGGCCAAGCCGAAGCCGCCGGGGCCGGTAGCGCAGGGAGCGATACCGCCAGCGCCGAGGTTGAGAGAGGTATTGACGCCTGAGCTATTGGCGAGCGTGATGTCGGGTGTTTTGGGGAAGGGCAGTATCGAAGTAGACCTGAAGGAGCCAGATGACTGAGGGCTTCAGCTACACGGCGAGTTGGAGCATATCGGCATCGGAGTTGGTGGGGGCATCGAGGCTCGACCTGGTGGGTGCTGTTGAGCGGCAGTTGGAGGAGCAGCTAGCGAGGCATTGGGACCGGGTGGTAGCGGGGCTACTGGGCGAGGCGCCACTGGTACAGAAGCCAGCGATACCGCCATGGCGTCCACTGACCCCCTACTGGGCGCGGGTAGCGAACGTGGAGGCGCGAGGGGAGAGCGTGACGTCGTTGGATGAGCTATTGCCCGGAGCATCTCAGGCAGCTCGGGTATCGAGGAGCTGGGGCTGGACGCCACGGCCACTGACCTTGTGGGAGCGGCTTGATGACAATGGCTGAACGTTTTGGTCTTTTGGTGTAACCCCCAGAGAAGGATTTTCATGAAGAAGCACCCTAGGATGAGCGAACACGTGGAAGGCCTACAGCCCTCCAGGACCGTCGAGCTGACCTGTGCCCAGTGCGCGTGGTCTGCCTGGTTCGATCCCCTAGCTCCCGAGGTCATGGCAGCCGTGGAGGGCGTTGTGCACATCTGCACAACGTGTCGGGGCCGTGCTCTTCCCACAGAGAAAGCCTCATGCCCCTGACCGGTGAACAGCGCGCTGAGTTACGACGGCTCGGGTGGACGGACCAGCAGCTCGGCAGTGCCGACAACCTGGGCCTGACCTTCGCGACACTCCGGGACGCCGAGGCCCATGAGCCAAGCTCCGTGGGGCGAACGCTCCAGGCATTGGGTCCGCCAGGCTCCGTTCAAGGCGTCCAGGTCGATCCTTCGGACCCGACCTTCGATGTCATCGAGCAGGTCCGGCAGATGACGGGGCACGGCATCACATTCGCTCGCCAGGCGGTTCCAGAGCACCTTCCGTTTGACCTTTCAGGCGAGGCGGACCACTTCCAGGCCCTTACGCAAGCCGCCTTGAACGTTCCCCCTGAGTGGCAAGCCGCCAGTGGCCAGGTCTACCCTACCGTGGCAGAAGCCAACCAAGCCAACCATGCGTTTTTGGAAGCAGATATTCAGGGCTTCACGCGCCTGTGCCGCGATCCCGGGAACCAACGACGACCACATTCGCTCGACGAGCGGTTGCAGAGCACCTCACCTTCCCGTCCCGAGAATTGGGCCGAGGCCCTGCGTGCCTTGGGTGAGATGGGCTCGAACCCTGACATCCCGACCTGGAGGCAGCGTTTTGGTCTCAGCGATGAGGACGCGACAGTGTTACAAGTCGAGCACGCTATGCAAGCGGTCACAACCCATGACATCACTATCGACCGTGAGTTCGTCGAGCGGTTGCAGCGCGACATTGCCTTTCATGCTCAATTCGAGCTCTTTTATGGCGCCTCACCCCGCGGTCGCCAGCAGTTTGGGGTCGAGTACCAGGGGGTGTTCGTCGACGAGGCCGCTAACTTCCCCGAGGTCTTCGTTCCCACCGAAGAGGAGATCAAGCAGATGTATGCCGACGACGCTCGTCGGGGACTGAGCGAGGACCAGCAGAAGATTCGGGACCGTCGGCCTACCCTGTGGGAACGGCTCAGGGAGGGCGGCGAACCATGATGGTCTTCGAGCCCGCCCTGCGCCGTATCCTTGACGACCTCCCCCGCGGGGCCGAGATCCTCAACGTCACTTTTGGTCAGCAGGCCCCCGCGCAACGCCTTCATCGTCTACGACGGGAAGTCGGGGCGTGGACGCGCTGAAACAGGCCGCCACGTCGGCGAAGTACCCCCGGTCCATTGTTCCTGAGATGCAGCGAGGCCAGCACTCGTACTACCGATGGTGCCCTCTAACCTTCGCCATCGAGCGGGTACCTCCCAAGGGGTCCGTGAGCGACGAGCATTTCCCCTCTTGGGCTGAACGATCCCAAGGGTCGCAGCGTATAGTGGTTCATGAGCAAGTTCAGCATCCACAGCGAGTCCGTCACAGAGATCCCCTTCAACGCGGACGAGCTAGCCAGGACCGGTATCATCACGGTGAGCGAGGGTGTTGTCGAGATCTCTACCCCCAACGCCCGCATCCCGCTTCGGTTCTGGTTTCGCCGGACCCACAACCGTGATCGTCAAGCTCGCACCTTGCACCTCATGAGCGGCCCTCGGACGAGTGACCACCCCGGCGAGTACCGCAAGGCTCGTGCCTGGGCCGACGCCAACCTCCCCTCCCGCGCGGCGGCGGAGGCAAAGTGATACCCAGTGGATCCACGCCTGGATTTGCTACGACAGCTCGGTCACTACGAGAAGCTACCACCCGTAGGGTTTGTCATCGAGCGGTTGTGTTCCTCTGAGCTTTGCCATCGAGAAGCATCAAGAAGAGCCCCCCTGCCATGGGTAGACGGCCGACCCTGGTGGGAACGTTTCAGGGAGGCCGCCCGTGAGTGACCGCGTCATTGCCAAGGTCATTCCTGGCAAGCGGCCTCCCTTGAGCGTGGGAGACGCTTGCCTCACGTCGTGGCGCCAGTGGGTGCCTCAGCTGGGGTCCAGCCCCAGCCTCTCTATGTGGACGCCATGCCAAGGGCGGCTGCCCGTCACCGATCTGGGCAGGTTCAACCATCCTCAGGCTCTGCTGGAAGACCTGAATCGTGGCTTGGACGACAAGGCTCAAGCTTGCCAACAGCGAGAGTTTCGGGACCATCAACTGAGCGACGAGCAGCGATGTGGGGCTCGGATTCTGGACATCATCATCATCAATGCCTTGAAGACTCTTTACAAGGGTTCGATACTCCTGGTCCATTTCCAGCTAACCTTCTCCGTGCGGTTTGCCATCGAGAGCGTTCCTGACTCGACCGTTGGGTTGATCTGTCCCCGCATCTTCGCCGAGACCGTGACTACATGGCATCCCGAGGGTAAGGTGGCCCCGACCCTGTGGGAGCGACTGGGTGATGGCTGACCCTATCAGTGGCTGGTACCGGGCCAAGCGCTCGTTCACGATGGATACACACGACGGCCCATCTGAGGTCGAGAGTGGAGATCGGCTTTTCTATGTGGGTGCCGGCCGCGTTCAGGTCAAGGACGGGAAGATTTGTGAGGTGGTGGACGGCACGAACCTCTTCGAAGTAGTCTACGAGGTGGGGTGGGTCAAGCTGCTCGCCGCCGCGAAGACTCCTGAGCCCCTGAAGTTGAAACGGGGCTGGTACGTGGTGGTTCGGTCGTTCACGCACCAGAAGAGCGACATCTCGGTAGACAATGACGCCTTCATCTTCTTTGACGGCGGGCGCGGTCAGCTTGGGCAAGGTCGGTATCTGGAAGCCGACATCCTTCAGCACATGCTCAAGGTCGGGTGGATTGCCCCTGCCCAAGGGGCCCCGACCCTATGGGAGCGGCTTGATGTCGAGTAGTCATTGCGGGCCGCCACCGGGCCCAACGGTGTAAAGTGGCTCGTGCGCTTCGACCACATTCGCTTTCTGTGGGTTGATCACCCGGACCGCCTGACCCCGACGTCCGGCCGTTCCTGGAGCCTCATCTTCACGGGGGGTAGCCCTCTCGACACGTCGGCGCCCTACCACCATCGCGGTTACCTTTGGGGCGAGACAAAACACGGCAAGGCGCGGGTGCACAACTGGCGGGCGCTGGGGTACCACGAGGTCCAAGACCACTTGGTTCGCTTGGCGCACCACGCGCCTGCCGATGCCATGGAGCGCATGAGTGCCTACAAGGAAACAGAGGTCCTTGACTCGGTGGGTGTCGTTCGGATCGCGGCTCAGTGGACTCTCGACTACTACATGGCCAATGAGGTCTTCCCCACGAACGAGGAGCATGAGCGGTCTGGGCCGTTTCCACCAGACTCGTGGCTCTGGATTCGTTGCTACAAGCCGCCCCTGACCGCGGATGACCTGACCAATGAGAGTCGGAGGGAGAATGGCAGCCCCATCGTGTTCCAGGCGAGCATCACCGTGATGGGGCGGGATCCTCAGGAAGGTGACCGCGAGCTGCCAGCTTTCTTCTGCCAGACCCACGCGATGCACAATCGAATGGGATCGGCGGCGCCTCAGCCAACCCTGTGGGAGAGACTATGACAGCGCCAATTCAAGAACGAGTTTGGTTCGAGCAGTTGCCCGATCTAGCTGAGCCTGTGTATGCGTTTGACGCGAACACAGAGATCGTCCGGTTGGGTCTGGGTAGTGACCCCTACGCGCACCTGGAGCCTCGGGTGTGGACCTTTCAAACGGACAGATTCGATGCCCCAGGCCAGATTTCCCTCACGAAGATCAAGATCCCGGTAGTGAACTCTGCCTTGGGATTCTTGCTTCAGTTCACTCACGATAAAGCCCAAGACCCTTGTGTCGTGAGCCAACGGTTGAGGGCGACGCGACCTCCCATTCTCAAGGCGGCGGCGGCCCGGCTCGCTCTCGACCAGCTCGTAACAGACGCTATCAAGTGGTACAGTCAGGAGGATTCTGACTCTCTTTTGTGGATCGTCCACCGACCGCCTAATCAAGCTGGGACGTCGATGGTCTGCTTTACGATGTTGAAAAATCTTGCAGAGGGTGTGGGAAATACCACTTCTCCTCCCGAGAAGTGGGGCCTCACTCGCGATCTGTTGATCTCCCTGGGAGATCGCTCCCCGCCTCAGGCCCCCGTGGGAACGGTTGGGGATGATTAACGGACGATTTCCTGAACGGAATCCGTATGGGGTACATCATGGCTGACTCACCGCATGACAATTATAACTCGTTTGATCCGCTAAAGTGGGTCTTTGGTCCCTTTGCGGTATTTGGGTGTGGTTTCTTGGCTGTTTGGGTGATCTCTGCCCTTGCATCCTTGGCCCTCATCGGAGCGGCCATCTATCTGATCTATTCCACAGCAACACTGTGACGAGGCCAAATGCCCTCGCGGCGTATCGAAACACGAGCGGCCATTTGGTCCAAACATGAAAAGCATCCCCATGGGCATCGAAGGCCGCCACATTCATCTCAGCGACTACGCTCAGCAGCCCGAGGTTCGCATCGCCTGCACCCAGCGTTACAGCAGCCCCTGGAACCAGCCCAAGGACCTACCTCCGGGCGTCCACCAGCTCGACGAGGACCTCTACACGTTCGACGAGGATTTGGTGACTTGCCCCGAGTGCAAGGCCATGCCTGTCTGGGTCAAAGGGTATACCCGCAAGCGGCGCTTCGAGGCACAGCTCCAGCTCTGGGGGCTGACGGGGGGCGAGTACGTGGCCGCCACGAGGGCAGACCCCTTCCTCACGAAGTTCTCCCGAGCTTCGGATGAGGAACTCGACCGCATCTGGAAGGGTGAGACATGATAGTCGATACCATCTGCGAGACCTACGCCCGCTTCGAGGAAGTTCCCTTCGACAAGCCCATTGGGGTGACTCTGCCCGACGAGGCCAAGGCTTTGGTTGCTGAGGTCAACCCCTGGGCGGTGCCCGTTCCCGAACGGTTGAGGTGGGCCAACCTGATGCCTGGGATCTGGGACGTCAGCATCCGTTGGCCACGGTTGGTTTTCCCTCATTATGCGGAAGAGCACATCGAAAAGATACTAGCCTGCTGTACACATGACCAACAGCAGGCAGCACGAAACCTGATCGCCAGTGCCGCGAGTCATGACGATGAGGGCGTCTGGGCACTCAACCGACGCGCGGCAGGACTCTACGCTGATGCCCTCATTGCGCACATCCTTGCTGAGCGCCCCCGGATGTTCCCTGACAGCTACCTGTGGGTTCGGTGGCAGTCCGGGCGCAAGGAAGATATCGAAGATGAGCCGGTGCTGAGCGTGTTCATTCTCAGCACAGAGTGGGAGCCTCCTGCGGGTCGTCGCCTCCCCAAGGAGGAAGTCGACAGCATGACCACCTATACCCTGATGAACCGGTGGCATCTTCAGGTCAAGGGTCCAACCCTGTGGGAGCGCCTGGCTCGTGACTGACTCTCCCTTTACCATCCGCTTCATCGAGATGGGCTCAACTCTGGAGGTTCATTCCAGCATGGGGGAGGTTCAGGCACTGGTCCTCCCCCATGACGCTGATATCTACGAGAAGCCAGTGCCTCGACTCGGATGGCGTCCCTTACCCTCTTGGGTAGTGCATGTGAGTGACACCTTGAACATCCCTAACCGGTCTGTGCCCGAGTCGACCGCGTATTTGAAGGAGGTGTGTTCCAGGGTGCGTCCTGTAGGTGGGTCCACCGAGGACGTGCGCCGCATGTTCATCGACAGACTCGGTCAAGACCGGCCCCACGTTATCGTCGACATTGCATCGGCGTTCCATACCGACAACATCGTCGCCAACATTCTGCGTGGGGCGTACTCCCCTCCAGCCGAGAAGGTGACCATCGGCTTCAAGCACACCGACCGGCCCCACCTCGTCGTGTTGGCCGCCCGCAAGCATTTCTGGGAGCCTCAGAAGGTCCACAACAAGCCCTGGGGCGACATCCCGCCCGAGGAGTGGCCCCAAGTCCGGGCAGTTCTCCGTGGCCTCCACCAGGGCGCGTGGTTTCGACCCTCTCCGACCTTGTGGGAGCGACTTGCGCTGAACGATTCGGCAAGTCCATCCGTATGTGGACGCCAGTGATGATTCGTGCCCTGAAAGCGTTCGCTAAAGAGGGTGGCAGGCTCAGAGTGAGCGGTCCACGCCCGAGTGGGCCGTGACGGCGTTGGCTGCGGGCTGGACACCACCCAAGGGTTGGAAGCCGTGAAGCTCAAGGTCCGCTTCGAGGAAGTGCCTTCAAGGGGCCTGCCTATCTGTCGGTTAGACCCCTCTTGGTGCTTACATTTCCAGGGCGGTGACCCTTATGACGGGCCAGGTGAGTACTCTTGGACACCAATGGCCCCTAAGGCGGGTCTCATCATGACCGCTTTCCGGCGAAAAAGTCTCGAGGAGGCCCGGGAGTGGCTTCAGAAGTGGGATCTCTGTGTCGAGCACGTGGACACCACCCAGCACATGGACTCCCCCCAGTTGGTGGACCGGGTGGCACAGTTCGCGATCGACCGGTTCGTTTGCATGCTCCTGCGTCCCTTGAATGACTTCTATTGGTACCGTGTTGTCTACCAGTACGGGTATGTCGCTGGAGAGGTAGCGCGGATTGCGGTCGTTCAGAGCCATGCTGAACCCCGAGGATGCTCCCTGGAGCCCCCGCCTTTATGGTGGGCCACGGGGCGCATGCTCAAGCATCGGGGCGTTCAGAAATGGCCCACAATTTGGGAGAGGGTGGCAAACGTCGGTGTAGAGTTTGACGACGATGCCTGAACCAATTGACCCTTACCGTTTCGTTGTCGGAATCGACTTCGGCCACCACGGCGACGAGACCGCGCTGGTGACCCTAAATCAGTACACCGGACGGGTGGCAAACTCTGAGCTGACCGTGCTCAAGCAACGACAAGTTCCCGCGGACCGCATCAAGTTGAGTTGGGGAATGGGCGACCTGGTGGAGCCCCCCACGCTGTTCGAGCGCCTGATGCTGGAGGAGTGATGACGGTCAAGTTCTTTGGGACACCGGTCGTTGACCTGGGGGAGGTGTGGTTTGTCTCCACCGACAACAGCATTGGCTTCCGCCTCACTGCTTTCGACGGGGGCATGATTTTGAAGACCATTCAGCCCAATTGGTCTCCCCGTGCCGTTCAGAACATGGGTCTGCTGGACCCCGTCAAGCGAGATTTCGGCGAGTTGGAGCGACCCGTTGAACCCAACGAGACGGTTGCTGAGGTCCGCGAGGACCTCAGTCTACAAGAACGAACTCTGCTTCTGGAGTATGTACTCCTTCAAAATCACCCCGAGCTAGCCCATCGATTCTCCCAGCAGCCCCATTTTGGTGGCTGGAAGGTCTTCCCCGACATGGCCGTCGAGTACGAAGGTGGGTGTGTGTGGTTCCGTTGTGGTGAAGGAATGCTCTACTACTACACTATCCACAATGAAAGGGTCATGGTCGACCAGTCGACCAGGTTTCTGACCTTGAGAGAGTGTGTGGGCAGTGCGCACATGCTCATGCAGCAGAGTCGTAAGGCTGAGATGGAAGCCATTCACGAGTACTCGACAGTCCGCCTGGACCCTGTCCGTACTGAGTTCGCGTGTGGCGCCGTGCGGGTGACGGCTTCGGGGAACGCCAATTGGGAAATAACGTGCCGGGGGGCTCGTTACCTGGTGGTGCCGCGGGTGGTTCAGCGGCTGTACGCGGTGCTTGGGTCCGAATATCCGCTGATGTACGGCTTCACCCCCGAGGACGCGGTGAAGCGCTTCCTCGGGGCCAACCCGGAGTTGAGGGAAGAGTACACCTTTTTTGGGCGTGCAATTCCCCTCAATGGAGAGCTTGACCTAGGGGACGGTTATCGAGTCGTGATTGCGGAGGCTCGGGCATGGCTGATGCACCACGACACCGAGCTGATGCAGGTAATGTCGACAACCAACCAGAAAGCTCTTCAGAAGCTGGAAAAGGCTGCCGCCACGATACGATCTAACCTAACATCGTGGCGGGAGTTCGACTACAAGATCCAACGCTTTGGCATGGGACGCATGACGGGTTTTCAACGCCTGCGCTTTGAGGATGAGTTCGATGATTGAGAAGGTGGTGTACTTCCCGGACCCGGACGGCGTGGGTGATGGCGTGACGCTGCGGTTTACCCCTGAGGGCTACCAAAACCTGCGGGACTTCTGCGATAAAGTTGTTCCTCAAGACCAGCTTTGCAGGCGGTTCGCCTCCGCGCTCCGAGCCGTTGCCGATGCCGCCGATGCTCCGCCCCCCAATGCTTGGGAGATCCTGCGCGATGCCGCCGATGAGGGCTGAGTCAAGAGTCGCTACCGAGCAACTCGATGAGTTGGCCCATCAGCTGGGCCCCCCACTCCAGCATTTGGCAGACAGGATGAAGCAGTTTGGGCAGGCCCTCACCCAGTTCTCGCTCGCTCTTGAGGAACATGTGGCACCTGCAAGCATGCCCTGGGCAGCCACGATCGGCCGCAGTCCATTGTCTTCCACCTTGTCTCTGCCAAGGAGCTGTACTTGCACCTGAGGATCAACTGGTGGGGCAAGGATGGGCCGGCTGTAGCGTTGGTGCTGTATCGTTCGATACGGCCGTGCATCGAGAATGAGATCGCCGACCAAGGGGACCGTCGTAGTATTATCGTTGAGTCTCACCTTCCCGACCACTTCGACGAAGAGTTCAAGAATGTCGAGCACGTAGCGAGTCACACCGATGTGGCTCTTCGCTTGTTGGAGAACTCAGTCCTCTCCCTCTGGCCCCAGCTGGCTCACGATCTGGAGCAGTCGCTCGCGCCCCGTCGTGTTGGGGCACCGGCCTTGGAACCCTGCTTCGGGTGGCTCATTGACCCGACCCACCGCCTCGGCGACACCACTAATAGGACCCTAGCCTTCAATGAGCTCAACAAGCATTCAGAGACCGCGGTGGCCTACTTTCTCCAGGACAGCGTGCTGATCTCCCCCATAGAGAGGTTCCCCCTCCCGGTGACGCTGAGTTACGACGTCTACTGGTTCGAATACGATGGTAAGGCTTTCTTGATTCGAGCCAGTAAGCGAAGGAAGGTGTACAGCATCATCCATTTGACGGACCTACCTGACGGGGCCTACCACGTGGTCTGGGGGTTCACTCCTATCGATGCCATGGAGCGTTTCATGGATTCCCGAAGGAACCGGGCCATCCCCGAGACCATTTGGGAGCGCCTGAGTGATGACTAGCTTCTTCGGACATGCAGTCCTTCCCGA